>Ga0209417_1000858_pt1 | contig 62434 bp, 60 predicted proteins | sample RifGroF2_FD_184002 | JGI IMG/M metagenome (GOLD analysis project Ga0209417, IMG submission 184002) | Groundwater microbial communities from Rifle, Colorado, USA - Groundwater F2 (SPAdes) (version 2) | ecosystem: Environmental > Aquatic > Deep subsurface > Groundwater | place: Rifle, Colorado... | reverse complement strand
TTCACAAGCTGCGGAAATATATCAAGTTCCTTGAATTAAAGCTCGGGTTCAAACTGTCTGCCAAGATTACTCTTTGCTGACTGTGATAACCGTCTAAGCCCCAATATGGGTTATGCTTGACGCTTACGATCAATTAGCGATTTCTTATCTCATAACAAGTCTTCTCAACCTGATGATATTATTATTGAAGATTTTGGATTGGAGCCATTACCTTTTGATGATAACTTTAAGGGTTTCAGGAAATCAGTCAATAAATTTCCTGCCCATCTAACATGGACAAGAGTAAATAGAAATTTAGCCAAACTACCTAGAAAAAAACTTACTATTTCTTATGGCAACACCATCTTGGAATTAGCATGGTATTTCATTCAAATTGAACTTGGCAAAGGTCTTGATTTGGATAAATATGGCAAAAAATATTATACTGAACTTAAAGAGATTTTAGCAATCTAGCTTTCAGTAATACATCCTGATACTTTATTATAGAACGGGAGCTGTCCTTTATTGTTTTCTTTGAATTTTTCAATCCAATATGCCTCCCATTTGACTTGTTGATCATCGTCCTTTATTATCGAATATTCAACAGTGTCAAAATCCCATGTACTTCTTTCTGGACATCTCAGTCTTGCTGCTATAGCACCCCTACCAATATAAACTATCTCTCCGTTTTCCCTCAAATACCGATAGATTCCTTTTATCTCCGATGGAATATTACTTGATTCCCTAGCCTTTTTTTCATCAAAGGATGGACAAAGTTGAAAAGCCCATATCTTTCCTTCTTTTTTAGGATTGAAAAATCTTCTATCTTTAGCTGGAAATTTAGTAATTGCTTTTATCCAAGGATATCTGTTAGTTGTTTGAGCGGAAGAACATTGAAGACTTTGTCGTTTCTCTCCTTTGTTCGCTGAACTTTGCGGACTTAAAGCAAAAGAGTCTTTTCTTTCATCTTGATGAAATTCAAGACCTAATCTTAAGTTTTCAGAATCTACAAAGAAAGTAACTCTGTATCTGGTATCTATATCTGCTAATCTCGTAAAAAGTGAATTTAGAGCTATGTGATCTGCTGATATAGATATAAACGCCTGATTACTACCTTCAAAATTATCTTCTCTTTTTACAACTTCCCAAGGCATATTAATCTCCATTCAATTTTGCAATAAATTTTACTGATATTAGTTTTAATTCTAACTCAATTACAATAGCCATCTATGGTAACCTAGTAAGATTTGATCTTTTTTATTTTTTTTATTTCTAGATAATTGAATTATAATAGGATAGTTAGGAGAAAATCCCTCCAATTTTATCTTCTCTAATAATTCATCATAGTATTTAGCCCTTTCCTCATAAGATATATTTTTATATTCAGGATGAGATCTATAAGCATTTTCTCTGTTGCGCTTTACTCTTTCAAGACCAAGGCCTCTTAAATAATTTGGAGAAATCAGATTATTTCCGATGAATTAATCTCCATAATGTGACCACATGCTTAAAGCCATAATAGTCCTTTGAGTCTCAATAATTTGATACACAAGGCGATGTTTTCTATTAATTCTTCGAGAAATAAATCCATGAAGAGATCCTACTAACTTTTCAAATGGAGGAGGAATTTTATATGGATCTTCTCTAAGATAGTGAAGCAATTCTTTAACCTTAGCCTCATACTTTGATGTTTTTACTTTTTCAAAGTCTTTCTGAGCATCCTTTGTAAAAACGATTTTCCACGACATGTAATATCATCCTCAATATATTCTATACATTCAGAAATGTTTGTTTTTGAACCTCTTAATAACTTCTCTTCCATACCTGGAATTGACAACAGATAATTTGTCTCATCACTAGTTGTTTTATTTATTGTCTTAGATAAGTTTTCTTGTTTGTACGATATTCCTAAGCAAGAGACTTGATCTACAGTTGCTGTACAAAAAGTTTCCAAAGAAGACTTATCTTCTTTACTTTGAGTTTTTTTGGGTTTTATCATCTGATTTGCTTCAATGGGATTAAGACATGTAACATTAGTCAGGTAAGCGTTTTTCTGGTTCTCTAGCAATAATCCGACTTGATCAAAATCAATAGGCATGAATCCATTTTCTTTAATTTTTTCACAAAACTCTAACCATTCTTTATGCTCCCATGAACCATTATTTTTTTTGATGAAATCAGTAACAATTTTAGTTCTTTGTAATTTTTTGAGGTTTTCAGATTTTTTATTCATTATTCGCAACCAAAATTATTAATTATGAAAGTGTAAGTATATTTTAACTTGCACAGTTGTTCAATGTTTTTTTTGTTTCTTAAGCCCTTAACTAGATTTAAATCTTACTAAACTGAACTTTCTGGGACTCCCTGCTAGAACTTAATCAATATCGGATTTTCTTCTTCATTGCACTAAAATTTAGCCTAGCTTATAAATTGTTAAACAGCGATCCAGAAACAGAATAAATGGCTTAAAGCTCTTATACTGAATTATAGCAACAAAGAATAGAAAAACCCTAAATTTAAAGAAATGAAATTCCCAAGTTATCTGACGCGCCGGAAAAAGCATCAGAAATCCTGAGTCCATCCTTTATCAGATTCATGCACATTCGTGTCATTGGCTGTTAAGTTTCTACCAGATAACTTTCAGTCCTGGGTAGCGGGAAAACATTTTATCGGCAGTGATAACCGGGCACTTATATTCCATTGCAGCGGCAATTATCATCCTGTCACACGGGTCTTTGTGAATTGCAGGAAGAGCAGCAGAACGACAGAATATTTTGGAATTCACGGTGATTTCCTTGAGATTGTAATCAAGAAGGGACATTAGGAAGGTTTCTTCAGGTGATAAATTATCTGCAAGTTCAAGTTTTCCAGATGCTGATTTAATTGCTATTTCCCAAGCTGTAACTGATACAACAAAAAGTTTAGAAGAGTTATTCTGTATTACCGAGGATGCTGTTAAAGAAAGCCTGCTCTGATCGCTTATAAGCCATAAGAAAGCGCAAGTGTCAAGAATAATCATCTGAACTCCTCAGGGCATTCCTCCTCAGTAAGAGGTTCGGTTGGGTCATAGTTAATTTTTATTTTCCCGAGAACAGGGTGCGGTTTGAGTGGAAATCTTAGGCCTTTCTTCTTATATGGCACAATTTCAGCAACGGGTTTGCCGTTTCTACACAATACTATTGTCTCATTGTTCTTTTCCACATCAGCCACAAGAGAAGAGAGCTTTGTTTTAGCCTCGTGCATATTTACCGTAACCATATAAACTCCAGACTTGATTAGTTCAGTTAGCTAACTAGATAATACAGTATAGCACGAAGATATTCAATATCTGAAATCGATTAGGTTATTTCAGCGGTCAACTGTGAACTGTCAACGGTAAACCAAACAAATTTGGTTGCGGCTACGCTGCTCTAAGATACTTTCAGGTAAAATAAAAAGTGAATGCGGTGGAATGCCGCATTCACAGCTTATGCTGTTCTAGCGAACTAGCCATTTATTGAATATCGCATGCATATAAGTCCAAGGATTGTCAGGACATATGACAGGTGTATTAGTTGCAGGACCCCACCATGTGTTGGTTGCGGGAGCCCAATTGTCCCAGTACAGCCAGTCTTCAAGACTTCCAGGGCGAGCCTCAGGGTGTGTTCCCGTAAGAAAGACTCGGCCGTTTCCGTATGAAAAGCGTATGCCGTCTGCCGCACCTGAGTGTTCCTTTGTAGTGTAAGTAGCTGCCACATAGACGCCCTTAACTGAGCTTTTCCAGCCACCTCCATAATACATCTGCTGCTGAGTGCCCATGTCCCCCAATACCGAATCGTTGATTCGCACGGGGGTCATAGCCCAATTAGGCCATTCTGCGATCTCTGTCAATGGGCCGTTGTCTGTGCCACGGAACAGACCAAGCAAAGGTCCATCGTAGTATGGAGCTCCATCCCAAAACATCATCTGCGATGCATAGAACGATCCTCCGCAAACTCCATAATAACTTCCTCCATTATACACGAAATCGAGGATAGCTTTCTCGTGCCCCCAGAGTCCGTAAGAGTATCCTGCAACGGTTCCACCAGGGAATGTTACCACCTTGAAGTCCTTGGTGAGTCGCCCGTCACAAATATCCTTAAAGCGAATAGCTAGAGGGATGTGCCCAGCAAATTCGATACCGCGGGCAAGAGCGGGCTGAAGACTAGCTGCCGCTCCTCCATCGGCGTTATGAGAAGAAACAAAGGCTACGCGAGCGCCAGTAGGATTCGTTGCCTTTATAACCGGAGCAGAACTATCGCCGAAAGCGGACCAACGAACCATGCGGCCTAAGAGAGTCCAGCATCCTTCTGAATCGGGGTGAATTCCGTTAAGATCATAATTGTCCCATATTGTCCAATCCAGTTCAGAGTCGCCTCGTAACTCCGGATCGAAAGAGCAAAGAACAACACGCCCTTTGTTTAGGTTGTAGCGAATTAATGCAGGCCTGTTAAGCGTGTCTGAAGCTATGGTAGTTGCCTTGGATGTCTTAAAGTAACCCCCGCCCACAGAAACGTACGCTGCCTGAAAACCATTACCGAAAGCGCCATCTATGATTTTAAAATTCTGCAATCCAGCCGTCGGTTTGGACGAAACAAACCCTGGCGCACTAATGCCATAACTGGAGAGAAAAGAAGCTCCGGCTTCTATCCCTACTATCCCTCCGCCTGAATAAACGAATTTCCGAATTTGAGGCCAAACTTTGTAATAGTTCCCTAGATAATCATAACCCCAGTAAGCAGATGTCGAAGCATCCTCCCCTGCTGGAAGCACGAATACATCGAAGTTGGATTTGTTCAAACGCCCAGCAATAATGTCATTCGTCTCGATACCGAGAGGTTGACAACCAGCCGCATTCAATGCTCGGAATAGAGCTAGAACCTTGTCTCCGCACGCTCCATGATCCACATAGACGGCGACTCTGACAGGAATTTGGCTTGCCGCCAAACCAATTACTGGAGCCGTTAAAGAAATTAATACGAGAAAAAACACGAGAGTCTGATGGATGACACTGATCATACCATGGTTCAGCTCTCCCCTCACATGCCTACAATTTGTGTTTGCAGTCATTTTTTTATCCTCTTGTTTACTTTTTTCAAGCATTCCTTACCTTTTGATTTGCTGTCTTAATTTTCTTAAGTGATGCTGGAGCCCTACTCTAAATCTTTGAACCGAAGCGCTTCTTTCTAACCTTTGTATATATCTGATTAACAGCATTCACAAGACAAAAAAATCCATATTCTTTTTATTGGATATATTTATTTGAAATAAGTATCAAAATTTAGATACTATTTAAAATTGATTTATTGCACTAAAATATTATTTGAGCAAAAGTTTTAAGAACTTTAAACATCAGTAAAGACTAAAAAGGAATTATATAATATGCAGTTCTATTGGGAAAAGCTTAAGAATTTACGGAAAACCTCTAAGGTGTCTATTAATTTTATAATAAAGAAACTGGAAATATGCAGGAGAACATATTGGCTATGGGAAAATGGAAAAAGAGTACCTTCAGAACTTAATGCAAGAACCTTGGCTGGCATATTGAATTTAGATGTTTCTCAGATCTCGGATTTAAAACCCGAACAGCCGCTTTCAAAAGACTCTATAAAAAAAGCATTCTTAGAACGCTTCAATGTTCCACATAATAATTTCAGAGATATCATCCAATCTCTTTGCACGATGGATGAACAAATGAGGCAATATGAGACAATTGCAAAGGCTTTATTCTGTTCTATAAAAGCAGCTATTTATATAAAAGATATCAATTTAAGGTATATTAAAGTAAATGATTATTTTAAAGAAATTTATAACCTTCCTTCAGATTTTAGTTACATAGGGAAAAATGATACAAATTTTTTCTCGCGATTAGAAGCGGAAGAAAATAATACAGAGGACAAGACGGTTTTGCAAACAGGACTAATAGTTCAGAGCAAAGAAGCCTATATGCCTGGAACGAGAAAGAAAAAATGGGCTTTGATATCAAAATACCCCATGATAGATCACGAATCAAAAATTTCAGGAATTGTAGGAAGTTTTGTTGATATAACGGAGGGCAAAGAAAATCAAATTACTAACTTAATTCTAAAAAGAGCCATAGATCAAATAAAAGAATGCATATGGATAGGCACTATGAGAAATAATAAACCAGAACTTATATATATAAATGATGCCGTCGAAAGTCTTACTGGTTTTACAAAAAAAGAAGCCATGAAGATTTCAAATATCCATCTAAACACCATATTGCCAGATGATATGGAGAAATTTAAGACTTTCTTTAATAGCAGAACATATCCAAAAAGTTTAATTTTCAGAATTAGAAGAAAAACAGATAATAAACAGCTTACATTGAAAGAGACCATTTATTCAAATGGAGATTTGAGAGTTGGTGTCCTCTCCGATGTCACTGACCTTAAAGAAGAAGGCAAAGATAACGCATAACGCCCAAATTACATTAATTACTTTTTCCCGTAAGGGTTTAAAAATTTCATAGCATAAGGAGCTGCCATCTCCATTTGATTCATAGGTCTGTATTGCTTAGTGCTACAATCATAGTAATTAAGCTTGTCCTCTTCTACATCATAATTAACAGTTATCCTTAGCTTCTGTTCCTTATGCATCCAGGCAATTACTTCTGTAAAGTCTAATTCGTTAATAGTTTCATCTTTCATAACATTCATGTCATTGAATACTGCTATCAGGTTCTTACCTCCATACAAAAATTATTTATATGTCTCTATATATAGACAAGCGCCACAAGCAATACTCATTTTATTCTATTATCAGCAACTATTTACACCATTTTAGACAAACAGCAAAAATAAACCAATAGGGCAAAAGTGTTTCAGGATAAAAAAAATCAAAAAACATTTGATCATAGGTATAAATAAAACAATTTTTAAGTTAGAATTTTTGAATGTATCAACAAGTCTTCCAAGAGTTTTAAGAAAATATTTCTATGAGATTTTTAATTCGGTTCGTAAAATACTTTATCCTTTCGCTTCTGTACCTATGGTCAATTGGGGCAGTTTATTATTTGAAGTTCCTTCCGGACGGCTTAAGGACTCCTGCTATGTGGCTTTTTATATTACTTATTCCTTTATTGCTGATATTTTTCAGGAAAAAGAGTATGAGCTATTTCCTTGCCCTTCTCATTTGCCTGTCATTGGCAGCTTATTATAAATTTGAACCTGCATCGGACAAGGGTGATGTCTGGCAGACAAGCTGGGCGGTAATGCCTTCTGTTACATTCAAAGGTGATGAAGTGGAAATCAAAAATATAAGAGATTTTCACTATAGATCGGAAACTGACTTTATGCCTCATTATTACGACAGGACATATAATCTGAATGATTTGGAATCCCTCTATATTGTTTTTTCCTATTGGGATGGCAATAAAGCTGTCGCGCATACTATTCTTTCTTTCGGGTTCAAAGGTGGAAAATATTTATGCGTATCAGTAGAAACCAGGCTCAAAAAAGGACAGGTTCAAAGCGGCATAGAAGGATTGTATAACCAATACGGGCTTATTTACATTCTTGCCGATGAAAATGATGTTCTGAAACTAAGAACAAACTATCGCAAGGAAGATGTCTATATGTACCGAGTCAAAATGGACAAAAGCTTTTTGAAAACTATTTTCATTGCAATAATGAATAAAGCAAATGATCTTAATTTGCATCCTCAATTTTATAACTCTGTTAAGCATAACTGTTTTACGAGTCTTTTATATACCATGGAAACAGGAACCGGAGAAAAAATACCTTTCGATTATAGATATATATGCAATGGTTACGCAGACGAAATGTTCTATAATAATGGAATATTTGTCACAGAGGGTGAAGATTCCTTCTCTGAATTCAAGAAAAGGCATTATATTAACCAGTACGTGACCCCAAATGCCGACAAAGAAGCTTATTCAAAGGAAATAAGAAAATTTGAAAAAAGATTAAAGTAACCTATGAATTTATATACACTTATAAAAAACAGTAAGTTTCTTTTGTTGCTAACTGCCCTTCTCGTGAGTTGCGGGCCTTCTCACATGAAATATATTGGCAATGACAACTGGACTGAAACCATGTCCAAATCGGCTCTTACAACCGGCAACCTATCATATAAGACTAAATACTTCCTCGTAAAAAACGCCTTGATGGACGATTACGAAAACGACCCCAAAAAAGTAATAAAGACTTTAGGGAAATTCATAGAGCATCCAAATGATAAAATCATCCCGGGAGAGGACAGCGTCGATGAAGCAATGATAGCCTTGATTGAACTTTGTACCTATCAGGCTCAGCACTCACCAGACAAAGATGTCATTACCTACTGGCTTTCAGCTGCATTCTACTCTTATAGATATGTCTTTGCCAACAACTCTCAGGATGTATCTAATGCCTATAATGCTTTGGATCTGGCAGTCAATATCCGTTATTATAATTATGCTTTGTCAAAAGTTTACACCTATTTTGCAAAGAACAAGATATCCATGGAACAGCCTCAGGGTTTCCCTCTGATAGTAGGCATTGTAAAGCTTAACCCTGTCAAGTCTGATCTCTTATGGTCTTATACAAAATTTGACAGTTTTATAAATGGTTACGACTACATTCCTAAAAACTTCCAGTCACATAGTTATGTAGCAGGGCTGGGAGTCCCGATATTGGGATTGCAGGAATATAATTCTGCGACAAAACTCAATAAAGACCTCTCACTGGTGAGTTTGGTTTACCCATTTACCTTTCTAATAAAATTTGATAACTTTGATCCGGAAAACCAGGCGATAATGGGTCAGCCCGAGTTTTATGACAGTTTCAACGATGAATACACGACGATTAAAGGCCAGAAAGTCAGGTTATCAAAAGACTTTTCACTTGCACTTGGTGAGAGCCTTGACGCATATGATAAAATCAATGGCATTAAATACATGTTCAACCCTGAAGAAATGGGAACATTTCAGGGGCTTTATTTAATGGCTCCTTACAACCCTGACAAAATCCCAGTAGTTCTTGTTCACGGGCTAATGGCAGGCCCCAGTGTATGGTCTGAAATGCTCAACACTCTGATGAGCGACCAGAAAATAAGAGATAATTATCAGTTCTGGCTTTATACATACCCTACCGGACAGCCTATCTATTATTCGGTATATCAATTCCGGCAGTCGCTGATGAATATTCAGGAAAGATACGATCCGGAAAAGAATAACTTCTATTTCAATCACATGGTTCTTATCGGACACAGCATGGGCGGGCTTCTGACTAGAATTGCCGTGCAGGACAGCGAAGGTTTCAAACTCATAAACGCCGTGACAAATACAAGCGATATGGAAAATATAGAACTCACAGAAAGAGAAAAAAACTTCCTCTACGATATAGGGATCTTCAAGCCCATTCCGTTTGTAGAAAATGTAATACTTATGGCTACTCCAAACAGAGGCGCTGAAATGGCAAATTATTACTGGGCCAGAATAGGTTCTTTCCTGATTTCCAATCCAAGCTTTATCAAACAAAACACCTATAACATAATGAAAAGGATTTCAGTCCAGACAGGTTTGCGCCCTGACGATCAGGATATCCCCAATGGGATAGACAGCCTGACGCCAAAAAGCAAATACCTAGATTTGACATTGGAGCTGCCGTTTAACAAGAACGCTGAAATTCACACAATTATCGGCAATGAAAAGAAAGCCGGCGAGAAATCCGGTTCTGACGGAGTGGTGCTTTACTCAAGCGCTCACCTTGACAATGCGCAAAGTGAAACTGTAGTGAAGTCCGATCACAGTATAGAATTTAATCCTGCAGCCATCAAGGAAGTAGCAAGAATATTGCTTGAGTACCTGAGTAAAGTTGAAAAGGAAAAAAATCCGGATACTTCCAGAGATCTTGGCGTAATACCTACCTCAACTGCGTCCGACTCAATTAAGTAACCTGAGTCAGACAACCAAACTTCAGGAATCTTGATCCGATGTAAACAAGGATGACACAAAACCAATGGAGGAAAGGCTTCTTTGGACGCATCGTTATGTTGGTTTTTTGTGGGCAGGTACGCGCTCAAGGTAGGGACGCATCTCCGAGGCGTCCGCCGCTGATTTAGGCGCTTTCGGAGCCTTGCTTAAAAAAAGCGCATTAGCAAAACTTATGCGAGCGACTGCCGAAGAAGATTATATGTATTTCGGACGGCTGCGGAGAGCCGTCCCTACCTTAATTCAACAGCATTGATTAACTTATTTGATCCCTGATATATTTGATTATTCGTTATTTTTCATGAGCTTGTTTAATGATGTAAATAGCTTCTCGAAATCGATAGGCTTAAGGATTACCTCCAGAGCTCCGGCTTTTAAAGCTTCGCTGGATCTATCTCCTGAAGCAAATCCTGTCATCATTATAACCCGCATATCGGGTTTTATTTTTTTCAATTCTATTAAGGTGCAAACTCCGTCTAATTCAGGCATCTTTATATCCATTATGACGACATCATAAGGTTTTTTTGCTATTTCGCTCAAAGCATCTTTTCCGCTATTGACGGCTTTTGCCTTATATCCTTTAATCTCAAGAATATCATGCATGCATTCAGCTAAGGTTACATTGTCATCAACCAATAGTATCTTTTTTTCCATCATAGCTTAAATCTCTTTTGTTGTTTATTGGAAGCGTTATAATAAATTCTGTTCCCTTATTTATTTCTGATTTAACCTCTATTCTGCCGTGATGAGCATTAACTATTGCATCACATACGGCCAGCCCTATTCCGATCCCGTTGGATTTAGTGGAAAAACCCAGGTCAAAAACTTTCGGAAGCAAATCCTCTTTTATGCCTGAACCTGTATCTTTTATTCTTATTTCCAAGTCCAGATTATTAATTAGTGCTGATATCGAGAGTATTCCACCTTCAGGCATGGCTTCCATTGAATTAGATATAAGATTTCCAAAAAGATGTTCCATAAGCACGGGATCAGCTACAAATTCTATAAGTTCGGGATTAAAGGCACACTCAAGTGTAATATTACTATAGATCTTCGATATATTAATAATCCCATCAATAAGTTCTTTTAAATTTACATTTCTCAGTTTTGCTTCAGTCGTTTTTCCATAAGTAAGTATGTTGGAAATAATATGGTTTGACGCGGCAATTTCATCATCTATTATGCGAATGTATTTTATGGTTTTCTTTTCTTTTGTTTTTTCGTTGATTTCCATTTTCAGAGAATAAGCCGCACTATTAATGGATGCCATAGTGTTCCTCAATTCGTGTGCTACCATTCCGGCCATTTTACCCAATGCTGCAAACTTCTCTGCGGTTTTTAGTTGATTCTGAGAATTCATGAATCGTACTTCAGCTTCTTTATGGTCAGTAATATCTATATGTACACCGGTCAGAATATAAGGACGGCCTGAATCATTTTGTATTGTCTGAAAACGGCCTAAAATCCAGCGTAAAGTTCCGTCAGGAAGGCTTATTCTCCATTCTCCCTCAACAGGATTTTCACTATTTATAGCTTGCTTTATTAAATTCATTGCTTTAGATCGGTCTTCAGAAAATATACATCCCTCCAATGAATCAAGAGTGATATTTGAATCAGAGAGTTGAATGCCATAGATTTTCTTCAGCTCGTCGGAACAGAATGTTTCTCTTGTTTCAAGATTTACTTCGAATGTTCCGACATGTGAGACCTGTTCCGCCAGAAGAAGTCTCTCCTGACTTATTTTCAGCTGTTCTGTTCTTTGTGATATCGTCTCTTCAAGACGGGCATTATACTCCTCCAATTTTTCTTCAGACTTGAATTTTGAAATAGCGATGGAAAGATATTGGGATAAGTGTTCCCAGAAAGTGATTTTTTCTAGAGAAAACATGTCTTTTCTGTGATCATTGATCTGAATTAATCCATATCTTTCGCTTGAGCTGAATAAGGGGATCAATGCCACTGATTCATACCCTTCACCGTTGCAACGGTTACGCGTCTTTGACTGCCTGTCGGCTTCTGTAGTAGTAGAAAGAAGCCTGGTAGTGGAATTGGCCCAGAAACTTCCGAATTCAGTGAAGAAGGGTTTGGAAGGGTCAAAACGCCCTGATATAATGTTGCCGCACATGCATTCAAGTACTGGATTTCCTGAAGCGTCTCTCAGGATTTCTCCTTCAGCATTACAGCTGCAGAGAGAATTTTCAAGATGAATAAATTCATCAGAAAAACCGCGGTACTCAAAATACGGGAAGTCTTCATTTTTCTTTAACCTAACTCCAATGGCTTCGCAGGTAGTTTCTTTCTGGATATAGGTAACTGTGGCCTTTATCATTTCAGTAATATTTTCGCTTTCATTGACCAATTTAAGAAATTCTAATGACGACTCTCTTTCTTCAAGCAGCTTTTTGGGTTCGGTTATATCTTGCGCATGAGCTTCAATTATTCTTTCATTTGTATTTTGTTCAGTTACAAGTAACGCATTAAGCAGTATCCAGCGCGTTACTCCTTTCAAAGTTTTAAATTGGTATTCATAATCATGTAGTTCGCCTTTCTCTAATAATTGTTTTCGCAGCGTACCGATTTCATTAATGTAAATCATTGCGTCTTTTATTTCTTTACCTATTAAATCTTCAGGTTCGCAATTCAAATCTAGTATTCTGAGCATGCCTTTATTCAGGCTCAATATTTTACCATTTAAGTCGTATTTATAAATCCCATCGCCTGAATAGTCCAACATTCGTTTATACTGTTTGCCTTCTGTTTCACGGTTTTTAAGCTCTTTCATATCTTCTTTGATTTTTCTGCTCATTGCGTTTATGACGGAAGAAAGATTTTCCAGTTCGGTTGCCCCTTTTAAAACTATTTTCTCATCGTAACGCCCTTCTGAAATATAGCTGCCCATTGCATTAAGCTTGACTATCGGTTTAGAGATAATCCTTGATATAAAAATACTGTAAACAAGCCCGAAGAGAATAAAGATGAGGCATGAAAAAAGAGTAATCATGAATATCTTTTTCTGAGCTGAAATAATCTCATTGATATCAACGCTCGCTCCGAAAATAAATATTCTTCCTTGCGAATCTTGCTCAGGAACAAGAACCATTCTCCCATAACCCCATTCATTTTTAAAAGTGCTGAAAACAGGTTTCATCTCTCTGATGGCTTCCCTATAGGCATCAGGGTCGCTGTGAACATCAAAAAATCTGGCATAATCCTGTTTGCTCATGTCTTTTGACGGTGAAGTTGAAGTAGTAAATACTATTTTCTGAGGATTAATTACTAGGACGCTCCAAAGGTATTGCAGCCCCATTTCTCGGCAGCGCAGGCTGTTCTTGGATACAATTTCATAGTAGTCTTCACTGGAAACAGAATTTTTATCTGTGATTTTATCATGATAATCTGCTGGGAGAGTGATTCTGGCGTAATTTGCCCATTTCAGGAGTTTTGCGTCGATATCGGACAGGAGATGTGCTTTTGAATAAAGGTAAACAACTGTCGTCGCAATAACAGTCAGTATAATTAAACTGAACATCATTGTCGTAATGATTCTTGTCTGAATTTTCATCGCTTATCTTTTCGCCTTATAAATCAAGACTCTTTTTTATGATATATTCAGAATTTTAATTTAAAAGATTCTACTGAAACATGCTATGGTTAATCATTATAGTATAAAATCCCAAAGTGCCAAGGTCTGTTCAGGATATAGCCATATATTAGCCCAGTCATTGGCAGAGCCTGAGTTTCACAATGAAATTTTTATGAACTTGTACCATGGGCGTCCCGCCCATGGCTGAGCTCGGCCAGGGACGCCCGCGATTGTGTCAAAAAACATTCTAGGTTCAGGGGGGCTAATATGCAGCGTGTGTAAATCGTATTAACTTTGCTGAAGTTTATAATTCTATTTTGTTAAAATCTTTTCTACTTTTCTTAATAATTCATTAATATCATTGCCTTTTTTGTATTCATCAATAGCCCCGCAGTCTTTTGCTAAATTCAGAAGGTGCTCCATTCGACCATCAGAACAAGCTCCTGTCATGGCTATTATTTTAGGGGAATCAAACTCTTCCATTATCTTGTATATAGTATGAACTCCGTCCATTTTCGGCATAAAAAGATCAGTGATAATCAAATCAAAGTGATTATCGCTGCAGATTTTAAAACCTATCTCTCCATCTTCAGCCTCAATGACTTCATGGTCTGCATTCTCAAGGTATTTTTTAATCACAGACCTATAATCATTATCATCATCAATTAATAAAATTTTAGCCATATAATTTCATATCGAAATATTCTTTTAGATCATTCAAAAACATAATTTTTAACGAGTTTAGCTTAAAAATATTCTAACTCAAGTAATTGTTCTACTCATGAACCTTTTTTCTCCTTTTTATTCAAAATCTCTTCTATCAGAGTTGACTTGATACTTGTTTCTGGGACTTTGAAATCAAACCAGGCTCTCATTGGGTAATTTATACAGCTCTTATGCATATAGTTGTAGACAGCTTTCCTTAATCCGAAACTGAACCTTCCGTGATCGCAGGGTGATTTATCCATGAAGGATATTTCGTTATTGGCAAAAGTTCCGGATTTGTCATGGCATATTTCAATTCCAAACTTTTCAGGATTCTTTGCTATTGGGCTGTGAACGGTTAGCGCAAAGCGGTGCCAGAATGCGCTTTTTATCAATTTATTTTTAAAAAACTGCCTGACTATCTCCAGAGAATCAATAGTTTCCTGGACTGTTTGAGTTGGAAAACCGTACATCAAATATGAGTGAACCATTATCCCTGCTTTGCTTAAATTGCTGGAAGCTTCAGCTGCCTGCTCAATCGTTACTCCCTTATTCATTTTTTTAAGAAGTCTGTCAGATAAGACCTCCATTCCTCCTGAAACTGCTATGCAGCCTGATTCAGCCAGGAGATTGCAAAGTTCTCTGGTAAAGTTTGATTCAAATCTGATATTGGTCCACCATCTGATTTTGATCTTTCTTCTGATAAGCTCTTGAGCAAACTCTTTTAAAAGCTTTGGAGGTGCTGCTTCATCCACAAAATGGAAATCATTCGACTTTGTCTGCATAATAACAGACTCAATTCGATCGCACAAAATATCTGTCGAAACAGGATGGTATTTGCAGATATAGTCAAGGCTCGTATCGCAAAAAGCACATTTATGCCAATAGCATCCATGAGCAAACATAAGTTTATTCCATCTGCCGTCACTCCATAAATTATGCATTGGATTAACTGTTTCGGAAAAAGATATATATTTATCAAGAGGAAGGCCTGAATAGTCAGGTATGGAAAAATTTTGAGATTCGCTTTTTTCTTTACATTGGTTATTTGCAAAAACAACTTTTCCGTTCTTTCTGAAAAAAGTTTTAACTAGTTCTATTTCTTTTTTATCTCTTACTATCATTTTCAATAAAGCGCCTAGAGAATGTTCACCCGAATCAAGACAAACGAAATCAGCAAAGTCGAAGAGGTTTGGTTCTGCAAGCTGCCTAAGTTCAGTATTGACCCATCCGCCGCCAATTATCACAGGAATTTCCGGATAATTTTTCTTTACATACGATGACATTTTCAAGGCAGCAAGGAGATTGCCAGGAAAAGGTATGGTAAAGCCGATACTTCTCGGGTTACTTTTATTTATCTGTTTATCAAGCAACTTCAAAAATAAATCAGTCACCAAGGTGTTTTTCTTGATTTCAGGTTCTATCGCGGCAAAGGAATGCGGGCTTATTCCTATTTTTTCAGCATAACGGCTAAAACCGAAATTTTTATCAATATGAGTTGTAATCAAGTGGCCTATTTCTTCGATAAAATTAGTAGCCAGGAATTTAGCTTTAGCTTTAGTATCAGTTTTTTTAAAAAACCCCAACAATCCTTCAGTTGCTTTGAATCTCTCACCTTTTGGCAGAATCCCCTGGCAGATCTGCTGGGAAAACGAGTCGTTTTTCCCCTGCATGAATAAAATAGTTTTTCCGATGAGTGAATAATAAACATCTTGTTTTGCCAGCATATTTTTATGTTCTCGTGAAAGCTTTTTAGCTTTTTCACCTATCAAGGGAAAAATTTCTCTCATCCTTCTTTCAGAAAACAAATCAAGAGTAGTTTCCAAACTCAAGTCCGCATGATCAACATTAAACCCCTCTTTTTTGAGAAACCCTTTAAGGAATACTGTAGCAGGATATGGAGTATTTGGTTGAGAAAAAGGAGGAGTAATAAGCAGTAAGTCGGTTCGCATCATAAAGCAAATAATAATTTTTGTATACAATTATATTTTAGAGTCATAGACAAAACAATTCACTCTTTTAAACTTAAACACAAGAACTTTAGCCAAAGCTATCAAAACGGAGTCTATTTTATGAAGCCTACTTATATTGTTTCAGGTATAATTCTTATCGGAACATCGCTATTTTTTTCTTCCTGCTCTTCCAAAAAGTCTGCTTATTCGGATGACATAATGTATTCTGATAATTATTCAGCAACCAAACTAAGCTCAGTTAATGCCGTACCTGAGAGTGGAAAAATTCTCACCAGAGACGAAGCGATCAGAATAGCACTGGCTAATAATCCACAAATCCAGATTGCCAAATTGCAGGCTATCGCAGCCAATGCCCAGTACTATGGAAGTTTCGCTGCTCTTACTCCCGGTGTAAACGCAGGAGCTGGAATAGTAAAAAGCACTGGAAGCCCTGTTGCTTCTGCTGCAGGAATATCAGGAAGCATGAATGTCTGGAACGGACTCACAAGTCAGATGAATGTGCTTGCTGCTAAATCAAATGCTATGTCTGCCGAAGAGATGAACAGGAATGCCAGAAGACTTTTAGCCGAGCAGACCGCATTCATCTATGACTCTATAATTGCAGATAAAGTAAATATTAAAATTCAGATGGATAATAAGGCTTTCTGGGAAAATGAACTTAAGAAGATTCAGAGAGTGAAGAACCCTGGCAAGAAAGCAATCGCTGATGCTCTTCAGATGAAAGTCTATGCTGATATGGCGCACAGCGCAGTTATCAAGAATATTGAAAATTTCAATAACGATAAATTTGCTCTTGCAACAATGATGGGCATGTCTAATGCAAAACTCCCTTCAAATACATTGTTTCCCGATGCTCCACACCCTTCTGATGAGCCCAAAGATATGCCTAATGTGAACTCTTATCTCGACCAGGCTGTAAACCAGAGACCTGACCTTTACTCAGCAAAAGATAATGTAAATGCTGCCAATTATAATCTTTATGCCGCTTATGGAGAACTTTCTCCATCAGTAGATGCAGGCGTTGCAGCCGCAGCTGCCAATATTAACTCTCAGAATGTAAATTTTACAGCAGCAGGAGCCGCAGCGAATGCGAATTTAAATCCAGTTGCTCCAATAACAAATATCGTCAATGCTCAAGCTCAAAAGGATATCGCTAAAGAACAGCTGGTTCAGACTTATACCCAGTCAATGGCAGATGTAAGAACTTCATATAATAATCTCGCTTCTGACTATGCGCAGAACAAGATTCTGAGAGCTCAGGAAAGCGATGCATTACAAAGCAGAAATCTTGTTACAGAACGCTACAATGACGGAAAAACAAGTATTGCAGACCTTACACAGGCTCAGAACTTTCTGGTCAATACTCAATTGGAGTACTATAAGACTGCTATTGAAATTGAAAAATCGAAAGCTGCTCTTGACGCCGCAATCGGCATTAGCCAGTAAAGTCAAAAAAATAACTAATTGCTGCTGCCTAGCGTCTGATTCCGGGAAGAAAGATTCATCACCCCTTTCATATCATCCTTTGTAAGATAAAAGGTAAGGATGCAGTCATTGGCTTCTACTTGACTCTTAATAGTATTCAGAAATGGGATTTCAGTATTGTCTTTGGTCATCATGAATATCTGAAGTTTAAGCAGCGGCATATATTGAATAATAAGGCTGTTAAGGATTTTAGCCGAGTTCTGGTTCATAAAAAGGGCTACTGATTTAACATTAATCGTATCAGATGCTTTCACAGTAAGTGTCATACCGATAAGATTTTTTATAATAATTCTTGCCAGATGGACTATATCCTGCGACTGATCATTTTCGAGCACCTTGCCTTCTTCTACTTCCAGTAAAGAGCGAACGGCAGGAGGAACTGCTCCCACCACCCAGACAGCTGAATCCGAATCAACAATTTTTTTCTGTTCGAGCAATCTTTCCGGAAGAGGTATTGGCGCTTTACCTTTATATCTTGAATTAAGTCTTACCATGGCATTAAGGTCATCAGAGGCAAAAATCGTTTTTGTGTCAGGCATATAGACATACATTGAACCTCTTTCCGAGGTAATCTCAATTACTCTCATTAAGGAAACAGTCAACTGTTTAGTAGTAAATTCAGAAACACCTGAAGGACTGGCAGTAAGGATTTTAGCCAGGGTTTGTTTAGATAAATCTTTCTTTAATTTGATAGCCAAAACATAGGAAATATTTTCTTTCATCAAAGGTTTATCCTGAATTATATCTATAGTAAGAATTGCTTCAGACAAATCTTTTTCCGTAATGCCTTTTCTTGCTGCCTCGGGATAATAGGTAGCAACTATGTCATTATTGATCAGCCTTACCGGCAAATTAGATTTGATCGATGAATAAATGTCGGATTCACGAATACTGTCAGTATTAAAGAAAGCAACCAGATAAGTATTTTCAGTATATAAATAGTCAGAGAGCTGAGCAGCTGCGGACAAATTAAATAGCCAGATAAAAAGTAAACCTGAAGCAATAATCTTTCTCATTATTCATCCCGATTTTTTAAATGTTTAGCCTTTAATCTCATAGAAGGTGTTTATTTTTTACCCATGCCTCCACAAACTGATCTATATCTCCGTCAAGAACAGCTCCAGTATTGCCAGTCTCTACAGCTGTCCTCAGGTCTTTAACCATCTGATATGGGTGAAGGACATAAGAACGAATCTGATAGCCCCATCCCATTTCTGTTTTTTCGCTGCTTATCGAACTGGCTTCCTTTGCTTTTTCATCTTCTTTGAGAGCAAATAGTTTAGCTCTTAACATTTTCATGGCCGTCGATCTGTTCTTATGCTGCGAGCGCTCTGTCTGGCAGGCTACGACAATACCTGTCGGCAAGTGAGTAAGCCTTATGGCACTGTCGGTCTTATTTACATGCTGGCCTCCTGCTCCGCTGCTTCTGTAGGTATCAACCCTTAGGTCTTTTTCATCAATTTCTATTTCATCATTGTCTTCTTCAAATTCCGGCATTGCCTCAACGGAAGCAAATGATGTATGGCGCCTTGCATTGCTGTCAAAAGGAGAAATCCTAACAAGTCTGTGTATTCCCCTTTCGGCTTTAGAGTACCCATAGGCAAAAGTTCCCTTTACAAGTATCGTTACGCTTTTTATTCCGGCCTCTTCACCAGGCTGAAAATCAATTATTTCATCGCTCCAGCCGCGTCTTTCAAACCATCTTCTGTACATCCTAAGGAGCATCGAAGCCCAATCGCAAGACTCGGTACCTCCGGCTCCGGCATGAATAGTTATGTAAGCATTGTTCTTATCATATTTCCCTGATAAAAAGCTAATAAGTTCTACCTTGTCTATTTTTTGTGAATATTCATTCCACAGTGTTTCAGCTTCTTCAAGCATGTCTTCGGTAGGACTCTCAATAACCAGTTCTGCCATGGCTGTGAAATCTTCAAGATCTTTAGAGAGTTTATTGTAACTGTCAATAATGGTCTTTGCTGAACTAAGCTCATTCATGCAGGATTGTGCTTTTTCCCTGCTGTCCCAGAAATTTGCCTCAAGCATCTTATTTTCTATTTCTTTTTTTATTTCAATCTTTTCTTCGACCTTAAGAAATTTTCTGAGGTTGACAGTACGCTCTTTTGCGTCATTAACAGTATTCTTCAATTCGTCCAATGTCATACAAATGCAAATACTCCAAAATTAGAATTAGATAATCTTAATACATTATGATATTATATGAGCTGATCTATTAAAAGTATTGCGACAAATAAACTGTTTTAAATTTATCTATTAAGGATATTTTATGTTGAAGAAGCAAAGCAAGGATTTTCTTAAGAAGTTGCTAAATGCATCTTCCCCTTCAGGTTTTGAATATTCGGCTGGAAAAATCTTCCGCGAATACCTGAAAATTTTCTGTGACAGGACATACGCCGATGTAATGGGCAACAGTTTCGGTGTAATAAATGAAAATGCCCCTTTCAAAGTAATGCTTGCCGGACACTATGACGAAATAGGCTTTCAGGTAGTGCACATCTGCGATAACGGTTTTATATATTTCCGCTCTGTAGGAGGGATAGATAAAATCACAATACCTGGCACTGAAGTTGAAATCCTTACTGAAAAAGGCAAAATTCCTGGCGTAATCGGCAAAAAACCCATACATTTGGTCGAAGCAAAAGACAGAGAAAAATCTATGGATCTTAAGGATCTATGGATCGACATAGGAACTGAAACTAAAAAAGAATCAGAGAAAATGATTTCAATCGGAGATCCTATAGCTTTTAAACCTAACTATTGTGAACTCAAAAATAACAGGATTACCTCAAAAGGGCTTGATGATAAAATCGGCGCGTTCATAGCAGCTGAAACTATCAGAACCCTGGCTGAAGCTAAGTTCAAGAATATAGCCGTTTACTGCGTAGGAACTGTTCAGGAAGAAGTAGGCTGCAGAGGCGCGTTCCCTGCCTCTTTCAGCATTCATCCGAATGTAGGATTTGCCATAGATGTGGGGTTTGCTACCGATACTCCTGACATAAATGTAAAACAGTTCGGCGTAGCCAAACTAGGAAAAGGTCCTATTTTAAACAGGAATGCAGACAACAATTCAATCCTTGGAAAACTCCTCAGGGAAACATCTAAGAAGACCAAAACTCCTTATCAGGAAGATGCAGGCTTCAGAGCTTCAGGAGGCACAGATACTGCTGCTATTCAGCTGATAAAAAGCGGCGTTGCCACGGCTCTTATTAGCATCCCCAACAGATATATGCATACACAAGTGGAAATGGTTGACTTGAAAGATGTCGAAAATGCTATACAACTTCTTAGCCATACAATCATGGCAATAAACACTAAAGAAAGCTTCATTCCTGTCTGATTTTTGATGAAAAACCTGATTTTAATTACTGGCAATGACGAGCTTTCAATAAAAAGGGAAGCTCTTGCTGTTTCCTCCTCTCTAAAAGAGTCTCTCGTTGATTCATCTTCTTTTGAGACAATTGACGCCTCTTCAGAAGGGAAGAAAATTTCAGAAGCAGTAGGAGCATTTCTGGACAGTGTGAACACTCCTTCTTTCTTCTCTGATTCTAGAGTAATTTTCTTCAAGAATGTTCCATTTGAAATGCTCCTGGAATCAGAAAAAAAACCAAAAGACAATTCAACTTTAAAAGATATTTTACTCGAGACTTTTAAAAGAGAGCTTACCAATGAGAACTTGCGTATTCTTGTCAGCGGACCGGGATTGCAAAAGAAATCTGCCCTCTACAAATTCTTCAAGGACAACTGCCAGCTAATTGAACTCAATGAAATATCATCTACGGATGTAGACTTTCAGGCGAATCAAACATTAAAAATAAGGGAATTCTTTAGGAAAGAGAACAAGAGAATTGATAGAGATGCCGTCGAATACATCATAAATGCTTCAGGTTCAAACAGCGGAAGGCTCTCAGCTGAACTGGAAAAAGTTTCCGCATATACAGAGGGTAAGCAGACAGTAGAGGTAGAGGACTGCAAAGCCATCTGCTCAAAAACCTACGAAATGGCTGTCTGGGCTTATTCAGAAGCCATAGCTTCCAAAAATCTCAGAGAGGCGCTGTATTCACTTAATATTCTCATTGAAAACCCTCAGCCCAAGGATAAATCCTCTCCTGAACTTCCGCTTTTATATACTGCTGTCAGGAAATTCAAAGAGATATTGAATATGAAAGCAACCGCTCAGAAACTTGGCATCAGGGGCATTCAGAACTACAATACTTTCAAAGCAAAAATCGAATCTGTCGATAAGAGCCTTCTTCCTGGTTCTATAGCTTCGATTCATCCTTACAAAGCCTTTAAATCATATGAACAGTCCATCAAATTCAAGGAGAAGGAGCTTGCAGAAATTTTCTCAGCTCTTCTTGACGCAAATATTGAACTTGTTTCCGGAAACCAGACTCTCAGGCTTGTCCTGGAAAACCTGACTTCTCTAATTTGTTCAAAACAAACCAATACTTATATCTGAAAAACGCACACAAACCAAATCATGAATTTAACTAAAAATTATGTAACTAGAGATGCCGACCTGAATTCAAACATCGGCAACCATGCAGTACTGGATATCATTGGCAACCTCAAAAGACATGGATATGAAACATATCTTGTAGGGGGAGCCGTACGGGATATGTTAATAGACAGAATACCAAAAGACTATGATGTTTCAACCTCTGCAACTCCGGAGGAAATCAGAGAGGTTTTTTCCAGAAAAAGAGCAAGAATTATAGGAAGAAGATTCAGGATAGTCCATGTCAGAGCCGGCAGCCAGATCATTGAGGTAAGCACATTCAGAAAAAGCCCTTCCAAAAAAGAGATTGAAGAGGCAGACAATGAACTCGAATCCCTGAGACAGGAAGATGACATTAACCACGAAGGTCATGACGAAGAAAACAATGATGAGAACAGCCATCACCATCACAAGCATCATCAGCATAAACACTCCCAACATGTAGATCACAGTACCCTCATAATCCGGAATGACAATGAATATGGAACAGCTTATGAAGATGCATGGAGAAGAGATTTTACAGTTAATGCGATTTTCTACGATCCTGTCAAAAAACAGATTATAGATTATACAGCCCAGGGTCTATCAGATCTGGAAAACAAAATAGTCAGAGTAATAGGTGATCCTCAGACAAGGTATTCGGAAGATCCGGTGAGAATGCTCAGAGCATTAAAACTGGTCGGGCAGTATGGATTCACGCTCGAAGAAAAAACACAGTCTGCCCTCCTTGAAATGCAGCAGAGCATCCAGTTTGCTTCCAATTCCAGGCTGTCGCTTGAACTGGAAAAAATACTTAAAAAACCATATGCTTGTGACATCATTAAAACTTTTTATCAATACGGTTTTCTGGCAAACTTTCTGCCAAACCTTCATTCAGTCTTTCAGTCCAAAGAAACTCAACTGGCCATACAACTGCTTGAAACCAGATGTGATTTTATAAATCAAAACCTTATTCCAGATTATCTGACCAATGCAATGTCGGTGATTGCCCTTCCATTTATAGCTTCGGAATTCTCCGGCAATCATGAAAATGCTATCTTCCATTATGAACATGACCAGAAAAAACCGATGAGGCGCGTTCTCAGATCAGTGTTTTATCCGCTTAATTTCCCCAGATGGATGGTCTACGAGGCTATAGATGCCATATTCATGCAAAACAGATTATTTTCAGGAGAAAGATCCCACAAGATCAAAAAACATCGTTCTTTCTATTCGGCATTCGATCTTGCCAGAGTAGTAAACCATTGCATAGTCAAAGATGAAAAATTTGAAGTATTCTGGGAAAAACTCTTGCATCATAAAAAATAATTTTAATTGGTGCATAATATGACCAACACGGAAAAAATACAAAAAATAATTTTCTGCTGGAGCAGCGGGAAAGACAGCGCTTTAGCATTGTATGAAATCCTTAAGGAGACGAACAAATACTCAGTCGTTTCACTTCTTACTACTGTTACTGAAGATTATGACAGGGTAAGCATGCATGGCGTTAGAAACAAACTTCTTGAAAAGCAGTCTGAATCATTAGGAATTCCTCTGCGCAAAGTAGTTATTCATAAAAACTCAACAAATGAGGACTATGAAAAAGAAATGGGGATTGTGCTGCAAGATTTCAAAGAGCAAGTTGCTTCAACTGTAGTTTTTGGAGATATCTTTCTTGAAGACCTGCGCAAGTACCGAGAAGATAATATGGCAAAACTTGGCATGTCTGCGATTTTTCCATTATGGAAAAAAGATACAGCAACATTGGCACAATCCTTTGTTGAATCAGGATTTAAAGCCATAATCTCTTGTGTCGATACAAAAGTACTTGATTCGAGTTTTGCAGGAAGAGAATACGACAAGAAATTTCTATCTGACCTCCCTTCTTCAGTCGATCCTTGCGGAGAAAACGGCGAATTCCATACTTTTGCTTATGCCGGTCCAATATTCAAAAAACAAATTAATCTTAAAAAAGGTGAAATAGTCCTGAGAGATGAGAGATTCTGTTTTTGCGACCTGATCCCTCTTGAAGAGAGATAAAATGAAAAAGGCAATTGTATCCTGGAGCGGAGGCAAGGATTCCTGTTTGGCTTTGAATAAAGCCAAAGCTTTAGGGTTTCAAATCATAGCGCTGATTACTGCAATTAGCAAATCTTCAAGAGCTTCCAAATCGAATAGCGTTCCTGTAGAAATACTCTTCAAACAGGCAGAAACAATGAAAGTTGAGTTAATTTCCTTTGAGACAACCTGGACTGATTATGAAGAAAAACTAATTCAAAAAGAACAAAGCGGAAACTATTCTTTCTGCCGATTCAAACTTATATGAAAATAGGCTATCCCTGCATAAATAGAAGCATCGGTTGTACGGCAAACACTACTTTCAGGCTTGCAAGTTATTCTGAAGCAATCATGATAGAAAAAATCACAAACAATCTAAACTGTCTTAAAAAAATTCTAGAGTACAATGTCAGGCACAACCTTCTGTTTTTCAGAATAAGTTCAGACCTGATACCTTTCGCAAGCCATCCTGTATGCTCATTTGCATGGCAGGACTATTTCAGGGAGAAATTTACTGAAATTGGAAATTTTATAAAAGCTCATGAGATTAGAATTTCAATGCATCCCGATCAGTTTGTCCTTATCAATTCACCAAATGAAGAAATTGTTCGAAAAAGCATCCTCGAACTAAAGTATCATTGCCATATACTTAATTTAATGAATCTGGACAACTCTGCAAAAGTTCAAATACATGTAGGCGGGGTTTATGGCGACAAGGAATCAGCCATCAATAGATTTATAAACAATTATAATATTCTTCCCAAGCTGATAAAAAGTCGTCTTGTCATCGAAAATGACGAAAGATTATACTCCCTTAAAGATTGCCTTGATATTTCAGAAAAAACTTCCGTTCCTATTCTATTTGATTCTTTTCATCACTCCTGCCTCAATAATGGCGAAAATGCAAGAGAAGCTATAACCATTGTTCAGAAGACATGGGAAACTGATGATGGAATCCTGATGGTCGATTATAGCTCACAGGAGCCTGGAGAAAAAAAAGGCAAGCATGCCGAGCATATAGACATAGAAAACTTTAAAAAGCTTATCGATGATACGAACAATCTTGACTTTGATATAATGCTTGAAATAAAAAACAAAGAAAAAAGCGCTCTTGAAGCATTAAAACTTATCAATAAATGCAGCAGATTGTAGGGGTGAGTATGCTTTTGCAGAAACTATTTACTCTAGAGATTGAAAGCTTAGACGAAATACATATAATTATTGAGACAAATTCAAAAAGGAGTTTTTTCATAATGAAAATGAATTATTTAAGACCGGCTTTGGGATTTTTGTTTATAATTTCTTCACTATTTATTACTTCCTGCAGAAACAACCCTGATACAGTATCAAATGACACCACCATGACTCAAGCAAATGTTGTTTTAAACCTGAAAAAAGGTGAAACAACTCAAGCAGATGTGCTTAATGCCTTTGGTGCTCCGAATATAATCACTACTGATGCTGCGGACAATGAAGTATGGAGTTATCAAAGAAACGGAATGACTACCCAGACAAGCGGGGACGGTTTCTATGCCACAGTAATTTTGGCCGGTTATAATTCAAGCGGCGGCGGATTCAGCCAATCAACCAGGACAGCTACATTGATAATCAAATTTGGAACTGATAAAAAAGTCGTTGATTTCAAATTTATGTCAACTTCATTCTGATTTTAAATCTAAAATTTATACCTTAAATCGAAATAACTTCAAAATAGAATTAAAAATATGCCCGCAAAATTCCTTATCTTAATATCGATTCCTGCTATGATTTTCATTGCAGGATGCGAAATCTTCAACCCTCCTCCACAGATGACAAGTCTGCAGATCCAAGCAATACAGACGAGAGAATTTGAAACCTCCAAAGCAATAGCTTTCTCATCTACTATGGCTGTCCTTCAGGATTTGGGATATATAATCTCAATGGCAAGTATAGATACCGGATTCATAACTGCCGAAAGTCCTTCTTCCTCAAATTTTTTTATGGGGGTGGAAAACACCAAAGTAACAGCATACATTCAGAGTATGCCAAATGGCAATACCAAAATTAGGCTCAACTTCGTGACGCACGCGCAACTTTCACAGCCAAATGGAGGTGGAGTAATCAATACCGATACAGCTATTTATAATCCTCAACCCTACCAGGAAGCTTTTAATAAGATTCAGCAGCAGATTTTCATCCAGACTCCATTCAAAAATGGCAGTACTACTCCAGATACAATGATGTCTCCAGGAATGCCTTCCGGTACTCCTTCACAGTAAAAAATGGGTTATTTTAGGTGTTAATAATTGCCGAATTCTAAATCAAATACAGTTCCGACTGCTGCAAGGATAGAACCTGTTGATAAATTAACTTCCTCAATAGAATCTCTTTCAGAAGAAAACCTTTCCCTTCTCTGCGAGTTAGACAGGAAAGGATTTCTTATTGGAAAAGACGAAATTCTTGATTCTTATAAAAAGAGATTAAACAATATATTAAATGATGCGGCTGAACTTAAAAATAATTTAGCACTCAATGCAGATTTTAATATTTTAGGCAGAATAAATATAAGTGAAAGCGACAGGATTTCTGAGAAACTTAGCATTAAGGCCAAAAGCATAGTCAATGCAACATATGCATTTGAACCGTTCATGGCAGACGCATTCTATGCTAAAAAAGGACTTGGGTTCTTCATTGGTGGTTGCGCGATAACTTTTGACTCAGGTTTATCTGTTATTCTTCTGAGAAATTCTTTCAGGAATAAGGCCAGATGGCTTTTTTACAGCGCCAAAGAACTTGTCGCTCATGAACTATGCCACAGTGTCAGGGCTCCTTTGAATGACAATCCTATTGAAGAATTTTTCGCATATAGTGTTTCCCCTAGTCCGCTTAGGCGATATCTAGGCAACTGTTTCAGAACAGGATATGATGCGCTGCTTCTTTTAGCCCCGATTTTCTTGCTTATGGTAATTACTTTTCTAAAAGTTTTTTTAGTAAGTTCCTTAGATACGCTTTTTTTCTGGATACTTATATTTATTTATCCATCGTTCCTGCTTATAAGAAACCATTTCACTTTTTCAACATTCCGAAAAGCCAAAAAAATACTTGAGAAATTCATTCCGTACAAGCGTTCGGCCTGCCCTATCCTCTTCAGATGCTCATACGATGAAATTTCTGCCATTTCAAAACTTAGGAACATAAAGGAATTCAATTCTTTTATAAAAGATAAATCTGAAACTCTGCTGAGATGGAGAGTTATTAAAGCAAGATTCCTGCAGAAACTTATCTGATATTAATTGATGTAAATCTATACTTCCGGATAATATTCTTTAACTTAAGCTGCTGAGGACTAATCACTGTCTTTTCACTCTGTCTAAAATATTTTCCCATTAGGTGTCAATTGAGATTCTGTCTGCGTCTCTTATCGTGGAAGGAGGCGCTATTATTACTTTTTCCCCGGGAACTATTCCGGATATAATCTGGGCTTCATAGTCGTTGAGCAACCCTATTTTGACCGTACGCAAATCAGCTGTTCTGCCGTCAGCTACAAATATCTGCCAGGTATTTCCGCTCCCCCTGAAAAGAGCTGTATGAGGAATAATTACCGCATTTTCAGCTTTATCTGTGTATATTCTGACTTCTACTCTGTATCCTACACCCATTGTGCGATGAAATTCTTTTTCAAGTTTATCAAGTTCTCCAGAAGCAAACTCGATATCTATGGGAATGCGCTCTTCCCTGACACCAAGAGATGATATCTGAGTAAAACCTTTTGGATGAATCCTCAAAACTTTTCCCTTAATTGGTATTGAACCTATTGCAGATCCAAATATGTCTACTTCATCTCCTAAATTAATTTCACTTGCGTATACGGAAAGAATGTCTGATCTTACCTGCAAGGTTTTCATATCTCCAATTTCCAACAGTTTCGTTCCGGCGCTCAAATATCTTTCATTTTCAACATATCTTTTCAATACAACTCCATCCACTGGACTTCTTATAGTACCGTTTTCCAAATCTCTTTTTACTTTTTCCAACACTGCTTCGGCCTCATTTAAGTTTGCCTGAAGAACAGCTCCTTCCAATGATTTTTTGGTCAGATACATCTTTATGTAGAGTGGGAGAAAAGTACTGATGGCATGGATAGTTTTCATGGCACTATAGGAAAACTGATCCGATTCGTACTGCACTTTCGATTCTGCAGCTTCCATCTGTGCCCGATAAATCTGCCTCTTGCTTATGCTCTTTTCCATTTGTTCAGTGCTTTGCAGATTCCATTGGGCATACTTATTTCTAGCATCGCTAGCCTGAACCTTTCGAAGCGCAGATTCAACTGTATCTGCCATTACTTTTATCCACTTTTCCGCTTCTTCCAAAGCTTTCTTTTCTATCTCATTATATTTGTTCAAAACAATCTGTCTTTTTATTGCGTCAACTTTCGCCTGAGCTTCTTCTACCGAGGTGTTCAAATCACCCTGATTCATTATCGCTACGACTTCACCTTTTTTTACCGACATGCTAGCTTTAAGTTCAATAGGCATAATTTTGCCTGTTGTTGGCATGGATATGAGATATTGGCGCGGCAGAGTTGTTTTTCCCCGTTCCTCAATATAGGAAGAGATTGTACCCTTTCTGGCATCGCCTATAGTTACAGGCACTCCTTCATTAACCCACCAGAAAATTACAGAAAGAAGGATTATGCATATAAAGACTATAAGAAGTGTTTTTCTCATAATTGTTTTATCATATTACATTAAAGTCAGCAATCATTTTTTTGAGGCTGTCAATATAGGCAGTAAAAATATGCTCAGAGGCTTCTTCGGCAGAAATCTTATTTTCTTCAATAGTTTTAGTCATGAAAAGAACTGCATCTTTAACTTCAGGAATAGTAAATATATGGTTTGTAAATTTGTCGTCCAGCAGGTTCCACATCCATGCTATTGACTGTTTCTGCCTCTTCTGCTGAAGCTCTCCCGATTCTTTCATTTTAATATTGTGCTGAAGAACTATTTCCCAGACCTCTTCAAAACCTCTTTTCTCTATTGAACTAGTAGTAAGAACAGGCGGACTCCAAGTCTGCGATAAAGGATTTAAAATATGAAGAGCATTCTCATAAACGCTCTTGGCAAGCATGGCATTTTGCATATTGTTTTTATCTGCTTTATTAATAATTATAGCATCAGCCAGCTCTAAGATTCCCTTTTTAATGCCTTGCAGTTCGTCACCCGCATTCGGGAGCATAACAACCAGGAAGAAATCCACCATGGAAGCTGCGGTAATCTCAGACTGCCCTACTCCGACTGTCTCTACTAATATCACATCGTATCCGGCAGCTTCACAGAGGAACATTGTTTCCCTTGTTTTTTGAGCAACTCCCCCAAGATGAGTCGAAGAAGGCGACGGACGAATAAATGCGTTCGGATGAGAAGACAGATCTTCCATTCTTGTTTTATCAGCGAGAATTGAACCACCAGTAACAGAGCTGCTCGGATCTATGGCTAGCACAGCTACTTTGTGTTTTTCCCTAACAAGGTAGAGTCCGAGAGCCTCAATGAAGGTGCTTTTGCCGGCACCAGGAACACCGGTAATGCCGATTCTTACTGCATTTCCCGTATGAGGAAGTATAACTGATAAAAGTTCGGATGCAGTTTTCTGATGAGAGGATAGAGTACTTTCTATAAGGGTAATAGCTTTTGAAAGAGCGACTTTATTACCTTTTAATATTTCATCTTTATATTCTTGTGAATTTTTAAATTTCATATTGATAAAAGTTACTTCTTTCCGTGCTCGGATTATTTAGGAAATTCAAGAAATTTATAAGTAAGAAGGTGATCGAGTTTTGACCTGGCATTGCCATAATATCCGCCGGTTATCGGCATAGTCAGCTTAGGGTCAGCTGAAGAGGTCAAAGCCACCTGTGTACCGGCCGGAATCAATCCCAGAGTAGGATCAAAGGCTACCCATCCTCCGCCCCTTATGTAAAGATCAATCCACGAGTGCAAATCGGGATTTTCTCCTTCCGGAGGAACTTTAATAGTATAACCGCTGACAAACCTTGCAGGAATCCCGGCAAAACGGCATATCTGCAAAAATGCTACTGCCATATCCCTGCACGACCCTTTTCTTGTATGGAAAGTTCTATTTATAAGCTGATATTGAGAAGATGTATTTCTTTGATAGGCTATTATTTCACGGATTTTTGAGCACATCTTTGTCGTAAAGCCAAGCGTATCGTCGTGAACTTCATTGGAAATCTGATAAATGAAATCCTTAACCTCATCACTGAGGGGTTCTAGTTCTCTTAGGAACGGCATCAGATCAGGATCTGTCTCTACTGTCATTTTAAATGGAATCTTGAGAAATTCGGGAGGGGTAACAATAAAATTCCATGGATTATACTCTTCCAATGTAATATCTGAAACATGCTCTATTTCAAGGTAATCTGATTTGTCGTCGAAGAAGGCATTGTAGGCATGAGATCCATCTGTCTCTTCATATCTATATAGCATATAAGGTTTTGGATTAATTTTCAACCTGTAGGAATTAAGAGTGACATGTTTGTGATGCTTCGGAGTCAATCTTATGATATGATTCGCAAAAAGAACTTTCTCCGAGTAGGAATACTTTGTTGAATGAGTTACAACGCAACGCATTAAATTCACCTATATTTCAAGTTTGGAAAATACTGTATTGATCCATTCATCAGGCATATCAACGATTGCTTTAGCAATGAGTTCTTTCCATTTATCAGAGTATGTATAAAGATCATTGTAAGTATACCTATGAGTTACAACTTTTGAACTGCCTTTTCTGTAAAGTACAATGTCAACAGGATAATTTACATCATTAGAGCTGAGTCTTGTGGCATCGAATGCCAGAAATGCCACTTTCAATGCAAGTGTCATGGGAGTAGAATACTGCAAAGTCCTATCCAGAATGGGTTTTCCATAGCCAGTATTTCCTATTGAATAATAAGGCGAATTAGGTCCTACTTCCACCCAGTTTCCTTCAGGATAAAGAAGGTATAATGTATGCTCCTTATCATCTTCGAGCTGACCGGCAATCAGAGTATGAATATCAAAATCCAGTCCTCCTTCTTTGAGATAATCCTTGTCTTCCTTCGCCACTTTCCTAATCTGCTCTCCCAAAGCGTTTACGACCTTGTAAAGTTTGTTGAACCCTGCGCCTTCTGAATCTATTATTTCCTGAAAATAAGTAACGGCCTTATCCCTGACAGAACGCAAACCGGAACTCATTATAAAAAATTTTTGATTTCCGTTGACAGTAGGTATAAGCAGTTTAGACCCTGTCAGATACTCCCTTCCGCTGGTAATCATCATATCAGATAAACCTACAAGCCCTTCCTGAACTTTCGTTATAAGACAATAAGTCATAGACTAACCTTAATTTAAAAAAAGAATTTCTCTGTGATTGCCAAACCTATATCATTGAGACTGGACTCCAGGCCTATTAGATATTCATGGAGACCTGTCTTGAGAATTTCTTCAGGCTCGACAAATGATAGTTCAGCGCTGAGCCTTCCAATCTCCTTTTCAGGTTTGCATGAATACTGGCCATGAACTGAACCTGTAATACTATTCATTGATTCTTCTGCTCTGGACAGACAATACTTAACAGATCTGGGGAAATTTCTATTTAGAAGCAGAAATTCAAGTATTCTGTCAGCAGATAGTCTGGGATAGTTTTTTCTGAACATTTCATAAGCACTTGCGGCTTTGAGTATAGATGTCCACTGCAAAAGGTCAAGAGGAGTCCCGACAAGCTCTATTTTGGGAAGGAGATAGTAGTATTTCATATCAACCATTCTGACTATTTTGTCAGCTCTTTCAAGCATTCTTCCCAACATCGAAAAATTCCATGCTTCTTCATGCGAAAAAGTTGTATGGATTATTCCTGTATAGAGATGGCTTCCATTGATAATTTCCTTCAGGAATTCATTAAGCACATGATCCGTCCATACATTTTTCTTCTGTTTATTCTGAACAGAGAGATAAAGTTCATTAATCTGATACCATACTTCAATTGTTATTGTGTCTCTTATAGTTCTTGCATTTTCTCTGGCATTCGATATGCAGGAGAAAACTGAGTTTGGATTGTCGCCATCTACCGTCAGGAACTTCAGCACATTAGTTTTGGTATAACTTTTGTATTTGGCTTCATATAAAGCTGAGTCCCCTGTCATTGCCACTAGAGGCTGCCATTGTTCTTTGAGCGTCGGGGGAAGTTCCAAGGCCAAAGTTTTTATAACATCTATAAAACGGGCATAATTTTCAGCTCTTTCTATATATCTTCCCATCCAATACATTGAATTTGCAACTCTGCTAAGCATAGAGACCTCCTTCCTGAGAACCTGAATCCACAACCCATGTATCTTTACTGCCGCCACCTTGCGAGGAATTAACAACCAGAGACCCCTTCTTCAATGCCACTCTGGTCAATCCTCCGCTTATAACATATGTACTTTCTCCACAAATAATATAAGGCCTCAGATCAACATGTCTGCCTTCCAGATGGTCATCCACTAAAGTAGGCACAGTTGATAGAGCCATAACAGGCTGGGCTATGTAGTTTCTTGGATTTGCTATGATATTGTCTTTGAAATCAGATATCTCTTTTTTTGATGCTGAAGGCCCGACCAGCATTCCATAGCCGCCAGATTGATTTGCGGCTTTGACTACCATATTCGACAAATTAGCCAATACATGGTCTCTCTCCTTTTTGATAGAACAGAGAAAAGTCGGCACATTGGGGATAATAGCATCTTCTCCTAAATAATACTTAATAAGCTTAGGAACATAAGAACAAATCACCTTGTCATCAGCAACGCCCGTACCGGGAGCATTAGCCAAAGCAATTTTATTTTTTTTATAAGCTTTAAATATGCCAGGCACGCCAAGCAGTGAGTCGGGATTGAAAGCCGTAGGATCAAGGAATCTGTCATCGATTCTTCTATAAATCACATGTACTCTCTTCGGGCCTCTGGTTGTTTTCATATAGACAATATCATTTTCTACAAATAAGTCATTGCCTTCGACAAGTTCAATACCCATTTGTTTGGCAAGGAATGTATGCTCAAAATATGCTGAATTATATATTCCCGGTGTAAGAAGAGCAGCCTGGGCATCCTGCCTCCCGCTTATAAACAGGAGCATTTCGAGCAGTTTTGACGGATAATTAAGTACGGTTCTTATGCTTAGGTCTTCCATGAGCTCGGGAAATGTTCTCTTGGTAATATCCCTGTTTTCAAGTACATAAGATACTCCGGAAGGTACTCTAAGATTGTCTTCAAGAATATAATATTTTCCGTCGGAGTGTCTAATTAAGTCTATTCCCGATATATGGCACCATATCTTGTGAGGAGGGCTAAAACCTTGTACCTCTTTAAGATAATCTTTGCTGGAAAGAACAATAGAACGGGGGATAATTTTGTCTTTAATGGCTTTTTGACCGTTGTAGACATCATCAATAAACATATTCAGGGCGGCAATGCGTTGTTTCAACCCTCTGTCCAACTCCTCCCATTCATTGCCTGGAATAATTCTGGGAATAATATCGAACGGAAAGATCTTTTCTATTCCTGCATTTTCAGAATAGACATTAAAAGTTACGCCCTTGTTGAGCAGACTCCTTTCCGCCACATACTGATGCTGCTGAATTTCCTGAATAGGCAGATTTTTTAATTTCTCCCATAATTTTTGATACGGTTCACGGATCTGGCTTTTTTCATCCAGCATTTCATCGAAGAAATTACCGGTATGGTAGTTTTGAAGTTCCATGATAGAGCCTCCCTTTATATCTAAATCAATAAGCTTGAAATTTATTAATATTTCGCAAAATTTTATCCTGACAAGTATAATGTTTTTAACAAATTTAACCAGCCCATTTGCAAAGCTTGAGAAAATAAAGCCGTTTCCGGTTTTAGCAAAGGGATGGGGGAGAGGGAAGAGAATAAATTCCGGAAACGGCTCTAAAAACATTGTCAAGGAACATCTCCACAACGTTAGCAAATGTCGTGCCATTGCCGTAATATAGAGAAAATGAGTCAGCCGCTTTGATTACTTACGAAAACAAAATACTTTTTCGTAACTAAACATCTATTAATAGTTACAATTTTGTAAATTAAACAGTTCAAATATTACTCTTATCTGAATGTCAAAGAAACTAATACAGAAGGGTTCTTCAGGAACTTCCGGGATAATCCTGAGCAGAATAACTGGACTTGCAAGGGATATGCTGATTGCAAGATTCCTGGGAGGCGGTTCAGTAATGAGTGCATGGGTACTGGCTTTCAGGATACCTAATACTTTCCGCGGACTTCTTGGTGAAGGAGCTGCCACACAGGCTCTCATTCCGATTCTTGGCAATACGATTCATAAGGAAGGCAAAGAAAAATTCAAGCGCGATCTTGGAACAATGTTAGCTACCTTAGCAATAATTCTTGTTGTCTTATGTGTGGCTGTTTCTACAATCTGTTTTGCAATAAAACCTTTCTTTCCAGTTTATCGTGTAAATGCGGCTCTTTCTCTGATGCCGATTTTGATGCCCTATACATTTTTTGTTTGCCTGACAAGTATTTGCGCTGGAATACTAAATATATTTGACAAATATTTCCTCCCTGCCCTGACTGCAATGCTGCTTAACATCTTTATAATTGCCGCCCTGCTTATCTTTTATAAAACTTCTCCAGAGATTCAGCTCATAAATATAAGCTTTGCCTCGCTGTTTTCCGGAATCTTTCAGCTGGGATGGCTGCTTTACCTTTTGAAAAAAGAAGGTGTTTTCCCTTATCCTCTTAAGCCTGGCTCATGGAAAACCCCCATAGTAAGAGAATTCTTTACATTGGCTATTCCCCGTTTCATTGGAGCCACGGCTGTTCAGATCAGTTCACTGATGGACAGCTTCATGGCAATATATATAAGCTCTTTCGCAGCTCCTGCCCTTTATTTCAGTGAAAGACTTGTTTACTTTCCGATTGGGATTTTTGCCGTTTCCCTGGGAAATGTCTGTCTGGTATCAATGACAAAGCATATATCTGAAAATAATTTTCAGATGGTCATAAAAGATATGAGATACGGGCTCAAGCAGATTATCTATGTCACAGTTCCCATGGCTCTCTTTTTTATTTTCTATAGACATGAACTGCTCAGTATGCTTTTTGGAGGAAATGAATTCGGTTCAAAAGCCGTGGATGAGGCAGCCTGGGCAACACTTTTTTATAGTTTCGGAATACCTGCATTCTGCGCTATGAAGATTATCTCTTCAGCCTTCTATTCACAAAAGGATACAAAAACCCCGGTAAAAGTCGCCCTCTGGTGCATACTTCTGAATTTCTGCATCAATCTGGTCCTTATGTTTCCACTTAAACAAGGCGGGATAGCCCTCGGTACGGTTATTTCCTCTATTGTCAACTGTTTGACACTTACTTATATTTTCAGAAAAAGACACTCTGTTTCCGAAGGCAGCAATGAAGTTTTATTTAGCCTAGTCAAAGTTATAATAGCCTCATTAATTGCATCCGCGCTTTCTTTACTTGCAGTCCGACTTCTGTCAGAGCTGGATATGTTCAACTACCTGAACTGGAGAGGTATTATGTCCGTGATTAGCGGCGGTTTTGTTTTTGGAATTGCCTACTTTGTAATAAACTTGATAACAAAATCCCCCGAGCAGCACGACTGGATTTCCCTCATTACCTCGAAACTGACAAAGACTGAATGATAATTATCTATTTATCTATTTTGCAGTCCCGAAAAAATACTTCATGTACGATGAGTAAAGCGAAGCATATTTTCTGATAATTATCTGAGCCCCTGCCCTAAGCAGCAGATTGCTTAAAGAATAGGTTTTTGTGCGTTGGAAATTCCAGACTAATGCATCGAGAAATATATTATAAAATATACGAAGAGTATCCATAAGCGTTCTTGTGATTGAATAAAATCTCGTATAAGCTTTATATGTCTCAATAGTCAGCTCTGAGGGACTCATATTCTTCGGCTGGAATACAGCAAACATGGCATTGTAATAATCCCAATTCTTGTGAATCAGTCTTTTTTCATTTTCCATTGCTGTATAAACCTGGGTACCAGGAAACGGAGTCAGAATCATAAACTGGACAGTGTCTATAGAATTATCTATGGCAAAGTCTACAGTATCATACATGCTCTGAATTACATCAGTGTCAGCTCCAAACATAAACATACCGTGAATATTCACGCCATAAAAATGCAATACTTCAATTGCCTTTTCGATATCTGCTTTTGTTTGGGATTTGTGATAAGCTTTCAATGTAGCATCCGAAATAGATTCAAACCCTATGTAAACCCATCTCAAACCTGCTTTAACCATTTTTTCAATAAGCTCAGGATCTTTTGCGATATCTGAACGCACCTGCGCAAAAAAGCTTATATCTATTTTCTTTTCGAGCAGAAGATCACAGAATTCATTAACGCGTTTTTTATTGGCTGAGAAATTATCATCATAAAAGAAGAAGTCCCTGCACTTGACATAAGTAAGTGCATTTTCTATTTCAGCAATAATCCTTTCAGGCGACTGCATGCGAAAGATTTTTCCGAAAATTTTTGTGACTGTACAAAAATTGCAGTCAAAAGGACAACCTCTTGAAGTCATTAAAGGAAGAATGTCCATTTTTTCATAACCTTCAAGAAGGGAATAATTTATCATTGGAAGACTATTTACATCAGATACTTTTGAGCCATTGATTAATTTTTCGGTGTATTTTCCCTCTATTACATCAAGGATAACATCTTCTGCTTCTCCTATAACGATATGGTCAGCCACTTCCACGAACTCATCTGTTAAAAGAGTAGCATGGATACCACCCACGATAACTTTTGATTCCGGATATAATTTTTTTAATTGCTCGGCTAAGTATTTTGCCCTGTTTGCGGTCGGAGTAAGCGCTGTTATACAAAATATGTCAGCTTTCAATTCCAAAGGATCAATTTTCTTTTTGAGCAGATTTTCATTTAGAATGCTCACATCATAGCCATTATTCTTTAAAATTGTCGCAAGATATAGACTTCCCAGAAGAGGAAGACGCATGTAGTTGTCAAACAAGTTAGTACTTCCGGAAGGCTCAATAAAAAGGATTCTGCTTTTGCTCATTTTTTAAACCTCGAAAGAAGGATACTCAATCCGACAAGAATAAAAATTGTCCACCATTGATCGCTTCCCAGGGAAAAGATAAAAAGAAAATACAGTGAAAGAAAAATAAGGATAACCCCTATAAAAAGGGTAGCCCTGCTGGTCTTTCTATAAAAATATATGGCAAGAAAAACAACGCCCAGGAATGTTATAAATATCGGCCAGTATATCGAAAGAAGATCCCATGAAGTGAAATTACAGAATAAAGCCAATATCGTAAATAAAATCAGATAAATGCCGATTACGAGATATGAGAAACCTCTCTTCCTCTGTTTGTTGAAAATCCCTATAAACCCTATTCCAAGCATCAGCGCAAGCAGAGGCCATAATTTAATGAAGAGGGATATTTTAAAGAATGAATCGACTGCAAGAAGCAAGCCGATAAGGATTAGCAGGAAAGCAAACCTGATGTGAGTAGTGTTTTCTAATTCATTCATTGTAGCCATAGATTAAAACCTTTTATGGATTTTTAATTTTAAAACTCTGTTTAATGCCTGAGATCCAATGTACTTCTAAAGTTCATTTTTACGAGGATATATAGAAATAACATCCAATTTAAGTAGTAAAATGAGTTATAGTTCATTTATCTTTCTAAAATGGATATAATTTGCCGGTAAAAGAGAGATATTAAACTTATGCAAGGCCTTTTGCTTTGTTCGAACTCATTTATTACCGTGAGTAATTTCACATTAATAAAGTGAATTCGCTTTAAAAAAATATTTACTAGGTGGAACATGAAACTAGACCAATTGTATTCACTTGACTCCTATGATACGCCGTCTTCTGCAAAATTTATGCTTGGATATATCCTGTTCTTTAAAACAAGGCTTTTCTTTTTCTATAGGGTTCTGAAGCTTATAATGATGTTCAGCAAAGCTATAAGAAAAGGCAAATTTTCCAATCAGACATGGTGCGATGCAAGCTTCTATATTTTTAAAACCATAGAAGGATGCGAAGGAAAAGTACATATAAAAGGACTTAATAACATTCTGCTTGTTGACGGCCCTGCAGTATTTATCGGAAATCATATGAGCTCTCTGGAAACTTTTGTTCTGCCTGGACTTATATGTCCTAAAAAACCTGCGACTTTTGTGGTTAAAGCCAGCCTGATGTCCATGCCCAGGTTTGGTGAAATAATGAAAGCCAGCAAAGCAATAGCTGTTGGCAGAAAAAGCCCGATAGATGATTTTAAAGCAGTCATGAAAGAAGGAAAAGAGCTCTTATCTTCTGGCACATCTATTATTATATTTCCCCAAAGCACAAGGGGCGTAGAATTTATTCCCGAACAATTTAATTCAATCGGAGTAAAACTGGCAAAAAATGCAGGCGTTCCGATAATACCAGTTGCATTAAAAACCGATTTCTGGGGCAATGGCAAATGGATAAAGGACTTTGGCCCTATTCATAAGGAAAAACATATCTATTTTGAGTTCGGAACTCCTATTATTCCTGACTCAAATGGAAAATTAGCTCATCAGAAAATTATATCATTCGTACAGGAAAAACTGAAAGTCTGGAGCACCTGCTGAACCTTTTTTATGAAACAGTTCCAAATAGTGGTGTTTAAGGGCACTTTTCAGACAGCTTTGGAATAGTATCTATCAAGAAACTTATTTAACTGATTGGCAAAAGCCTCTCTATCTTTTTGGCTGAAAACCGGAGGCCCTCCTGTTATAAGCCCGGTGTTCCTGAGTTCTTCCATAAGATTCCTTAAAGCTAACTTTTGATTTATATTGCGTTCTTCAAAAAGTTCGCCCCGCGGACTGATGGCAAAACCTCCCCTTTTGACAACTCTATGAGCAAGCGGGATATCAAAGGTTATTACAATTTCTCCTTTAGATATATGCTCTGCTATATAATCATCAGCTGCATCAGGGCCACCGCTCACAAAAACATTTTTCATATTATCATACTCAGGAAATCTGATGTGCCTGTTGGCCACTACTACTAAAAGGATATTCCTTCTTTGAGAAGTTCTTATGATAATTTCACGAAGAGCGGCAGGAAAAGCATCTGCATCGATAAAAATCCGCACTTTTTTTAACCTTTATAAAAAAATAGAACAGTGTGAAATTTCACACTGTTCTATTGACTTTCTGAAAGTAATATTTCAGTAAAATTTACCTGCGGAAACTTCTGTCTCTTCCGCCGCTTCTGCCGCCGTCTCTAGAACCAAAGCGTCCTGCACCTGCTGGTCTGCGAGGTTTATCTTCTTTAGGTTTAGCAGCATTAACTACTATTTTTCTTCCTTCAAAATCTTTTCCGTCAAGTTCCTTAATAGCATTTTCTGCTTCTTCAGAAGTGGACATTTCTACAAAGCCGAACCCCTTTGACCTGCCAGACATTGAATCTGAAATAGTTTTAGCTGACACAACTGTTCCGAAAGCTCCAAACATCTTGTTTAAAGCATCCCCGTCTATTGCGTAAGGAAGGTTCCCTACATAAAGTGTACTCGGCATATTTCCTCCTGAGTATTTCACACTACTTCAATATTGTATCTTCAAACTAAAAACACTTTCAAATATTGAAGCGAAGCTCTAAAAGTACTTGACAAAACAGCCAATACAAGTTAAGAGATGAAAAATTTGATAAGATATTATAAATTGATTAAGTAATATTATTTACGGTTTCATCTCAAATTTTTTCATTCCCCAGAAATTTAGACTTCATTAAAAGCCTTTTGCCAACGAAAAATAAAATGAGAACTACAACAACAATGGTCACGAAAAATGTATATTTATCCAGATATTTGGCAAAGAGCTCATAGGATTCTCCGAAATAATAACCGAGTAAAACAAGCAGAAACGATTTAACTATGGTTATCAAAGTTGTAACAATAAAAAATTTCTTGAAATTGATTTTGGAAATCCCCGAAAAAACAATGGCAGGCATGGGGGCAATTTGCCCGCCTTTTGAAAAAAGCATAGTCTTTACAAAATGCTTCCTTAAGAGTCTGCCCATAACATCCATTTTCTTCTGGGTTACTCCAATATATTTACCAGCTTTGAGAACAAATTTAGTTCCATATATCCTTGCAAGCCAATAATAAAAACAGTCGCCTATGGTATCGCCAAGAACTATGATAAGGTAAACTATGTAAAAATTCAGGATATTATGAGCGCATAAAAAACCGCCTATAACTGATATTATTGGTCCCTCAATAATCGCTATCGGGAGCAATATCCAGTACTTGTAGGTGAGTATGAGTGTATAAATATATTCCATAAATTTTATTCTAACTTAATAACGGTTAAGAAAAATACCTGTAAAAAATATTCTGTTAAGTTTTCATTTGAATTGTCGTAGAAAATATCTTTTTAAGAGAATCGTAAAGCTGGCTGTCGTCTTTAGAATTGTCCATTTCCAGTTTATTCTGAACCTTCATCATCGCTTTGGCTATTGTAGAAAGTATCTGTACATGAATATCATGGGCTCCTTCCGGAGAAAGCACAAAAAAGATGTACTTAACTAACTGCCCGTCAGGAGCATTCCAATCGATTCCGTTCCTTGAGCAACCTACCATCAGGATAGGATGCCTCAACCCTGCCAGATGTATATGCGGAACAGCTATTCCCTCTCCAAGAGCAGTGCCAAAATCATTCTCTCTGCTAATAGCGGCAGCAGCAATACATTTGTTTCTCAATGAACCAGGAAGCCGTCCCGATACAGTAGCACAAAGCTCTTTAATGGCCTCTTCCCTGTTAGCTGCTTTTAAGTCGTTTAGGACGCTATCAGACGAAATATATTTGGTTAACCTTATTATTCTTCGCCGCGCCATAATATTCTTCATTACAGGAGCAATAATAATAGTAGAAAAAACACCGCTAAAAACGATTGCCTCGAATAATTCCTCGGAAATAAGACCGCTGTTCAAAGCAACAAGCCCTATTACAATCTCCATCATGCCTCCAGGAACATGGGCAAGAGAAATAAGATTCCTGTTTAGAAAAGGTATTTCCGAAAGGCTTACTCCTATCATAGCACCGATATATCTGCCTGCAGCGCCGATGATGAGAACAAAGAGAATAAGAAATAAGTTAAAATTTGCAATAAAATCCATTTTTATACCTATATTCGCAAAAAATATCGGCACAAATATGGAATAAACCATCTGCGAAATAATCTGTCTTGTTTCTTCAGACATATTTTTCGCTTCGCCTATAACTATACCGGCAATAAAAAAGCCAAAGAGAGCATGTATGCCAATCTTCTGGGTAATTGAACCGAAAAGAAGCCCCATAAGAACCGCAAAAGTAAGAGATGTGGCAGGTTCGCCCATCTTAAATTTTTTTAGTTTATCAAGGCACATTGTTGAAACCTTTTTGCCTAGCGTAAGGGCAAAAAAAGCAAACCCGACACTTACAATAAGGATTGTAAATATTGAAGGCAGATTGACAGTAGATTTCATAAAAGAACCAATGACAATACTGAAAATCACCCATCCTATAATATCATTTACAGCTAAAGCAGAGATAATAAGAAAGCCCATCTCTGTCTTGAGAAGGTTAAGGTCATGAAGAATTCTTGCTGCCACAGGCATAGCGCTGATTGTCATAACTGTTGCAAGAAAGAGAGCAAAAAGGATTCTCCTGTCGGGCTGCATCAAATATTTATCAGGCAGAAAATAGGAAGGAACAAACGAAATTATCAGAGGTATAATTATTCCTGCAAAAGCTATGGTCAGAGCTTTGCCTCTGTGCCTCCATGCTACTGAAAAATCTATTTCAAAACCTGTTTGAAGGAGCATAAATAATACCCCAAGCCAGGCTATTGTCTCGAGCATGTTTCTCTGAATGACATCCGGGGGAAAAACAATTCCAAAGAGTCCAGGAAAAAATCTTCCGAATATTGTTGGTCCGAGCAATACCCCTGCAAGCAATTCACCTATCAAAGCAGGCTGATCGAGTTTCCTGAAAAGCTCTCCTAATCCTCTTGCAAACAATAAGAGAATAAAAACCTGCAAAAGAAATATCAGAATATGCGTTTCTTCCAAATAATACATGATTAAATTCTTTCCTCAAAGGTTAAGTTACTTAATTATAATTACCATAATTGCACTTTCCTTATCTTTTTCGATGAAAAAAACATAGTTTTACTTTAAGTTTAGTTTATAAAATCGCTAAAGTGTAAAAAAGGAGACCTGATTATGTCCAGAAAAATCGAGAAACCTTCAATTATCAAAGCCTGCGGGGGTATACCGAAAATCATAGAAGAATATATCGGAGGAGTAAATACTAACAGCAAGGATATAAGCATAGCAAAAATGATAAGCCCAAAAGGCTGGAACGAACCAGGACAAACACCGAAATTTGACGAGTACACTGTAGTTCTGAAAGGATATTTAGAGATAGAAACAAAAAATACTACCTATAAAATCTGCGCAGGACAGGCATTCATTTCTTCGGCAAATGAATGGGTCAAATACTCAAGCCCCGAAGGTTCTGAATACATTGCTATCTGTATCCCTGCGTTCACTCCCGACACTGTCAGAAGAGACGAATAAAGAAATTCTGATTCCCGTAATCAGGATGAAATTGTAAAAATGCCGCGCTGCTTTACGGTTTGCTATATTCAAACTCAAAGAATTTCTTGATTATACAAAGCCTGGACTGGTATATTTAATAATTCCAATATTGAAATTAACCCGATTTAAATTTCACACTTTCAATTTTTTAAGAAAAATTCATTGTCTTTAATACAAAAACATGAATAATCATTTTTATTTCCCAAATAAATAAACCCCAAGGAGAGAGTTAAATGAGGAGAATATTATCTTGTTACTCAGTGGTGCTTTATACCGGTTTGCTCTGTGCGGTTTCTGCCATGGCAGCAAAAGAGTATGTAGGTACAGTCGTCCCTACAGCTACTTCCACTTATTCTATGTTTACATGCGCGCCTATTATCTATGGCAATATAGGATACATCGCCAGACCTGGAGAAATAGCTACTCCTGAGGTCAAAAACTCAAAAGGAGAGATTATCAAGCAAGGCGATTTACTCCTCCAGTTTGATATGCGTTACTGGGTGGCTCAATTAGATATTCTAAAAGCTATAATGGATCAGAATAAGGCTGTTGCCGATCTGGATAATATCGACAGCGCCAGATACAAATCTCTGGCTTCTTCAAATGCTGAAAGCGTTATGGATTATCAGAATATGCAGATAAACTATTTTAATGCTCTTAATGCCTATGGGCAGGCAGTAAGTAATTATGATGCGATGCAGGCTCAGGTCGCTGCCTATACAGATATTGCTCCATGCGAGGCTATCGTCACTTCAGTAGCAACTTCTCTTGGACCGATTCCTGGACCAGCTACTGATATGACAATTGCTCAGCTCAACCCTATTGGGATTCAAATCAAAATGAGCAGAGATGAAGCAAAATCAATATCCAACAATACTCCAGTTCAAATCATACCTCTTAATTCAGACACACCTCAGGGGATTATCTACGGAAATACAGTACTTACTGATGACGGAATAGAATTCGTTACGGAAAACTACCCTGTCATCGAAGGCACTACACTAATTACTGATCCATCTACTCCTATTTTAAGAAAATGGGGGTTTGTCAAGAAATTCTATATCGACAAAAAACCAGAAGTCCTGGGAATAGCCTCTTCTTCACTAAATCAAGACGGAGATAAGTACTATGTATGGAGAGCTAAAGGCCAAAAAACAATGCAAACAGATAGAGCAGTCGATCGTTCTTTTCAAATTGAAAAAGTCTATGTTGTTCCTTATGACCTCTACCGCCAGACTGAAAACTTTGAGAGATTAGTGGCATTGAAGGAAACGGGTGGATTAGAGTTTTATGATCTTGTTCTTTGTACAGCTCCTTCAGTGCTTACAGAAGGCCAGAAAGTAATATACCCTGAAGATGCGTATCTTATGATGCCTGGAGATCAGGTAAAAGTAATAGTTGGCAAGTAAAGGAGGTTAATCATGCGTTTGTTTACTCATTTTGGTTTTATTCTGGTACTGATGACGATTTGCTCTTCTGTACTCTTTTCCGCTCAGGAATATAAAGGAACTGTAGTTTCTATCGGTGATGAACAATATACAACTACGACAGGAGGACAGGATAGAGGATTTATTATCACTCTTGCCAGACTTGGATTAATTTGCGTACCAACTGTTTATGCTTCCCTTGATGGAAGCGACATACAAGGGAAAGACATCCTTTATCCAGGAACCCCTCTGATAAATGGTTATAACCTGACATGGGTAGGTGAATATCTCGGGCAAGAGATTTCAGTAAGTGCAGATAAACAACTTGTAAGTTTGGATTATGATAACTATGTAAGATACAAAAAGCTCTACAATGACAACGCTGTAAGTCAGGAAGCCTTTGAAGATATGGAAAATGATTTGGCTGAAGGAACAGGAGGCTATAGAACAGCTGTTGATATCCTCAAAGAAGATTATCAGCAAAATATCATGATGGTAACAAGAGCTCGCGCAGAAGGGATAGTAAGCAAAGTAACTCAGTCCGCAGGAAGTGACTTGGGAGGAGCTACGGCAATCGAATTCGTTTGGCTAAATCCCATTGGAATACAGGTAAAAATGCCAGAAGAGATATATAGGAATTTTTCTCCGGAAACTCCTATAAAGATATATATAAAAGGAATAGACAAACCTTTCGGGATATACAACGGTTATGCTATAACCAGGAAGGATTCAATGATATTCCTTACTAAAAACTTTCCTGTAATTGACAAGAATACAATTCTTGAAGACAATGGAGTTCCTGTGCTTAGAGAATGGCAGGGTGTTTGCAACTTTAATATTTATCCATCAGCTGAAACAATCCTCGCTGTACCGGATGGAGCTATTCAAAAAGATGAAAAAGGAAGCTTTGTATGGAGAGCAAAAGGGCAGAAGTTAATGCAGATGGATAAAGGGATTGATACTCAATTCCAGATTGAAAAAGTCTATGTCACTTCTGCTGATATGATTCGTTATCAAACAGGGTATACGAAGATAGTCGCGCTGAAGGACTCTGGAAAACTCGAACTAAATGACCTTGTGCTCAATAATCCTCCTGATACAAAATTCGTCACTCTGAAAGATAGAGATATGGTCTATTATCCTCCGCAAGCTTATCTGATGATGCCTGGAGATGAAGTAAAAGTAGTAATAGGCGACGGATCTATTGAGAACACTAAGTGAAGTTAACATTTTAAATCAACAGGAGAGTATATGTTTAAAAATATTTCTAAGTTATTCCTTACTGGCATCCTTTCGTCTTGTATATCTCTTTCATTATTTGCCGAAACTGAACTAACGGGAACTGTGACTCCTTTAAATGTAAGTACCCGCGCGGCAGGAACAGACACGGCCTATCCAGGTGTTCTTAATAAAGTTCAAAGAGAGGGGACTATCTGTTATCCTTACATAACAAGGATAAATAGTGATATTGTCGTAGAACCGGGGCAATTCTTGTATCAGTATGATATGCCATGGTGGAATGCTTATATGCAGCAGGCAAAGGATACTTATGTTCAGAATGTTGTGCAGTTAATGATCGCTAAAGACAATGTAGTACGATATAAAAAACTAGTTTCGACCAATGCTGAAAGCGAAGAAACATTTGAACAATATCTTTCAACTTATGCAAATGCTCTGGGAAACTATGAAAATGCCAAGGCTACCATTCCATTTTATTACGAGGCGCTTCGTGAAGCTACATGCAGACCCACCTTTGAAGGAATAGTTACTAAGACTTATCAGTCAGGAGGCACTCAGGTAGGGCAGCCTATCCTTGACTTTACTCAGCTCAATCCAATAGGCATAAATGTAAAAATGCCCAGGAGCGATGCAAGGAAACTTTCCGGCAAAGCTGTGAAGATATACCCTTTGGATACTAAAAAGCCTCAGGGCATTATTTACGGAAGGACTATGCTGACTGATGACGGTGTCCAGTTTTCTACTGAAAATTACCCTCATTTTACTATTGATGATCCTGAATGCAAAATAAAAATAGTAAGACAATGCTTGCCTGTTATTAACTTTAACATTAGAGAGATTGGTAAAGTAAATCTCAGTGTTCCGGCAGATGCAATTGAAAAAGATAATAAAGGTTATTATGTATGGTTGGCCAATGACCAGCAGGTGCTGAATCCTGATAAAGGTTTGGCTAAATCCTTTATCATTGAAAAAACTTATATTAAGCCCGGAAAACTTTTCAGAAGATCAAGCGGATGCTCTGATTATCAGTCCCTTGATGACGCTGGAAAGCTCAAACTTAATGATATTGTAGTTTTTGATCACCCTCAGGATTTGAATGATGGAGAAAAAGTCTTCTTCCCTACGAACAGATATATCTTAATGCCAGGAGATGAGGTAAAGGTAGTTATCCTCGATTAATTCTCTAAAAACTGGCGTCTTAAAATCAACTCCCTATAATTGGAGTTAGTTTTTTATATATGAGGCAAGAAATGTTTAATGGTTCTCTAGAAACTATTGATTTATCACATAAGAATCTAAAGGCTCTTAATGGCTGCCCTGAAAGCGTAGAAGGCGACTTTCTTTGCAACAGCAACAGCCTGATAAACCTCAAAGGGAATCCCAGAAATATTAAAGGAAATTTCTATTGCCATAGAAATAGGCTCACCTCACTCGAAGGAGCGCCAGAAAAAGTGGGAAGGGTTTTTCATTGCGACCATAACCAACTTACTTCACTAGAAGGATCTCCAAGAATCATTGGAGGTGATTTTTACTGCTCTAAAAATGAGCTTATTTCGTTAAATGGCTCTCCAAAGGAAGTTGGCGGCAATTTTATTTGCTGGGGCAATTACAGGAATTTCTCTGAAAATGAAATTAGAGCCATTTGCAAGGTTAAAGGTAAAATCATTACTTAAAGAAAATTAAATTAACTTTTGGACTGCATGCAATTTTGAATTTTTTATAATCAAGCAACAAGGAGAGAAAATGAATTTCAAAGAAAAAAATAACTTGATAAAACTGACAATTATGTCATATGGAATGACATGTATAACCGGAATAGCAGTAATCTTACCTTTCATTATTCAACAGCCGGCACAAGAATATTTTAAATCCAGCGCCGCATATACTGGTTTTGTCTTCTCGTTTTTTATGGGTGGAATGTTGATTTTTCAGATACTGAACGGCTTTATCATCAAGTTCCTGAAAATCAGAGCTCAGATTTACCTGACAGCTGTAGTTTACATTATCTGCTCTCTTCTGATGTTTATGATTCATAGTATAGTCTTTCTTATACCTATTCTTATTGTTTTAGGGCTCTGTTTTGGTCTTATAATAACAATTCCTAATTTCATTTTGGTTCACGCTTTTGAAGGGAAAGAGAGATCAACGAAATTAAATCGCGGAGACTTTATGTTCAGCGTAGGATCTCTAGTCTATCCAATGGTAGCGTCCGTAATGATTTCTCGCCACTATTCTTGGCAGGCGGTATATCTATCTGTATTCGTACTGATACTAATTGTTGTTATTCTCTGCTACAAATCGGTAATTCCTGATGTAGATGCCACAGAAACTGAAGGTGTTGCCAAATTTTCGAAATGGAATATTAATGTGTATATGGTAGGATTTGCCATTTTCTTCTATTTCATGTCATATGTCGGTTATACTTACTGGGTAGCACAATACCTGACAGATAATCTAAAGATGAGTCCCACAGCAGCTGATTTTGGTGTCAGTCTCTTTTGGATTATGTATGCAATAGGCTGCTTTATATCCAGCTATGCAGTAAAAGTCATTGCAGTAAATAAGTACATAATTCTTTCGGCTATAGTTTCATTTATAGCATATTTCGTAATTTACTATTCTACTGGAGTAATGATGATGTATATCTCTATATCCATCTTGGGACTTGGATGCGCTACGGTTTATTCATCATCAATTTCATATGGCACCTTACTTGTTGAGCATCCATCTCCAAGAATCATCTCATTTTTCATTGCGTCATCTGGAATCGGAACTTATTTAGCAGAAGTTTATTCCAGCTGGGTTCAGGCTAAATATGGCCTTTCGGCTGTTACAATTATCAGCGCAATGATGATTCTCCTGACTATAATTCTTATGATAATAGTTGCTTTCACTGACAAGCAGGCAAGAAAATCTATTTAAAAACTTCAGCCGGCATTATTAATTTTCTTATTGATTAGCTAAATATGACAGAACCAATCAGAAAATTAATAATCTAAGAGGGCTCTATGAAAAATGTTGCTGAATATATAATCGACCGACTGGCTGACCTGGGGATAACAGAATGCTTCGGAGTTCCAGGCGATTTCGCCTTTCCTCTCAACAGGGCTGTAGCTAATCATAAGAAAATGAGATGGGTAGGCTGCTCTAATGAACTCAACGCCGCCTATGCTGCTGATGGATATGCTAGAGAAAAAGGAGCGTCTTTACTTTGTACTACCTATGCTGTAGGGGAACTAAGCGCTTTAAACGGAGTAATGGGAGCTAAAGCAGAATATGTACCGGTATTCCATTTGGTTGGAATGCCCTCTTCCGGGCATCAGATACGACATAATGTCGTACATCATACTCTAGGAGACGGATCATATCTTAACTTCGCCGCTCTTTCAGGTTCAGCAGCATGTGTTACAGCAGTGCTAAATCCAAGCAATGTAGTCTATGAAATGGAAAGAGTCATTGCTAATGTGAAAGCCAGGAGTCAGCCGGCATATCTGCTTGTTCCTATGGATATGGCATCAGCACCGGTAACGCAACAGCCTATAGACCCTTATTCAGATCCTAAATCAGATTCATCTGAATTACAAAAAGCCGTTAAGAAAATATCAGAAGTATTTAAGAAAAACCAGAATGTAGTAATAATGCCTTCGTTCAAGATTGCAAGATTCAAACTTCAGAATGAATTCAAGACCTTTTTAGAGAAGACTGGATGTTCGTATGTCACTATGCTTATGGATAAAGCAGTTATTTCTGAGGATCATCCTCAGTTTGCGGGGATGTATTTTGGCGATCACTCCAATCCAAAGGTCAAAGAGCTCTTGGATAGCGCTGACTGGATACTGAATATCGGCGCATCTTTCTTTAGTGACATTAATACTTTCGGGCACGATTTTACATGGGATGAAAATAAAATAATAACCATTGACATTAACCATGTTAAAATTGAAAATGAAATTTTTTGTCCGGTAAGAATAAAAGATGTAATCACTGAGCTGATAAATACCATTCCTGCAAATATAAACTCCTACAAATCGCCGAAGAGAGAAAAGATCATATTAAAAGGTGAACCAGATGCTCAAATTAATATGGAAAGTCTCTATTGCAGATATGCTAACTTTATACGACAAGACGATATAGTCGTAGTAGAGGTAGGCAGTCAGGGAGGAATAGCTCTATTTCCTTTCCCGAAAAATGCGACTTATTATAATCAGACTCTTTGGGGGTCTATAGGGTTTGCTACGCCCTGCTCTTTTGGCACAGCTCTTGCCTCTCCTAATAGGAGAACTCTTCTTTTTACTGGAGAAGGTTCTCATCAGATGACCGCAAATGAACTAGGAAACTTTTCACGATACGAAGCTAAAGTCATTATCTTCGTGCTCAATAACGATGGATACATGATAGAAAGAGCCCTGGAAGAATCGCCAGATGGAATATATAACGATCTGGCTCCATGGAATTACACTCAGCTTCCTGCTGCACTTGGATGCAAAGATTGGTATGTAGCAAAAGTTACCACGAATGCTCAGCTAGATATAGCCATGAAAAATGCAGAAAATCATAATGATTCATCATATATTGAAATCATTACGGACAAACTGGACTTTCCAAAAGGATTAAAACTGCTGAATTCGAGATTGAAAGAATTATACAGATAGGTATCTCTAGATTGTTATCTCATTATAATTCTCGTTGCATATCATCCCAACCACTGACGGAGTAAGAAATTTCATTGTAAAACTTTTTTAACATTTAATATCCAACAAGGAATATCCAAATAACGAAGTATATGCATTTCTCATTGTATTTTCGTTGAGAGTTGGGCGTCCCTTGTTGAGTGTTGGTTATTCAGTTTCATACTAGTAGTAAAGCTTTGCTGAGTACAGCTAGACTGGAATTCGGCTTACCCCTCTTTGAGAAAGTCGATAATGCTGGCAATAGCTTTTTCGTAAAGGTCTAGCCACTCTTTATCTTCAGTCCTGTCATACTGCTCTATTATCATACTAGCAGCACCCAAAAGGTTTCTTGCTCTGTGAATATTCGCGCCGGTAGTTTTCTTGATAACTCTAGCTCTGAGCATTTTTAGCTCAATTTGCATCTCCTCAACACTTTTTCCTTTTTTACTGGACATAGCGAAGCACAAAACATTAAAACTTCATAGTCAGATATTTTTGAAACATTCATTAATATTAAGCCTGTAAGAAAGAAAACAAACATCTGCGAGAGCATAATGTTCACTTTTAAAAAATACTCCTTGAATTCTTTCTGCAAAAACTTTTTTCATAGAGCTGATAACAAAGCTGCTTTTCCTGCATCCTATACAAGACTGTAAAATCTGCTACTTTCAGGATGAAAAACCTTTGAGCAGGCGCTCCAAGAAGAGGAAGTAATTTAAACAGTTACGGACTTCTTGCAAAAGTGTGAGTGTTTGATAGTATTATTAACAAAACAGGAGAATATATGAAGAAAGATTTTATCTGTATAGGGCATAGGGGCGCCATGGGGCACGCTCCTGAAAACACTTTGCTTTCCATAGAAAAGGCTCTGGAGTTCGGAGTAAAATGGATTGAAATAGATGTTTACTGCGTTGAGGGAAAACTTATTGTAATCCATGATGACAGGCTGGAAAGAACTACTAATGGCAAAGGATATGTCCAGAATCAGAATATCAAATACATCAGGAGCCTCGATGCAGGAAAAGGACAACGAATACCTTTTCTCGAAGAAGTAATAAAACTCATTGAAGGAAGAGCTTCCCTTAACATTGAACTCAAAGGTATCAACACTGCTGAGGAAGTGCTTAAATCTATCCATGCCAATATAAAAACCAGGAAATGGAAAAAGGAAAATTTCCTGATATCATCTTTTAATCATCATGAATTAAATAAAGTAAAACTGTACGATCCAAAGATAAGAACAGGCGCTCTGATATGCGCACTTCCTCTTGATTATGCTTCTTTTGGCTCAATTCTTGGCGCTTACTCAATTAATCCTTCCATAGAGTTTGTTAATTCTGAATTTATTAAAGATGCCCATAAAAGAGGAATGAAAGTTCTGGTCTATACTGTTAATCATCCTGAAGACATGAGAAAAATGTATGATTTGGGAGCAGATGGGATTTTTACAAACTACCCTGATGTTTTTTTTGATTTGTTCGGATAATAGATATTGTTGGCACTAGTTTATATTCAAATCGGAATATGTCATTATGGGAGAAAATATGTTTGCCAAGATTTCAAAAAAGACCATATTCTGTGCTGCCATCGGAACAACGCTTGAGTGGTATGACTTTACTGTATTTATCTATATAGCTCCACTGCTGTCTAAACTATTTTTTCCCTCAGAAGATAAACTTGTATCTATAATATCCACATTCGGGGTTTTCACCGCAGGCTATCTTATGCGTCCTTTAGGCGGAATTATTTTAGGTAATCTTGGAGATAAAATAGGACGAAAAAAGGTTCTTATCCTTTCTGTATGGCTCATGGCTGTTCCTATGGTTATTATTACATTCTTACCGACATACGATACTATTGGCATTTATGCTGTTTTGATTTTAACTCTGGCACGGATGCTCCAGGGCTTTTCAGTCGGAGGAGAGTATACCGGCGTTCTAGTTATGCTTTTAGAGCAGGCTCAACCGGAAAACAGAGGATTTATAGCTTCATGGGGGACATGCGTCTCCGGTTCTGGTGTTCTCTTAAGCTCGCTTGTCGTAGCATTGACAACCGGCTTTCTGGGAGACCAGACTATGCTTCAATTGGGATGGAGAATACCTTTTGCAATAGGAATACTAATAGCTGCCTTTTCTCTGGTCATGCAGTTTCAGATGAAAGAATCTCCTCATTTCGAAAAAATCAAAAAAGAAGGAAAAATATCAAAAAGACCTGCTTGGGACGCATTAAAGAAATATCCGGGAAAGATCTTTATTGTTTTCTGCCTTACAGGCTACTTGGGAATAGCTTACTACATGGTTGCGGCATTTCTTCCCACTTATCTGACTCTTGTTTTACACTATCCGCATGAAGAATCGCTAATTTTAACTACAGTTATTGCAGCCTTATATGCCTTTTCTGCTCCTTTGTGGGGAAAACTTTCCGATAAGGTTGGAAGAAAACCTCTCATGCTCGGTGGAACACTGTTCTTTATATTCTTTGGATACCCAGTGTTTAAGATGTTCGCATCAGGCAATATTGTTTACGCGTATATAGCAGCCTTGCTTCTTATGACTGCCGTAACAGCATTTACAGCGGCATTTGTATCTTCAGTAAATGAACTTTTCCCGACAAATGAAAGGTTCAGCGGAATGTCTATAGGATATAACATTGGAAACGCCGCTCTCGGAGGCACTGCCCCACTGGTTTCAACACTACTCATCAGCTTAACAGGCAATGCAGTAGCTCCATGCTACTATCTGATAATCGGCGGGATTCTTATTTTGTTTGTTATTGGTTCAATGAAGGAAACAGCAGGAAAACCTCTTGCAGAATATTAATAGAAAGAAAACAACTTTGTTTTAAAAAATGGATATTCGTAAACAGATGTTTCATGAGAAGGTTGATAAAAGCATTCGTAAAAGCGCATAATGAGGCGAAGATAAAATAAAGTCCAAACTATCCCCCCCCCCAAATGGCTATATTTTCACCTTAATGACAGCCTTATGTATAATGCCGCTTCCTATAATCGGAGCATGCGCATCCTCCGGGAAAAAGATTATAAACTGCCCGGGTCTTACAGGTATGTAAAAGTCAACATCATCCGAATAAAATACAATATCAGTTTCTTCCTTATAAGGAGTCTTAACTCTGCAGCAGTCGGAAACGCTTTTCCATCCCATTATCTCAATGGCATTAAAAGGAAGCTGGATATCAATGTAATTTTTATGAGCTTCAAGAGAAGCCCCATCTTTTGGCCTTGCCATAACTCTGTCCAGACCTATGAAACCAAGATCATCCGGCATCTGATGTTTGCCTTCAGCTAAAGATTTTAAATCAACAGATTGAATAAAGTCGAATACATCTATGAGTTTGCTGAAACATTTCTGGTATTTTCTAATGTATTCGAGTTTGTCAATTATCATTGCCTGATACTCCTTTTTGCAAAAAATTATATAAAATTCTTATTGCAATGACAACAAGGATTAAAGATATACAACATAGAAACTATTCAGAAGTTGAATTTGTGACAAAACACTTTTATAAATAAACATGTTCTTTAACTATAAACGGAGTAACTACTGTGCCTGAAACTATTACTGACCATCTGCTCAATGCTATCGATTCTAACGATAAAGCTCTCTTTGATCTTATTCTTAATTATTTGCAGGATAATGCACTAAGTAAAGAAACATTAGAAGGGTTGACCATGATTATTGAAGCATTTCTTGAAAATCCTTCAGCCGCGCAAAACAGAACGGCTTTCATAGTGGATTTATCAAAGTATATGATTAATGATTTCGAACTATTAAGAACCGCTCTGCCTATAGCTATAAAGAGTTTTCTTTCATCTGAGATAAATAAAACTACTGCCGTAAAAGTACTGGGCGCAAAAAATAAATCTGTTCCATTGCCAATAGTTCACGCCAGATTCAATGCTCTTATGAAACTCAAAAAAGGTCAATGCTTCCATAACAGCATATCCAGAAACTGGGCAATTGCAGGAGACATTGACTGGATGATAGGAACAATCTCCGTTTATGATTTTAGAAATACTTATATTCAGGATATCGAACTTGATTCTTTCCTTGAGAAATCTCATATGTTCGAAAGAACTGAAAAATTAGAAAAGATTATACTCATTAAAGGAAAACCAGACAAAACCTCATTTATCGATATCATTCATTCAAGCGCAGTTCTGCCTGTCTCTGAAGCTTCCATCAAATCCATTGCTCTGGAAACTTTCGTTCCTAAAAATTTTACTCTTCCCGAATTCAATATCTGGTGGGAATCCTCTCTTGAAAAAAAATCTGATTCATCCGCTCCTGTTCAGCCTAAATTAGATATTAATAGCGCAAGGAGCATCCATGAACTGCATACGATTTTAAGAACTATCGAATCATCTCTAAAACTTATCACTGATGAAAAAGTTATAACTCACATATCTGAAGTTTTAAATCAGATTAAACCTTATTCTAAAGCCAAAGATTATCTAAATTGGGTAGAATCTATATCTATGCTTATGCCGATTATCCCTGAGGGTGCAGTAAACTCACTGGCTCCAAAAGATCTAAAAGTTTATGATGTTATCTGGCCTAAAGATGAAATGAACGATATCTGCCTCAATACATGGACCCAGCTAAAAGCACTGGATCTTACAAACTGGATTGTCTTCACTGAAAAAGTATTAGGCCAGGAGTATCTTAAGAAAGCCCTTCCTCTGCTTCCATGGAAAGTATGGCCCGCTATCTGCAGCAAACTCAGTGTGACATTTGTAGAATCAATTATTGAGGAAGCCAGTAAAATCACAAGCGCAGAAATGCTTATCTGGATCTGGAAAAACAAAGAAAAATTAGGCAGCGATACCCTTTCCAAACTTTCTTATTCTGTTGTAATTCCGGCAATATACAGATCAAAAACAGGAGCTCTCTGGCAAGCAGGCCCTAAAGAATTAAGAAAACTCCTTCTCGATAGCCCTGAATTTCTGTTACAAATAATAGGCAAAGATGCTGAAGAAAATGTAATTAACTTTATAGAATATTTAAATAACTCAAGCGCTCTTACATCAGTAGATAAACAAAGCCTTATCGTAAAACTTTCCAGACTTTCCCAGAAAACTAAAGAAATAGTTAACTCTGACAGAGTAAAAAAAATGATTGCAAGCAAACAAACCAGAGCTCCCCAATCCCCAAACTCTGAAACATATATTACATCATACAAGTCATTTAACAGCAAAATCAAAGAACTGCAAGAGCTCATCAACAAACATATTCCTGAAAATACAGAAGCAATAGCCGTAGCAAGAGCTCATGGCGACCTTAGGGAAAATGCTGAGTATTCTGCAGCCAAAGAAAGGCAGAAATTTCTAAACGAACAAAGAATTATCCTTGAATCAAGAATCTCATCAACTCAGCCTACAGACTTTTCCGATATCCAGGTTAATGATACGGTCGTGATTGGTTCAACTATAGAAATAGCATATGATGACGGCAAAAAAGAAGTTTTCCATATACTCGGAGCCTGGGACAGTGATCCGGCAAAAAAATATGTCTCTTATGAAACAGAATTAGGTCGTGCAGTAACAGGAAAAAAAGTAAATGAAAAAGTTGCGCTCCCTGATAGTAAATCAGGCACAATAGCATCCATTGCAAAAATATCTCAATCAATAATAGAAGAGCTTAAATAAACATTATGTTAAAGAAATACTTTCATTTAAGTACTATTATATTAACACTTTCAATTACTTCGTGCCAGAGCAGCCTGCCTCCAGGCAATCCCCCTGATGGCCCAATAGTTACCATAGAAAACAACAATAACGCAATCCTTAATGAGAGTACTGCCGTTGAAAAAATGGTCACTGCATTAGCCACATCAGACCCAATAATCAATGCATATCCCATCGCCCATATAATACAAGGCAGATCTAATGCCCAGATCGAATACTCGGCGCAAGCTTCTGCTCTTTCCTCAAAAGTACTTAGAGAGCTTATCGCAACCGGTGTTGCAAACTGCGGTACAGGCAATAGCTCAGATCCAGAACTCGAGTTGACATCTTCTTTCGTTAAACTTCAGACCATGGAGAATGGAAATATTGTTTTCAAATGGATTATAGATATTACCAGAAAAGGTATGTCAGATAAACTTTACAGTTACGGGTTAAAAATAGAAATAGTACCCATAAATACCAGTGTCAGCAATATAAAACCAGAAGAAATAACACCTGTTTACAAATAACGATTTCTACGAATAGAAGATAGCCCAAACGGAGTCATCAATTTTAAAACTGAAACTAAACGAAAATCCGGCGGTATAACGAATATTTATCTCTCCGATCAATCCGTCTTCAGTCCAGTCTTCAACAGGGACTATAGTATATATTTTCTTGGATTTACTAGATGAAACTTCTTCAAGACAGAGCACTATCCTTTCGTCTGTCTCAAATCCGCCGGAAAGCTCCATTGAAATAGCTCTTTCACATGCTTTATTCAGAACAGCTGAAGCATTTTTTCTGTCAAAAATAATATCTTTTTTACTAATTTTTACGAACTTTATCATTCGAAATACTCTGAACTTCCTCTGGTTATTTTTTGTAATATCATATTAGTTTTTCTCATAGCGACATCTTCTTCGTCAAGATATACAGCAGGTGAAAGCTCCAGTATGCAGTCTGGTTTTCCTTGCAAACTTTTAGGAATATGGACTCCTGCATACTTTTCAATCCATTCAGCATCTCTGTCAATAAGCATCTGACGGCAACTTTCAACTGAATCAATACCCGTCTTATTTTTAGTCGGAGCAAATTGCTTACACCTGTCTCCTTCAAGAATCAAAGTATTATTTGCTAAGGGAAGCGCATCAAAAATAAATGTCTCAAGTTTAACAGCATTTTCCTTATCAGGTTCCACTCTTACACCACTGTCATTTGTGTAAGCTACTTTCTTGTCTGCCCTGTGCCAGGGTAAAGATATAAAACCGTTCGCGGTCAGCCTTTCTACAAAAGTTTTTGAAATAATGTGAATTGCCGGGCTTCCGGCAATGAAAGCTAGAGTTCCATCACTGTTTTTCTTTTCTGCGAGAGCATTAGGTAAATCACTGTATTCGATAATCATTGTTTTCCCTTCAGATATACAGAAATTACCGAGTTTTTCAAATGGTCCGGTTTTAGGAATCATAATGGCGCTCATTTCAGATTTCATAAGTTCATGTAGACCAATAAACAAAGGGTCGGTTATTGGGACAAGAGGATTATCTACCTGAAAATAGGAAATATGCTCAATGCCTCTTTTATTCATGTCGTCAAGCGCTCCAGACTTTCTTAGCGCCAAAAGACTTCCACCGTGCCCATTGGGAGAAAGAGCCAAAGAGTATTTTGTATCCAACAGCACCTTCCCGTCTCTTCCTATTGCCGGCATTGTTCCCTGCTTGAAAAACATCACATTTTTCTTATCCAATCCAAAGTATTTATTGGATTCAAAAGCTTTTTCCGTATCAGCATGATTCATATCGCTTGTCATAATATACCATGGAATTGATGCTGAATATTTTTCAGAGGCGCGCGCTATCTTCTCGGCAAAGTACTGAAAAAGAGTTTTTCCTTTAACTGGAGTTATAGGATAAGTTCCTTTGGGACCATTGAACCCAAGCCTAGTGCCCTGCCCGCCGGCAACAGTAAAAGCGGCTATTTTAGATTCTGCTATTAACTCTTTTCCTCTTATTACTGCCTGCTCGTAAAGTTCCTGGTGTTCTTTGTTTTTGGGGATTAGAGGGTAAAATGGCGCGGGGGACAGATCCGATGGAATTTTTATATCAGGCTTCTTAAGGATATACTCTTTAATAAGCTTATCAAGATCCTTCCAGTCTATATCGTTAAGCTGAGAAACTAATATTCCCTGCTCTTTAGAAGACAGCTCTTCCCAAAATTTCAGAAGATGTTCCTGTCCAAATCCTGCAAGTTTTTCGCTTATTTCATTAATCATAGCATTAATCCTTTCTTTACAATTTATTCTCAAAAACAAATATCAAATACCTGTGATTATATCAAATGTTATTTATCAATAAAGATTCTGAATTGTTAAATTACTACTAACTTTTTATCAGAGTTTAATTTTGTACAAATTTAATATTGAATTGCCAATAGCATTCCTTATAATTCTTTAGAATTTTTGTTTTTTTTAACTCGAAAATCTTTTGGATCTTACAATGATGAATGATTTTTTAATCTTTGAAAACATATCAAAGAAATTCGGAAAACAGCAAGTAATAAATAATGTTACTTTTCCTGTATCTAAAGGCGAAGTTTTTTCGCTTCTTGGCCCCAGCGGTTGCGGTAAAACCACTCTCCTGAGAATTTGCGCAGGCCTTGAAGAACCTGATAACGGCAGAGTAATACTTGACGGAAAAGATATTACGGATTTTTCTCCTAACAAAAGACAGGTTAACACTGTATTTCAGAATTATGCATTGTTCCCTCATATGACAGTCAGAGACAATATTGCTTTTGGACCCAGAACTGCAGGGTGGAATAATAAAAAAATTGCTTCAGAAGTCCATTTCTTTCTGGAGCTCATTCAAATGAGTGAACACAAAAACAAATACCCTCATCAATTAAGCGGTGGACAAAGGCAGCGAATAGCTATCGCCAGAGCGCTGATAAACAGGCCACTAGTCCTGCTTCTCGACGAACCTCTGGCTGCACTAGATCTCAAACTCAGACAGAGAATGCTTATAGAACTCGATACTATTCACGATCAAATCGGAACTACCTTTCTTTTTGTTACACATGACCAGAGTGAAGCAATGAGTATCAGTGATAAAATAGCAGTCATGAATAAAGGCGTTATTGAGCAAATCGGAACTCCTGCTCAGATTTATGAGGCTCCAACAACAAGTTTTGTCGCCGCGTTTATTGGCGACACAAACTTTTTTGAAGGTACTGTAAGCGAGATGATTAATAGTGAAATAAGCAGAATAGCTCCTTCTGACTTCCCAGAAATTACCGTTTACAATGATAAGCATCTCTCAATCGGAACAAAAGTTTACCTGAGTATCAGGCCTGAAAAACTTAATATCGCCAAGACACAGCCCAATACTGATAAACTTATTAACATTTTTAAGGGCACGGTAGAAGATATAATATATCTGGGTTCCATGACAAAATTCTGGGTAACAACTCAAAACTACAAGTTAAGTATTATTAAACAGCATTCCAGCTTTCTTCTCGACGAAGAACCTATAAGATGGAAAGACGAAGTCTGGATATCCTGGAATCCTGAGCACGGTTATCTGCTGGACCAATATGCTGAAACAGATGAGAATCTACTAACCATTCCAACTTAATAAGAGATGAAATCTGATTCAAGTAAAAATAAAATTACAGAGATTCTAATAAGCGCTCCGACTCTTAGTTGGCTTACGGTATTTTTCCTCATCCCGACTATTATGGCAATAATTATGGCACTGAGGCCCTCGAACCCATATGGAGACCTTTTGCCCGGATGGACTTTGGAAAATTTTAAAACAATCTTTTCACCTATCTATATTTCCGTAGTATGGAGAACAATATGGGTAAGTATTTTATCTACAATTATCTGTCTTCTTTTTTCTGTACCAGTTGGATACTATATGGCTAGATTGTCTGAAAAGTTCAGGAAAATAATTCTATTTCTAGTCATCGTGCCCTTTTGGACAAACTTCCTTATACGAATATTCGCATGGAAACTTATTCTAAACCCTGACGGGCTAATACATAAAACTTTTGTTTTTCTTGGAATAATTCCAAGTGGAGGTTCTCTTATTTACAACACAGGCACTGTAATACTCGTCATAATTTATACATATCTGCCTTTTGCCATTTTGCCTATTTTCGCAGCTGCCGAAAGATTTGACTTCAAATTACTTGAAGCCGCCAGAGATTTGGGCGCTACCCGATGGTTAGCTTTTTTACATATCTTCATTCCTAATATATCAAAAGGTTTAATGGCAGCTGCCGCCATGGTCTTAATACCTTGCCTCGGTTCATATGTAATTCCCGATCTTGTCGGAGGAACCAATTCCCAGATGGTCGGCAATCTTATCGCAAATCAGGCATTCGTGGCCAGAAACATCCCAATGGCTGCTGCCTGGTCCACATTACTAATGGCGATGATTCTGCTTCCACTTGGCTTAATCTTATGCGTTAAGATCTTACTTGACAAGAATAAGGATTAATAACATGAAATACAAAAGCAGGTTTTCAAAATATGTAACTTGGCTCGTTCTATTTTTCTTTTATCTGCCCATGGTAGTCATGACCATAAACTCTTTCAATAACTCTAAATATGGTATAACATGGAAAGGATTTACGCTGCAATGGTATATCGATATGTTCAATAACCCGAAAATCCTATTTACATTAATGAACTCATTGATAATTGGAGTTACAGCAATGCTGGTCTCAATGATTCTTGGTTCGCTTGCAGCTTTCTGTATCCATTACTACAGAACAAGGCTTCAGTTGTTTCATAATAATTTAATCTTAATTCAGTTAGGCGTACCAGACATTCTAATGGGAATGAGTCTTCTATTATTTTTTATATCAATTCACCTTAAACTCGGTTTGCTTACAATATTCTTTGCCCACGTCACATTCTGTATAAGTTATGTAACCATGGTAGTCCTTGCAAGGCTTCAGAATTTTGACTTTTCCATACTTGAAGCAGCTAAGGATCTTGGAGCCAGTTGGCCGGTTATAATTAGAAAAATAATATTGCCTCTTCTCTCTCCGGGAATAATTGCTGGCGGATTACTCGCTTTTACCTTATCTATCGATGATTTTGTAATAACCTTTTTCGTAACCGGACCTGGGTCTACTACTCTTCCTGTTTACATCTACAGCATGATGAAACACGGTAATCCTACAGTAGTAAATGCAATTTCGGTATTCATTTTTATAGCCACATTCATTCTTGTGTTCTTTACTCAAAAACTAACAGATACAAAGAAAAAATAATGAGAAAGCTTTTTTATTTGCTTCTTGCAGCTTCACTGATTCTAGTGTTGCTTTCATGCTCTCCTCAGAAGAGGAAACTGTATATATATAATTGGTCCGATTACATGAACCCTGACTTAATGTCTGAATTTGAAAAAAGATTCAACTGCACGATTATAACAGATTATTTCGACTCAAATGAGGCTATGTATGCAAAACTGCGAGTAGCAGACGGCTCTTACGATATTATAGTTCCTTCGAGTTATATGGCTGCAGTAATGAACCATGAAAAACTTCTCTCTAAACTCGACTTAAGTAAATTTTCAAATGCCCGTAATATGGATTTAAGCTATTCTGCAAAAACTGAGGATCCGCATATGGAATACAGTATTCCTTATGCAATCAGTTTTACGGGGTTAGGTTATAACAGAAAAAGACTCGGCGACCCAATCGAAAACTCCTGGAATGCTTTCGGCAATCCGGCGTATTTTCATAAGATAACAATGCTCAATGATATGAGAGAAGCTATCGGGTCGGCTCTAAAGTATCTTGGATACAGTCTTAATTCTATAGATGACAAACAGCTTCAGGAAGCTAAAATCCAGATGCTTAAATGGAAAAAGAATATTGCAGCTTATCAGACTGACGAGGCAAAATCCAGTCTGGCTTACAATATTCTTTATGCTATCGAGTGCTATAATGGTGATATTATAATGATGCAGGAAGATAACCCAGATCTTGATTTTGTCATACCAAAAGAAGGCACATCAATTGGCGTTGATACGCTGGTAATACCTTCAAATGCTCCAAATCCCGACCTGGCTTATGAATTCGTAAATTTTATTTATGAACCAGAAAATTGCGCTAACAATATGGAGTATATAGGTTATTTGTGCCCTGACAAACCGGCTTTGTCTCTGCTTGATAAGGAATTTATTTCTAAAATTACCATAAGCGAAGAATTATTTTCCAAGAGCGAAGTAATTAGGGATTTGGGCTACGGAAACGAAAAATATGTAAGTATCTGGGAAGAAATCCTAGCCAGCTCTGACTAATGTCAGACTTGTCTGAGTGGTCTGACTAAAGTCCCTTAAAACAAAAAACCCCTTGGCATCGAGCTACTCTCCCATACTCTTTCGTACAGTACCATTGCCGCAGAAACGCTTAACTACCGTGTTCGGGATGGGAACGGGTGTTTCCATTTCGCTAAAGACACC
>Ga0209417_1000857_pt1 | contig 62476 bp, 63 predicted proteins | sample RifGroF2_FD_184002 | JGI IMG/M metagenome (GOLD analysis project Ga0209417, IMG submission 184002) | Groundwater microbial communities from Rifle, Colorado, USA - Groundwater F2 (SPAdes) (version 2) | ecosystem: Environmental > Aquatic > Deep subsurface > Groundwater | place: Rifle, Colorado... | reverse complement strand
AAGGCTTGCAAACAAGCAATTGGAAAATCTAAAAGAGGTAAAAACCGTATTCAGAACTTATATTAAAAACAGAAAATTTAGATATCAAATGTAACGTTTTGTTTTGAGAGGGCTATAATTCCTACACAATATAGAGGCATGCCAAGCGAAGTGGTTGAAATATCGTGGCAAAATCCAATTTATACTGATGCTGAAAAAAACGGTTCAGAAACCGACAAGCGTAAACGAGTCCTAGAAACAATTAAAGCCGATGAGGAAGCTAGAGAAGCAAAAAAAGAAGAACAACTTACTGAAAAATATGCTGTTTTACCTGATGAGTATAAAATTGAATTTTCCAATGCCCAAAAAGATGCGGCACGAGTTTTAAATGCCACATATACAAGACCAAAGAGATATTGACGATATGTCGCCAGAAGAATCCTTTGTGCTCGATAAATTAAAAATTGTCTATAGGAAATTTAAAAAAGAAAATCCTGATAAACCTTTTGCTTTTGATTTTTCAAAAGACATAGATCGCAAAGTTTACAATAATCTTATCCAAAGATTGGCATTCAAAATTTTGGAAGGTAGACAAAATGTTGGCGATCAAAAAAAGGCAAATGTTATTAGAAGAGAACTAGGTATTCCGTCGCAAGAAATAAAAAAAGACGGATTATTGTTGCCGGAAAAAGAAGATGAGTCACAAAAGGAAAAAAAAGATAAATTAATAAAAAAATTGCGGGATTTGGAGCAAAAAATATATAGCACGCGAAGGTTAACATTAAAAGATGATATGTTTTTGGTCGGTCACGGCATAAATCCGGAAACAGATGAAAAATTTGACCTAATTGATGGCAAGATAGGCCAATTTTTTGATGCTCATGGGATTGCAAAAATGGATCAATTAACAAAACTCTTACAAATACTTGAAAAAGGGATTGACCCAAGCAAACCCTTTTTTACAGCACCATTTGAAGTGACGAATGAGATGAGGGCAGCTGGAGCAGTAACAGGAACTTCTGGAGGAACCGCCTACAAAGATGGGATAGCTGTCTTGACCAGTGGTTATAAGGAAAGTTTATCTAAAAATGAAATAAAACATATTTTTATTAATGATGTCTATGGTGATATGGTGGAACCATTATTAAGATTATATCCCAAATATCAGATCCATTTATTAAGTGAACAAAAAAAGATAATGGAAAGCGAAGTTAAATTATTTGAAAAAAAATAAGTATAACTCAATGAGCTACTCACAAATAAATATGTTTTCTTCACTCCGTTACGAAAACGATTTATTTATAAACTTTAGACTCCGACTTAAAAATATGGCTGAAACTTTTATCAAAAAATTTACACAAATTTCCAAAGTAGATACTGAAATTGCGGGAGGCAAAGGTTCCTCTCTTGGAGAGATGACTCAAGCAGGTATTCCCGTTCCTGAAGGCTTTGTTATTCTTTCAAATGCCTTTAACAGATTTATAGAAGAAACGGATTTGCATATTGAAATTGATGCTGTTTTAGATGAAGTCGATATTAGAGAAGTTCATACTGTTGAAAACGCTTCTGAAAAAATTCAAGCAATGATTCTTTCCAAAGAAATACCTGAAGATATCAAGACAGAAATTCTAAAATTTTATAAAAAATTAGATTGTAAATTTGTAGCTGTTCGATCTTCTGCGACATCAGAAGATTCGGCCTCCGCTGCTTGGGCTGGACAGCTGGATAGCTTTCTTAATACAACAAAAAAAACGCTTTTGGAAAATGTAAAAAAATGTTGGGCTTCTTTATTTACTCCTAGAGCTATTTTTTATAGATTTGAAAAAGATTTAAACAAAGATAAAATTTCTGTTGCTGTCGTTATTCAAAAAATGATTGAGAGCGAAGAATCAGGGGTTGCTTTTTCAGTTCATCCAGTTACTCAAGATAAAGACCAGATAATTATTGAAGCAGGATTTGGTTTAGGTGAAGCAATTGTTTCTGGTTCAATAACTCCAGATAGTTATATTATAAATAAACAAGAATTTTCAATTTTAGATATTAATGTAAATGAGCAAACAAAAGCGTTATACAAAAAAACAAAAGGCGGAAACGAATGGAAAGAGATAGGAGAAAAAGGAAAGAAACAAGTTTTATCTAAAAATGAAATTATTAAACTTTCAAAACTCATAACAAAAATTGAAAATCACTATAGATTTCCTTGCGATATAGAATGGGCAAAAGAAAATAAAAAATTTTACATTCTACAAAGCAGACCAATTACCACGATATCTGAAACAGAAACGAGCCAAACATACTATAAAATAATGACCAGACCATTAAGTCTCATTGATTGTGAATGTTGGGATTTTGGAGAAAGAATAAAATTGCCTGAAAAATTTAAAAATCTACTTTTCTTTAATCCCCTATTTATTTATACCCCTAAAAAAGGAGTAACTATCTATTATAATTTTACAGACCCTGAACAAAATCCACAACCATTACTAAACGATATTGAAAAAAATCTAACTTGGTTTAAAAGAGAAAAAGCAAAATTTGATAAGAATTGTCAAAAAATAAGAGCATTAATTAAAAATAAAACCAGTAATTACAAAAAAATCGCAAATTTAAATCATGAAATTTGGTCATTGATAGCTGTTGCCAATTTTTTTGGCAGTACTGAATTTTTTAAAGTTTCTCATATTCTAAAAAATCTTTGTATCCAAATTAGAGAAGAGAGTGACGATGTACTTCATTCTTCATTAACATATTTGAATAAACTTATTGCAAAAAAATTTAAAGTTGATACTCAAAATATTTCACTGACCGAAATTCTAAATAATAATCTTCCTGATGATGTTGAATTAAGAAAAAGAGAGAAAGGGTGGGTTTTTCACAATGGAAATATTATTTTTAACATCAAAAATTATTGTAAAGAGAATAAAATACAAATTATTAATCCTACAAAAAAGTATGGCAATGTCATTTATGGCAAAATCGCATACAAAGGGTATGTAAAAGGAAAAGCAAAAGTTATTTTTGAACTATCAGAACTTAGTAAGATAAAAAAGGGAGATATTTTGGTAACGCCTATGACAACTCCCGAAATGATTCCAGTATTAAAAAAAGCTTCTGCAATAGTAACAGATGAAGGTGGAATAACTTGTCATGCAACTATTGTTAGTAGAGAATTAAAAATTCCTTGTGTTATTGGCACAGTAAATGCAAGCCACTTAATTTCAGATAATGATTTATTAGAAGTTGATGCAAACAAAGGAAGTATAAAAATCATAAAAAAGAAAAAAGGCATCTTGAAAAAATAAAACCCGCTAGAAAGAATCCATGCGGGCAACAAAAAAACAAAATATTACAGATTGATCACCATTTTAAAAAAGATGTGCGGTTGACGATCTTTCTGGAAATTGCTTGAACAGCCGATTTCTAGAAGAGAGTGTCTACGACAGGAGTGGGTGTTTGATTGTTTAAAAAAACGTCTTCTTTAGAAAGAACAACTGGATTTAAAACCTCTTTTTCTACGGGTAAAAATGGAATCAAAAATAAGAGATATCCCAAACCAATTGGATGATTTAAATAAGGTGAAAAAAAGTGCGTTCCGAAGATAAAGATGAGACCAGCAATCAAGCCGTATCCTAACCATGCTTGTTGCGTGGAAGTATAAACCCAAAAACGCTTTGTTAACTGGTATCCCGCATAAAGAAAACCGATGGGTCCAAGAATTCCCATTTTAATCCACAGTTCAAACCAGCCCCATTCCATCGAAGTTGTGGTCCACATTCCATCAGGATTTATGGCTCGCACGCGAGGATCATCCGTCTCAAACGTCACGGATTTTCCAAATCCATGACCAAGGACCGAGTTGGCAACAATCTCAGTGAGCATGGGGGTAAGAAGTTTCCAACGGCTAGAAATGCCGGCATCTTGAGAATCCGTTGTCCGATCTTTAAAAGAATCAACAAGGGATAAGCTTGAAAGAGACTGCGGAGGAATAGGAAAAAAAATAATGAAAGCAAGGAAAAAAATTCCTAATAAGATAGTTAAACTGGAATAAGAAGCAAAACGGAAGAGAGATCCAATGATAGGTCTATATTTTTTCCAAAGAACGATAAAAAGAAAAAGGAACGTCGGGAAAAAACCTACCCAGAAACTTCTTGAAAGAGTGAGTAAGATGGTGCTTACGACAATACCACCAAGAACGATAAATCCTTTTTGTTTTTTTTGAGTCATTGTTAAGCACAAAAGAATGAGACCAAAAATAATCGTAAACACTTGCGACTGAATGAAAATGCGATACACACCGATCCCTACAGGAGTGATCTCCGCAATACGCAGATCTCGAAAAAAAACGTATACCATTTTTAAAATGACTTCACTAAAATGAGTATAGAGGTAGAGAAGAACAAAAGAAATAAAGGAAACCCACAATGCTCCTGCTGTAAGAATCTGCAAAAAATCATGTCTTTGTTTATTGTTCCATTCAACAGAAAGAATCGGTAAGAGATAAAAGAGGTACAGATAGGCATTTCCATCTGAAAAAACAGCCATGGGATTTCGAGTCAAAACACCAAGAATAAAACCTATAAAAACACCCAGAATAACTAAAGAAAATATTTGTGCTCGTCCATCTTGAAGATTCGGCCTATATTTTTTCTGTAGCCAGCCTATCCCCCACCCCAACATCACTCCAACAAAAATAACCATGCGCAAGGAAAGAGTAAAACCGCCCAAATTGACAACGACTAACGCTCCGTGAGGATTAGAAAAAAGTTCAATAAAAGGAATATACAGAGCTTGATCTAATCTTTTATAAGCAAAAACAGCAGAAGCTATTCCTACAACAAGAAGAATCATCCCGGAAAAATGACTATAATATCCAATCAAACCAAGAAGATAGAAGCAAACCATTAAAAGAAGGCTATTGCGAAATGTCTTTCCAAAAAATTGAAGCATATCAGTGAGGTTTAATAACGGATGCAAAAAGACTCATCACCCAAAAAAGAGGTTCGAGTAATAAAAAAAGAATTCCCGTACTTATTCCATAGTGCTTAAACATATAACGGACAATACTGCGACGAAGCATGGATTGTTTTTGAATAGTCGCTATTTTATCAAAACTTGCTCCTTTTTTATGTTTTGCCCAAATATCAGCATGGTAATAAACTCGCCATCCAGCCTTTTTTGCTCTGTAACAAAAATCTACTTCCTCATACCACATGAAAAATCCATCATCCAACATTCCTATTTCTTCAATCATCTGACGCCTTATACAAAAAAAAGCTCCCATTACTTGATCCACATCAGATGATTGGCGATAATCAAAATCGCTCATGAGCCAGCGTTTCAATGGTTTTATGTTTGGAAACAGATGCGGAATTTTAACAAGCAATAAGAACTGATCTAAAGGTTGTGGAAAAGCCCAAACGCAGGCTTGTTGTGTTCCATCAAGATTTTTTAAAGAAACACCTCCTATGCCTATATCCGGAGAATGGTTCATTTTGTCTTCTATTTGCGAAAGCGCATCATTTTCAAAAAGAATATCTGGATTCACGAGAACAATAAAATCTCCTTTTGCTTGTTTGATGGCCTTGTTACAACCGCCCGCAAATCCAAGGTTTATCTGTGTTTGAATCAAATGAACCTGTGGAAATCGTTGTGTCAATTCTGTTACACAATCCCCAGAAGCATTTTCTACTACGAATACTTCCACTTCTTCTTTAGAATGATACAAGAATAAAGATTCGAGCATGCGAAGAGTGTACTCCATTGTTTTATAATTAACGGTTACGACAGAAATCATAAATGGTGTTTATGGACAATGATCTTTTTAGCCATTTCATGTTTTCGAATAGATTCAGGTTCCCATCCTAATTTTTGCCATGGAATGTTGTAAGCTAATTTTGGAAGCCACGTTGAGTAGGCTGAACGTTTTTTTTCGACTAAAATTTGAAATAAAACTTCATTCAGAAAAATTCCTTTCTTTCCATGTTCACTCATCGTAAGCCATAAATCCCAATCTTGGAATCGTTTAAGAGAAGGATCAAATCCAGAAAAATCTTCTCTGCGGATAAGGGACGTTGTGTGAATATAGTTATGTTCTTTCAGAGCCTCAACGCTAAAGACCTTGCCGCGAAATAATTTCTTTCCCCAATAAAAACTCGAATAGACCCATGAGACCTCAGGATGATCGTTCAGCGTTTTTTCTAATCGTTCCAACATAAAAGGTTCCAAAATCGCATCTGCATCACAAAAAATAACAAAATTTCCTGTAGAAAGATGAAAACCGTTATTGCGTGCCACTGGAGCTCCTTGATTTTGCTGAAAAACATAGTGAATACGATCCATATAAGGATCTAAAACCTTTCTTGTGTCATCGGTGGATCCGTCATCGACAACAATAATTTCTTCTGGTAAACGAGACTGAAGAAAAAGCGCCTCTAAACAACGATATAGCGTCATGGCATGCTGATACGTCGGGATAATAACAGAGAGTCGATTCATAGATAGGGCTCCAGTTTTTTCATCTGAACTTCACATAAAAATGTTTGAGCATGCTTACGAGCATTATCAGATAATTTTTGACGCAACGCTCTGTTTGAATACAGTTCAAAAAGAGTATCTGCAAGGACTTTCGTGTTTTGATCTGGCAGAAGAATACCGGTCTCTCCATCAATAATAGCCTCATCAACTCCTTCAATCTTTGTCGACAGAGAAGGAACTCCTGCTTGAGCTGCTTCGATAAACACGAGGCCAAACCCTTCTTTATCAATAGGATCTAGAGAAACGGGCATGATAAATACATCAGATATGTTATAAAGATTCCAACGTTCCTCATCACTAATACTTCCATGAAATACAACATGTTTCTCTAAACTCAATTCTGAAACCAAAGATTTGAGTGCAAATTCCGTAGGACCAACACCAACGATATGGTAGATAAACTCTGGAAGCTTTCCTGAACGCTTAAGGTCAGCAAGAGCATGAAGAACCGGAATGTGTCCTTTACGCTCCACAAGACGACTCACTGTAAGCAATGTGAAGATAGAATGATCTTTTCTCACGTGAGGTAATGGATTGTTTTGCGCGGAAAGACAAGGATACAAAACAAGCACATCAGGTACTCCATATCTATTTGTTATTTCTTTTGCCAGAGCTTTTGAATTTGCAACGACTAAGCGAGCTTCTTTGAGTACACGGGTACTTAACTGTTGTTTTCTCCATGTGCTATTCGCCAAACGTAAATCCATCCCATGAACAAATAGAATGTAAGGAACTTTTGTTATTTTTTTTGAAAAAAAAGCGGCTGTACCGACAGGTAAGAGATGACTGATTAAAATAATCCGGTAATTATGACGATAAAGGAAAAGATCGATCACTATCTTTAACCAGTGTGGCCAGATCCATTTATAGAACAAAGATTTTCGATGGATTGGATATTCGACCTCCGTATCAAAAAGATATGCTTGAGGATCCGTTTGAGTAAGAATTTCAATCTGAGTTTTAAAATAAAGAGCAAGCGTAGAAAGATAGGTAGCGATACCGCCTTTGTGTGGCGGAAAATCTGGCGTGATGAGTAACATTTTTTTTTGACTCATACGCCTTTACGTTTAATTTTAAAAAAAGATTTATCGCTTTGTGTAAAGACTCCCAAAAATAACAAAAAGGATAAATAAACGATCCCACCTACCGGAATAATAAAAAGCCAACCGAGGATTGGTTTTAAAACAAGAACCGTCATCAACATAACAATGCCGCTTACATAAATAGGCAGAAGCGTTTTTAATAATCTCCAATAAGAAAAAGCCGGAATCACCCGTCGAATAAAATAAAAACCGGCCAAAAACATAAAAAGAAAACTAAATAAAGAAGCATAAGCCGCCCCTAAAATTCCAATACGTGGAATAAGGACGGCATTTAAAATAACATTGATAAGCATGGTTCCCCCCATGATCGCTGTTTTGATTGACTGACGATTTGAAGCGTTAAGGAGAGATCCTATAGGAAAATCTAAAAAAAGAGGAATCAAAACAAAAATAAGGACTTGAAGTACGATCGTTGCTGATAGATATTCAGGACCAGCAAGTTGGACGACCTCAGAAGCAATGGCGTAAAGGCCAAAAACAATAGGAGCAGAAATAAGGGCCACATACCACATAGAACGATGCAAAACAGCTTCTAAGGCATCCGGATCTTTATCAACCAAAGCACTCATACCCGGATAGAGAGCAGCAACAAAAGCCATGGGAAGAAATTGAAAAGCATAGGTAAATTTATACGCAATAGCGTAAAACCCTAAAGAAGCGGCATCAAGAAATTTTGAAATAAAAATGGTATCTATATAGGAATAGACTTTGACAAAAAGAGCTCCTAAGGCAAAAGGGAAAGCCGTTTTCAAAATCAATATTAAATCATTTTTATTTAATGAAGGAATAAGAACATTCCAGCCAATACGTTTACCCACATACATCAAAGAAACAATCAGATTGACAAAGCTGCCTAATACAAGAGCAATGATAAGCAAAGGCAGAGATGGATAAAACCAAAGGATAAAACCACCAAATAAGGCCGTAGTGGCCATACCGATAAAAACCCCTAAGGATTCAAATTCCAAAGCCTGAAAACCTCTAAGGATTCCATAAAAGAATACTTGAAATGCATCGAGAATAAGGACAATAGAAGCTAACAAAATTAAAAATTGAATCGTTGGACCGTAATTTAAAAAATAACTTGTGAGGAACGTAACCACAACAGCTACAACCGTCAGTAGAATTTTTAAACTAATAGCATTAGAAACAAGGGGCTTGGCTTGCATTTCGTCTTTGGCAATTTCTCGGGTAATGACAGAGGTAATACCAAAATCAGCAATAACAGAAAAAATAGACGTTATGGAAATAGCAAGAAAATATTGCCCCGTTTGTTCTGGCATCATTATTCTTGCCAAAAATAAAAAATAGATAAAAGCAATAATCTTTTGTCCAATAGAAGCAGCAGTTAAATAGAGTGTATTTCTTGCAACTTTACTCGTCACACGCTGGCATTATAATCAATTTCTTCCTTTTAAAAAAGGACGAGGATACCAAAGATTAGGCCTTAAATGTTTTATCTAAAATAATTGAATACAAAAAACACCCAGTGTTAATGGGTGTTTTAAAAATTTCCAGTTGTACTGACCGCTTCCTAACGTTTTGACCATTGTGGTGAACGACGCGCTGATTTCTTTCCGTACTTCTTTCGTTCTTTTATTCTGGCATCTCTGGTAAGAAATCCAACTTTTTTGAGAGAACTTCTGAATTCTGGATTGAAATCAATTAAAGCACGAGCGATTCCGAGTCTAATGCTATCTGCCTGACCATGAATACCGCCACCTGTTACATGAACAGTTATATCAAAGACGTTTTCCATACCTGTTTCTCGCAAAGGCGAGACAACGGATTGTTGCATTATTTCAACAGGCAAATACTCTTTTAAAAGACGGTCATTTACTTTAATCAATCCTGTTCCACCTGAATAAAGTCTCACGCGTGCGATCGCAGCTTTACGACGTCCAAGAGCCTCAATATATTTAGTCTGGTTACTACTTGTCATATCTGTCTAGTTCGTTACAAGAAGACGTTTTAATCTCTCGTTACGGTGTTTATTTTTCGGAAGCATTCGTGAAACAGCTCTTCGAAGAACTTCAGATGGATCTATTGACCAAACTTTAGCCATAGTTTCCTGATGTAAACCATGAGCATACTCTGTGTGATGCGTATAAACTTTTTGATCAAGTTTTTTAACAGTAACACTCATTTTTGCAGCGTTTATTACTTGTACATGATCACCATCATCAATATGAGGAGTGTATGTAGGTTTATGTTTTCCAATAAGAAAACGTGCAATCTCTGAGGCAAGACGACCCGGAGATTTTCCTTGTGCATCAATTGTTTGAATTTCCCTCTGCATAACTGTCATATACTATACAAGTTCTATTTGAACCATATCAGCCCCATCATTTTTTCTGTGACCCAGTTTAATAATACGGGTATATCCACCAGGTCGTTTCAGATAACGAGGCCCAAGAACTTCAATAATTTTCTTTACGGGATGTTCGGTATAGAAAAAACTCATTAACTTACGTCGAGAAGTAAGTGATGCGACTTTTCCAGAAGTAATAGCTTTTTCAACAAAAGGCTTGACGGCTTTTGCTTTTGCTTCCGTTGTCGTAATTTTTTCGTAAAGTATGATATTTGCTGCAAGATTTCTAAGCAAAGCTTCTCGTGATGCTTTTACTCTACCTAAAATTTTTCCTTTTTTTCTATGACGCATAAAATATTTCTATCTCTTCTAAAATGCAGTTTTTTGATCTGTTTCAAATGATTCTAACAGTGACGATGGATTGGCATTATTTATCAAAATTGAAAAATAGTCAATCAAAATTTTTGCAGATTCTTGAACAGCCTCTTTAGGTGAGATAGACCCATCTGTTTCAATATTCATGATGAGCTTATCATAGTTTGTAATTTCACCTACACGCGTATCTTCCACACGATAACCTACATTTCTTACCGGTGAAAATAAAGCATCAATTGCAATGGTTCCTAATTCTCGGTTTTCATCTACACGTTCTTCGCTCGTGCTATATCCACGTCCTCTTCTGACTGTTAACTCCATTTCTAAGTTTGCTTTATCATCAGTAACAGTAGCGATTACTAAATCAGAATTAATAATTTCTACGTCTGCATTGGGTGTAATATCAGCAGCTGTTACAACTTTGGAACCATTAAAACTCAAGTGTAACTTAACAGGTTCATCAGAAAAACACTTCATGCGCAGAGACTTAAGATTCAAGATTATTTCAAGAGCATCTTCTTTAATACCCTTAACCGATTGAAATTCATGATTTACTCCCTTAATTTTGACTGCTGTTACAGCAGCACCTGGAAGAGATGAAAGTAAGACTCGCCTAAGAGCGTTTCCTAAAGTTGTACCATATCCATGAAAACAAGGTTCTACTGTTAGAATACCTTCATTTAGACGTTCAGCGTCTTGATATTGAATACGTGATGGAAGAAGAATATTCTCCATACAAAATATAGATGATTATCGTGAGTAGAACTCGACGATGAGTGTTGGGTCAAAACCTTGATCAAGGTCCTCCCCCTCAGGAATTGATGTAATTTTTCCTGTGACAGCTTTTTCATCACGAGCAATCCATCTTGGCAACGTACCTAGATTTGCTGCCTCAGGGATCATCTTTATAATACCCTTCTCAATCTTAGATGGCTTAATAGATAATTCATCACCCATAGATACACTATAAGAAGGAATATCTACAGAATTTCTATTAACTAAAATGAAACCGTGGTTAACTATTTGTCGTGCTTGTCTTCGAGTTCTAGCCCAACCAAGACGATAAACAATATTATCAAGTCGAAGTTCTAATAAACGAACAAGACTCTCTGCAGTATTACCCTCTTTACGAGAAGCTTTTTTAAAATAACCAGAAAATTGCTTTTCAAGAATACCATAAATAGCCTTGGCTTTTTGTTTCTCTCTTAATTGTTCTCCGAAAGCGGAAAGTCTTGATCGACTTTTTGCTTGTTTTGGTCCATGAACTCCAGGAGGATATGCCCGACGTCGAACATATTTTTCTTTACCCAAAACGATACCGAGTCGACGTGAAAGTTTTACAATTGGTGTTCGCTGTTTTGCCATATCTTTAGACGCGTCGTGGTTTGGATTGACGACAACCGTTATGTGGTAATGGTGTTGTATCTTTTAATGAAAGCACTTGAAACCCATTAGCATTAAGAGCTCTGATTGCGGAATCACGTCCAGTACCAACTCCTTTTACATAAACATTTAATTCTCGAAGTCCGATCTCTTTGACTCGATCAGCAACGGTCTTTACAACAACACTTGCGGCATAAGGAGTAGATTTTTTTGGTCCTTTAAAACCACAGTTACCTGCACTAGACCAACCTAACGTATTTCCATTTAAATCGGTAAGTGTAATTATGGTGTTGTTATACGTTGCTTGAATATAAGCACAACCCTGAGAAATTTGACGGGCTACTTTTTTCTTTGTTCGGGTCTTCGTTTTAGTCTGTACTGTCATAGTTTAGGTCTTTGTAAGGGTTCGACGACCACTTCCTGTTGTACGTCGAACATTTCCTCTAACGGTACGAGAATTTGATTTTGTACGTTGGCCTCTAGCTGGAAGATTTTTTGCGTGACGAGTGCCTCTGTAAGAATTGATCTCTTTAAGTCGTTTAATATTTGAAATTTTATCTCGTCGGAGATCTCCTTCAAGTCGATAATTTTTTTCAAGAAGAATTCTGATATTATTAACTTGATCATCGTTCAAGTCTTTTGTACGAATATTTTCATCAACTTGCACTTGAGAAAGAATCTTTTTTGATGTAGTAATCCCTACACCATAAATATACGTTAAAGCAATAACGATACGCTTGTCTGACGGAATGGTGACTCCTGCTATACGTGCCATAGTGAAAGTTTAACCTTGTCGTTGTTTATGACGAGGATTCTTACAAATAACAACCACACGACCTTCTCGTCGAGTGACCTTGCAATCGCGACAAATTTTTTTTGCTGAAGTTCGTACTTTCATAATTATAAACGTCATCGAAACGATCGATGACGTTTGCTAGAATCTATATACAACCCGACCTTTTGTAAGATCGTACGGACTAATTTCCACCTTTATATCATCACCTGGGAGAATTCTGATTCGAAACTTTCTCATTTTTCCAGATAAGTGACCCGTAATTAGCTGTCCATTTTCTAATTTTATTTTGAAATTTGCAGCAGGTAGAAGTTCTTCTACCGTACCCCGCATCTCAATGAAGTCTTTAGTCATCTTTTCCATAATGAAATAACGAAACAATACTAACACTCATGGACAAAAATGACAAGAAATCACTGAAATTTAAGGCGTCGGTATTGTACTCATCAATAAATGTGTTGTCAAGAATACATCCGTGGATAACCAAAAGTGTTTTTAATCTAATTTTATTTCTTTTTTATAGAAGAATAGCCTTAATTCTACGGATACCACTTGCAGCTGATTCCTCTTTAATAATTTTGAAAGATCCCAATATTCCGGTTCTATCAACATGAGGACCTCCACAAACTTCTTTACTAAAATAATCTTCTATTGAATCTTCTCCAATAAAATAGACCTTAATTTGATCACCTAATTGAGCATACTTATCTTCAAATAAACCTATAGCTCCACGCTTTTTTGCCTCATCTAATGTAAGAATCTCATAATGAACGGGAAGATTTTTTGAAATAACATCATTGATGATTCGCTCAACTTCTTGAATCTGTTCTTGTGTCATCTTCTCAGAATGAAAAAAATCAAAACGTAGACGTTCAGGTGTAATATTAGATCCTTTTTGTTCAACATGATTTCCAAGAACTTTACGAAGAGTTTGATGAAGAAGGTGGGTAACCGTATGCAGACGTGTCGTGGCTTCTGAATGGTCAGCAAGTCCACCAACAAATTTTTGTCCTGAACCCGCACGTGAAAGATCTTGATGTCTCTTAAATTCTTCTTGAAACTGATTTATATTTACTTTAATTCCAAATGACCGTTGTAATTCCTCAAGGGTTAACTCGAAAGGAAATCCATAAGACTGATAAAGATCAAAAGCATTTTTACCCGTAAATGTTTTCGTTTTTTCAGCAATAGAACGAAGCTCCCGATATCCTTTATCGACTGTTCGACAAAATTTCACTTCTTCTTGTTCAAATATATTTTGAATTTCTTTTGTTTTTAAGCTCAAATTCGGATAAATATCCTTATACACTGTAGTAAAAGCTTCCACGGATTGATAAAGACAAGAAGAGCCTGTCGAAAATTGCCAGGCTCGAAAAATAGCCCGTCGCATCAAGCGCCGAACAAAATAGCCTTGATCTTTATTAGAGGGGAAAACGCCGTCTCCAATTAAAAATACCGTAGCACGAACATGATCGGCAATAATCCGTAATGTACGTTTTTGATCTTCTGTAGCGTGATAATAATCTAAACCAAATTGAGATTTTACTTGAGCAAAAAATGGTTGAAATATATCCAGAGTAAATATATCAGGATTATTGTTAACGGCAGCAGCAATCCTCTCCAGACCAGATCCATGATCAATATTAGGAGATTCCAGTGGAACAAACCTGTCTTCACTCTCTTTTAAGTAAGCCATAAAAACATTGTTCCCGATCTCCATGAACCGTCCACAGTCACAATTTGGATGACATTCCTTTCCCCATTTTGGATCATGAGCAGTTCCAAAATCGTAAAACATTTCTGAATCAGGTCCACATGGATCACCTACCATCGTTGTCGTGGGGCCGGTCTTTCCACGATTCCACCAATTCTTCTTTCCGTCATAATAAAAAATACGTTCTCCAAATTTCATCCGTCGTTTATAACCTGCTTCTTCAGAACCAATTTCCACATCTACGGCTTCAATTCCAACTCGGGCAAACTGTTCTTTCCACAACTGTCCTGCTTCTACATCTTTGGGGATATTCAACTGTGCATCTCCGATAAAACAGGTTATGTAAAGTTTTTTAGGATTAAGTCCAATACTCATTAAAAAATCAAACATCCAAAAAATCTGCTCTCGTTTAAAATAGTCACCAAGTGACCAATTACCAAGCATTTCAAAAAAGGTTGTATGGCGATTATCCCCTACTTCATCAATATCTTGTGATCGAAAACATTTCTGTGAATCAACAAGTCTATGACCTTGTGGATGTTTTTCACCTAATAAAAAAGAAATCATTGGCTGCATGCCTGAGCCTGTAAAGAGTGTTGTTGGATCATTATTTGGAACCAAAGAAGCCGAAGGAAGAATCGCATGTCCTTTTTCCTCAAAAAAATGAAGATATGCAGACCTAATTTCATAAATATTCATAACGCTCATATTCTATAAAAGTCCATTTTTATCGTCCAATTAATTATCAGGAGCCACTTCAGCGAGTTTGACATGACGTAAGGCATGACGTTTGAGTGCGTCAATAAGTCTCTTTTGCTCTTGAACACCCAAAAACATTCCTAAAATAACATAGACGAGCAAACCAGCACCACCTGCAATAAATGCTTGGAGAAAAACCCCGATAAATGTTTCTAATGGAATAAAAGAAACAACGATAGGTTTAAGAAATTGCATAACTACCGCTGCAAAAAGACCGCAAGTAACCATCTTCAACAATGAACTGAAAATAATAGATTCTTGTAATGTTCCCACTCGTTGTCTTAAAGAAATCCAAAGAAGCAAGGCATTTATTATGGAAGAAATGGAATAAGCTATAGCTAAAGAGATAACTCCAAAACTCTGACGAAAAAGAAAAGCACTGAGAATTCCAACAAATGCTGAAACAAAAGCAATCGTCAAAGGAGTGATGGTATCGTGTAAAGCATAAAAGGCGCGAGCAAGTAAATACACCAAAGACTGAGGGATAAACGTGAGAGCAAAAAAAGCCAATGTATCAGCCGTCAAAATCGTTGCAGACCAGTCAAAGGCTCCGGCTCCGACAACCACACGCACAATCTGTGCACGAAAAATCAAAAATAAGAGCGTCATGGGAATAAGCAAATAACACAACTGACTCGTTGTGTTAGAAACCGTTTCAATAAATTTAGATAATTCTTTCTTTTCTATAAATTCTGATAATGTCGGAAAAACAGCGATAGCAAAAGAGACACCAAAAATCCCCACAGCAAAAAATTGAATGTTGTAAGCAAATTGAAAAACAGTAAGACTACCTGCAACAAAGGTGGAAGCAATGATGGTTAGAATCATGAACATTAATTGATTAACGGCCAAACCAATGGTTCGTGGTCCCATAAGCCTTCCCATTTCACATATATCTTTTGAACGAATATTAAAAAGAAAACGATAGCGATAACCTGTCCCCCTCATTCCTATCACTTGTGTACATAAATGAAGAAAAGCTCCTAAAACAACTCCCCAAGCAAGACCAACAGATCCAAAAAGTGGTTCTAACCAAAGGGCTCCAATGAGAATACCGGCATTATAAAAAAGAGGAGCAAGAGAATAAACAAAAAAATGTTTTAAACTTTGTAATACTGAACCATAAATGAGTGAAATAGCTAAAAAAATTTGACCTAAAAACATGATGCGCATGAAAAGAGTGACCTTTACTTGTTTAAATTCCTCAAATCCTGGAGCAATAACATGCGCTAATGGTGTCGCAAAAAAAATAAATATAAGAGAAAAAACAAGAATGGTTCCTCCAATAAGATGAACGGCATTGTTAGTAAAATCCCATGCTCTGTGTCTGTTTAACGGTTTGTGATAATGAGAAAGAAAAATGGGAATAAAACTTGCAGATAAAGCTCCAACCACAATTAAATTAAACAAAAAATCAGGAATTTTAAAAGCTGCATAATAAACATCTAGAGTGTCTCCTGCCCCAAATGTTCCAGCTAAAATTCTGTCACGAATGAATCCAACTAAACGACTTGTTAATGACAGAATACCAACAATCGCTGCCGCTCCAATTATCGTCTTCGATTCTCTTTCAAAAAAATTAAACATGTAATGATTCTTTAGAATGTTTTTTTCCAAGAAAAATGAAAAAAATGATAGCGATGACTAGTAAGAAACTCAAAAGTCCAAGCGATACCACAACTAAACGATTTGAAAGACTAAAAAATGGAACAAAAACAGTTGTTGAATCCGTTGAGACAACACCGGAAGAATCTGTCATTGTTAAAGAAATCGTAAAGGCTCCTGGAGAATTATAGGTGTGACTAACAAGAGATTTTGATGAGGTAACACCGTCACCAAAATTCCAAACATAAATTGTGGAATCATTTGATGGAGCGAGCACTTCAAATGTAAAGGTATTCCACGTATCACGCCTAGATCGAAATACAGTATTTGGGGAAATAGTGACTTCATTTGTTTCTAATTGTGTCTTCTCTTGAGGTTCTTCATTTTGAACCGTTGTCGTTTGATTAGATTGCGTATTTGAAGTTTCACGAATCGTTTCAGCAACCTTCGTCACAATTTGTTGAAATGTTTCTTGTGTATTGGAAACCTCAGAGGAATTAACTGTCTCATTTGTCTCTTCTCGAAGAATTTCAATAACTGTTTTTTCTTTATCTGTCGGATAAACATCTTGAGGATCATTCACACCATCTCCATCTGAATCAACAAGTATCGTATTTGTTCCAAGTTCTGCCTCCACTTCATCAGACAAACCATCTCCATCATCATCCTGATCACAAACATCTCCTTGACCATCGCCATCGGAATCAAGCTGCGTAGAATTGGCAACGGTAGGACAATTATCACTTTTTTCATCTATTCCATCGCGATCAGAATCTATTATGGGAGTCATTTTTCCTGTGATTGTCGTATTATTAGATGAGTTAGTATCTTCAGGATCTGTCCCTCCTACTTGAGCCATGATATTAAATTCGGAAGTAGGAATAATAAAGTCAACATACACTTCCTCTAGATTTCCATTTTTTAATAAAGAAATAGCTTGAGGCTGTCCAATCAAAGAAGCTCCTTGATAAAAACTGACGTATCCGGAAACATCTTGATCACCAACATTGTGAACGGTTGCATAAATACGAATAGCGTCACCCACAACAAAAATTTCTTTTGAAAAATGAACATCTCCCTGATCTATACTTAAATCTACAGCAGCATGAGTTACGAAAGGGAAAAAGAGAATGAAGAAAGAAAAAAAGAAATAACGTTTCATAAAATTATGAACGAGGTCGTTTGATAATAATCAAAACGATAAGAAGCATTCCAAAAAATCCAACGAAATAAAACAACGAAACAATTTTTGCATTTTCAAAATAAGGCAACCAAGGAACATTCATTCCATAAAAACCAGCAATAAGCGTCGGTACCATCAATGCAGCAGACACAAGGGTCAAAAGAGTCACGACCTCATTGGTCTTGTGTGACAAAAGGGCCTCGTTCACATCAAAGAGCCCATCAATAATAAGTTTTAAATTATCTGAAGAAAGCCAAATCGTATCCAACACATCATGTACATCATCAAAATAAATGGCCATGTCTTCAGAAATAAAAGAACGTTTTATATTGGATAAACTTGCGACAATCGTTCTTTGCGGATCTATCACATGGCGTAAAAAAAGAACATTTCTTCGTACATGAGCCAAATCCACAGTCAAACGCTTATCGTGTCTGTGTTCAATCGCCTCTTCAAGTCTGTGGACTTCTTTTGTTAAACTGCCAAGTAAGGAAAGACCTTCATGAAAAACTTCTGCTAAAATCTTATGCATCGCGAAAGGAGTTCCTTTCCCTAAAACAATCGATCGAAATTTATTACTGCGCTCCATTCTTTCAAAAAATACTTCTAAAACAGGAATAGGGATATGCGTTATCGTAACCAAACTTTCAGCACTCAAAAAAACATACAATTCTTCTCCATATAAATGTGATGATTCCTTATCAATGGCCGGGACATGGAAAACAAAAAAGAGATAATGCTTATAGGTATCCATTTTGGAAATGGGCGATTCAGCACGGATGTCATCATAATCAAGATGATTAAACTTAAAACGTTCTTGAAGCTGTTCAAGATCAGAATCGCTTACTTGATTGATATGATGCCAACTTACTCCTTTTGATTCTACAACCTGTATACCCATACGTTTTTAATCTTTTTGTTTTTTATTTTTTACTTTTTCATGACCGAACGTATAGTGGAAACGGTTGTGGCGTATTGGACCAATAAACGCAAGATGAAATTCCGCAAGCATGTATTTTATTGCAATATTCATCCGACCATCCCGATCTAGTCTTCGGATAGAGACCGGAATTTTTGTTGATTTTAGAAGACCAAATTTTCCAACGACGCATGCGCGGCGCGCATAATCATGATCTTCACAAAAGGTAATTTTTTCATCGAAACCCTGGATACGATCATGGAGTTGTTTACGAACAAACATGCAAAAACCAGGCGCATGCGGAAAAAGAGAACCCCAAGCGCGAGCATAGGTGTTGTAAGCTTTATGCATGACGTGATCGATAAAAGCATCGGAAAGCGGAAAGACATCACACGTAGCTAAATCCAGCTTTTTCTCCATCATTTCTTCAAGAGCTTTTTCAAGAAATTGCGGATCACGCAGCTCCACATCTGCATCTAAAAATAAAAGAAATTCTGTTTGCGCATAAGAAGCTCCTGTGTTTCTCCCAAAAGAAATAGCTCCACCTTCAACAACCCGCGTGCCAAAAGATACAGCGATCTTCCGGGTATCATCTGTTGACTGCGCATCGGAAACAATAATCTCAACAGGCTGTAATGTCTGCTTGCGGATAGACTCGAGGAGTCGCGGAAGATACGACTCTTCATTTTTTGTAGGAATAACAATCGTTAACATTTATTCTATTTTACCGTCCTTCTTGTGTGAGGGCAAACAAGGCGATTCCCGTTGCAACAGATACATTCAATGATTGTTTTCCACCAGGCATGGGAATTTCGATCTGCTGATTGCACTCAACTAAAACCTCTTTTTCAATACCTTCTACTTCATTACCAAGAATAAGAACCAAGGGCTTTTCTTTTTTAACCATATGAATAGGAATGCTTCCCTGAGTATTATCTAAAGCCACCAGACAAAACCCTTGTTGTTTTAATATCTGTAACAATGGCTTAATTTCTAAAAGAGCCTCCCAAGACACGCGATGTTCGGATCCTAATGAAACTTTTGCAATCTCCTTTCTTGGCGGAATACCTGTAAAACCGGTCAAATACAATTTTTTAACACCAAAAGCATCACAGGATCGAAAAATAGATCCAACATTATGCAAAGAACGAATATTGTGTGCAATCACGATCATAGTTTTGAGTAAAACTCTTGAAAAAAATAAAAAATAAGCGTAGCCTTTCACTGTTATGACATCTCTTTGCCCCAATCCAGACATCTGCGGGTCCTGTTCTTGGTCTCATATCCCCTACCAAAAACAACTCCTTCAAAAACTTTCAGATATCAACGGATCTTTTAAGATAAAAAACGTGGATCTAATCTGTGAAACGATTTTACCATCTCCTGTTACGGAACATTATCGCAATCGCATGGATTTTGTCATCGACTTTGAAGGTCGTGTAGGAATGCGAGAAAAAGGAAAATGGTGGAAAGTGATTGATGAACACACTTGTTTTTTGGCTGATAAAAAAATTGAAGATCTGTTTCATGTGGTACGAGCGTGGGTGAAATCATCTGGACTCTCTTACTACGATCGTAAAAGCCATAGCGGTCTTTTGCGATACGCTGTCATCAGATCTACAACCTTAGGAGAAACCATGATCAATATCATCACGTCTGTTCCAGAAGATGAAAAAGAATCTTCTTCCCTTCGAGAATCCCTTACTCGTCTAGCAAAAGAACCCACTGCGACAACTCTCATTTGGTCTCAAAACAGCACGATCACTGATATCAGTTTTGGAGACATCGTACAAACAATTTCAGGTCCTGGGTTTATACAAGAACGGATTGAATCCTTTGTGTATCGTATCAGTCCAAATGCCTTCTTTCAGACAAATCCTCATGGAGCCAAGATCCTTCTTGAAACCGTTACTGCATTTTGTGGTGATATACACCAAAAAACGCTCTTGGATTTGTATTGCGGGTCAGGATTCTTTTCTATCGCTTTAGCACAAAAAACTCAAACATGTATCGGAGTAGAAATGAGTAAAGAAGCCATTGTCGATGCTCGAATAAACTCAGAAATCAATCAAAGAACCATTCAATATCATGATGCCAAAATGGAGGAATTCGATTGGAAAGACGTTGGTGCTGATGTAGTTATTCTTGATCCTCCTCGCAGCGGGATGCATGACAAAGTTCTGGAGGATATCCTGCATGTTAAACCAAAACATATTGTCTACATCTCCTGCAACTACAAAAATTTTGCCAGAGAGATGGTACAATTACAGCAATACTATAAGGTGGAAGCCATGCGTGCGATAGATCTGTTTCCCCATACCCCTCATGTCGAACTTGTTACTTCTTTGATTCTTAAATAATCTGACCACCTCTCTTTTATGCCTAAATCTGGTTTCGTTGTCATGATCGGTCGTTCAAACGTGGGCAAATCCACTCTCATGAACACCATCGTCGGTTCAAAAATTGCTATTACCACACCAAAGCCTCAGACCACGCGTCTTCCTATTCAAGGAATTATCACCCGTGAAGAAGGTCAGATGGTGTTCGTGGATACTCCAGGAATTCTCAAAGGAGAAAAAGATCTACTTTCAAAAAGGCTTGCGGAATCTGTTCGTGCCTCACTCAACGACGTAGATGTCATTATTTATGTCGTCGATCCGACGCGTGAAATAGGACAAGAAGAACACGAGGTTATGCGTACCATTGCCTCTTTGCAAAAACCGAAAATTTTAGTCATCAATAAAATAGATGCGAAAATAAAACCATTCCTTGATTTCTACCGAGATCTTTCACAAGACTACACAGCGACATTTGAGGTCTCCGCATTAAAAGGAACAAACATCAATCACCTTGTTAAAAAATTGTTTGAATTGCTTCCTGAAGGTGAATATTATTACCCAGAACATCAGCTCACGAACATGTCAAACAAAGTGTGGTTAGCAGAACTTATTCGAGAAAAACTTTTTCTACGTTTGCGACAAGAAGTACCCTATAGTACTCATGTAGAAGTTAGTGAAGTCGAAGAACGACCCAATGGAATGATGTACATTGCCGGAACAATTTTTACAAATGACGATCGCTATAAACGGATGATTATTGGACAAGGAGGTCGTGGCATTCGTGAAATCGGTCAATCGACCAGACACGAACTTGAAGCGGTTCTCAATACAAAAGTCTTCCTTGATCTGACGGTAGAAGTTGATACCCACTGGATGGCAAAATTCGGATAGAAGCGTGAAAATTTAAAAACGGGCTAATCACCCGTTTTTAAATTAATCTCTGAAATTTCGTAGCCTGCAAATCCTTTTGCTAAACTCTCTTTGCTAAAAATTTTAAGATTCCCTTGTGAAAGCGGGGTGAGTTGAATTTCTAAGATGAGAGGATTTTCGGGATTAGCGAGAATCTTATACTGCGCAAACGCATTCTTCGCTTCCACAACTCTGACTTTCGTTCTTACGCCATCAACCTCTAACGTAAAGATGCCCCAAGATGGATCCGCCTTAATCGTTGTTGTATTTTTTGTCGTCGCTTCCTCTGATTGGTTTGTTGGTTGTGAATCTTTTCCAGTGAGCAATGAGAGAAAACCGCCTATTTGATCAATAAAAGTTTTTGCCTGCGTTGTCGCTTCTTCGACGTTTGATAAAGACTCATCAAATAAACCCAGACTCACCTTTGTCGATCGTGTATTAATGAGTTCATTATATTGAGTCTGAGAAAGCCAAATAAGGGACTCTTCCACCATTCCCCCGTCACCCACAGGCCACTGTTGGGGAAGCATCAATGTCGTGGCCGCTGATAATGATTCCGAAGTAATGGTTCCTGTTTGGAGATTTTGCTCATAAACGGGTTCAGGAGCCTCTGGAATCTCAACTCCCACAGGAGACTGCGCATACTCAGATTCGTACGCCTCCCTTGCTGCTTTAGATTCAGTTGTTTCAACAGGCACTAAACTCTTCCACGTTAAATCAACTTTTTGATTTGGAATCCACTGATTGAGTGTGACAGTGCGTTCTTGTTCATCTGCTCCCGACCATTCAACAACAGAACCTCCCAACCCTAAAACCGTGGGACGCAAGACAAACTCATCTCCAACAGAAAAAGAAAGCACAGATGCCGCTTCCTCTGGAGTTAGATTCGAGACAGGTGGAGAAACACAACCAGAACCTACAAACAATAAACAGAAAAGTCCTGTACCAAGCTGTCTCGAAAAGATGTTCATATATTTTAATCAGTCAAAACTTCTCCATTGGCCCACGCTCTCACACGTTCCTCTGTTGTAGCGCCACAAATAGATTGACCTGAATCTGTGTTGACAAAAAAAGGAACTCCTCCACATTTTTCATTATCGGCTTTTTCAAACTGGTGAGCGTTTTCTTCATTATGCCAGGTCTCTTTTTTTTCAATGACTTTCCCCTCTTGAATCAATTCGTCAATGATCGACATCATATGATGACAATGTGGACATTCTTCTCCGTAGAAAAAATAAAGCATATCGCTAGATTCGTAGATAGTTAGGTGCTAAAATTTTAACATGCCTCTAAAGATTATCACAGCCGTTTTGTTTTTACTGATCATGGGTTTGCTCTTCACCCAACGTTTTTCTCTTCCTAAAGAACTGTCTGTTCGTATCACTGCTGGAGCTGGTGAAGACGCAGGGTATGGATTCGGAGAAAAGCTTCGACGAGGTTCTCTTATTGAAACCCAAAACGGATTTCTCAAAATAACTATTGAAGAGAAATTGCACGATGTAGACCAAGCTCAAACAAACATTTGGCTCTCAAAAAATACAACGATTGAACTGGAGTGCTTATATCAAAATGAACTCGTGATTCGATTGATAAAAGGACGCATTTTAACCCAAACTCAAGCAGAAACTCCTTTAGTCATAAAAACTAATCATACTAAACAGTTTTTATATAAAGGAACGGCTTCATTCGTAAACTACGATTTTCTAGAAACGATTCATGTCATTCCTTTAAAAGATTCCTCTGTACAAACGAAGATACCCGAAACAAACGAATCTTTTACTGAATCAGTTCCTTATTCTATTCATGAAACAATTCCTGTTTCCCATAAATTTCTTGAGATAAATTTACTCGCAGGAGATTCTGCAAATTTTTACCAATGGACGAATACACTACATTTTCTTGACATGAGCCCTACAATCTTCTATAACTAGGGCGCGGGGTAGAGCAGCCAGGCAGCTCGTCGGGCTCAATACCGTGAGATCACTAATAAATTGCAATGAGTACAAAACTCAAAGGCGATATTGCCGAACAAGCAGCGATTCTTCATGCCTTAAAGCAAGGATGGGGATGTTTGCTACCAATTGGCGATCGACTTCCATACGATGTCGCATTCGATATCAATGGATCTCTGGTGCGTGTCCAAGTCAAAAATGCTTGGATGAAAAAAGATTCTGGAAATTATGTCGTAGATAACCGTCGCACAAAGACGAATCGACGAATCATGAAACGAGAATCTTACAAAAAGTCAGATTTCGACTTTGCACTCGTCTACTTGGAAGATAAAGATCTATTCTATATCTTCCCCGTTGAAGTATTCATCAGTTACGGAAGCGAGATTCATATCGTTGAATCTCAAAAACGTCAACGAAAGCCGCGCTCCTCTGAATTCAGAGAAGCCTGGCATTTTATCTCACAATGGGCTGCACAAAAAGAAATTTCTGTGTGAATCCTGTCAAATTCGGGGAAGTCTTTAACATGATAATCCCGAGCCAATCCCTCCTTTGCTAAAGCTTCGGAAGGAAGGTGTAGAGACTTAATGGCAGGCACCCTCACTATTAGAAATAATAGAAGGGTGAAGAGAAAGTCCAGACCACAAATTCTTTCGTAGATGAAAGAAGCAGTGAAAACTGTAGTTGGTAAGCATAACCCGAAGGTCGTCGGTTCAAATCCGACCCCCGCAACACAAAACTCGTGCACTGCACGAGTTTTGTGTTTGGAAAAAAACAGCGCACCCACGATCAGCGGATATTCACGTGGGTGAACTGTATCTGCGATATGAGTGCGTGCGTCATGGATTTTGTAAAAACCAGACCGTCAGAGAGCTTCCGATGGGGAAGTTTCTTGCTGACCAGCGGGGTCAGTCGTTGTCAGGCGACCTTGGTCATACGAGTGGGCAGGTTGTGCCACCAGACACAGCTGGGCTCGAAAACCGAGGTATAACCAAAGAAGGCGTCGTTGAAAACGAGTTGACGTCAGTCTTCCTCGTACCCGTCTGGTGCGAACGCCCGAAGAATGAGCCCTGAGCACATGGAGGCCACGAACACCATCACCATCGACGTGATAAACCAGTCAATGATGAAGTGAGTCCGCGGAATAATCTCGATCGGGTACCAAGCGGTAACCGGGAACGAGATCCATACACTCGTACAGAAGGGACACCCCAGCAACTTGCCCAACCACTTGCTCTTGGATTGGGCGAACATACGAAGCGGCCTGAAAATCCCCGCTTTGGAGATCGTCATGGCCATTACCGAAACAGCAGCTCCAAGGTGAACGAAATACAGAAGCTGGAGACTCATCACCAGCACCCACAACGATGCTTGATCACATCGAGCTCACGCTGGCGTTGATCCCGCGTGGTCGGGTCGGTTTCCGCGAGGACAGCGTCGATCGCGGCGATCACCCCATCGATGCACGGGTTCTCCATGTCGGCGCCATCGAGACTAGCAGCGTTGTTGTCTCCGCCCTTCCTGTTTATCTTCCTACGCTTCTTTAGGTCGAAATTCATATGATCTCCTATCAATTAATGGAGGGTGCAGAAGGGATGAATGCCGACCACCGCATCCTTCTTGTCCCCGATGAAATCGCTAAGTGCGTCGCTGCAATCGAGATCTCGACTCTCGTGGAACACCTGGGTGATCGCCAAATCGATGTCCATCGACGTAATGCCACTTGCCGACCCGGACGCAATGTCGCGGTGCATGGCCAGAGACGTAGCACGATCGACGATACCGGCGATCATAGCTCCAGACGACATATGCCCCAAGGTGAAACACTTAACATCGTGGACGATGTCGTTCTCGACACGCATGTCCACCTTGTAGAGCACGTGCTTCGAGGAGAAGAGGGTATTCGAGGCATAGTCAGCCATGTCATTGATGCCACAGTCCATCTGGATAGGCTTGCTGCCCAGGTGAAGGCGGAAGATCTCCTCGCTCGCCTTCCGGTGCGGACGTGTGACCTTGATCTTGCGGTCGATACGGCCATCGCGTACTACGGCGGGGTCAAGGATGTCGGGACGATTGGTGGCAAGTATCATGAACGAACCCGAGTCATCGAGTCCGTCCATCTCAGCGAGGAACATCGGAACGATGGTGCGTTCCATGTCCGAGCTGATGCCTGAGCCACGACGTCCGAGGATCGCATCCGCTTCATCGATGAAGATGACAGCGGGGTAGCCGTGTCTTGACTTGTGTTCCCGTGCGCGCACGAAGAGCGATCGAATAGTGGTCTCAGACGAGCCGACCCAGCGATCCAAAACTCGGGACCTTTGACGTAGATGTAGCCCGTGGTGGGGGCATCGACGTCGTAGATCTTTCCGAGCGAGGTAGCGGTGGCCTTCGCGAGCATCGTCTTGCCACAGCCTGGAGGACCATAGAGGAGGATACCCTTGGCAGCCTTCTTGCCGTAACGGATGAAGATGTCAGGGTGTAGATGAGGTAGCTCGATCACCTCCCGGATCGCAAGCTTAGCTTCTTCCAGTCCTCCGATGTCGTCCCAACAGACCGAGATACCCGTCGGCACTCTGAAACGGTTGTCCTCCTTGCCAAGGTTGCGCAACACGATGCTTTCTGTGTCATCCAGAACGACCTTGACGCCGACCTCGAGCTGACCCTTGAAACGACCCGCGAAGACGATGCGTGGCGTGTCCGTGCCCGACACCTCTATGGTGCTGGAGTCGATCACGCGTTGAACCAGGTAGATGGCTCCCATTGAGGCAGCCTCACCGATCACGTCGACGATCTGCATGCTCTCTGCAACGATCCGAACCCAGTCGCCGACGGTCGGTTTCGTATCCTTCGGGATGAAGACCTCGACGCGACGTCCTTCATAGAGGACGACCGCACGTGAACGCTTTAAGAAGGCTCGGAAGTCGACGTCTTTGATGGGCTTGATGGGCTTCTTGTGCGGTTTGTCGATCAGCTCAAAAAAATTGAAGAATCGATCCATATCACAGGTGACGACTCTATCGCCATCATACTGGACGACCGCAATGACTTCGTTTGTGAACCCCACGACCTGTAACTTCAAGGCTTGAAAGAGCTCTTTACGGAGGTTGGTGTTTCGCCTGGTTCGTAGGAGGTCACCGACCTTGATGATCTTGCCATTGTAGGTGACCTCAGTATGCTCGGAGGTACTGATCGTCACATCGTTGATCCCAATGAAGTTCTTGCCGAAGTTGAACTTCGGAGCTTCTTTCTCGATCGACTCTTCCTCTTCCCCTTCTCCAACGTCGATCGACTCGATGAGCTCGATGACGAGGGTGGAGCGGACAGGTCTTCGATGATCTGCCGCTGCTCCTGCAGCTTGGCGCGAGCCAATTCGAGCGTCGAGCGAAGTTCTTTGTTTTCCTGTTGTAGGACTTGTGCTTCGGACATGGTGTGTCCTTCCTTTTTTGAGTTTGAAAATTCATGTCAGAAAATCCACATGCAGAATGGATAAGGCTGACAAAAAAAAATACAGAAAAAATCGATTTCTGTCAATCATCATCACATCGTCTAAACCCACATTTCTCATTTCTTTCAAAAAATGCTAAAATTTCTATACTTATGACGCTTACCACTCATGCGACATTAGGGGCTGTAATTGGACATGCAACTGGAAATCCCCTTCTCGCTTTTATTTTCGGATTCATCTCACATTTCTTGATCGACATGATCCCTCATGGGGATACCGGTATTTCTGACAATTTTCGTGTTCATAAAAAACGTCGCAAACAAGCCGTTGCTTATGTGATGGTCGATGCTGTTTTTGCGATCTTTTTTGTTCTTCTTTTAGCAAACACTCGTGATATCGAATCCGTACGAACATTTAGCTGGGGAATCATAGGAGGTGTCTTACCAGATCTTATTGTGGGACTCTACGAAATCACCAAAACCCCATTACTACTTTGGTTCAATAAACTTCATTTCTTCTTTCACGATTTCTTCACCAAACGCAAAGGCGACGTCCCTCTCTATTATGCCATCTTGGCTCAGATTGTCTTGATTGCTTATTTACAGACGAAATTATAGAAGATAAATAAATAACATCTCTCACGAATGAGAGATGTTATTTAATAAGGAAAAGCAACTTTTCTCAAGATATCCAACGTTTGTTCTGCGGCACGTTTCCAACTGAATTCACTTGCTCGTTGAATACCCAGCTCTCGAAGTTCGCGCATCCCTTCTGGAACCAAAAGACATTGTGTTAACGCAAAAGACATGGCTTCAATATCTTCAGGGTTTACGTATACGACTGCCTCTCCCCCTACTTCTGGCAATGCACCTTGATCAGAAGCAATAACGGGCGTACCGACTGCCATTGCCTCCAATAACGGAAGACCAAATCCTTCATCAAAAGAAGGATAAAGCAAACAGGCTGCTCGACTTAATAATTGCCACTTCTGTTGCTCTGTCACAGACCCCAAAAAAACAATAACTCCCTCAGGTTCGATAGATTTCCATCGTTGATTGATCTGTGTAAGAACTTGCTCAACTTCCTGCGTATGCCATCCCATCTTTCCTGCTAACACACAACGTACCTGGGACACTTGTTCTGGATGGCTTTGTAAAAAAAGATCAAACGCCTGCAAGGCATTTACGATATTTTTTCGTGGTTCAATGGTTCCTAATATCAACACAAAATCTCGATCAAAGGGAAAGTGTTGGCTGATTTGATCTGTCTCTTTTAACGCGTTATACGCCTCTTGTACATTTACTCCTTCATAGACAACTCGGACACGGCCCTGCGTTTGCGGAAATAATTCGTGTAATTTATTTTGTGTCGTTTGTGAAACAGCAATAAGAGCACTGGCTCGTGCGAAACTTCTAGGAACAAGAACGCGGGTAGAAAAATGTTGGTTTGAAGGAAACCATTCTGCATGATCATAAATAGCTAGATCATGAACCGTGATAACCGTCTTTCCTATCCAAGCAAACGGAATCTGGCCAAAAGGAGAAAAAAAGACATCCGGTCTATGAATCCAAAAACGAAAAGGCAAAAAAAGATGACGTGAAACAAAAGAAAATGTTGGACCAAAAGGAGAAAGAATCTTCACATGTGATCCCAGTGATTGAAGTTCTTTTATGGATTGAGCCGATAAACAAGCTGGAGTGTAAATAAAAAAAAGATCGTTGGGAGCAAGACGAATCATCGAGATCAAAATCGACCACGTATAATGTTCGATTCCTGCACCACGAGAGCCATCTACAGCACACAGAGTTGTTCCATCAATGGCAATCCTCATAAAAGTTTCAATCCTTGAAAAATTCCTTGTGAAAAAGCCAGGACAAGAAGGCCTGCCACAAGCACTCCCGCAATGATGCAAGGAATAGCAAGTTCTTTTTTAATCTGAAAAAAAATAGCCAGAACGGTTGCTGTCCATACTCCTGTTCCTGGCAACGGGACAGCAACAAAGAAAAAAAGAAAAAAAGCTCCCCATGTGGAATACGTCTGTCCGTATTTTTTTTCAAGAGAAATAAACCATTGATCAAAACGAGACTTGATTCTTGGAGCGTGTTGTAATGACCAATGCAAAAATGACGGCAAGCACAAATAGATGACCACAAGAGGAATAAGGTTTCCTAAAATCGTACTTATGTAAGCCGTAAGAGAAGGCAATTTAAAAACAAATAAAGCAATCGGAAGAGCCGCACGCAACTCGGTAATAGGAAGAGCTGCTAAAATGGCTGAAGCAACCTCCGGTGGAAGAATAGAAACCCATTGAATAAGTGTTTCGATCATAAATGATTTGAGACTTTTGCAAAAGTTTCATTACCAATCAAAGGTCTCATAGGCCCACACGGCCAGTGATTTTGCATCTTGAAATCTTCCTTCTTTTGTTTCTGATCCCAAAACAACGACAATAATTTCTCCTTCATTTTCATGCGAAAAAATGGTTCCTAAACAATATCCTGCCTCTGGTAAAAACCCTGTCTTGGCTCCAAGAATATCGTACGGAGGTTGATCAATAAAACTTCCAAGCAACTCATCTGTACTTTGAATCGTATAAACTCTACCTGAAGAACCCACAACAGCAATGGAAGATTTTTGTGTAATCTCTCGAATGAGTTCATTCTCCAGAGCATGATCAAATAACAAAACCAAATCTGTTACCACAGAAACATTCTTTGATGAAAGACCTGTTGTATCAGCAAAGGTCGTTTGTTGCATGCCAAATTCTGCTGCTGTTTCATTCATTCGCGCGACAAAATCTCCTTCTGTCATCCCTGATAGACGCGCTAAAACGGCTGTCGAACTATTATCACTTCCCACCAAACTTGCTTCAAGCAGATCCTTTATGCTGAGTGTTTCACCAACAGGAAGATGCAACGTGGCTCCCAAACGAACATCTTCAGAAGTCATCATCGCAGTGGCTGAGAGATCCGGTTGAGTTTGAAGAAACACAAAAGCTGTCATGAGTTTAGTAATAGAACCAATAGAACGCGGCTGATGAATATTTTTTTCAAACAACACTTCTTGAGAGGCTCGGTCAACCACAATAGTGCTTTGAGCACTTGTGACAATCCCAAGGCTTGTAGGTTCAACGTTTATTGGTGCTTGTTGCCGATTGGGTGACTCAGGAAGGTGAAAAGACATGACCTGATAAGCCTCCAAAAGATCAAAAGACTGGACAGAAGAATCCTGTTCCAAAAAAGATCTGTGCTGCTGAAGTTCTCCTGCGTCCGCTGGAAAAAACTGTAAAAGCGCTGTCGTTAAAATAAGTTGCGTAAAAAACTTTATGATCATACTTCCACATCAGGTTCTTGATTCAATAACTCATTTATTTTTTCATTTGTTCTAAAGGTTTCATATTCTGGAAGCTCTGAAAGACCATGAAGTCCAATGGCTTGAAGAAATTCATGACTAACCGTATAGACCAGTTGAAGACGAGTTTTATCCTGTTCTTCGATAATAAATCCGCGCATCAAAAGATTACGCAAAATAAGAGAACAATTGACCCCTCGAATAAGTTCTATTTCCGGTTTGGTTATAGGTCCACGATAAGCAATAATCGTGAGTGTTTCCAAAGAAGGTCTTGTCAGAGGTCCAGATGCCTCTTTTTTCAGAAACTTTGAAACATCCTCTCCTGTGAGAGGATTGGTCACCATTTGCACGGTTTCATTGTGTTCCATCAAATGAATGCCTGATGTTTCTTTATTAAAACGAGCAGTAATATCATCGATGGCTTCACGAACAACCTCTTGCGATAGATTCAAATGTTTACGAAGATCAATCAATTTAATAGGCTTTGCCGCAGCGAACAGCACGGCTTCAATCGTTGTTGTAATCATAATTTAGTCGACGCGTTTAATTTCGATCTCCTCAAAGGCGTTCCCCTGAACGACAGATACGATTCGCTGCTTTACCAGTTCAAGCAGAGCCAAAAAACTGACAACGATATCCACTTTAGATTTTCCCCCACTGGCAATCTGGGCAAAGGTCATGTTTGCTCGAGCCAAAATAGCTTGATGGATTTCTTGAAGTCGCTCCTTTACAGAAACCACTCGATCCAATGCCGCTGTTTGTAATTTAAAAAATGGTTCAAGTCGTTTAAGAAGTCCCGTAAAGGCTTCTTGAAGAAGACTCGATGTTACGTTTGTCACTATTTCACCAGGGTAAACCTTTACTAAATCTGCTTGAGAGCGCTCAAAAGAAGTGTGGTTATTCATGAAAAGATCTTCGAGGATTTTTGACGCATCAACAAATTCTTTATAGAGACGTAATTGTAAGGCAAGTTTTGATGAATCATCTTCGAACACTTCTTGTTCAACAGGAAGGATGGCTTGGGACTTAATAAGAAGAAGTTTGGTAGCGACAATAAGAAAATCTGCCAGTTCTGAGGGAGGGACTTCCTGAGTCTCAATATAGCGAAGATACCCCTGTGTCACTTGAGCAAGAGAAATTTCTGTAATAGGAAGCTCCTGAGCCTGGATAAGTTCAAGAAGAACATGGAGTGGTCCATCAAATTTTTCTAACCGAACTTCAAAACCCATAATTAGGCTCCATTGTAACTGATTTATTGGTGTCCCGCAAAAAAACAACGTTGTATAAAGACGTTGTTTTTGATTAAAGATTACGTTTCTAAATCCAGTTTAATATGTACATCTCGTAAACGCTTTGGTTCCAGTGGAGTTGGAGCTCCCATCATCGGATCGCGTGCATCTCCTGTTTTTGGAAAAGGGATGACTTCCCGGATGTTTGGTTCGCCTGCTAACAACATCACGATACGATCAATTCCTGGAGCAAAACCCCCATGTGGAGGTGCACCGTAGGTAAAGGCGTCAAGCATATGTCCAAAACGGTCATGCTGTTCTTCTTCACTAATCCCTAATTTATCAAAAATCTTCTTTTGGAGAGCTTGCTCATGAATACGAATGCTTCCGCTAGAAAGCTCAAATCCATTAAGAAAAAGGTCGTAAGCGTTTGCCCGAACACTCATGGGGTCAGAATCAAGTTTTTCCATGTCCTCTGGGTGAATAGAACAAAAAGGATGGTGCTGTGCCTGAATAGACCCATCTTCCAGACGCTCAAACATAGGAAAATCCACAATCCACCCAAAGGCTAATTCATTTGGATCGTTTTTATCTTGACGCAAATCCGGCTTGTCAGAACCAAACTTTTCCATGGACTGCGCATACGTAAAACGAGGAAAAGGACGTGTTGAAATTCGTTTTTCAGGAAACAGTTCTTCAACAAGAGTAATAAACATGGCTTCGGTATAGCTCAAAATATCTTCACGTTCCACGAAAGACATTTCAAAGTCCAGTTGCGTAAACTCTGGCTGTCGATCTCCTCGTTGATCCTCATCACGGAAACAGCGGGCGATTTGAAAATATCGTTCAAAGCCTGCCACCATACACAGTTGTTTAAACTGTTGCGGAGATTGAGGAAGCACATAAAAGGTTCCCTCATGTAAACGCGACGGCACGACAAATTCACGAGCTCCTTCAGGAGTTCCCTTCATCAGAATCGGCGTTTCAATTTCAATGAAGCGGTTCCTGTGCATATAATCACGAAAAAATTGAACGATCTTGTCACGCATTCTGATATTTCTGGCCATGCGTTCGCTACGCAAATCAAGATAACGATATTTCAAACGCAACTCCTCATTCACAAGAATCGTATCCTTATCGATTTCAAAAGGAGGAGTAATGGCTGTATTTAATATCTGTAGAGTGGTTGCAGCAATCTCAATAGTTCCTGTTTGAATGTCTGGATTGATTTGCTTCTCTCCACGTTTCTGAACTTTTCCATCAACGGCGACAACATACTCTGGTCGGAGGGTATCAATAATGCTCGCCGTAATCTCATCAAGATCCGGTTTATAAAAAACTATTTGTGCGACCCCGCTTCCATCACGTAAATCGATGAAAACAAGCTTATCCCCCATTTTTCGTATTCGATGAACCCATCCGTTTAATCGTACAGGTTGGTCAATCTTCTCCACGGTTTGATCTATCCATGTTCGTTGCATATATAAAACGAAAATTTCTTAATAAGTGAAAAGATTTATATTTATTTCAATATCACGGAGTTAATCGATTCATAAGACGAGGGAACGGAATCGTTTCGCGCACATGGTGCAGTCCGCACAACCAAGCAACGATTCGTTCCAATCCATAACCAAAACCGGAATGCGGGACAGATCCGTAACGACGCAAATCTACGTACCATTCAAAGGGTTTTGGATCGAGGTTATGTTCACGAATACGAATCATGAGTGTTTCATAATCGTCTTCACGCTGAGATCCTCCAATAATTTCTCCATAGCCTTCTGGTGCCAACAAGTCATTATTCAGACAACGTGTTGGATCCTGTGGATCACGTTTCATATAAAACGCTTTGACAGCTGCGGGATATTTTTCCAAAAAAATGGGACGATCGTACTGTTGAGTCAAGAGCGTTTCATCATCAGCTCCTAAATCATCCATCTCTCCAATATCGCTTCTCATCGCTCGAAGCTTTGCCACAGCTTCTTGATGAGTGATATGTACAAACGGCGCCTGCACTTTTTCAAGAGGCGCGGTATCGCGACCGAGAACCTTTAATTCATATTGACAGTGTTTCAAGACATCCTGAACAATACGACAAATCAGTGCTTCTTGGATCGCCATGTTTCCTTCGTGTTCGACAAAGGTGGCTTCAGCATCCATCATCCAAAATTCCGTGAGATGGCGGCGAGTCTTTGATTTTTCTGCACGAAACACAGGACCAAAATCAAACGCACGTCCAAGGCTCATGATCCCCGCTTCCAAATAGAGCTGACCGGATTGAGCCAAATAGGCTTTTGTTTTTCGTGTTGAGGCTTCGACAGGCTCAGCCGATATTAAATTATTCCCTGAGCTTGCTAGCGGTGAGCTGGTCGAATCCGTCGAAGGGGCATCTGGCTCATCACTAAAATAATCCATTTCAAATAATTCCGTCGTTCCCTCACAAGAGGTCGGGGTCAAAATAGGCGTATCAAATTTTACAAATCCGTTTTCATGGAACCATTCAAAGGTAGAGGTGATGATGCGATCACGCACACGCATCACCGCCCACTGGCTTTCTGCACGCAACCAGAAATGTCGATGATCTAAAAGAAAATCTGGACCATGTTCTTTCTTTCCGATTGGGTATCCTTCCGGAGCAATCTGAATCGCTTGAATAAACCGACCTTCTAATTCAAATCCCAACGGAGCACGGGTATCTTCTTTTACGATTCCACGAACCACGACAGATGATTCAAGACGCAGGCTTTCAAGAACCGCCCATTGATCTTCTGTCAGATCAGCCTTGGAATAGACGACTTGTACCCGACCTGTTCCATCACGAAATTGTAAAAAGAAAATTTTGCCACTAGAACGAAAGTTATAGCACCAGCCCTTGAGTTCCACCTCCTCCCCTACGTGTTTATGAATTTCAGAAACGTTTATTGTCATAGTGTCCTTAGTTTAGAAAAAAAATGAGTAAACAGCAACTGAATAGAAACTGAATAGGAAATCCTTGAAAAAGATCTTTTCTTTCTGTATCCTCTTCCTGTTATGAAGCTTGATTGGTCGAAAATCCAAAATCCCATTATTGCGCTTTCTCCCATGGCAGACATGACGGACCAAAGTTTTTGCCGTGTGGTAAAAGATGTTTCAAAACAAGGGTCACTCATGAACGGTTTTGGCAGCCCTATCGTTTTTCGAGAAATGGTGAGTGCAGAAGCGGTCGTGCGAGGGAATGAAAAAACGCTAGGGATGACGGATATCCATCCGGATGAGCGTCCCATTGTCCAGCAACTTTTTGGAAGCGATCCTGATACCTTGGCGGAGGCAGCTCGCATTATTGAAGAGCAGCATCATCCGGAAGGGTTTGATCTGAACATGGGATGTCCGGTTTATAAGATCGTACACAATTTCAATGGTGCGGCACTGATGAAAGAACCGGCATTGGCCGCAAAAATCATCCAAAAAATAAAATCCGTTATCTCCGTTCCTCTTTCGATTAAAATTCGAACGGGTTGGAGCGATCCAAAAGAATGCCTTGAGTTTTCAAAAGTTATTGAAGCGGCAGGGGCTGACCTCATCACCGTGCACGGCCGAACAAAAATCCAAGGATATTCTGGAGAATCGGATTGGAATATCATCAAAGACGTCAAAAAAGGAATTTCAATCCCCGTATTGGCAAACGGAGATATACACACGACTGCATTGACTTTCGAAGCTCTTAAAACAACCCAATGTAATGGCGTTCTTATTGCCCGCGGGGCTCTTGGAAACCCTTGGATTTTTTCCCAAATTGAAAGTCTGCTTGCAGGCAAACCTCCAAAACAAATCTCTCTTGAAGAGCGTATACGGGTGATCAAACAACACCTGGACTATCACACGGAACAATATGGAGAACGGGGTATCCCAACATTTCGGAAACACTTAACGTGGTATCTGCGAGGTATTCCAAAAGCAAAAATCTACACTGAAAGAAGATGATCAGCACAAACTCAAGAACAGGTGTGTCTTATCCTTGATCATCTTCTTTCAGACGGGGTTGTTGAAGAGACGATTTCTGATAGGGACGCAAATCATCCACACGCGACAAGACGTATTTTCATGAAAAAATAAAAAACTTACGTCAAGACGTAAGTTTTTTATGTTGAGATCTGTACAAAACTCTTTTTTCATGTTAGGACAAAGGCGACAAACGTCTTGTTTGTTTTCAAAAAGATTATGAGGAGAAGTCAATGAAAACTCTTTTTGTCGGAACAGGAAGCTATGTACCCAAAACTGTGACCAATGAAGAGTTATTCGATCTGTTTCATCAAGCCACAGACGGAAAGAGACCCTCTCAAAAAAATGGAGAACCCGTCAATTCAGATTGGCCTGAACGTTATTTCGGAATCAAAAGTCGATGTTTGGATCTGATAGGCAATACCATGACCGACACGGATCTTGCCGTCACAGCAGCGGAGCTTGCTCTTAAAAACAGTGGTATATCCTCATCACAAGTAGGAGTGCTGATCCACATCAGTCCAATCCCAGATAAAGTTCATTTCCAAAATCATATAGCAGATATCATTCAAAGATTGAATCTTGCAACAGATGTGCATGCGATCTATCTGGATCTTGGTTGTTGTGCCTTAGGTCCGGCTCTGCGAGAGGTGCAGGCTAATCTTCATTTGGAACCGGAAACGTACGTCCTTCTTATCTCGTCCCAATGCGTTTCACCGCTTATTCGAGACAAAGAATCTCTTTCCAGATACCTGAATCATCCCACAGAACCCTTTGCTTGGCTTACGACCGGAACAGTTTTTTCAGATGGCGCAGCGGCTATTGTGTGCAAGCACATAGATGATCGTGAAAAACGAGGAATTTTAAGAATATGGGCTGGATGCAACCCGTCCGGAATCATCACGGCATACGAAAACGGTTTCTATATCATGAATGGTGCCTTTGTGAAGAAGAACTTCATCCCTACGATGCAAGCTCTGTATGGACGGATGCTCAAAGAATGGGACACTTACGTATATCCTTTCGTTGAAAAACCGTTCTCACATACGTTAGTAAAACGCTGGTATTTCCATCAGGCGAATGCAAATCTCATCAAGGAAGTCGTTGAATTACTTAAAATCCCCGTGGATCGCGTACCACTTCTTATCACAACAGAAGGAAATTCTTCTGCGGTTTCTACCATACGTCTTTTGGATAAAGATCGAAGGGACGGAACTGTACAAGAAGGAGATCTTGTCGTGTTTTTCTGGACTGGAGCTGGAAATGGCGCCCAGTACGGTTACAGCGTCATGATTGTGTAAAAACCTTTACTCAAAATCATCAAACACATCTGTTTGATGATTTTTTCTTTTAAAAACATGATCTATCCCCTATCTTCCATAAATCGTTGAAGCTTTTTCTTTCCAATAAGCTGGTAAGCCTGATGAGCTCTCTGCTGTGGCAGGAAGGTAATAGTACTTATCATTTGACCATCCCCAATACTCAATAACGGGATATTCTACATAACGGAAATAATCCCAATCAATCAATTCTGATTCAGAATAAGAGTAACAGCGTCCATTCTCATAACAGGTGTTTCCAAAGACAGCATCCACAGGGAACCACTGTCCTTCATAATACACTTCTGTCCACGCATGACCTCCTATATCCAAAGGACTGTTTCCAAACTGAACCATTCCAAGAGCGGTACGGACATTATCTTTTCCAAAAAAAGCAGCAGCTTCATAGAGAGATCCTGAAGCACTTGCTTGGTCATCACAATCTCCCACGGCTGATTGTTTCTCGCACACTGGACTGCTTGTAAACTCAGGAGACTGTGCCAAATAATCCTTTGGCAAAGCAAATTTGTCTGAACAGCCATATATTTCTGTGTCAGCGACCCAGTAACGCAATTGCATCGCTTTATACATGTCCTCTATCCCAGAATAACGACTGGCCTCCTCAATAACAGTTGAATCCGTTGGAGTAAAAAATTTCTGAGCATAAAGAACGTAATCCTCAGAACTCATATTTGGAGAGCATTGTGAATCGGGAACGATGGTACACGCAACATTATTTCCTTCATTTTGTAAATCTTCGTCTGCTTCACCTCCCTGTTCTTCCTCTTGCTCACGAATACTTGTACAGCGTTCATAGGCACGCTCAGCCGATTTTGGAAATTTCTTGGCAACATAAGCGGCAACTTCCTCACAAGTTCCTGGAAGATCTTGTTGAATCGTTAGACTTACTTCTGTCTCCTCTAATTGATCTTGAAAATCGCTTTGAAGAAGAGCAAGCATCGACTTAAGAGACTCAATATCGGTCAAAGGAAAAAGCATCTTTATACAAGAATCACTTTCGGAAAGTACATCTTCTTCAAAAGAAGCAATAATAATGGAGTAGGAACCTATTTCTTTTTGTCGATAAACGGTTTGTGCGAGATCTGTATAAGTCTCTACCTGACATTCTCCACCAAGAAGTAAAACGCTTCGATTACTCAAAATGGTGTTTAACCCGTTTTTTAATTGGCTGCCACGACCTGTTGTTTGCAACTGCTTTAAAATCGTTGATTCAGAAGAAACCAGATCAAAATCAGATGTTTCTATTTGTTCATCATTTACTTCAAGTTCTTCTTCACCTTGTTCTAAAACTTCCTGTTCTTGTTCTTCAAATGTTTCAGTGGGTTCGTTTGTTGTTTTTTGTCTTAAGTTCGTACATCCAGCCCCAGTAATAAGCAAAAAAATGACTAATAAACTCAGATAACGCATAAACGTATTTTTTTAAAACTATATCTTCAAGATAACAAAAATATGTTCGTTTAGATAGGCGAAGAGTGGATAAAATGCTTTACTAAATGTAAAAAATACAGTATTCTTTAAAGGTAATTTATAATTTATTTGTTAAGAAATTCCTATGTCTAAAAATACGTTTAGCGCGATTCTTCTTGTAGGAGCGCTTATGCTTACTGGAGCTGGATGTTTCAATTCCTCATCTACTAAATCTTCTTCTCTTCCACCAGATCAAGAAGAATATGACGCGAATGCAGAAGTAGACGTAGAAGCAGAGACTCCTGATCTTAATGCTAATTCAACGGTAGAAGATTACGAAGATGTGAGCGCAGAGATCAAAGATCTCAGTGAAGACATTGAAAAAATGAACGCAGAGATTAATTCATTGAACAGTGTCAACACCAACCTCGAATAATTCAACAAGATTTATCAAAAAACATATGAATGTAAAAAATCTTCTTTCTCTGTTTGTTGTTCTTCAACTCATTGTCATGCCAGTTTTTGCTGTACAAGCCGCACCAAAAGACAATTTGACTGCAGAAGAACAAGCCGAACTTGAAGCGAAAGCAGCAGAAAGCAAAGCACAAGCACAAGAAACAGCTGCAGAAGTTGCAGAAAAATTAGGACTCGAATTTGCAGATCTTCAAGTAAAACTCATTGCCGGTCTGGACAAATCTGTCGAAGCCATTGATAACGCTATTGATACAATCAATGCCTCTGTCTACATGAGCAGTGAAACAAAAGTGGAACTGACCGATGGTTTGAAAACATTACAAGGAAAGCTGCTTGATTATAGAAGACAAGTAAATAATGCAGACACAATGGAAGAACTCCAAGCAATGAACACAGAAGTCATCGCCCTCTTGAAAGCTAACAAAACCGTGATCATTGACGCCATAAAAGAAAGCATGCTTGTAATCACAGAACAAGTTTCACAAAGCGTGGAAAAAATTAAGATCAAAGCAGAAGCTGCACTCAAAGCGCTTGATGTAGAATGTGATTCTGAATCATTTGCAGAAATTGAAAAATTAGTCGCAGAACTTGAAACAACCAACGCTTCCCTTAAAGTAGCTATTGAGGCAGAAGATGTGGCAACAGCAAAAACACAAGCAAGAGCCGCCATTAGTCTTTCTGTAAACCTCGCAGCAAGCTTTGCCGTATTAGTGGATGATTGTGAGGAAGAAATCCAAGCACAAGCTGAAATAAATCTATAATTCACTTAAAAACCACCCTAAAATTATCGAAGGGTGGTTTTTATTTTGTCTCATCTCTATCCATGTAAAAGAAAAAACGGTATAGTATGTTTATTATTCCCTTCATTAACGATAATCTATGTATACTGAGCAACAAGGCTCAGCTCCAGAACAGTTTGATCCTTCATTATTTAAATTCCCTAAAAAAGAGGTTCGAAGACGTCCTAGAATGGATGTTAGAACACGACATCATGAACTAAAAGTGCGGACACCACCATCAATGGAAATAGCCCATCAGAGAGCCTTGGAAGAACGTCGTCTTGAAGCTTCTAAAAAACCTGTAGAAACAATCAAAAAGATAGTAAAAGCTCCTACCTTCGAACCAAAATTTGAAAAACTTTTAGAAAACATTGAGAGACTCGTTGTTGAACAACGAAAAAAAATTGCTCAACTACAATCAGTCTACGATAAAGCCTGGTTTGGAAGAGGAAAAAAACTCCAAGAGTTAGAAACAGCAAAGACAAAACGAACAGAGCTTCTTAAAAAACGAAATGAAGTTCGTAAAGAAGCTGGAATAATTGATATAGAAGATGATCTGATGACAGAAACAACGACTGAAAATAAATTAGAAAAACTCTTAGAAAACATAAAAGCGGAATTAGGGAAAAAACGTACAGAAATTCTTCGACTCAAATCCAAGTATGACAAAGCCTGGTTTGGAAGAGAAACAAAACACAAACAATTCGAAGAAGCTAAAAAAGACTTTATTCTTTATGCGAGAAAATTAAAAGAAACACACAAAGATATTAAAAATATCAAAAATAAAGAATTGAATGAATATTTGGATGCCTTTGAAAAAAATCTATTTGATGAATGGAAAGAATGAAAAACTCCGCGAGCCAAATGACGATAAAAGAATTAGATCTCTTGATCTAATTCTTTTTTTCTGTAGATTTGAAAATTTATTGCCAATCTTGTCTAACGAGCAATTCAGAAGCACGCAGAGGTTGTGCCATAAGATCTTTCACTACCTTTTCCATGCGAGCCGATTGAGATCCTTTAATAAGAACAATATCCCCTTTCTTCACTTGAACGTCTAACCAACGTCCTGCCTGGACAGGTGTATCAAAATGCTGGGTCTGTGCTTCTGGAATTCCCGCTTCGATCGCCGCACGGCGTATCTCACGAGTCATCTCACCTACTGTCACTAACAGATCTACTCCAAATTCTGCTACACGCATTCCTAACATTCTATGTTCTTGTTCCTGATAGCCACCCAACTGGGCCATGTGACCCAGCACAGCAATACGTCTTGCTTTTTCTGCAGGATGAAAAGCACATAAAACTTCCAGAGCCGCAATCATCGAGGCAGGAGCAGCATTATAACTAGAATCAATCAAAAGAGATCCTTTAATACCTGGGAGAGGATTCATCCTTCCTGGTTCAAACACGATTCTTTGTAAAGAAGAAATAATTTCTTCTTGAGAAAGATTTAATCGTTTGGCAATGATGATGGCTGGCAACAAAGCGCTCACGCAGGAAGTACCGAGCATGTCTTTAAGCTCTACCTCAATGGAGGTCTGATCCTGCATGTGAACGTGAGCACGAACCGTAGAAAAACGCTCACTTGGCTCAAAAGAAAAATCTTCTCGTGTCTCAAGTTGATAATCGCTCGCTCGAACCTGCGCGCCGGAAGAAAATCCGTATGTCACCACGCTTGCAGATGCATGACCGCGAAGTCCCAGAACCAGAGAGTCATCCGCGTTTAACAAAACAAGACCCTCTGGCTTGGTACATTCAATCATCACAGCCTTTTCTTCAGCCAACTGTTCAAGAGAACGAAAATATTCTGCATGCACAGGAGAAAGACGCGTCAAGACAGAAATATCTGGATTGGCAATGTCACACAAATGTTTCATGTCTCCCGGATGATCGATTCCATACTCAAGAACAAAAATTTCAGGAATGGTGCGAGGCGGTGAACAAAGAATCTTCAACCAGCCAAAAATGGATTTTCTAGGAGATTCATATCCTAAAAGAGTTAAAGGAACACCAAATTCATTATTGTAATTTTTGATGGTCGTTCCAACGCGATATTTCGAAGAAAGCATGGTTGCAATCGCATTGCGTGTACTCGTTTTCCCTACAGAACCGCTTACCGTAATAATAAGAGGTTTGTGCGTCGCTAACATTTTTTTAGCCTTTTTCGTGATCTGATTTTGAATAAATGTTTTCATAAAAAATAAGAAAATGATGAGATTATTCTATAACTTCCCTTACTGGTGGAACTTCAAAATACTGTAACAAAAATTCAGCAAGTTCTCCAAATAATGGAGCTGCGGTTGATTCTGCCCAAACAACCCCTTGCGGGTTATCGATACGCACAACCATAGCAAACCTTGGATTTTCTACAGGACCAAATCCGGCAAAGGAACCGATCGTGTTGTCTTGATCATATCCAATTCCGTCTTTACGAGCCACCTGGGCTGTGCCTGTTTTCCCTGCAATATAATATCCTGGAACTGCCGCCTTTTTTCCATGACCGTGTTCAATAACCGAAACCAACATAGCCGCCACGGTTCTGGCAGATTTTGGATCAATCACTTGAACAATATCCTTTGTCGCACGTTTCTCAACTAACCCATCTGGATGTCGAATTTCATCAACAATAATTGGTTGTTTTAACACTCCCCCATTGGCAATGGCTGCATAGGCCATGACAATTTGCAAAGGCGTGACAGTGATTCCCTGACCGAAAGAGGCTGTCGCTGCATAAATTTCTGAATCAAAATCAAGAGCATCAATGGTTCCAGGAACTTCTGTTTCTATTTCTATTCCTGTTGTTTTTCCAAACCCGAACGCTTTTACGTAATCAACAAACGTTTCCTGTCCCATAGCACGCATCGAAAAAATCATTCCGGTATTGATGGATTCTTCCAAGACTTTTGTCATATCAGACTCCCCATACACCTTTCCTTCAGCGTTCCCAATGGGTTTATACCAACCTTCGACCATGACCGAACCTGTGTCTATATACGTTGTTTTTGGAGTCACGGCTCCGACGTCCACAGCCGCTGCCATGGTCAAAGGTTTAAAAATAGATCCGGGTTCATACGCGTTAAAAAGAACGGGGTTATTAAAAATACGAATGGAATCGACTTCATTATATGCATTAGGATTATAATCTGGTGCTCCGCACATGGCTAAAATTTTGCCTGAAAAAGGTTCTACAATCACCACGCTCCCTCCTTCAGCTCCATGTTTGAGAACTGCTTTTTGTAACACTGAACAGGCCTTGTACTGAATAGTCCGATCCAGTGTCAATACGATATCTACCCCGTCTTGAGAGGGTTCATACTCGCGTTCAGCAACCGCAATAAGCCTTCCAGCAATGTCTCGTTCAGATAAAAGATATCCTTGGGTTCCAGACAGTTCCTTATCAAAATAACCCTCAATACCATATTTTCCGGAAACGCTTCCATCCTCATTAGTTCCAAGAAAACCCAAAAGGTGTCCACTCATCTCAGGTTCAGGATACAAGCGGACAGATTCTGGAATAGAATGAACTCCTTCCAATTTAAGCGCGCTTATCTTTTCCAACATTTTATCATCAACCTCTTTTGCAATGGGTTCATACGGATCTTCCGGTTGATTTAAACGTTTTTCTAAAGCTTCTACTTGTTCTTGGGTATATCCAAACAAAGTTCCCAGAGCCTCTGAGGTATGACGTGGATCTTTTATTTGCCTTGGATCCGCATAGACAGAGGCTAACTGTTGATTCACAGCCAATGGAACTAACGACTGATCTTTTAAATCATGAAGATAAATCATTCCTCGTTTAGGAATCAGTTTTTGAAAAAACTCATGTTGTCCACTTGCCAACGCTTCATAAAATCCGTGTTGAAAAATTTGAATGTATCCAAGCTTTAAAATAATAATGGAAGCAAACAACACAACCGCGTAACGAAAAAACTCCAAACGCTTGTCCTGATCCCCTATCTTCTTTTTCTTCCAATTTAATTTAGTCATAATTTACAGACCAAAGCTGAAGAGTCCACCATTCCCTCTTGGATTTTGTCCTTTTCTTACTTCATCCCCATCACTTATTCCATCCCCGTCTGTATCCGCACGCTGCGGATCGGTTCCATAAAATCTTTCTAAAATAAGATCTAAACCGTCTTCATCTGCATCAGAAGAAAAATCGATTTTTATCAGAGGGAGCCGTGCTGTTGATTCATTAACCAATGTATCGTCATTTTTTTGAGACTCTTGGTCAGAGGCAGGAAGTTCCCCAAAAGCCAGTCCTAAAACATCATTAAAACTAAGAGATGTCTCAGGAACAGAAAAAGCGTATTCTTTATTGAACCCATTAAAATCAATTCGGATATCTACAGGAATCAGTTGTGTCGTTGCCTCTTCTTCAAAAGCTCCTGCTGCCTGCACGCGATAGAGTCGATGATCTTCCGTTCCTATCCAAAAACGAATCGTGAGTCGCGAAAGCTGCGTAGCTTGCATAGCCCCAACAAGACGTTCTTCATCGTTTGGTTCGCGCCCTTCTTTGGCACGAATAAGGTCTAGCAAAAAAACATACATAGCCTGTTGATCAACGGTTGCGTCAATAATACGAGTGTTGGCACCCTCAATCAGTTCTGTTAATCCATTATAACGGACAGGAAAAACATCGGCAGAAGAAAAAAGAGACCGTGCCTGTTCTATTTCACCAGACGTCCAAAGGTCTTTTGAAAAAAGAGGCTCCAGAGGAGCGTTGAGCTCAGGAAGAATGGCCCCCCAAGAAGGAAGTTCTCCTGCTTGAAAAGAAACCCACGTCTCTTCCTTAAAATCGATTCCTGGAACATCTGGTCCGGGAGCGTTGTATGTCAAATAAGATTGCCCACCAATGGATCGAAGCTCTCCTGAAAGATCTTGATAGGTATCTTCTTTTGAAAGATGCACGACGCGAAATCGTGTTGCATGATCGATCACCGTTGGAGATATTTGTTGGATATCGCTGCTGAGATAAAGCGTAGTATTGATTCGTGTCTCTCCATTTTGTCGGCTCCAGCTAAATCCTGACTCTTGATGAACACTAGAAAGATGCGTCATGGTAAAGAGCATTTTTTGAATCTCCCTCTCTGGTCGAAATCGACTCAAAACAATATAAGAAGCAAATGTCACAGACAAAACAATCAGTACACCTGCAACTAAAAAAATGAGAGATTTTTTCATAATAAAATAGAGAAAGCCTCAGCCTTCTCTATTTTATCTAATTTTTGACTTGAAAGCTATCTACATTTCAGTAATATCTTCCTCTGTCACATACCGTCCCATATAGACATTCGTTTCGCCGGTATTTTCGTTTTCAATCAGACGAATGATTTCTCCGCCCTGGGCTTGATAATCGCTAAATAAGAATCGGGTATCTTCTTCAGAATCTGATTCTCCTTCTGTCTCAAGGACGTTTCCTGCATCTTCGTAATCAAATTCGTATTCTTTTCCCTGAAAGACAATGATTTCATCTTCAGGTTCAAGCTCGTCTTCGAGCTCTTCAAACAGAATCAACTCGTCATCTTTAGGATCAACAGAGAGTAGTTGTTCCTCATCGTCGTACAGCCAACGCAAGGTATGACCGCTATCAAGTTGGACCTTAGCTTGACCCACGTACGTAAAGGGGTCGTTAAATACACTGACTGCTTCTCCAAGTTGGAGTTTTAAAAGGCGCTTAATATTCATAAACAAAAGAGAGGAAAGGTAGCAAAGGAGTTAATAGCAAAGGAGTAAGAGATGAAAATCCCAAAAGAATAACTTTGTGAGATTAAAACACAGGACTCTCTTTCTGTAAACACACTATTTTCCACACAACACACAATAATGAACCCACCCAATACTCCCTGAGCGAAGCGACTCACAGGAGCGAAGTCGAAGGGTAATAAGGATATTTATATCAATTCTATTAAACAATTACTTCATAACTCTATAAAAACTAATAATTTAAGGCTTTATTTATCAATATTCTGTCCAAATCCCTTGACAAAACCACTATTTTTTGGTATAGTTGATTCACGGAGAATGCGGAAGGAAAAGCCTGTTCGCGCTTCTGAAGTTCTCAAAACCTCTAGATTAAGGAGTCCAGGATGGAAAAGATCGATCGCGTCAACATTCGTCTTCGAATCAACGGGAAGCGGATCAAGAGCCTCTGCCAGTTCGGTGTCCGGATCAAGGATCGAGATGAGGAAGGTCAGACCTCGATCGTGGATGGGCACAAGGCCCATCGTGGTATCGAGTGGTACTTTCGCTCCGGTGAGCGCGTGAACGCTGCCGGTGAAACCCTCGGCGGATCGGGAATCACTCGAATCGAGTTCAACAAGCCGAAACGGATCACGGAAGAGGCCATCGAGGGCAAGGACGAAAAGGTCACCTGGCAGGCCGATGAGACCCGCGCAATGAAGCTCGAGTCCATCGGGAAGGATCTGGCCACTGCGGGATACTACCTCTCCGACGTCCACATCGTCCGTCTGCCGAGCGAGACGAAGGGTATGGGCTTCCTGGTGATCTCATTCACCCAGGATGGGGATCTCGGACTCAACTCCGAGATTGAGGAAATCCTCAACGGTCTCGTAGACGGATTCTGGAGATCTGCATGGGTCTACGAGAACATCTTCACCGGCGCCGTGGACATCTGTGCCAACCACATCGTCCGAGATGAAAATCTGTCGCTGGTGAAGGATCACCGCGATCTACGGTTCCGCCGCATGGATGGTGGGCGAACCCAGTGGCGCAGCGCCAAGACCACCGCACAGACCGCCTGAAAACGGCCACCCCGTCCACCAAAGCCACAAGCTGAGGTGGATGACACGAGACCATACGCGCCCCGCGCAAAGAAGAGACCCCAGTGGTAATACCGCTGGTGGACAACTCGACTTCGCTCGGGGCTTTTCTTTTTGGGAAATCCTCATATTCCCTGAGCGGAGGTTCGTTCGACGAAGCGGAGTCGAAGGGTGCAAAGCATCTGCACCCTTCGACTTGTCGCAGACTCCTCGCTCAGGGAATATGAATCTTCTATCCAAATTTACCTCTGATACAAATACAACGCTGGGGCTTCTTTGAGTTCATTCACCTTTGTAGGTTCCCAACCCGGAATAGGCCACACGTAAGAGACAACTCGACTTCCTGGTTTTAATTCTTTTTCAAATTTTGGATGTAACTTCTCGTACGTGTCTGGCATCAAAAAAACATATACAGCATCGTAGCCTGAAAGATCGTGTTTAAAAACATTTTGAAAAATCATTTTGACCGGGTTTCCAGACAGCTTATTTTGAAGCCATCCAATTCCGTATTGTAAAAAAGAAAGTTCAACTCCAGTCACCTGAGCTTGAGGTTGAGCTTTTATTAACGCTCGGCACACGCGGGCATTTCCACATCCCAACTCTACCGCATTCTCTCCAGGTTTTAGATCAAGAAGATCCACAAGCCGTTTAAGATCTCGTTTCCATGTTGGAACCCAAGGGGCTCCTTTGGAGGCAGCATAAGCGGCTGAACCAAGAAAAAAAACCAAAATTAAGAGGAATAAATTTAAAAACATAGAAATCGTTAGCACACCCTTCGACTCGTCGAGGACTCCTCGCTCAGGGAGTATTAGTAGGAACTAAATTATAACAAAAATCCGCCACAAGCATTACGGCTCGCGGCGGATCGTATTACACAAGGTCTTCAAGTTCAATTTCGCGGATCTCGCCAAGCCAGACTTCTTTCTGTTCAAGTGCCTGAACTTTTGTAAGAGTTCCGGGCAACAAGCTCTTTCTGGTGCAGTTCACCAACGCTTGCAAGCGCTGGTAGCGCCTAGCCTGCCCGATATCTGCGGGAAGAGTTTCTTCTACCACTTCCAGAACATGTTCCACGGTCATTTTGCCGGTTCCGTTGGCTTTGGCTTTGAGCTCACTGCGGAGGGCTCCGAAATCCGCGGCAGAAAATCCATTCATGGCTTCTTTCAAACTCTCCCAATTATCCTCATCTGTAAGACCTACAACACCGATGGTCCAAAGAATAAACTCATCATGATCAGAATCTTCGGGATCAAGCACTGGAATAATGAGATTTCCCACACGTCCAGGACGACGGATGTCGGGCGAAAGATTCTGAATTCGAGCGGTCATGAGCAGCCAGACCACGCGTCCGCGCAATTTAGGATCGCTCATCCATTTCTGAATTTCACCCGTAAGACGCTTTTCAGTCTCGTGGGCATCAGACCTAAGCCCACCAAAAACCGTGTCAGCTTCATCAATAAAAATCATCACCTTTCCCAAGCTCATGAGCACGCGGTAAAGGCGCTCCAGAATGACATCGGTCTCCCCGAACCATTTGCTTCGAAGATTTTTGAGCTCCAGCACGACCATTCCCAGCTCTGCAGCAACTGCTTCAAACAGAAACGTCTTGCCTCCTCCAATAGGTCCAGCAATCGCTGCCCCAGGAAGAGCGTCTAATCCTGTAGAACACAAACGGGGAATCACTTCTTCCTTAAGAAAAAATTTCAACTGTGAAAAACCGATCACATCTTTCAAGCTGTGCTCAGGTTTCTTAAAAGACACGACCCCTTCTCCAAGCTGACCTTCGATGTACTGTTCTACGCGCTTGAGCACATTGCTTGATCCCAAAGTCTCACCGTCATAAACATGAGCGACAAGCATCTGACGCAGAGCATGGATCGAAAGTCCGGCGGTAAGGGAGGCGAGCATCTGCTGCGTATCCCACAGTTTGATCTTTTTTCCTTCAGACTGATTGCGATTAAACCAGGTGATGTAATGAGCTCGAGCCTTTTCATCAGGTGAAGGAACACTGACCCTCAGCACTTGAGGAAGCCTTATCACGCGATGATTGATGGCACCAGAGGTTTCGGCAACCATCACCACAGAGTCATCAGCCTCCAAAAAATCCGGATCACTGAACCAATCCTGACAAAAAGTGACACGCAGACGATCTGCTTCCGAAAGCTGAGTGATAGGAGCTTCGGGAATAATCATGTCCGTGCGCTCGATCAGGATCAGCAAACGTTTTCCAAACAGAGCATCTCCGGCTTTTGCCTGACGGGAGACCTTGCACATCTCACTCATAAGTTTGAGAGCCATAGCAGGCTTTTCCACGCACCGCGCAAGATAATCGTCAAATTCTCTCTTAAAGGCATCCAGGCGTTTGGCTTCAGAATCTGTGACGACCGTCATACGCTTGATGAGAAAATCGTTCGAATCCAGACCGCTTCGATACTTGATCCAATCCTGACGCATCAGTTCTAGATCCGATTCACGAACAAAACGGATAGGCCCGTGCAACTCATAGGAAATAAGAATATGCGACTGCGAACATCCCCAATGAGCTCTGAGATAATCAATGATGGGAACATAGGTTCCTAACTCACATCGAGTCTTGCTCAGTTCAGAAGGGAGCCAAAACAAATCCTCAACATTGCCTGTTAACACAAGAGCGTGTGCAGCACCTGAATTCAAAATATCTGCTGCCTCTTTACGAAACGGATATTCAAGATTTTGAATGGACATGAAATGCTCCTGGGTTGATTTCTTCATTTGGAGAGAAAACTCACTACTTTTTCTTCCCAAGAAAAGAGTCCAGACATGCTGGACCCAGTATTATTTCAGACAGAACGTCTATCGAGGAGCCAAAACTCCTTCAGCTTTTCCAGCCTCCACATCACTCCAAAAAGTACAGTGTTCTGCCGGATCTATATCGCGCCCGTTGAGGACGATTTCATAGATCTGGTGTGCCTGCTCGCCAATCGCCCCAAAACTTTTAGTGTCCTTGGGCTGATAAACAGGAGCTATCTTGTCGTACACAATCGTTGCCCCAGCCCCACCGCGTCCTCGCCAATGCTTGGACAACCCAACGACTCGATCTCCTACTTGAACGGCCTCCTCCAGACTATGCGTCACCATCAAGACTGTGTGCGGAGGAGACTCACCTTTTGCAACAGCTATGAGATTTTCTTGATACAAATTGAGCATCAGTTTACGTGCTCCATGCCGTGTCTCTTCATCCAGTGCCCCAAACGGCTCATCCAGAAGAAGAATCTGCGGCTTCATGATCAGAGCACGTGCAATCGCCACCCGCTGTCGTTGTCCGCCTGAAAGCTGATGAGGAAATTTATGGCTGTGCTCTAAAAGCCCTAACCGATCAAGCAAAGCCTGCACTTGATTAAGATGTTTTTTACGCAAGGCAGGCCATGAGCTGGTTAGAGTTCCACAGAGACGTTCTGGAATACTGGTTTCACGCAACATGGGACCCAATGCCACATTCTCCATAGCGGTGAGATGTGGATATAAGGCGTAGTCCTGGTAAACCATCCCGCGATCAGGACCATGCCCACGAACTTCGCTGAAAGTTCCATTTTTAGCAACAAACACGGATCCTGCAGAAGGTTCATGTGTCCCTACAATCAGGTTCAAGAGCGTGGATTTACCGCATCCTGATCCGCCAACGATTCCGACAAACTGCCCTTTGGCAATCTTCAGATTGATATTTGTGAGGACTTGAAGGTTTCCGAAATTTTTATAAACACCTCGGCAATCCAAGGCTATTTTTTCGATGCCTATCATGATCCATTCTCCTTCACATACCAAGGACACAGGACTCTCTGGATGAGGTTAAACACTAGCTGAATGCCAATCCCCATGAACCCGAGGGTCATAAGGTAAGGCAAAATCACATCCAATCGCGCGCTGCGATATAGACGTAGAAATCGATACCCATAACCTTCCTGTCCCGCCGCCCACTCGGTGGCGATAAGCAGAATCAGAGCCAGCCCGACTGTGGAGCGTATGGCGTCAATGATCTGAGGCAGCACCTGTCGAAATAAAATCGTCCAGATGATCTCCTGACCTGAAGCACCAAGAGTCTTGGCTGAAAAAATGTGCTGATCAGGGACTTCCCTAACAGCGGCATACACACGTCCGGCAATCGTAGGAAGGATCCCAAAAACGATCACGGCAGTGTACAACTTGAATCCGAACCCGAAGAGAGTCAGGAACACGACCATCGCCGCATTGGGTACGATATTTTCCTCAAAGTTGAGGATACGTCCCCACATGCTCTCCGCCGCAACATAAGTGCCCATGTACAGTCCAAGTACGATTCCCAAAATACTTGCAATCATCAGTGCCGGAAGCAGTCGAGAAAATGATGCCACAGTATCCATCCATAGCATATGTTCCCCACTGCGTGGATCAGTAATCATCTGGGCAAATCCACTGGCAAGCTTTCCCCAGGTGGGAATAAGAGTATTGCTTCCCGAATAGGCCACGGAGGAATACAGAAGAACAATCAGACAGATTGCCATGAAGAAAAAACTGTTTCCGAGCCATCCAGGCAAGGGCTCACGCATGATCCCAATTTTACGAACATCATCGCGCCAAGATCTGCGGATGATCTGTCGATCTTCTGTGGTCATTGTATCCTCCATTACTTCATCTTTTTTTGTTTCTTCTCTTCAGGAGAGATTTTGTATTCTCTCCCCAAGAAAAGGGTCAAGATCGACTCCGTTTGGAATCGATCTCAACCGCGTAGGAGACGCCAGCTTTACTTGACGTAGCTGGTATCGAAACGAAGCAATGCCGTTGGTTGATCGGTCTTGGTTCCCCAGGCCATCGGAACGTCATCGACGGACGCGACAAGCTTGTGGACGAGGCTGAACTCCTGGACTTTGGGCATGTTGCCCCTGAACTGTGTGCCGTCGAAAACAGTCACAGCATCCTTGGGTCCGAGCATGCGGGTCAGCTCCATGCTTCGCCCGATCGCTCCATTGTCCAGATCATTGAAATTGGGGCTGATCGCCTTATAGGTTTCAGCCTGTTGTGCCGGATTGTTGGTGCGATCGGTCATGGCCTGCATTGCGGCGGCGAGCGCCTTGACGGCACCTGAACCACCTTCGCGATCCAGCGCCTTCTGACCCATCACGAGCATGTCCGTGATCTCGTACTCACCGATCATGCTGGAGTTGAACAGGTCGATCACGTCGTTGCCCTTGTCCTCATCGCCGTTGCGACGGTCAAGGACAGTGAATGTTTCGGGCGACCATCCACCGAAGGCGCGAAATGAGGAATCCTGCTTGCCTGCAAACTGCGGAGAACCGACGACGGGATCCAGATTTTCGAACATGTAGGTGGAGCCATACTGAGCCTCCACACCGTTGACCTGACACGCACGCCAGAACAGATACTGCGTGACGGAAAGCTCGGCTCCCTTGACCGGAACGCCGGAAAGATCCGCCCAGGTCTTGAGTTCATCCTCGACGAGAATCTTGTCGGCTCCCTTGCTCCAGGAGGTGGGGAAAACCGCGACCGTGGCATCCCCACTGGACTTCTTACGTTCCATGGCGACCGCGAAGGCATCGGTGTTGGTGATGGTCAGACCATCGACGGTACCGGCTCCATAGACACCGAAACTCGGAACGTAGTCCAGGCGCTGGAACACGATATCGACACTGTTTTGTCGCTCATACTCCCCCTGATAACCCTGACGATTGTCCAAATACCCGAAGGTCTCGGCAGAAGCCAGAGCCGACCACGAGGTATACGGGCTCCAGGCGATCGTGAATACCGGCGTACCGGCAGGCGTCTGGGTCTTTTCATAGTGATCCCCCTGCGTGGCGGAAGCACTGACCGAGGTATTCGGATTCTCATTTTTGGTGCATCCGGCGTAGAGCGCCAACACAACCGCAAAACCCAGATTCATGAAATAGGACTGTCGCATCGATCTTCTCCTTGTGTTACTGAAGTGGTTGCGCGATTGCGCAACCGTTGGTTTCACCCTTGCTGGATTTCCCCAGTTTGGGTGGTAAAAGCTCCACGCAAACACAAATGTTTTTGTGGAGCACGTTGTTTGATACTGACTGACTCAACTTAGATCAGCTGAGCTTCTCGGCTTGGAGTGCGTTGGTCACAGTCGCAGAGGGTCGCGTTTCGACCTTTTCGGCCAGACCAAGTTGCGCCAGGAAGTCATCCTGAGCAACACTGTTGGTCGCATAGGCGAGGTATTCATCCTCCGCCTTGTTGGCATTGGTACCAGCCAGCTCTTCGGTAACACGTGCCTGAGCTTCAGCCTGACCAACCAGATCACGCACATCAGCACGCAGCTTTGCCGTACCGCCATCCATGGATAGACCCGCAGTGAGCGAAGCGATCCTCTTTCGATTCTCGGCTCCGATCATTCGAGCAGCCATCTCAGCGGCCTCGCCCTGAAGCTTGCCTTGCTCGCGCTGCAGACTGACCATTGTGGTCTTAGCTTGCTCCACCTGTTTCTGATAGGTCTCAATATCACGATCCAGCTGTACGAGATACTCCTCGCGCTCCTTGACCGTGGACTGAGAATCGACGTAAGCCGCCTGATGTCGCATGAAATCTGGATCGACCTTAATTTCTTCGAGCGACTTGCCTGCAGTCTGAAGTTCCGTAGAACGCTTCTTGGCGGCTGCCATAGCGCCCTGCATTACTCGCTTGGACCTGGCGAGCTCCTCTGTCTTTGTGACCTTCGTTCTTTTGAGCTTCTCCTGCTCATGAATGACCGTCGCAACGGCTTCGGCAGCCTGATTAAGCATCTTTCCGATCTTCTCACCTTCCTCAGCGTAAACCGCCTTGATGGTGGTAGGATCTTTCATCATCAGCTTGTTGGCTTCATCCACCTTTCCAGTGATGCGAAGCCAGAAAATCTTCCACGAACGTCCGATGGATCCAAAAAATGCCATGTTACATCTCCTCATCCTAAGAACAGTTTTTGGTTATTAAGATCGTAAATACTCATTGTAATGACCAGAACTCTCAAACCCTCGCATTCGTACCTCTACCGTTTCTGCGAGTTCAAGAGAACGACGAAGCTCATCTGTTTCACCATCAATAGCATTCGCAGATCCATCGCTAGCGGCTCGACGAGCGACCAACTTCTGTGCGCCTGCGAGGATGTTTCCAAGCTCGCGAACAGCAGACTGAACTTGTTCAATGACACGCTCTCGTCGTTCACGCAAAGGAGCGGCGGCTTCTGCACTTAATTTAGAAATAAGCGTCTGATTTTTGAGCGTTCCTTCCAGAGCCTGAACGCACTGTTCAAACAATCGATTGACACCCGTACGGATATCCATCGCTGTAGAAACATCCAATTGGCTGAGGATGGAATCTTCTCCTTGAAAAGCACTTGCCAAAGCACGAAGATCATCCAACGCTCGCTCGTCACGATCATCGTGATCTTGAGACAAGCGATGGCGCAGATCATCCAAACGTTCAGCAACGGCTTGTTGCTGAGCATCTTGAAGATTGCTTACTGTCTCCTGCACTATCTGCTCGGTACGGAAAATCAGATTGTAACCAGCCATACCTGTTCCAACCAAGAACGCCCCAATAGCAGTGAACAGAGGAATGGCGGGATCATGGCTGAATAGGGCAAACATTCCAGAACCGGCGGCAAACACCACCGGCCAGACCGTAAACGGATGTCCGAGCACACGCACGAGCACCCGCTTTCGAATCTCTTGACGACTGGGGAGCATCGTGGTGCCTCCTTTTTAGAATGACTTTTGAGCCAAAGTAAACGTGACACTCTGACCTTCCCCGCTGCTTTGGGTAGAAGGTTTGGCAATGGCACGAATACGATTCTTGCTGACTCCGGCTGTCTGCAGAGCCTCGCCCACGCTACGAGCACGATTTTGAGCAAGCGCTCCTGCGGCTACCTGATCGGCAGCATCCGCGCGCGAGTGCCCTTCAACCGTAATGTAGTAATTGGGCCAGCCCTTGAGCAGTCTGCCGATCTCCTGGGCATCGCGCACACCCTCAGGGGAGAGTCCTGCATTCCCTCGAGCAAAAGCAATGGTCTTGGCATCCAGGTTCCCGACAACCGTCAATTTATCCCAGTCTGCAGAGGAAAGCGCTGGCAGCTCAGAGGCTCCATGCATCTGTTCCTCTCCACCGGGATGAAACTTGGACGCCTGCATCTGGCGCAAGATCGTGTCGTAATACAATTCCTGTTCACGCCCTTCCACAGGGTTTTTCGCAAGCTTGCCTGTACGAACGAGAAATCGGGAGATTCCGGAGACCATATCCTCCATGTTGGGAATACCTTTGGTCTCAAACCTTGGAACAAGACCCATATGAGCATAATTCTCCAAAGTGTTCTTCCACCTGATTCCTGCCACGGTGGCGAGCGCCTGATCGTTGGTGAGCTTGCTTCCCTGCTCCTGGGCGTCCTCAATCACCAGATCCATGAGTCCAGAAGGTTGACTGGTATAGGACCAGAGGCTCCTGAAATAGGCCTGAGTAAAAAAATTCACCTGATCGGGATGGGTAGCAAGATAGTTTCGACTCACCGTCATCACGTCCACAATGGTGGCTGTGGTGGCGGACGAATCGTAAATCTTGTGCACACCATCGATCTCGAGGGCTTTGGACAGCCAAGGTTCCCACAAAACAAATGCTTTACGTTCGTTGGGTTTTGTCCCGCTGAGCTGCTTGTAAATCGCCTCGGCACCTTCGGCTGTTTCCAACCAATTCTGGTCAGTGGTAAGCATGGGAAGCATACCGGAGATCATCTGTCGCGCTAGAGTTTCGCTGGGTGAGTTTGATGTCACCAGAATCTTGGCTCCAAGCTGATTTAAAGCCTGGACGTTTGGAACAGAGACCTTATATGCGACCACTCCATCGGCTCCGTGGCTTTCATCGATGACAAAAATAATGGAACCAGGAAACTCTCCAAGATCCTGTCCTGTGACCAAATCCGCGTCAATGGTATTGACCGCAAAATCGCAATCTCCATTGCGCAATGCTTTGGCACGCGCCAAATAATCAGCAGCGTCATCCTTCCAGTTAAAACGAATTCCCTGTGAGGCAAGCTCGCGCTTCATCGCCGGCGAACGTACGATCGCATAACCGGCAAAGGAATCACCGCAGACGTTCATCTCAGATGTGTAACTGGCACTAGCACTAGTGGATTCCACCAGACGAGACTGTATTTTAGGATAGATAAGGAACTTGAATGCAACTCCAAAGATAACGATGAGCACCAGGACAAACAGACCAGCTCCCAGATTACGCATGGCCCGCGTTTCATTGTCAGCCATCGAATTCTCCTTCTTTCTTTCTATTTAATTGAAGAGGACAAAGCTTATAGAACAAATGTATTCTTTTCAGCCTCAGGTTACCTCATGTTATTGAGATGACCTTAGGAGAAAAGTCCTTCATCGATCCACAATCATGTGAAGTCGAGAAGGACAAGGTGTCGTTAACGCCTGATACGAACAGGAATCGTTCGACGTCTCACAGATACAGACGTCAGAATAAAAATCATGAGAAGGATCGTTGTCAGCCCACCCCCATTTGGTCCAGTCCCTGCCGTACTGCAGCTTGACTGAACAAGCTCAGGAGGAGCTTCGGGAGCGGAAGCCGAAGGGGCGGCTTTCACTGCAGGATCAGGAGGTTGTTCTCCCAATGGATAGTTGGGCGGAGTTTGCGAGAGCGCCACAAGCCACACCTTTGCCACTTCCATCGGAAGCCCTGCGGTAGCAGAGAAGTCTGCCGGAGCATCCTTTCCGCCCGCCTCCACCACGATCGCTTTCTTAAGAGCGGTCTGGAGACTTACAGCATCATCGGCCGGCTGATAAGAATCGGCCCATTGAGCCAGCTGATGAGTCGCACCACCTGGCATGGCTACACCGATGACATCCATTCGGATGCCTCGCTGAGTCACCATAGGAGCATAGAGACTCATCTCGGATCCATCGGAAGCTTCGCCATCGGTCACCACCAAAAGCTGGTAACGCCCGATGTTGTTCTGCTGTCCTCGATCATAGAGCAGCCGATCGGTTCCGTTCTTGATGGCAACTCCCAGCGGAGTTCCTCCTCCGGCACTGACACGATCAAGAGCAGAAAAAAAATCTTCACGAACAGGCGCCAAAGGCGGATCCATGAGCCAGTACATACGTCCGCTGCTGAAAACCAGAACTCCCACATGGGTATCGGAAGGAATTTGCTTGAGCACATCCTTTAGGGCATCCTTTGCCGCACGTATCTTGTCGACCCACTGCCCTGTGCGCTTATCAATCATGGATTCATCCATGGAGCCGGAGCCGTCCAGAATAATCACTGTGGTGTTATGAATACCTGAGGCATCAACCATCATCGGAATCAAGGCAAAACTGACAATCCCCAAAACGACACACAGTCGAAGGAGAATTCTGTAACCATTCATATTCGTTCTCCTTTTCAGTAGTCAAAGCTGGGGTTGCTGGCTTCGACTTCCACGCGCACAACCGAGAATTCGACGCGCCGATTGGCGGCAGTTTCCTTTTCAGAGCGCGGCAAAACGACCACAGGCTCGGCAATCCCGACTCCCTGTGCCACCACTTGAGTCTCGGAGACTTTGGATCCCTTGGACTTGGCATAGGTCAGGAACGAGTCTCGAGCATTGCGACATCGCTCCTCTGTGAGGGTTTTGGCTGCGCCTGCAATCTCGGTCGGACTCTGCCCGTCAGCCTTCTTTGCCTGATTGAACCGAGGATCGTGAATGAGACCGCCCATCTTTGAAGCGTTGGTGATATCCAGAGGCGCCCCATCAACATAGTAGGAATAGTTGCCAGAGGTTCCCTGTCGGGAAATCACGCCAGCTTCCATTCCCGTATGGAGCATCGATCCCACGGCGATCAGAGTATCGGCATGACAGCGGATGGCCACTGGAGCCGTCGAATAACTGCCCATCAACTCCAGAATTCGGTCGAACTCAGCCTTGTATTGGCTGGCATCGAACGTTGTCTGATTGGGAGCATATCCGGCGCTGAACGAAAGAGACTTGTTCTTCCCGATCGTTCCCTGGCTGGTCATCTGTTCCAGCTGCGCTCGGGTTGCCTCGGCATTGAACGCCGTCTTCCTCGCCAGCCCCTTGGTCTTGAGAGCGTTGAAAACGGCGTGAGACAGATCCACAGGAGCCACGTTGATCTGAAAATCGCTATTGGCCAGACCCAATTCACGAGCAATCGCATTGGAACGAGTCACGAAGGTACTGATCCCTTCCTTGTTCTGCGCGTCCAGAAACGCCACGGCGCCGGAATGTCCGACGAACGTTGCATCGCGATATAGACCGTCTGCATCTTCGAACGTCGGAACAGCCGATAGAACCTGACTGGCGAAACTCATCAGAGCCTTATATTCAGTCGAACCCGATCCATCATAGGCTTCCTGCAAAGCCTTCACTGCTTCCATACTGTAAAGGTAGGCAGCGACGAAGTTCCGCAAATCTTCCTCGTGAGCCTGCGCCCAATCCCGGCGCACAAAGTAAGCATCGGCAATGGTACGCCTGCGTTCCTTGGTCGATACCAGAAGATGTGCCCCCTTCACCGTGCTTTCGGCACCGGTCAAAGCGAGCATATCCGGAGTGATAACGAAAGCGCCATCCACGGACGGATTCTTCTGAAGAGCCTCGGCCGGAGATCCAACACCGGAAAGATTGTCCACCCACATAATCTTCACATCCGACCACTTGAGACCGGCATCCTGAAGGATCGCAAAGAGAAATCCCATATGGGGTCCGCCCTTCTGAACGGCGACTGTCTTCCCCTTGAGTTGAGAAAGATCCGTGATCCCCTCGCGGGTCACGAGATGATCGCCTGCTGACCAGGTCATCTGGAAGACGAACTCGGGACAGGCATTGGCGTCATTTCCACATAGCTCGACCGTGTGAACGCCCACCATTTCGAAGGTGCCACGTAGGAATGGGCTTTTGCCAGCCTTGTAATCGGAAAGCTGCGCCTGGAAATTGTCGCCCGGAACCAACTTCACGTTGGTCTTGTACTGGGCACAGAGCGTATTTTCACGCGTCTGCAGCCCGCCCGTACACCAGAAGAAGGGATAATCCCCACCCCAAGTGATGTAGGGAACCTGAACCGGCTCTCCGGACATCTTCGCTGCGCCTGGCATGCCAACGGTCGACGTTGCAACGCTGGGCGCAGATAGCTGATTCTGTTGACCCTCTTCATTGGCGACAGGTGCATAGATCGACTGTTCATCGTTGGAACAGGCCGCCCAGAGCATAACGCTCAAGGCCAACATCGAATAGCGACAACGAATTCCTGATCTGTTCATTAAAAGATCCTCCCTGTCTTGAATTGTTTCTGCGCGCGACCGGGACAGGAACACATCGCGCGAAGTTGAGGTACACCATAGACGCGCCTGAGGATCACTTCTGTGCACAGGAGCCCCCTGAAACACAGAAATGATCCAAACGCGTGTATGGTATACACAAAATAAAAAGAACCCTTTCTTACAGAAGGACCTTTGCACGAAACTATTTTCTCCTAAAGAAAACGTTTTGAATCAGACCGACCCTATCTGAAGAGCGGAACCTTATTCACAAAGACCAATTTTGTCAAGAGTAGGAAACAAAGAATAGGAAACAAAAAAAGTTATACTCCCTCTTTTACGTATTCTTCCTGATATATAACTACTAGAATTGGTTGGTTGCGTTGACAAAAATAACAAAATATGATATTTTCGTCCGTCATCGTCAAGGAGTCAAGGCTCAAAACGATGAGTCACAGCAGTGCCTACCCGCGTCAAAATGCGGGACAGACAACGGTAGGTTTGTTTTTCACACATGCCCCGCTGAGAATGGAAGACTAGATGAAGAATGCAATGAGTTCGAGTCGTTCCGTGTTCCTGGGTGGTTCCTGCAATCCCACGACCTGGAGGTTCGATCATGCCATTCCGGCGCTGGAAAAAGCCGGAGTGAGCTTCTACAACCCCCAGGTCGAGGACTGGTCACCGGAACTGGTGGCGATCGAAGCCAAGGCCAAGGATGAGGCGAAGGTGCTCCTGTTCGTCATCGACGGACAGACTCGCGCCGGCGTTTCGATCATGGAAGCTCTCAAGTATGGAGCCGATGGACGAACGGTCATCCTCTCCATCGAGAACATTCCGACAGGAACCGTCATCGAGAACCAGGAGATTCTGGGTCGAGATCTCAAGGATGCCAACCGGATGCGGTCGTATTTGGGAGATCTCGTGAAGGAATATTCGAACGTTTATGTCTGCGACAGTATGGAAAAGGCCGTCCAGACGGCGATCGATCTGATCAATAGCTAGCCTTCTCCTCACCTACGGGTGGAGAGAGGGCCGAAGTCCAAAACTGCGGTTAAGGACTTCGAGAGTTGAAGAGCTGCGGCTCATCGACTCACCCTCATCACGTTGCTTGCGAGCCGCGTGATCCGCCACCCGGGGTATAGGGGGCAAAACGAAAACCACCAGACTCCTTCGGGATCTGGTGGTTATTTAATTTCCAATACCCCTTCGACTTCGCTCCCGTTGGTCACTTCGCTCAGGGAATATTAAGGACGCGTAACAAATGCCCGAATATCTTTTTTAAGTGAATCTAAATGAGTCACATGAACCTTTTCTGGAAATTGTTTTGCCAAAGCGACAAATCGTCGGAAATGATCTCGAAACACATTATAATTTTCTCTCAAATCTCCCTCAGGAGGTGTCGTTTCTCCAAAATCCTTTTTAAAAAATTCTTTCATAACGTCCGTTGGAAGTGTGGCTTGTAAAAGTAAACGCACATGCTCATCAAATCCTGGATCTTTCTGGTCTGGTAAGTGGTCAATCTCCCTTATAACCGACGAAGCTGCCTCTGCAAAACGTCCAGAATCTTCAATAAGCAGAATATCAAATCCGTGTTTAATGGATTCGTTAATTTCTAAAATGGAAAAAACACCACCGTTTCCTGCGACAAGGACTCGAGGTTGCTCTTTACTGATACGAGCAAACAACGATTCCATATACGCAATATGGAGATCGTAACCTCTTAAACGTTCCTCGCCTTTGCCACCCCATAATGCCGTAATAGGAGTGACGACCGTGTCCACTGGCGCCACAGCATATCGTTCACTGGATTGCGTTTGTTCCATCCATGGATTATCCGGATACACGGTATTTCCACCAGGAGAAATAGAAAAAAGATGGGCTCGTTCACGAAACGGGAGATATTCTGTTTCCCGTCTATACCTCACATTTTGTTGCCCAAAGTACACCCCGATCCCCGATTGAGTACCAGGAACAGCCACATTGGCTTTAACCTCATGAGCAACATCCAATACAGCCAAACTCATCTTATTGAGAGGATGCTCTTCGGGATTGTCCAGGTCTTCAACAAATTTACAACCACCTACCACGTTGATGAGCGGACGATTGCGATTTATACGTAATTTATCCAAAACTGCCTCTTCAACATCTACAGGGATAGTTTCTGATGGATGTTGAATAAGATGATTCAATACAATGACACGAATAGATTGAGATTCTGTGCTCAATTCTTTATCAAATCCCCACTCAGGACACATCTTTGTCGCTAAGGACAAAAATTCTTGACCATACTCAATCTCATGAACCCTCACACTGGGACGAAAAATGTCTCGAAAACCAACAAGTTCAGGTGTTGCACCTTTATAGAGAAACGTTCGATATTCTTCCTGTGCCTGTTCAAGTACATTCAAAAAATCTGAAAGGGACTGTTCAGACATTTCTGGAGTTTGTAACTGATCAATAAGAACACGAAGGTCTTTATATCGATGACTGACATTGGTGAGCACAAATACTTCCGCTTCTTTCATGTCTTCACGAAACTTTTGTTCCCATTGTTTATTTTTATAACGAACAAGCCGTCGCATTTGATCGATACGTCCAAGAAAATAATCAAAGGCAACCAAACTTTCTTCCAATTCTTCATACACCTCTCGAAAAAAGATAGGAGTACGTTCTAACTGATCCGATTTAAACTCTTTTTGTTCATCCACTAACACCTTTGCGATCTGGCCTTCATGAACGACTTCTAAAAAGCTGTGCTGGCGACCCTCATTGGATTTTTTATATTGACCGCGGAAAACCAAAAACTGATTATCCGCATCTGAAAGAGGTTTCTGGGCAAGAACGGCACGAACAATTTTTAACGCATTATAATAACGAGGATCATTCATGACACGAGAGCGGGCCTGATACATCTGTTTCTGGTTATCTCGAATTCCATGTTGAAGAAACAAATGTTTATTCGAAAGAGATTCTGTAGAAATAACCACCGTGACAGCCTCAGCAAATCGCATGGAAACAAAAAGTCCCTTCTCCCCCATCTCTACAAATAATCGTTCAAGAAGCTGATCTGGAATAATCTCCTGACTGTCTAAAACGCGTTTTGCAAAACGATCAGGAAACTCAACAAGTTCTTTTTTAAGGGCTTGATACGTCAGTTCTGGAGTTTCTTTCGTTAAACCTAGACGATCACTAAAAGCAGAAATCTGATGATCTTTTTTAGCCTGACTCTCTCGAATATCACTATTCTCTTGAGCCCGACGAAGACGTAACTCTAATCCCTCAGATTCACCCTGAAGCCAATATTTTTCTAATTCTAAAACACATTCTTCTGAAAGAAGGCCATAGGGAATATGAGATACAAAAGGGCGATCCAGCAGAGGTTTTCCTTTTCCGGCAGACCGGCCATCAAAATGAATACGGACTCCGTTTGAGTCCAGTGTCACATAAGAGCCTGTCCATAATCTTTTTTCAAAAAATGCAGTAAAATAGAGGATCATAAAAGATCCTCTATTTTTGTTCTATGAGACAACCATATCCAAGCGATA
>Ga0209417_1000856_pt1 | contig 62527 bp, 55 predicted proteins | sample RifGroF2_FD_184002 | JGI IMG/M metagenome (GOLD analysis project Ga0209417, IMG submission 184002) | Groundwater microbial communities from Rifle, Colorado, USA - Groundwater F2 (SPAdes) (version 2) | ecosystem: Environmental > Aquatic > Deep subsurface > Groundwater | place: Rifle, Colorado... | reverse complement strand
AGGCTATGCTTCCTTATTACGAGAAAATTGCCCCACATCTTAATGAACCGCTGTATACGAGACCCGTACGTACAGTGGTGTGAGAGGCTCTCCCCGTCAGGTCAACTGTCGGGGCAGTCTACTCGATTGTATATATCAAAATTTAAGCAGTCAACAGCTGTAAATTCGCCAAATTTTTTCTGAAGTCCTTCAATTTTAATCTTTGTTTCCATTACAAATTATTATCCTCGCAATGTAGAAATGCGTTTACTATGTCTTTGTCAAAATATTCCGGGTTAAAGTCGCCTTCAAGCCAATCAATATAATGCTGATATTGTTTGTGCTCTGGGTTTTTTAATACCTCCAGCATATCTGTATATCCCCATGGGCCTCCGCAATCTTCTGGCGGACAGCATCTCTTGCCGGCTATGCAGATTGGGTAATTTAACTTTTCATAGACCGGGGATATCTTTTCCAGTACCAATTCGTGCTCCCAGTCGTCGCCAAAATCATATTCATAAACGATTTTCTCTTTCTCCTCTTTAAGAAGGGCGGAAACGTGCAAGCCCTTATAAACCACATTACGCATTGCCGCCATCGGATCGTCGTCCTCCGGTTTTGCAGTGTAATAGGTCCTGTTTTTTACAAATCGATGTAGGTGAGAGTCTGTCCACCCCATTGTAATTTGAATAACTTCATGAAGGTCGGACAGCAGCATGTCCGACAGTACCAGAACCCGCCTCCAAACCTTTGGGTTGGTGTGTTTTAGTGTAATTTTAATCTGATATAGTGTATTCATATATCTGCTTTATAGCGTCGGAAATTCTGTGTGTAGCTTTTGCTGAAAAACCTGCGGGCGCCCGGAATCCTGAGCAGCATCTGAAAAAAAGCTGCTATAGGGACAAAGGTCACCCAAAGAAGTAGCAGAGTGGCGATAACCTTAAATAACAGTTCAAGCCCAAAGAGAGGTATTCTGCCGACATGCAGCCACAATGGGGTATATAATAAAATTGCCCGTGCAGCGTATATGGTAAGGCCGATGTTTATTCCGAACAAAATTATCAAAAGTGGCACCGATACCTGGATTGAACGTTCGGGGCAGATGTTTATGCAGCGGTTGCAATCTTCGCATTTTGTTCCCCAGTAAGGCCTGCCCTTTGGTTTGTGGTTATCCATTTTGATGGTTCTTACCGGACATTGTTTAACGCAGATGCCGCAGCCTGTGCAGTTTTCGTCAGCAATGTAGAACTTGCCGAGTGCCCTGCGGCCTATGAGACCAAACAGGAAAGCGACAATGTAAGACCATAGCCTGTTGAACCATCCGCATCTGTACAGCGACCTCTTCTCTCCTATGAAATCGTCTGTAAATTGTCTCACTTCAGCATCACCCAAAGGGAAAATTGCAGCGGAATCCTCCTTGCTGCAAGGGTTTGTTGCTTGTGTCCAGTTGTCGGGAAACGATGCATTGGCGGTAAGAAAAACATCGTATTTCTTATGCCGGAGGATACTCTCCGCCTGCTCAAGTGCTTGACCGGTATAGCCTTTCACCAGTTTTCCGTCATGAAATATACTGCCGTTTACAGCCAGAACTGCTGTTTTAGTACCTTTAGAAACAGGCATCTGCCGCATATAACGTTTCATTATTACAGGAGGTGCCCAACTAAGGACCGGGAATGCAAATATATGATAGTCAAATGCGCCTGTCAAAGGCACGACACCTTTTTTGACCTGCTGAACAGTGATTTCATAGCCTGCGGCTCTCAGTTGTTCCTTAATTTGTTTTACCGAATGGGCCGTATTGCCGGTTCCGGTGAAGTAGTGTATGGCAACGGTTTTCATCTGCCAGTTCTTTTAATATGTTGCTGATTAATTGTTGTTTGTAAAAAGTTTTTCATAAAAATCACAGGGCTGTTAAAAGAACTGGCTGTTCTTTGGCGGATCCATTTTGTCGCTCTTGTGTATCCATTTCCCTACTGCCGGCGCCACATAATTATACATCTGGTTGAGCAGGTCGTCAATATTGTCACTTATCAGAATCATCCGTTGGTTTGCCTCCTTGAGAAATCCCTTGTCAACCATTGTTTGAATAAGCCCCAGCAGGGGGTCGTAGAAGCCGTCGATGTTCAGTATGGCAATCGGTTTCTTATGCAGACCCAATTGCGCCCAGGTGAGCATTTCAAAAAACTCCTCAAGTGTGCCGAAACCACCCGGCAATGCTATGACTCCGTCGCATAACTCGTTCATTCTGGTCTTTCTATGGTGCATACTCTCAACCCAGATTAACTCTGAGAGACCTTCGTGCGCAATCTCTACCGATTTTAAAAAATCAGGCATAACACCAATAACCCTTCCTCCACCGTTAAGGGTCCCATCTGCAACAGCACCCATAAGTCCCACTTTTGCACCGCCATATATCAATTCGATATTCTGTTTTGCCAATGTCTGACCAAGCAGAAAAGCCTGACTTATATATTTGTCGTCTGAACCCGAGCTGGAACCGCAGAATACTGTTATTCTTTTCATTAATTTTAAATTTTATCTTGACAAACAGCCATAAAGTTAAAAAATATCAATCACTTTTGTAATAAATTTTGCCCTTCCCATACTTTAATATAAACGAATTAATAATGGAATCGACCAAAGAGAAATTTCTGGAAATATTGACAAACTATCAGGGGATTCTGCACAAGGTTAACCTTATCTATTTTAAAGGCAAATCCGACAGGGAAGATAATCTTCAGGAGATAATATATCAGCTATGGAAGTCGTACCCTACATTGAAAAATATGGACAGTATAGGTTCGTGGATATATGCAGTTTCTATAAATACCTCAATATCAAGGATTAAAAAAGAGTCGCGGATTGAATACAGCGATAAGTTGTCAGATATGCCGGACAGTTCCAATATTGTTGAGACAATTACTGCAAATGAATCTCTGCGGATGCTGCTAAAGGCTATCTACAATCTTAACGAGATAGACAAATCAATAATGCTGCTATATCTTGAGGAGAAAAGCTATGAGGAGATTGCAGAGATTATTGGCATATCCAGATCGAATGTAGGCGTTAGGATAAACAGGGCAAAGGAGCTGCTGAAGCAAAGTCTTAAAACTTCCGATTAGTGGATTAGTGAAAAGCGGAATAGAGGAAATTGGCGGAAATAGATAAATTGAAGGATGTAAAAATAAAAGATAAAGACAATAACAAAGACAATAAAAAACAATAACAATAACATGGAAAATAACGAGTTACAAAAGATATGGAAGAGCATAGATAGCGAAATCAATATGAAGTCCAAAGAAGAGCTCCGATTGTTACTGACCTCTAAAGCAAAGCAAACCATCAATAAGTTTCGAATAATCACCGGTATATCTGCCATTATCTGTCCCGGTCTGCTCATCTGGCTGACAGTTACGGTGCTAAACCGTCCCGATGACAAAATCTACATGATCAACAACATTGCTCTTGGTGTAATTACCATAATATCATTTGTATCCGCCTTATGGTCGATATATAAACTGCAGGACAACAAATTCAACAAACCGTTAAAGGAGTGGCTGGAAGAGAGAATAAAAATTTTGTCCAAATGGCTGACTGGAGCATATAACAAATTGTATGTCATTTTAATACCAATAATCTATGTGTTGATGATTCTCTCAATACATGTTTACTATGAGAATGAACCATACCTAGATGTTTTGAAGAATGGAGAATCATTGACAGGACTCATTGTTGGAACCCCGATTGGACTGTTCGTTGCGTTTTTTGCGGTAAGAAAAATCAGAAAATACGAATTAAAGACTCTTGAATTTCTCAAAGATCTGTACGGACGACTGTAACCATTTACTGAGGCGGAGAATATTTTCTCACAAAACTGACAATCTCGTCCATCGCCTCCTTTGCCTCCGGGAACATTGGGGCCAGCAGAGGGTAGCAGTGAACCATATTCTCGCCTTTTAGGAATGTTACATCAACACCTGCATTCTTAGCTTTAAGGTAAAACTTCTCTCCGTCCTCATAAAGTTCGTCATCGGCACCGGAATTTATAAATAATGGAGGGAGCCCTTCAAGGTTGCCAAACAGCGGAGATATCAGCGGTAGGTCAGGAGGATAATTGCCTGTATAATGTTTGCTGAAGACTAGCCAGGAATCAAGAGGAGCAAGTGAGAATCTGTTCTTGGTCCTGTATGAGTCGCTTGAGCAGGTGAGATCTGTCCACGGAGAAATTGCCACGGCGGCGGTGGGCAAAGGAATATTTTGTTCCTTTAGGGCAAGCAGAGTTGCCAGGCAGAGGCCGCCGCCGGCAGATTCTCCGGCAATCAGTATGTTTTCAGCTTTATATCCAAAAGCAAGCAACCACTTGTAAATTTTTACCGAATCGTCCACCGCAGCAGGGTATGGGTTCTCGGGCGCCAGTCTGTATTCGAAAACCAGATTCGTGACCCCAGTGTTTTTTGCAAATTTTGAGATAAATCCCCTGTGGTCTTTGCAGGAGCCGGAAACATAGCCACCCCCGTGTACATACATTATAACATTCAGTCCATTAGCCCCTTCCGGAATGAGCCATTCGCAATTCATGTTTTCAATAATCTGTGCATTCACTATAACGCCCTCAGGTATTCGGGCATATCTTGCCGCCCCCGTTTCGCATTCATGCCTGAAACCGGCAATGGATGTATTCATGTCGTACCGCTCTTTCCTTATTCTTCCGTTTAACAGATGTCGGTTTCTCATCAGGAAATTAAACACCCTTCCTTTAAAGCTTGTCATCTTGATCTTTTGTAATTGTGAGATATAAAAAAATAAATTCTGAGGCGCAAAGTTCTGCAAACAAAATCTTAAAATACTTCACCTATGTTAATTTATGAGCTTTTTTCTTATCCTGCTCAATGACTGAGGTGCTATCCCCAGAAATGTCGACAGATGCTTGAGAGGGATTTTACTGATTATTGACGGATATTTTTCTGATAGTTTTTTATAGCGATACTCGGCTGTTTCTGTCATTGCCTCCAAAAGCATCTCCTCTATCTGATTCTGCACCTCATGCAGGAATTTCCGTGTGAATGTACTCCATGATTTAAGTTCCAGTAATTTATTTGCCTCAATGAGAGAAGTTTGCCAGACAATCGATTTGTCCAGGGCCTGAATACTCTCCTTTGCTGGTTTCTGAGTAGTGAAACTGATTTTGGAGGTAAAGCAATATTGAGCAGTAGTAAAGAATTTTGTGATATCGTCACCATCCTTGTTGATGTAATATCTTACCAAACCCTCCTCCAGAAAGTAAAAATATTTGCAGACACTGCCCTCTGTCAGGATTATCTCATTTTTTGCAAATACCCTCTTTTCAAAAGCCTGCTGGATTATATGCCAGTCGGCGTCGGACAATTCTGTATATCTTTCTATGAATTTTCGCAGAGAGTTCATGCAGATCATTATTAAATTGACAAATTACTAGAGACCAACACCGGTTTCCAGATTGCGCGAAAGGTCGCTTATAAACCTCGCCATTGGTGCACCATCAATAACATCATGGTCAAGAAGTATGGTCATGTTGAGAACTTCTCTCACCTCAATCTTGTCGTCAATAACCACCGGTTTTTTTGTAATTGTGCTTATTCCAAAGCAGATGGGATGAACAGAAGTGGGTATAAACCACCCGTTTACATTGCCCATCATTCCTAACGAGGTAATTCCTACATTCCCCATTTTACTGTATGCAAAATGAGGATGTCTTAGAAGGTATCTCCAGAAATATCTCCTGAGAAATCCCGGCAGGCGGGAGTAAAGTTGTTCAGAATTGGTGGGTTTGCTCTTAAGAACAATTTCATTTTTGGCAAGAACCTCCTCCCTTGCATCACTTATCAGTCGGGTTATAGATTCAATACTTAGATCATTTGCCTTTGCAATAACAAGAGGAATGGGAACCTTCTGACCATCAACCTCTTTTTCAACAATTAAAGAAACATTTATATCATTGAAAATTACTACTTTCTTCTTTCCTTTAAGATACGAAGCGGCTCTTTCATTGTCTTTAACAGTAAGGCTTATTGCCTTTATGAGCCAGGCAGTGAATGAAATACGGGCAATTTCAGATTTATATTTCTTTATCTTTTTTCTGGTTTCCGTAATATCAACTTCTATCAACGCTGCAATGTGATGTTTTTGCATGCCTATCGTACACACATCAATTGTGGCAATCCTTGTTTTTGGAAACGCTTGTATTTTATATTCAGACATTTATCCCGTTACTGTTTGTATAAGAAAACACAGAAATCAACTCCGAAAGATAGAAAAAAAACAGACGGGCCAAAAATGACTCGTCTGTTTTTTGTGCCGGTGGAGTGGCAGACTGTTAAATTGCTAAAGGCGTTAGTTTCCGCCAGATGGTGCAACTTCCCAGCAAGAATCCTCTTCAACATCGGAATCTTCGCGTGCAAACATGTAATCTGGCAAAACTTCGCTGCATTTTTTCATGTTGTTGGCATTCATGTAGTGGTTAAGCTTCATTTTGAAATCTTCATCTGAAGATGCCTTTTCTTCCAGAGCCTGACGGGCCGTGATAGGGTCCTCAAATTGACTGAAAAGCTCATCCAGTAAATCTTCAAAAAGTAATTGTTTTTCCGGTGGCATTGTTAATATTTTTTGTATTTATCCAAATTTAACAATAATTTTTAAGAACCAAAATTTGTTTTGCCACTTTTGATAACAAATCATAATTAAAATATCTTGTTTCGGAATGTATTTATAAAAACAGATGGCTGTTTTCTCTGTTTAAAGACAGGCTCCTCTGCGGGTATAATATTGCGGGAATCTACGTAAAGCCCTGGAATACTGTTTTTAACCACCGGTTTGAAAGCAGGCTGTTCATGAAGAGATATTTCACCTTTTATGGTATCGCCCTCAGCTGTAGTGCGTCGTATCCGCCGTTGTCCGTCTATCCAGTCAAATATCAGGCTTGGGTCATAAACGGTTATTGGAACAAAATCAACATTTTCCTCCCCGGAGCCTTCATACCATGTGTGTGCGCGAAGGATCGAACTTCTTTTTACCCTATGCCCATTGTTGTATTCTCCTCCAATAAGATATAAGGGAATGTTGACACTGACCCGCCATTCCGGGTAGTCGTTAAATAGCCCGGCAACCTCCATTGCCGACATTCCGAAGGAGGTGCAACCCCCGCCCTCGTTTTCGAACCTCGACCAGAAGGCTCCGCCATAGAAATCGCAAGGTTTATTTTTAGCATCAAATTTTTTTGTGAATTTTTCGAGAAATTCAACAATCCGTTTTGCGGACTCTTCACATATCCTGTAAGTTATGAACCTTATGCCGTTTTTCTTTTTTGAAAAGTGATCAATTTTCTTTGTGAGTTCCTCACGGGTCTCCATTCTCCCGTGCAAAACAGCGCCAAGCATACCCAGCCCTATTTTTTCCTTTAGTACAAGCCTCCTTTTTTCTGCTCCGGATGTGGAGCGGATAGAAGTAAGAACCACAGAATCCAGAAGAGGAGTGGAAAGTTCTATGAATAAGTGGCCAATAGAGTATAGGTTTTTACTGAACAGAGATTTTGTATAACTCTCCAGGGAGGTCCTGTAAAGCGATGAAGGTGATTCCCAGTTGAGAGGAGAACTTGACTTTATTACATAAACAGTGAGTTCATGAATGGCAGATGTGTCAACTACAGAGCCCTTTACAGTATTTGCTGAAAAACAGGATAGAAGAAATAGAAAGAGAATTTTCAGAATTGCTTTGTTTCTGGTCATAACGAATCTTAAAATGCTAAATTTAGATAAAGATTTCTTTTTTTCATACCTTTATCTTGGAAAACACAATCCTAAAAGGAGTATTAGTATGAATGATCATAATTTTGCATGGGATCAGATATGGGATATTAACAAAGGGCGTCCAAACCTGGGTATGAATACCAGAGTTGAGGTTTACCGTCTGATGCAATTTACCATGAGAGCAGTTCTGGAGCAGGAGTATGGTGACGATATTGCCAGGGAAATACTAAAGAAATCGGGAAGACTTGCAGGAGCTGAATTTTGTAAAAAACTACTGGACACATCTTTGTCAATAACAAAATTTACTGCTCAACTCACAGAGATGCTTTTGGAGCTCTCGATAGGCATTTTAAAGGTTGAAAAATTCGATTCAAAGAATTTAAGTTTTGTTGTAACGGTATCTGAAGATCTTGATTGTTCCGGTCTTCCGGTAAGTGGGTATACTGTCTGCGATTATGACGAGGGGTTTCTGGAAGGGGTCTTTTGCGCGTACACAGGAAAGGATTTTGTTGTAAAAGAGGTGGATTGCTGGTGCACCGGAGAGAGAACATGCAGATTTACAATTGATGTAAAAATGAGTTGATTTATTTATATTACATATAAGATATGCAGAGTAAGGAGAAGGGGATTATTATTGAACTTACCAATGCTGTACACAAACTTTCTCAGGGGCAGAAAGTGAATGTGAATTTTGAAGCTATTGCTAATTCTGACGCCGATGAGCTTATTCAGTTGAAAACAGAAATTGAAAAACTGGTACAACAATATAACGACAATTACGCTTTTGTCCTGGATATAGCAAAGGGAAAGCTCGATACTATTCCTCACTCTAAAAACAGCTTCGCAAACCCCTATAAGCAGCTGCATTCAGATCTTCTGCATCTTACCTGGCAAATCAAGCAGATTTCTGAGGGTGATTACGACCAGAAAGTGTCGTTTTCCGGTGATTTTTCAACAGCGATAAACAAAATGATTGAATCGTTAAAGGAAAAACAGCGGATAGATGAACTTAACGTTAAGTACCTGAATGAACTTAAAGAGCTTAATGTAATAAAAATAAATATTGAGTCTGTTTCTCTGAAGCAGGCTGCAGATGATTCAAGGAGTATAGTGTCGGCCGGTGCAAACAAGAAGAACATAGAGATACTTTACGAGGGTAGCCTTGATTATGAGGTGCTTGCCGATGCCAACATGCACAAAGCTTTATTGAGAAATCTGCTAAGTAATGCTGTCAAATATTGTGATGACAAATGTACAATAAGGATATCGGCAGAAAGGAGGGGAAAAAATATAATAATAAATGTGTCAGACAATGGAGTTGGAATTAAAAAAGAGAATCTCTCTCGTCTGTTCAGGATAGACAGCAAAGTGAGTACAAAAGGCACACAGGACGAAGAGGGGACCGGTCTGGGACTCATATTATGCAAAGAGTTTGCAAATAAGATTGGTGGAGACATTTCGGTTGAGAGTATTGAAGGAGAGGGAACAACATTTTCAGTATCACTTCCGGAAGCAGTATAATTGGGATGGACTACAGGTTTACAATATTTTCATTGGTCTTCCTGGCAGCAGGGCTGCTCTCCTTTTTTGTTACATATCTCTCCTGGCAGAAGAGAAAAATCAAAGCAGCAGAGGAGCTCGCCATTGTTATGTTATCGGCAGGTATATGGGCTCTGTTCGTCATTTTGGAGACAGCATCAGCTACAATTGAAGGAAAGATATTCTGGTCAAAAATCGCCTATCTTCCGGCTGTCTTCACACCGGTTGCCTATCTGTTCTTTGTAGTCAGTTTCATAAACAAGGAGAAGTGGCTCAACATGCAAAAGAAAATATGGATATCGGTTATCCCGGCAATAACTTTCCTGCTTGCATTGACAAACGAATTTCACCATCTTATCTGGACAGGATTTTCACCATTATCTGCGCAGACAAATCTCACTGAATACTATCATGGTTTAGGTTTCTGGGTAGGCTATCTGGGCTATAACTATATTTTGCTTTTTACGGCCTCTTTCTTTTTGGTCAGAAATATCTATCGTCAGATTGAAATATTAAAGCTACAAGGAGGTATTATCTTTCTTGCCTCAATGTGCCCCTGGATTGCCAGCGTTCTATATCTTACCGACAACAATCCTGCTCCAGGTTTCGATATTGTTCCTTTTAGCATAATCATGAGCGGAACATTGATAGCGTGGTCCATATTCAACAAACGTTTTCTGGAGATTGCCCCTGTTGCCAGGGAAACTCTTGTAGAGGTTCTGGAGGAGGGCATTGTTGTTCTTGACGAAGAAAATCGAATTCAAGACATAAATAGCGCTGCCCGCATGTTTTTGAAAATCAATAGAAAAGATGTTTTAGGGCTTAATCTGGATGCTGCCTCTGAGGAGGACAAACTTGCAAATGCTGTGCTGAGCAGTGATACGCCGGCTAGAGTAGAAATTACAAAATTGGATGGAGTAGCCAATGAAAATACATTTACATATGGAATAAACAAACAGGACATAGCCAATCACTCAGGCAGCCGGCTTATTATAATCAGGGACGAAACTCAGGAGGTTATGAGGGACAGGCTTCTGGATGCAATAGCCAGAGCTAATTCTATCCTGGTGCAGGGAGAAAACCCTGATGAATATATAGAGGGAGCTTTGGGAATTATTGGTAATGCAACAGGAACAAACAGAGCCTATATTTTTACGAACACCGACCATCCCGGGTACCTGATGCCTTTAATGAGCCAGAAGTATGAGTGGACTGACGGTACCGTTGAAAAACAGATAAATAATCCTTATTTACAGAATCTTCCTTACGAAAAGGTTTGTCCGCGTTGGTATACTGCATTCCTTTCCGGAGGAACCATTACGGGAATGGTTAGGGAGTTTCCGGATAAAGAGAGATCTGACCTGGAAAGCCAGGGTATTAAATCTATTTTTGCAACCCCCATTTTTGTCGACAAAAAACTTTGGGGATTCATTGGTTTTGACGACTGTATTAATGAGAGGGAGTGGTCGGTGGTTGAGGAGAGACTCATTTCTGCTGCAGCAAATACCATTGGTGCGGCCTATCTCAGAAAATTAAATCAGGAAGAGCTTGTTGTGGCAAAAGAGAGGGCGGAGGAGAGTGACAGACTTAAGTCTGCATTTCTTTCCAACCTTAGTCATGAGATTCGCACTCCGTTGAATGCAATAACCGGTTTCCTTGATCTGTTTCAAATGACAGATATTAGTGCAGAAGATCAAATTATCTATTCCGATCTTCTAAAGAAAAGCAGTGAGAGAATACTTAGTACCCTCAACGATATAATTGAGATTTCCAAAATAGAGGCAGGTCATGCGAGACTGAGCGAGGGTAGCGTAAGTCTGAATGAGACAATTGATATTCTTAACACCACATTCAAGACCGAGGCAGAGAGCAAGGGATTAAGGTTGTCTGTAATCAAGGGTCTTGTAGACAGGGCATCGGTTGTAAAAATTGACAAGGTAAAGCTGGAGGCTATCCTTATAAATCTTATCAAGAACGCAATTAAATTCACAAAAGAGGGTTTTGTAGAGTTTGGATATATGCTCGACCATGACAGGTTGTTGTTTTTTGTAAGGGATAGTGGTATAGGCATACCACCCGACAGGCATGAGATTATCTTTGACGCTTTTATGCAGGTAGATCAGAACATAACCCGCTCATACGAAGGAGCCGGAATTGGTCTTGCCATTGTCAGAGAGTATGTGGAGATGTTGGGAGGGAGTATAGGCGTTGAGTCTGAACCCGGGAACGGGAGTTATTTCTACTTTGAAATAAAATACAATCCTATATAAACAAGAGAGAGCGCAAATGGCGAGTGAATTTCTCTCCAACCTCTTTTAACGTGGGTTTGAGTCCTGTCTCTTTTTCTATGGAAGTGACCCCCTTATCTACAAATCCACATGGATTTATATGATTGAAGTAACTTAGGTCCGTTGTTACGTTCAGTGCAAATCCGTGCATAGTTACAAACCGCGATGCCTTTACGCCCAAGGCAGCAATTTTGCGGGCATGTGGTGTCTGGGCATCAATCCATACTCCCACAGCTCCATCCATCCTTGTTGCAGTTATTCCATACTCTGCAATTGTCATAATGATAGCCTCTTCCAGGGACCACATATATTTTTTGATTCCCAAACCGAGTTCTTCGAGGTCAAAGATAGGGTATCCTACCAGTTGCCCGTAGCCATGATATGTAACGTCACCACCCCTCTCAATTCTGTAATATTTTGCTCCAATCCGTTTTAGGAAATCTTCGTTAAACAGCAGATTGTTAACGTTTCCGTGCATTCCCATTGTGTATACATGCGGATGTTCGAGCAGCAGAAGGTGCATCTCGCCCTTACCGCCATTCGCCTTTGCCTCAATAAGCTTGTTGAAAAGCTCTTTTTGCAAATCCCAAGCCTCTTTGTAGTCTACCAGACCAAGCTCTTTTATTGTGAACATATATTTTATTGCCTATTGCCCAATGCCTAATGCCCAATGCCCATTGCCTTTTCCGCCCTGTAAGACGACCTCACCAGCGGACCACTCTCTGCATATGTAAAACCAATTTTTAGAGCAAACTCCTTGTACTTGTCAAATTGTACAGGGTTAATATACTCAACAACCGGCAGATGATTCAGTGACGGACGCAGGTACTGGCCAATAGTGACAACACTGCATCCGTTTTTCTGAAGGTCGGTGAGAGCTTCCATAACCTCTTCCTCGCTCTCTCCCAGACCAAGCATAATACCACTTTTGGCTATAAAACCTTTTCGGGCGATGTAGTTGATTGTCTGAAGCGATACCTCATACTTTGCCCTTGATCTCACAGAAGGGGTAAGTCTCTTAACTGTTTCTATGTTGTGTGCCACAATATGGGGCCTTGCATCAAGTACAATATCAATAAGCTCCTCTCTGGCATCAAAGTCAGGAATAAGTACCTCGATGGTTGTATCGGGATTAACTATCAGGCACTCCTTAATAACACTTGCCCAGTGAGAAGCTCCTCCGTCGGGCAGATCATCACGGGTCACAGATGTTATAACGCAGTGCTTCAGCTTCATGAGAGAAACAGACTCTGCCAGTTCCGCAGGTTCATCAATATTTGGAATTAGAGGTTTGCCCGTTATAGTTGCGCAAAACCTGCATGAACGGGTGCAGATATTACCAAGTATCATGAATGTTGCTGTTCCCCTGCTCCAGCATTCCGTTTTATTCGGACACATTCCGCTGCTGCATATTGTGTGAAGTGAGTGTTCTTTAACTATTTTATCTACTTCTGAATATCCTCCGGACGTATCTAGTTTTATTTTTAGCCATTCCGGTTTTTTGTCTGATCTTATTATCATTCCTATTGTTCCAGTTGATTACGCAGTTCAAATTCAATTTCTGCCGGAGGCATGTTGTCGGAGTCGTAGAATGAGTTAATATCTAGAGACTCTTTGTCCAGAAGATCATTTGGAATAAGAAAATCAATCTCCTCGTTGCCTGTTTTGAAAAGGCAGCTCTTTTCTGTTCCGTCGTGAAGTGTGGTCTTGAACTCGACAACGTTGAAATCCTTGATTTCTATCGATTTTGAATCTGTAAGGCAAAAATATTCCTGTATATCTGCGGGTTTGATGTTTGTTCTGAATTTTTTTTGTTTGCCGGCAACAATTTTATCAAAAATTGCAGGTTCTATTGTGAATGTGAGCTTTTCCATGACTTAGGGTTTTTTCAATTGCGAGGTAAATTAAAAACGTGCTCTTGCCAGTACTATTCCGGTGTTCCGGCCGGTGCCTTTTACAAATACCGATAGAGGATCTTTATTGATTACCACTTTTTTATGTGTAGAGGATGCATGTATGAAGGTCAGTTTCTTCCCGTCTTTATAAATTATTCCTACATGTGATATGTCTATTCCGGGTATTGTGGTTACAAAACCAACCATATCTCCACTCTTAAATTGCGATGCTCGTCTATCTATTTCTTCGGCTGGAAGATAATAGTGCTCTCTTGAGTTTATTTCACTCTCCTTGGCTTTTATTTTACCAATCAGGTCTTCTTTTCCGTTAAGTTGTTTGTATTCATTTGTATTTGAAGACATTATATGTAAATTTAAAATGAGTGGTTTTGATCCCGGCATTTTTGATATATTCTTCACAATTTTCTTTTCCTGATTTTGGTATATCCAGTCTGATGTATAGTGCAACCTGTCGGTGTAGTCGTTTATCACTCCATTTCTGTAGCGGACTAGCCTCAGTTTGCTGCAGAAGTTATCGAAGGTGAGTACTTTTGTCTTGGCTGTCATTGCCAAAGCAAATACTGTCTCTACAAATGTTGTGCAATCAAGCGATCTTAGGTTTACAACAAGTCCCTCAGGCTCAATTTCAAGAGTGTTGGCAACATAAGGGACATTGAGAAAAAACTTTGCCGTTTCAATAATTAATTGATTGTCAGGCAGATTTGTTTTATTATAAATGTAAGCTGAGTATTTGTCAAATATGCTGCGATCTTCAGATTTATAATAAACCTTCTGGCTGCCTACAGGTTGCTTGTCTGTCTTTTTTTTGGGTTGAGCATATGAGAAGCTTGCCAGCGATATGATAAGTATTGATAGAAGTATTTTTTTCATGTCTTTATTATTTCCTCTAATGTAAATATTAACGGAGAGAATAGCAAATATTAGTCATTTAGATTATCGCATTTCCAGCTGATAATGTATTGTAACTCGTCTGAAACATGGTTTGGATTTATAGCAGATTCTATTGCCCAGGAACCTTTCAACCCATTTTGAAGAGATGTCAGTTCAAAGTGAGCCATGGCAATTCCCATATCCAGTTCATGCATTCCCATTGATTCGTAGATTCTGTTCTTTGGTTTTTTGAAGAAGTGGAACGAGTCATTTTTTTTGTCAAAAAATATCCGCCATGGCTGAGTGTTGCTGGCCGATGGGGCGAGCCGGAGCATTTCCAGTGATTCGGAATATTTATGCAACGTGCTGTCGCGGTTAGAGTCTATCTGACTGCGGTTGACAGGAACCTGTGTATGGTAGTTGAAAAACAGTTTTTCCCAGGGCATTCTTTGCGAAGCTCCAACTGCATAGCGCATGAATTTTTCAGGAATTGTCTTTTTTTCTGCAGCATATCCTATTATAACCAGACCGGGAATTACCGACCCTTTGTCCAGCACAATGTCGCTGAAGTAATCATGGTCGAAATATCCTACCCAGCATGAGGAAATCCCCAGCTCCGTGGCTCTGAGTACTACTTTTTCCATCAGATAACCGTAATTCAGCCTGGCAATTGGGTCGTCTTTTGTAGCTCCAAGAAGATATGTCTTATTTCCTTTGATTGCACCGTATGCAAGCTTCATTTTTTTCTCTTCTGTTCCTTTCTCCAGAATAGTCAGATTGATTTTGTCTCCGGTTACAACCCTTTTATTCTGCTCTATAAATTCTTCGAGTGCCTTTTTGTCGGATTGTTTAAGATATTCCTGATTGTATGTCCTGCAGGATTTCCTTGCGATGATTGTATGGTTTATGTTCATGCGTTATCTCGCTCTGTTTACGATTATTAGTGCAGCTATTACGCCTGGAACCCATCCGGCAAGGGTGAGAAGAAATACAATAAGTACCGACCCGCATCCGTAGTCAATAACGGCCAGGGGTGGGAAAAATATGCAGATGAGGACTCTTAAAAATGACATGTCTGTTTATTTTTTTTCGTGGCTAATTGGTGCTCAAATGTACGATTTTCCACGACATTTTTAAATCAAAAACGTCCATTTCGGGGGATTTCCCAAAATGGACGTCTTCTTGAACGCATTTTACCTAAACTAATTTTAATCTAAATATCAGAAACTCTTCAGCCTGTTTCTACAATATATACAATTGAAAAAGCATTTACCCTAATTTTTTTTTGAAAAAAAACAATGGCCCGACCAAGTCATTTGAGGTAACTTGCAGTTAAATAAATACTTAGTGTATTTATAATTTTATTGCAAATGTCAGATATTAAGAGAGATACCTTAAATAACTTGGTCATGAGAGGTAGGGTGTGTAAAACAGAAGCGGGCACCTGAGCTGTAGTTCGGATCTATCCATATGTCGCCACCGAGTTTGGTAATGATTTGCTTGCATATTGCAAGGCCGAGTCCGGTGCCTTGTTTGTATTCATCCAGTTTTTCGAAGCGTTTGAAAATGTTTTTGGTTTTTCCGGCAGGAACCCCACAGCCGGTGTCGGTGATTGTGAAGAGAATGAAAGAGAGACTGGAATCCAACTCATATGAAAGAGTTATTGCTCCTTGTTCAGTGAATTTATTTGCGTTGGTAATGAGGTTTATGAGTACCTGCATCAGCCTTTTTGGGTCGGTTTTTAAAATGAAACTCTCTTTGCCGGGGTTGAAGTTGTATTGGATGCCTGGTTTACGGAGATGTTGAGTTGTGCTTGAGACATTGTCGAACAATGCATTCAACTCTACTTGCTGAAATGCGAATTTTGTTTTACCGGTTTCGAGCCGAGATATATCAAGTATGTCGTTTATCAGAGTGAGCAGAATGTCGGAATTCTGAGATATAAGACTGTTGTAATTTGTTTTTTCTGTTTCTGTAAGGGTTTCGGTACAGAGGATGTCGGAAAAGCCTACTATGGCATTTAATGGTGTACGTATCTCGTGGCTCATGTTTGCCAGGAATGCAGACTTGAGCTTGTCCGACTCTTCTGCAATGTCTTTGGCGGCTATGAGTTCGATTTCCCGCGTCTCCAGGTTTTGTCTCAGTTTCTTGTTTCTGTGGTACAATACAAACATAGTTATAAGCAACAATACCGACAAAACGGTTATTACAGATATGATAGTTATATAATTCTTATACAAATCTATACGAGGGTCTTCACTACTGATGAGTACGCTGTTGGCCGGAAGTTGGTCCGACCTTACACCAAGTTCTTTAAGCTTTCGGCTGTCGAAATTGTACATTCCTTCGCCCCTTATGAATCTTAAAGAGTCGGGCTTGCCATGGTTGAAGTTAATGATCTGCTGAGCAATTATATTTGCATTTGCTCCGTATTCAGGTATAAAGCCACCGATAGCCAAAGTGCCTATTCCTGATCCCGTAAGTGAAAAGATTGGCAAATCCTGACGCTCCGATACCAGTTCTTCAAGAGAGTTTCTCAGAAAATATTGCCCCTCTTTGTTTACTCTCCATGTGCCAATCAGCAGCGCTGTGCCAGTCGACAGTTTACTCACCATCTCTTTGGCCTGCTCTCCGGAAACTTTTCTTCCGTCTATGTAAATGGGAAATATTTCGGGAAAATTTGCAATCTCTTTTCTGAACAATCCTATTAGCGAGGCACCTCCGTAAGTGTTGTCGGTAAGTAAGGCAATTCTTGTGACATTTGGGTAGAAATCCTTTATCAGCTTTATGTTGGCAGCAACATCATAAACATTCAGAAAACCACCGCATCTGAATTTACCGGTTGCATGTTCTGCCATATTTATCCATGTCGGCCTCCATTTTTTGTCCTGGATCTCTGAAGGAAGTGTTATGCCATTTTCGCTTGTAAAGGCGCAGAAAACAGGTACTTCCATGAAAGGAATGAGTGCCAGTGAATCAGATTCTGCAAGTTGAAGGAAGGCTGCCCATGCCTCTTGTCCTAAAAGTACAATTGCTCTTATTCTGCTTTTTTCGTGCTTCTTAAGAAGTTCTGCTACCTGACCCTTCCAGGTGTGTGCTTCCAATGTAAAATTCTTGGTCCCCAGATCTTCAATAAGAACTTCCGATTTATCTCCATTTTTGAGAAGACTCTCTCCAAATGAATTGATGAAGTCCGACATTCTTTTAGTGTCGGGGTTGTAGGAGGCGATTATAAGATATGTGTCTCCGGAGTGGGTTTTTGAATCGTGTGCTTCTGCATTACCAGTTGAAAGAATCAGCAATGAGAGAAGAGCTATGGTGATTAATCGTATCATATTGCGGAGGTTCTTTTTTGGTTATTCAGATCTCTCCTCTTGCTGAGTGTGAAACTGACAAGCGAGGCTAATCCGCAGATTATCATTGTTATCGCTTGTGATTCGTGTGAAATGGTAGCAAAAATAACACCTGTAGTCTGTGCTATTCCGTATACCGATGCAAGTGCCAGTGACAGAATGAAGTGGTAGGCACCTATTCCCCCCTGTACAGGAATCACCCAGCCAAGTCCGCCAATCATCATCAGAAATAGTGCGTCTCCTGCTCCCAACCCGTAAACTGCACGGAATGCAAGTATTGTGGTCCAGCTCATGAGCCAGTAACATACCCACAATAAAACAGTGTAAATGAGGAATAACCATTTCTGAGGCATACGGAAACCAGATACTATTCCTTTTATGACACCTCTTACAATATCTGTGATCTTTATGAATATGGGGTGTTTTTTCCTGTATTTGTAAACGATATATAAGAACACTACAAAAGCAAGCAAAGCTGCTGCAAGCATCCAGACCAGGCTGACAGAAAATTTCCTCTCTAATACGTCTAATATTTCTATGTTGATGAAGGTGCCGAAAGTATCCCACGAAAATATGAGGAGAGAGAAGAAAACCAGTATAAGCGAGAGCATGTCTATGCTTCTCTCTAGAACGACTGTACCGGCTACTGTTTCGAAAGGGATACCCGTTTTACGTGTTATTACTCCGCATCTGGCCAGCTCCCCCGCACGTGGTATTGCAAAGTTTGTCAGATAGCCTATGTTGATGCCGTTCCATGTGTCGATTATCTTGATTTTCTTGCCCAGTGGCAGCATTATAAGGCGCCAGCGAAGTGCCCTAACAAGAAATGCGAAAACACTGATTGACATGGAAAGGGTTATCCAGTAATAATTTGCGCTGCTTAACCCTGCAATGAAATCATCCCATTTCACCCCCTTGAAAGTGGCCCAGAGAAATACTCCGGCTACGAATAACAGAAGGATGTATTTTATTGCAGATGAAATCTTTTTCATTTTGGTACTTATCTAAGCAGTCTGATTGCAATTTTACTGCACAAGCTTGTTCGTTTCAGAATCGGGGAAAACCAGCTTCGGTTTGAAGCCCAATGCCTCTTCCGGGGTCATTATTGCATATGACATTAAGATTATCAGGTCGCCGGGAGAGAATTTATGTGCAGCAGCACCGTTAATCCCTATCTTTCCACTTCCTCTTTCTCCTTTTATAACATAGGTCTCTATCCTCTCTCCGTTGTTTATGTTTACTATTGCAACTTTCTCGTTTTCATACAGACCGGCGGCATCGATGAGATCCTGATCTATTGTTATACTGCCTATGTAATTGAGATTTGCTTCAGTAACCTTTGCTCTGTGGATTTTGGATTTAAGTATCTGGAGTTGCATGTCATTTCAGTTTTATATTGTCAATTAACCTTACTGCTCCGGCAAAAACTGCAGTACAAAGCTGTATACTTTCTGCCTCTTCCCAGCTGTTAACAATCTGCAAAGTTAATGAATTTACTATCTCTGCATATTCTACTTTTAAAAGTGGCTCACTATTTATTGTCTCAACTACCCATTGAGTAAGCTCTGCGGGTGTAGGTTTTGAGGCGGGGTGGGCGTTCAGGGCACCTTTGAGTGTCTTATATATTTTTGGTGCCACTGCGTGGTGTTCCGGAGTTAGCAGCATGTTTCTGGAACTAAGTGCCAGTCCGTCTTCTCCACGTAATGTTGGTGAAGCAATAATCTCCACGGGATATCCCAGCTTTTTTGTGATGTATCTTATTATTGCCAATTGCTGAAAGTCCTTTTCTCCAAAAATAGCATATGCTGGTTTTACAATGTCGAACAACCGGGTTACAACCTGTGCCACCCCATTGAAGTGCCCCGGTCTTCGGGGTCCCTCTCCGGTCTTGTCAAGACCGCCAAGGTCAAAGACGAGAGAATCCAATTGTTCTGCCTTATTGGTTGCCTTTGGATATATATCTTCTACCGATGGAATAAAAACGAGAGTGGCTCCTGCAGCTTTCAGTTTTTTGCAGTCTTCTGCTACCGTACGCGGATAGCGGGCAAGATCGTCAGGATTATTGAATTGTGTCGGATTTACGAATATGCTTACTACTACATATTTAGAATGGGTAAGAGCTGTTTTTATAAGGGAGATGTGTCCTTCGTGAAGCGCTCCCATTGTTGGAACAAAGGCGATTTTTCTATCTTTAGGCAATAATTCCAACGCTTCCTGAAAATCGGCCAAGGAGTAACAGATGTTCATTTGATTAAAAATTTTTGCAAAAATAGGAAAAATAAGAACTTTGCACTCTACAAACTTTATTAACTCATGAAATCAATATTGGGAATAGGCAACGCCTTGACGGATATCCTGGCGGTTATGCCGGATGACTCACTTCTTACGCATTATCATCTGCCTAAGGGCAGTATGCAGCATGTGGACAGGGAAACAGGCGAGAAAATCTGGCAGACTCTAAAGCCAATGGGTGTACAGTATGTGGCTGGCGGGTCTTCTGCCAACACAATTACCGGGACTGCTGTTCTGGGTATGCCCTCTACCTTTATTGGTAAAGTGGGTGACGACGAACTGGGTTCGCTTTTCAAATCCGACCAGTCTCGTAATGGAATAAAGTCAATTCTTTTTAAGGGAACGGCGGCTTCCGGAAGGGCGATGGTATTCATTACTGCTCCCAACGCAGAAAGGACCTTTGCTGTTTATCTGGGTGCGGCAATAGAGCTTGTTCCCGAGGATCTTCATCTGGGAATGTTTCTTGGCCACGACTATTTTCATATAGAGGGATACCTTGTTCAGAATCAGGATCTTGTTCGCAAGGCGGTTGAACTGGCAAGGGAGGCAGGTCTTATAATTTCCATCGACATGGCAAGCTACAATGTGGTTGAGAGTAACGACGCTTTTCTGCATGACATTATTGAGAATTACGTGAATATAGTATTTGCCAATGAAACAGAGGCTCAGGCCTTTGCCAAAAAAGAACCACGTGAGGCCCTGGACGAAATTGCAAAAATATGCGATATTGCCATTGTTAAGATTGGCAAGGATGGGTCAATGGTCAAAAGTGGCGACGAGTACCATTACATTGAAGCATGGCCGGCCGACACCATAGATGCAACAGGTGCCGGTGATATGTATGCAGCTGGCTTCCTGTTTGCACACTCTCACGGCTTGTCGCTGAAGGATTGTGGTGACGTTGGTTCTATAGTTGCGGCCAAGGTGGTTGAGGTGATTGGTCCAAAGATTGATATTCCTCGCTGGAAGCTTGCGAAACAGGAGATTAGGGAGCTGACTGGGTTGTTGAGGTAGGCAATGGGCAATGGGCAATAGGCATTAGGCAATAGGCAATGGGCAATGGGCAATAGGCAATGGGCAGGAGCTGGGCGGGTGGCCAGCATAGACGTTTTAAGGGCCATAATAATGACTCTCATGATTTTCGTGAATGATTTGCCGTGGTCAAAAAATTTTCCGCACTGGCTGGAGCATGCTCATCCGGGAGAGGATATGCTTGGGCTGGCCGATATTGTTTTTCCCGCATTCCTTTTTATTGTCGGCATGTCAATCCCTTTTGCATTTGAGAACAGAAAGGCTAAAGGCGATGGCGATGGTAAGATTTTCCTTCATATTCTTGTTCGCAGTTTCTCTCTGATAACCATAGGGGTACTGATTGCAAACCGACGGCTCATTAATGCGGAGATGACGGGTTACGACATTAATGTGTATTCTCTCATCATAATGGCTGCCTTTTTCCTTATATGGAACATCTATCCAAAGAAGAGGATTTCCGGCGAGGTAGGTGAGGAGTTCAAGGCAATGGTTTATTGCAAAGGCAATCTGATGTTTACCATTTTTAGATGGATAGGTATTATAACCCTTGTTTTCATAGTTCTTACATTCAGGTCGGCAGGTGAGAGTGTCGGATACATCAAACCCAGCTGGGGTATTTTGGGAACGATTGGATGGAGTTACCTTTTTTGTGCCTCGGCTTACCTGATCAGCAGAAAAAATCTGCTGGTTGTTCTGGGGTTTTGCCTTCTATATTATCTGCTGACAATTCTTAATACAGAAAGGGTGATTTCACTTAACGGCCATTTATTACAAGTTGTTGCGGGAAGCTCGGTGGCATATGCATTTACTATTTCCGGAGTTGCCGCTTCTATGATTCTAAGAAGAATTGAGCAGAAGAATGTCTTTCTTGTATTTGGAGGAGTAGGGCTGGGAGCAATTCTCCTCGGACTACTTTCGCACAACTTCTGGATAATATCAAAGATTGCCGGCACCCCGGGCTGGATGTTCCTGTGCATTGGGATATCCACACTTCTGTTTCTGGCTGTCTATTTTGTAGTTGATGTACATGGTAAGGAGAAGTGGTTCAATATCATAAAGCCAGCCGGCACCGCCACTCTTACATGCTACATGCTTCCCTATATCTACTATAGCATTAGAAATATGACCGGCCCTTTTCTGCCGGATCCTCTCTATGACGGTCCGTTAGGTGTGATCAAGTGTATCGCGTTCGCTTTCTTTATAATCGGCATGACTGCTCTTTTGGGCAGACTGGGAGTGAAACTGAAATTATAGATAACAATGAATTACGGAGTTTAAAACAGTCCATTGAGCTGCGCGTCTATCCGGTCGATGACTGTGCTCAGATCTTCCTGTTTATCTTCGAACTTGTTTTCGTCAACATCAATTATTAGTATTCTTCCGTCCTTATAACCGGATATCCATGCTTCGTATCGCTCATTAAGGCCGGAAAGATAATCGATGCGGATACCGCTTTCGTAGTCACGTCCCCTCTTCTGGATTTGTGAAACAAGGTTTGGAATGGATGAACGGAGGTAAATGAGCAAGTCCGGTGCTTTTACCAGCGAGAGCATCAGGTCGAAAAGTGAAGTGTAGTTCTCAAAGTCGCGGGAACTCATCAGCCCCATAGAGTGGAGGTTGGGTGCAAAGATGCGGGCATCCTCATAAATTGTCCTGTCCTGAACAACCGGGTTAGTGCTGTTCTGTATATTTACGATGCTGTTGAAGCGCTGGTTGAGAAAATAAATCTGAAGGTTGAACGACCATCGTTGCATATCGTTGTAGAAATCTGCTAGGTAGGGGTTGTTGTCTACCTCCTCGTATTTTGGCTCCCAACCATAATGCTTTGATAATAATCTGGTTAAAGTGGTTTTGCCACTGCCGATATTTCCTGCGATAGCGATATGCATAGTAGTAGATTTTGATTTGACTGTTGGTGACGATGGATTTTACTAAAGACAAAATTACAAAAAGAATTTTGTAATTTTGCAGTATGTTAGACACACTACAGCATAAAGGGAGAAGAAAACAGCTATTGCAGCAATTATCAAAAAAATACAATTTTGACAACAGAGTGATTGAGGCTATGAACAGGGTGCCAAGGCATATGTTCCTAGAGTATGGTCTTGATCATCTTGCCTATATGGACAAACCACTGCCAATAGGTGCCAGACAGACAATTTCTCAGCCTTATACTGTAGCAATGCAGAGCCATCTTCTGGGGCTCAACAAATATGACAAGGTTCTGGAGATTGGTACGGGATGTGCATACCAGACTGCGGTTCTGGTTGAGATGGGGCTCAGGGTCTTCAGTATAGAAAGACAAAGGTCGCTGTATCTGCTTTCGCAGAAAAATCTTGCCCGTCTTGAGTATGATTCTCCTGTGCTTTTTTATGGCGACGGTTTTGCAGGACTACCGCAATTTGCGCCATTTAAAGGTATTCTGATAACATGCGGAGCTCCTGAAATTCCTCAGACCTTGCTAAAACAGCTGACAATCGGAGGGAGGATGGTGATTCCTGTAGGTACGGAGGTTCAGACTATGGTTGTTGTAGAGAGGGTAGGCGAGAATGATTTTGTGAAAACTGAACATGGTGACTACAAGTTTGTTCCTATGTTAGAGGGAGTTGAAGGATAAACATTAGTTAAGACATTTACAGATTTATGATACAAACTAAGACATTTTATTTTAATGATTTACGCGAGTGCTGCTATGTTCTTTGGGACGAAACAAAGGAGTGCGTGATAATTGATCCGGGTTGTTACAGCGAAAGTGAGAAGGATAGACTGAAAAAATTTATAGAGAGCAACGAGCTGGTTCCGGTAAAACTGCTTAACACTCATGGTCATTTCGACCATATCATGGGTAACGCATTTGTGGCAGAAACATGGAACGTTAAGACATTTATTCATCCACTGGATAAACCTCACCTGGAGAGGACAAGCTATTACAGCGATATGTTTGGCTATAAAATTGACGAGCCACCTTTGGATACAATTGATATCGAAGAAGGAGAAACCATCGGTTTTGGTCACTCGTCATTAAAGGTTCTTCATACCCCCGGACATACCAGAGGCGGAGTTTGCTTCTACTGCGAGGAGGATGGGAACAGATTTGCTGTTGTAGGAGATTCTCTTTTTGCCGGAAGTATAGGAAGAACCGACTTGCCTGGAGGTGATTATGACGACCTGATGAATAGCCTGCTGGGTAAGTTGTGTAAACTTGGCGACGATTACCGAATACTTCCGGGGCATGGCCCGGAGACAACCATCGGACACGAGCTTGCGACAAATCCGTTTTTGGGCAAATAGGCATTAGGCAATGGGCAATAGGCAATAGGCATTAGGCAATAGGCGCAGAATATGAAAAAACATAAAATTATAATTTGCCTGGCACTTCTGATTTTTAGTTCAGCTGCATATGGGCAGGTGTCGGGTTTAGAGATGAATGCAGATGTGGAAAATCCTGCAGGGATAGATCAAGTGGTAAAGATTCCGCAAATACCCAGGACGCTCAATTTTGCGAATGAGCCGGTACCACTTAAATACATGGATGTAAAGGAGTCGCTGCAGAGGGAGATGATGGTGATAACTTACTGGCATGCCAGTCTTGCCTATATACTGCAACTCAACAACAGGTACGAGGCAGCAATCAGAAAAGTGATAATGGAGGAGAGTCTTCCGGCCGATTTTTATTATCTGTGTATTGCCGAGAGTGGCCTTCAACCGGTTGTTTCACCCGCTGGGGCATGTGGTTACTGGCAGTTTCTGGAAACAACAGCAAAGGAGTATGGCCTGGTTGTGGACGATGAGGTGGATGAGCGTTACAATATAGAGAAATCCACACGTGCTGCTGCCGCATACTTTAAAAAGGCGTATGCAGAGTTTGGAACATGGACCATGGCGGCAGCCTCCTTCAATATCGGATTGAGCAATGTGCGAAACCGGATGGAGCTGCAGTCCCAGAAGAATTATTATGACACACATTTTCCGGAGGAGACATCGAGATACCTCTTCAGGGCGTTGGCTTTTAAAACAATAATGTCCAATCCTCAGGCATACGGTTTCTTAATAGACAAGGAACAGCTTTATCCTCCGTTTGAATATAAAGAGGTAAAGGTAGACGGCCCTGTAGAAAGCTGGCCTGAGTTTGCTGCCAGGCACAAAACGAACTTTAAGTTACTGAAGATTTATAATCAGTGGATACGATCGCACTCTATGGTGAACAAGGCAAGGAGAACTTTTATTGTTAAGATTCCCACTGGGAGGTAATGTGGTAATGTGCTAATATGCTAATGGGTTAATGTGCTAATTATAATGAGTATTGAAGTAATAGGGGCCAGGGAGCACAATTTAAAAAATATTGATGTTACCATTCCGCGTCATAAGCTGGTTGTAATTACCGGACTGAGCGGGAGTGGCAAGTCGTCGCTTGCATTTGACACAATATTTGCAGAGGGACAGCGGCGGTACATGGATACATTGTCGGCATATGCCCGTCAGTTCATGGGAGCGCTGGAGAGACCAGATGTGGACAGCATAACAGGCCTGAGCCCGATTATTGCCATTGAACAGAAAACCACCGGCCGCAATCCGCGTTCTACCGTTGGCACAATCACGGAGATATATGACTTTATGAGGCTCCTCTATGCCAGAGCAGCCATTGCATATTCACCTGTAACGGGGTTGGAGATGATCAAGTATTCAGACGATCAGATTGTCAGTCTCATAATCAAGGAGTACGAGGGAAAGAAATCGCTGCTTCTGGCACCTTTGGTAAAGGGTAGAAAGGGACATTACAAAGAGTTGTTCGAACTTCTTATCAGACGTGGATTTACGCAGGTGAGGGTAGACGGAAAGGTTTTTGACCTTGCTGTGGTCAAACCTCTTGACAGGTATAAATCGCACTTTATTGAGTTAGTCATAGATAAGTTGCTTCCTGAACCAGGGAGCGAAAAACGGATAAAAGAATCGGTCTTGTCTGCCCTTCACCATGGCAAGGGGTCCCTTGCGGTACTGGACATGAAGGAAGATAAGCTGAGACATTTCAGCAAGCATCTGATGTGTCCGGAAACAGGTATATCATATCCGGAACCTGCTCCTCATTCATTCTCTTTCAATTCACCTCAAGGTGCGTGTCCGCATTGCAAGGGATTAGGAATGATTACAAAGGCCGACCTTAAGAAAATCATTCCCGACGACTCAATATCTATTGCCAAAGGAGGCATAGTGCCCTTGGGTCACATGAGAGACAATCTGCTGTTCAGACAACTGGAGGGGATTGCAAAAAAATATGAGTTTTCGCTCCATGACATAATAAGAGATATTCCTGAAGATGCACTTGATACCATAATTTATGGTTCAGACGAACTTTTCAGAGTGGGAGGTACGGGAGCCTATTCTCAGATGATGAGCTTCATCGGAGTTATAGCCCGCATTGAGCAGACAAGTGCCGACAATGATGATATACTTGTAAGGAAGGAGCGTTTCATTGAGGAGATTGTGTGTCCCAAATGCAATGGAACCAGACTCAAGGAGGAGGCCCTTAGTTTCAGGATAGACAACAAGAATATATCTGAGGTATCTGCCATGGACATAGATATTCTGGCACAATGGATTGCAACGCTCGATCAGAAACTTAACCCCAGACAGAAAATAATTGCAAGGGATGTAATAAAGGAGTTGTTGGACAGAGTGGGTTTTCTGATGGATGTTGGTCTTGACTACCTTTCGCTTGACAGAAGTACAAGATCGCTAAGTGGAGGGGAGAGTCAGAGAATACGTCTTGCAACACAGATAGGGTCCAAACTGGTGAACGTCCTCTATATTCTGGACGAACCGAGCATAGGACTGCATCAGAGAGATAACATAAAGCTGATTGAATCTCTGAGAAAGCTGAGGGACGAGGGAAACTCTGTAATGGTTGTGGAACACGACGAGGAGATGATTCTGAATGCCGATTACCTTATAGATCTTGGACCCGGGGCCGGTGATAAAGGAGGAAAGGTTCTCTTTTCCGGAACTCCTGCAGAGATGTTTGAGATACCAGAAGCGGAGGTCATGAAAATGAACAGCCTTAGCCTCGAGTATCTGCGAGGGTTCAGAAAAATTGAAGTTCCGCAGGTGAGAAGGAGAGGTAATGGTAAGTTTCTGGAGTTGAAAGGAGCAACAGGAAATAACCTCAAAGGGGTTGATATAAAGATTCCTTTGGGTTGTTTTATAGGGGTGAGTGGTGTGAGCGGTAGCGGAAAGTCGTCTCTCATCAACGAAACCCTTATGCCAATACTTAGCAACTACTTCTTCCGTTCGCTATACACGCCACTTCCATATAGCCAAATTATTGGTATTGATAATATTGATAAACTTATAGAAGTTGACCAGTCGGCTATTGGCAGAACTCCCAGAAGCAACCCTGCCACTTATACAACAGTCTTTTCTGATATCAGAAAGTTGTTTGAGGAGACCCCTGATGCAAAGATAAGAGGTTTCAAGGCAGGCAGATTCTCATTTAATGTAAAAGGGGGCAGATGCGAGGAGTGTAAAGGAGCGGGAGTACAGATTATTGAGATGAACTTTTTGCCTTCTGTGCATGTTCACTGTAAGGAGTGCAACGGAAAGAGGTACAAACCAGATACTCTAGCTGTCAAATATAAAGGGAAGTCCATAAATGATGTTCTGGAGATGACCATCTCGCAGGCTGTCCAGTTTTTTGAGCACATACCTTCAATCATGCAAAGACTGAGGGCCCTGGAGGAGGTGGGCCTGGGCTATGTGAAACTCGGACAATCGTCTACTACTTTAAGCGGGGGCGAGAGTCAGAGGGTCAAACTAGCCACCGAACTTTCAAAAAAGGATACAGGCAACTCACTCTTTCTTCTGGATGAACCAACAACCGGTCTGCATTTCGAAGATATAAGAGTTTTGTTGGGAGTGTTGCAAAGGCTTGTGGACCAGGGAAACACTGTTATGATTATTGAACACAACCTGGATGTGCTTCGTTCTGTGGATTATATTTTTGATCTGGGACCCGATGGAGGAGCAAAGGGAGGCAGGATTGTTGCACAAGGTACCCCTGAGGAGCTCAGACTAAATAAAGAATCTGTTACAGGGCACTATTTGTAATATATCCATACATTAACTATAATAAATGAAAGGAGGAGCCATGATAAGTGTTTATTGCGAAAATATTAAACAGTCATTCGAGTGCGAACCGGGGACAACCCTCAGTGAATTTTTAACACAGACCGGCCTCACTCTTGAATGGCCAGTGTTGGCAGCAGTGGTGGACAATCAGCTGAAGGAGCTTGGATTTAATATTTACATATCACATACTGTAAAATTCATAGATTATTCTCATCCCGACGGTTACAGAACCTACATACGCTCCTTGAACTTTGTACTCCAAAAGGTGGTTGCCGGGATATATCCCCAATATTCCCTTGTTATTGACTACAACCTCCAGAATGGCATGTATGGCGAGTTGAGGGAGCTGGAACCGGATGAAGATAACTCTCCTAAGGTTGTTGCACTCAGCGAAGAGGAAATTCTGGAAATAAAGAGAAGAATGCAGCAGCTTATAGATGCAGATCTTCCATTTACAAGACAGAAGGTTCGAACAGACGAAGCTGTGGCAATATTCAAGTTACAGAATAAGCCCGAGAAGGCTTTCCTTCATGAGCAGAGGGGTAAGTTCTTTACAACTGTCTATTATCTGGATGGATATGCCGACCATTTTTATGGTCCTTTGCTTGAGAGCACCGGCAAGTTGACCACATTCGACTTTGAGTCATTCAGCAGGGGCTTTCTCATAATAACTCCTCCTATCACCAAACCATATGAAATTGTAAAAACTCCATACCAGTACAAACTTTTTGATGTATTCAAGGAGTATTCCGACTGGTGTTCCATACTTGGAGTAAAGGGTGTGGCTTCTCTGAATCAGGCAATCCTTGAAGATAAGGCAAGGTCACTTATACAGATAGCAGAAGGTCTGCACGAGAGAAAGTATGCAGCAATTGCCGACGAAATATTCAAGAGAAGGGAAAAAGTCAAGCTTGTGCTGATTGCCGGACCCAGCAGCAGTGGAAAGACAACCACCTCTAAAAGGGTAGCTCTGCAGACAAGGGTACTCGGGTTGAATCCTATTATCATTGAGTTGGATAACTATTTTATTGACAGGGATTTCACACCCAAGGATAGTGATGGAAATTATGATTTTGAAATTTTAGAGGCTCTGGATATAGAATTTCTTAACGGCCAGCTAAACGAGCTTATTCAGGGAAAGACCATAAATCTGCCAAGGTTTGATTTTGCTTTGGGTAAAAGGACCTTCCTGGGAGAGACTCTTACCATGGGAGAGAAGGATATTCTCATAATGGAGGGAATTCATGCTCTAAACCCAAACCTTACAAAGCATCTTCCCCGCGATACTATGTTCAAAATTTACGCATCTGCCCTCACTTCGCTCTCACTGGACGAGAACAACAACATATCATCATCGGACAACAGGCTCATCCGCAGGATAGTAAGGGATGGATTTTTCAGGGGAGTATCCCCCGAGAGTACGATTCTCAGGTGGCCGAGTGTGAGAAGAGGTGAGATCAACAATATTTTTCCACATCAGGAGAATGCAGACATCATGTTCAACTCTGCTCTCATTTACGAGCTTCCTTTGCTTAAGTACTATGCTGAGCCCTCTTTAAGGAGGATTGCTCCCAACTCGCCGGCCTCAACAGAGAGCATAAGGCTCCTCAAGTTTTTGTCTTATATCCAGGAACTTCAGCCATCGGAAATTTCTCTTGTTCCCCCTACTTCTGTAATGAGGGAGTTTATAGGAGGCAGCAGCTTCAGATATTAGTTTTCTTATCGCGATATCCAGTATTCAGGATTTTGCTTCTCTGTTCCCTTCCAGAGTTGGAAGTGGATCACCGAACCGCCGTCAGACTCAGCTAGTGATCCCAATACCTGGCCTGTAGAAACCTTATCACCTGTTCCTACAGTTATCTTGTCCAGTTTTGTGTAGAAAGTATAATAGCTCCCATGCTGTACCAGAATGCACTGATTGTACCCGGGCATTACAAGAATCTGTTTAACCTCACCGTCAAAGACACAAAATACGTTGGCATTGGCGTCAGTTGAAATATTCACCCCATTGTTGAACGGCAACTTAATGGATTTAAACACAGGGTGGTAATGTTGTCCGAATTGTTCTGTTATAACTCCTCTCTTGACGGGCCATGGGAGCCTTCCTCTGTTATTCTCAAACTTGCCGGAAAGTGCCCTGTCAGCAACGCTCTCCTTATATTCGGGACTCTTTTTCTCTTTGACCGCTGCTGCAAGTATCTTTTCAATTTCGCGGTTGAGCCTTTCTACCTCCTTTCTCTTCTCGTTCAGCTGCTGACGCACATCCTTCTCCTTCTTTGTGAGTTGCGTTATCACACGTTTTGCGCTTACCTCTTCCTGCGACAGTTTTTTGAACTCCTGCTGTTTTTTTGCCTGTGCACTTAATGAGTTAGCTCTAATCCTGTCTAGGGTCTCTCGTTCGTTGCTTATTTTTTCGCTGTTGCTGCGGATGTTATGAGCCATCTCTTTAATGGCGCTTGAGTAGTTCCTTATATATATCCATCTGCGGTAGCCCTGTTCTATGTTGTCACTTGCAAGAATATACATCAGCCACATCTTCTGGTCCCTTTTTTTATAAGAGAAATATATAAGCTGCGAGTATCTTTTTTTAAGCTCCTGCAGGTTGTTGTTCAGTTTTACTATCTCCTGCTCCTTGCTCACAACCTGGTTGCTTATCTGTCTTATCTCTTCGTCAAGCTCCTTGAGCAGTCTCTTTCTGTTGGTTATCTTTCTCTGGATAAAGTTGAGCTCTTTTGTGTTTGCCTGCTGACTCGACCGGGTAGCTGCCAGCTGTTTGTCAAGAAACGCAATCTCCTCCTCTATCTGCTGTTTCATTTTTGTCTGTTCTGTCACACTCTGGGAACTGACTGTTACAGCAATTAGTAAAAACAGAGATATAAGGATTGCTCTTGACATTATTTAGCCTCTCCTCTTTTTTTTACCATCTTGGCTGCTATACCCAGGCTTGGGTCCAGTTTGTCGGCCTGATTCCAGTAAATGTAAGCCAGGTCGTACTCCTTGAGAGCGTAAAGAACCTCTGAATAGTGGTCAAGTATGGCAGCATTCTCGTTTCCTCCGTATATCATTGCATGTTTCAGAATGGCCCGTGCCTCAATGTTCATGCCCATCAGATGCAGTATCCAGGCATATGTGTCAAGGTATGTTGGATTGTTAGGTTCTGCCTCTATGGTCTTTTTACTCATCTCGTGTGCCCGCTTTAGATCTTTATTCTCAAGACTCAGGTAGTATGCGTAGTTGTTGAGGGTAGCAATGTGTTTTGGCTCTTTGCTAAGTGTCTTCCGGTAGTAGCTGAAGGATTCTTTTTTGTTCCCTATCTGATAGTATAGGTCGCCCAGAACAGAAAGGTTTCGTACGGTTGATGCACTGTCGCCTTTTGCCAGTGTCAGCAACTCTTTAAATATTACAATAGATTCCGGTATCCTTTGGGATTGCAGCAATCCTATTCCCTTAAGTTCCATAAAATCACGATTTTTTGGAAGTACAGTCAGTGCGGAGTCGCTGCATATTACAAGTTTGTCCCAGCTTTCCATATAGTAGAGCAGCGACAGGTATTGTTTGTGAGCCTCTTTGGAGGTGTAGTGTGCCTTAAGGTTTTTGTCAAGGACCATCATCGCTTGGTCCGTTCGGCTTGTCTGAACCAGATACAATGCATATGTATACGCAACCGAAGTGTCGGTGGGATGTGCAAGGTAGAGGTTGGACATCATGGTGTCTACCTGTGGTGTGAATGTTTGTACAAACTTCTGACTTGAGAGTATCTCTGTCATGTAGCTTACCTTCATCTTTGAATCTATCTCCGGGTTTGCCATAAATGGAAACGCTCTCTCAAAATAGAGGTCGAACTGACTCCTTATCCTGAACACCTCTGCCATTCCAAAGCTTGCAGGTATATATGTGGGATCCATCGTGAGGGCCTTACTGTAATATTCAAGAGCCAGAGTATCCTTTTGTCTGCCGGAGTGAATGTCTCCCAGCAGAGTGGCTGTACGAGGAGTGCCAAATTCTTTATCAAACTCCTCCAGATATTTGAATGCCTCCTCCTTTTTATTTTCATAAACAAGCAGGTTGTAACGCGTAAGGCCGGTAGCCTCATTTTTGCCCACAACCTTCTCTATCTGATCCAGAACTTTCCACGCCTTTGCAATATTCTTTTGTTGAATGTATATGTCAATCATGTCATCGTAGAGCTCTGTCTTCTGCGGATACATCTCAAGGAGTTCTTCGTAAATTTTTGTTGCCTGGTCCAGTTTATTCTGAGCTGCCAGGATTTGTGCCAGTTGAACCCTGTACCAGTAGTTCTGTGGATCCATCTTAACGGCGGTTTCCATGAGTAAAAGGGCTCTTGCAAAATCTCCCTTTTGTAAACTCAGGTTGGCAGAATAATAGTATATTGCATCGTTTTTTGTGCCTCTCTTTATGAGTTCGTCAAAAATTTTCTGAGCCTCGCCAAGACTTCCAATATTATACTGTCTTAATCCTTCAAGATAGTAAAACTGTTCTGAACCCTCTTTTGTCTGAGCTGTGAGTTCTTTTGGAAATGGGCTAATAGTTAAGAGTGTTATTATTATGGAGAAGAAGATGATTCTGTGGATGGTTGGATATCTGGACATCTGGTTATGGGATTCTGGTTATATTATATTTATACTGCAAAGTTAATTAATTTCCAAGCTTTGCAAATATCACTCCATTGATAAAATTTTTATTTGTTGTGCAACGAATTATTACTATTTTGCATCTTATAAATACAAGTGATGAACGCCACTTCAAGAGAATATTCAACAGAAATAGAGTTACTGGAAGCCTGTGTAAATCAGGACCAAAGGGCACAGAGGACACTCTATGAGTTATATTCTCCCCGTATGCTGACTCTCTGTATCCGATACATAGGAGAGAGGGAGAGGGCGAGAGATGTTCTGCACGATGGGTTTATTACGGTGTTTGAAAAAATTGGCAGTTACAACGCAAGTGGCTCTTTTGAAGGTTGGTTAAGAAGGATTTTTGTCAATACTGCTCTTATGTCGTTGAGAAAAGGAGATGTTCTCAAGTATTCTGAGGATTTGACAATGGTTGAGAGGGAGGTGACAGTTGACAGTTCGGTGCTGGGAAACATTTCGTCAAAGGAGCTGTTGAAACTGATAGCTACCATGCCGGCAGGGTTCAGAACAGTGTTCAATATGTATGCAATTGAGGGTTTCTCGCACCAGGAGATTGCCAAAGAGATGAATATAAGCGAAGGAAGTTCCAGGTCGCAGCTCAGCAGAGCCAGAATCTGGCTTCAGGAAAGAATAGGAGAAAGGTATTAGTATGCAGGATACAGAGTTTGATAAAAGGATTAAGGAGTTGATGGATGAGCATCTCGAGATGCCCGCTGAGGGGTCGTGGGACAACCTTCTTCTTTCTCTGAACAAGAGGAAGAGGGCGAAAGTACTTTATTTCAGACGCGCGACATATACATCCGTAGCAGTCGCTGCCTCTCTTCTTTTACTGCTTGTACTTGGCAAAGAGTCTCCTGTCCCATCTACAATTGATAATCCGGTCAAACAAAACGTAATTGCTAACTTTGCAACTGAAAAACAAATTATTGTGCCTGTAGAAGCGCCTGTTATCAAAGTCGGAACAGTAAAAAAACACAAGATAGCAGTAGCAGTTAAAGAGACCTCTGGGAATGATGCTCCAGCTTCTACACTTGTTGCAGATAACATGATCAGTAAGGGAGATGGCACGAATACCACAAAACCGGCTGAGGAAAAAGCCGTTCAGCCTTCAGCAGCAGATAACAGGAAATTCAAACCATATGAATTTGAGAAAGAGTCTCAGGTAAGAAAGTTTACAAAAGAGTTGTTCTACTCTTTGTCCACAAACCTCTCACCATCTATGTACAGTAAATCTATAAACATGCTTTCTGTGGCGCTTGGGTATCAGAATGACTTTGTTCCAATAAATCTAATGGAGACAGTCCAGCCTCAATCTGTATCAGACACAAAATATGCAATGCCGCTCTCTTTCGGTGTTCAGGCACAGTATCCTGTAAACGCAAATTTCTCTGTTGGTGCAGGGCTCAGTTATTCGCTTCTTGTGTCACATTATCAGCAATTCTCATACAACCGCAGACTAGACATCCAGCAGAGTCTTCACTATCTGGGTATACCAGTAAACGCATATTACAGTCTTCTTCAAAACAACAAGTTCAAGGTTTATGTTTCCGGCGGGTTCATGCTGGAGAAGGGGCTGATAGCATGCTACAGAACTACCGATAACGGAATCAAAAGATTTGAAAGCGTTGCCATTTCAGGTGTTCAGTTTTCTCTTGCAGCAGGTTTGGGTGTGGAGTTCAAGATGAACAAGGAGGCTGGTATTTACTTCGACCCTGCACTTGCCTATTACTTTAACTGCGACCAGCCTGAAAACATAAGGTCTGCACAACCGCTTCAATACAAGTTCGAACTTGGAATGCGTTTCCACTTGTAAGCTCTTTTTTTGCTAACTTTACAAAAAAAAGAGTTGTCTACTACTGCAATTGTCATACTTAACTGGAACGGAAAACACTTTCTTGAGCGTTTCTTTCATCTTTTGGAGTTAAGGTCAGAAATACCGGGTGTATCTATAGTTGTTGCCGATAACGGATCTACTGATGGTTCCGTTGATTACATTAAAAAGGCGCACCCCTCTGTCCGTATTATTGAATTTGATACTAACTACGGATTTACCGGGGGTTACAACAAAGCACTTGCTCAGGTAGAGGCAGACTATTTTCTGTTGTTGAATTCTGATGTTGAGGTAACCAACGGATGGCTTGGGCCACTGATTGAAAACATGGATTCATATTCTTCGGTGGGCATTTGCATGCCAAAGATAAAATCTGCCTTTGATCATGATAGCTTCGAATATGCAGGGGCATGCGGTGGTTTTCTGGATGTTCTTGGGTTCCCTTTTTGCAGGGGTAGGATCCTTTCAAATATTGAGAACGACAGAATGCAGTACAATCAGGCAATTGAGGTTTTCTGGGCCTCGGGTGCCGCAATGATGATTCGTTCTGAGTTGTACCGTTCTCTTGGTGGTTTTGACGAACTTTTTTTTGCTCATATGGAGGAGATTGATCTATGCTGGAGAGCAAAGCTTGCCGGATGGCAGGTATGGGTATTTCCGGAATCGGTTGTATACCATGTAGGAGGAGGTACCCTGCCGAACAACTCACCACATAAACTTTACCTGAATTACCGGAACAACCTTTTGATGCTGCATAAGAATCTCCCGGCAGGCAGACGCAGGCTGGTTATCTTTGCCAGACTTATTATTGACGGGCTTTCTGCAGTTACATACATACTTCAGGGCAAGGCCTTATACTTTGCTTCAGTTTTCAGGGCTCATATAGATTTCTATTGGTTGAGACACAAGACCAAAAGAAGTGAGGTGCCTGTAAACAGAAAAATTTCCGGTATTTACAAAGGCAGTATTGTCTTCTCCTTTTTCTGGTACAGGAAAAAATTGAGATACCTGGACATAGGTCCTGATATCTCTTAGAGCTCCTTTTCAGAGGACATCAAGAACCCGTTCGAGGCGTGTTCCTCTTGATCCCTTTATCAAAAAAGTATTTTCAGTTACGGGATTCTCCAGAAGGTACTCTCTAAGTTCAAGGGATGTCTTGAAGAACATAGCCTTATCTGTAAGAAACTGGTCATCTTGAGAAGCCGCTTCAAATTCTGAACCCACAAAAAAGAGGTTGTCAGTCCGTATCTCTTTGATTATTTCCAGAATAGCCTTGTGCTCTTTTTGCGACTCCACTCCAAGCTCAAGCATATCACCAATAATGAGTGATGTTTTACTTTTTTCCATTTTGCTGAAGTTTTCCAGTGCTGCCCTCATGCTCGTGGGATTTGCGTTGTAAGCATCTACTATAAGAGTGTTTGCCATGCCTTGTACCAGTTGAGACCTGTTGTTGGAGGGGATATAATTTTCTATGGCCCTTATTGAATCTGCGGGGTCTGTATTGAAGAGCTTTCCTGTTGCAAGAGCCGCCAGAACATTGTCGGAATTATATGTCCCTATGAGGTGCGTGTTTATGGTTTCGCCAGAATGGAGCGTCATTCTCAGGAAAGGTTCGGCCGATGAAGCAGGCAAAATTTTGCACCCCTGAAAATTCAGCCCGTATTGGGCAGTTTTTATTCCAGAACGCAGTTCTATCATTTCGCACAGATGAGGATTGTCGGTATTATAGATTGCCATACCTCCGTTTTTCTGAAGAAAGTCGTAAAGTTCACCCTTGGACGCCTTGACACCTTCAAAAGAACCAAAACCCAGCAGATGTGCCTTACCCACATTAGTTATCAGGCCATAGTCAGGCTGAGAGATTGATACAAGGGTAGCAATCTCTCCTGGTGCACTTGCACCCATCTCAATCACCCCCACCTGAGTTTCCGAAGTCATTTTAAGAATTGTAAGTGGTACCCCTATATGATTGTTTAGGTTTCCCTGAGTAGATGTAACCTTGTATTTTGTAGATAAAACAGTAGAAATGAGCTCCTTTGTAGTTGTCTTGCCATTAGTTCCGGTAAGACCCACAACAGGTATTGCCAGGCTGGACCGGTGAAAACGAGCAAGATCCTGCAGAGTAATTAGTACATCGGGGGTCTGAATAAGATTGCTGTGTGACGGAAGGGACTTATCGTCTACAATTGAGTATTTTGCGCCTGCTTCAAGTGCTGCAATGGCAAAGCTGTTCCCGTCAAAATTATCACCCCTGAGGGCAAAAAAAATTGAATCTGGTGTTATTGCCCGGCTGTCTGTACACACTCCGGACGATTCCAGAAATATTTTGTATAATTCTTGTATTTGCATATCTGTATCTGATTCTATTTTTTACCTGTTGAGCCAAATCCACCCTCTCCGCGTTCACTTTCTCCAAGTTCATCAGATGGCACCCACTCTACGCGTTCAAATTTTGCCACGATCATCTGAGCCACCCTCTCACCGGGTACCAATACAAATGGCTGGTCAGAGAGGTTAACCAGTATTATCTTTATCTCTCCGCGATAATCTGCATCAATTGTTCCGGGGCTGTTTACTATACCAATGCCGTGTTTTGCTGCCAGTCCGCTTCTTGGACGAATCTGCGCCTCGTACCCTTCAGGAAGCTCAATGTGTATGCCTGTAGGCACCATAACCCTCCTGAGAGGCTCAATTGTTATGCTTTCTGGTATATTTGCCTTAAGGTCCATGCCTGCCGAGTGTAGGGTGGCATATTCCGGCAGATTGTATGCCGATTTATTTAGAATTTTAACTTCCATATGGATATTTTCTCAATGTGCAGATATGCGGTTATATAAATAAAAATCAGGATAGTATGAATGCCAAGCTTAAGAACGAGGTTCATTTCCGGTAACAGCAGAGAAACTGCGTATAGCGCAAGGCCAAGTGCAACAAAGCCGAGGATTTTCTTCCATTGGTATGGTATAGGATAATACTTATTACCAAGAATAACGCTAAAAATGAGCATTATAGAATAACTGACAAAATGTCCCCAGGCTGCTGCATGATAAGAGTAAAGTGGCATGAATCCGATATTTATTGCAAGAGTTGCCAGAAGCCCGGCCAGTGTTATATATATGGCAATATTTGTCTTTCCCGAGAGTTTGTACCACATAGATACATTGAAGTTCATGCCGAGGATCACATAAGCCATGAGCATTATCGGTACAATGTCAATTCCCTTTCTGAAGTCTGACCCTATCACATATTCCAGCAGGTCCATATATAGCATTATGCCCAGAAAGACCAACATAGAAAAGGCGGTGAAGTGTTCCATTATGCTTGCATAAAGGTCCTTTGACCCCTCATCTTTTGCCCTTGAAAAGAAAAATGGCTCTGCAGCAAACCGGAACATCTGCACACATAGCATCATGAGGGTTGCAATCTTTACCCCAGCCTGAAATATGCCAAGATCGGACCTCCATATGTTTCCTTCGGGAGAGAAAAACCTGAACAGCAGCCGGTCTATTGAATCGTTAAGCGCTCCGGGTAATTGGGCAACCATCAGAGGAAGTGAGTACAACATCATCATTTTCCATAGTTGTTTGTTAAAGGCGAACCTCACCTTAAGAATATCCGGAATGAAGATAATCAGAGAAACAACTCCGCTGAGAAATGTTGCAAACAGTATGTAAGTGAAGTCGGGAGTAGAAGAGATGAAATTCAACAATATAGTCTGCGGGTGACTCATCAGGTATGCAGGCACAATGAAGAACAATATAAGATTGAATGCTGTTTCTGAAAATATCTTGATTGTCTTTAATACCGCAAACTTTACTGCTTTACGCTCAAATCGAAGTTTTGCAAAGAGTATAGCTGTAAATGAATCTATTGCCAGGATGCTCCCTATGTACACAATGACTTCCGGGTATCCTTCATAATCCATGAAGGTTGAAATTGGTTCAGCGAATATGGTAAGAACTGCAAAGGCGAGAACCGAGAGAATCGTTACTGTCAACAATGCATTTGAAAATACAGCCTTTGGAGAGTCGTGGGTATTGGCAAAACGGAAACAGCCGGTTTCAAGCCCGAGAGTGAGTAATACAAGTAATATTGCAATATAGGCAGAGAACTCAGTATATGTCCCATAGCTGGAGGTCGACAATATTCGTGTGTATATGGGTATGAAAAGAAAATTCACTACTCTGGCCAGGATTGTGCTCAGACCATAAATTGCAGTCTCTCCTGCAAGTATTTTCAACGGGTGTGCGCTCATCTTCAGTATGACAATGCTTTTGGTTTATATACCAGGAAACCTATGTTCAGTTGCGGAAACCATTTTACATCGGCCTTTTCGTAATAAGAAGCAGAAAGTGTCACTGGTCCTACGGGAGATTGCCAAACTGCTGCAATGTCAGCCGAAAATGCACCTCTTGGAAACAGTCCTGTGAACTGAGTAGATCCGTCAGTTGTAACCATCAATTGTTTATAAGGCTGAAAATAAGCTCCTGTCATATGCAGAGACAGATTTTTAGCAATATGGACTATTGGCATAAGGGCAATTCCCATAAATGAAGGGGCCCTGTTTTCGTTAAGTAGTAGCGTTCTGCTGTGTGGGTTTGGCTGGAATGCGGGTAAGAACAATAGTGTAGACATACGGTCACCCATTGCTGTCCTGTTGGTTATAGTAATATCAGTAATCCATCCGAGTGTGAAATGCCTGCTTATCTCAGAATAGGACTCTTTGTACAGCCGGAGGGAAAATGTGCCATGAACAACGTTTTTCAATGGCACTGCACCCAGCGATGTGCTACCGGGGGTATAGTCCTCAGAAAGATATGTATATCTGAGAGTTATCTTCTCCTTGTCCCCAACTGTGGGGTATATCTTGTAGTTAGTGGTATTTCGCTCAAGGTAGATTGAAGGGGAGAAGAATGTGAAGTTTGTCTCGTCAGGGATATCATATGTTGTAAACTTGTCTGTCTGGTAATATTCGTAGAAGGTTCGTCCAATGTCTGCCGATACTTTCAGTAACAGGTTTTTGTATAGGTTAACGGGTGTTGCAATGCTGAATTTTGCAAACATTTCGCTCTCCTGCACATTGCTGCTTAAAACCCTGTTTGTAAAAAATTGTGTCTGACTGCCTCCGAAGTAATCAAAACGATGGAGGGTAAACTGAAGCTCGTAGAATGCCAGCGGTCTTATGGAAAAATCCTGTCTCCAGTATGCGTTCAAACCTGAGTAGAAACGGCCAAGGTTAATGTCGGCTGCTGCTTTCCACGGGTTAGACGAGAATTTTCTGTATTCGGCTCCTATGAAACCCTGATTAAGAGACGAGGATGATATATTTCCGCCGATTGACAGTCTTAAGGATGGAGCGCTCGATACTCTCAAGTGAATGTCAAAAACCGAGTCTTTGCTTATCTTGGCCACCGGATAGAAGTTCTTTACATTTCCGCTGGCAATTACCCGGTAGTACCCTCGTTTTAATTGCTCAAAATCGAAATATCTTTTTCTGTTCTCCCGGAATGTCCTGTCAATGAATTCCTTTTGTGATTGTTTAAGGCTGTCGGATATTATTACATTTTCAAACGAGAGGGGTATGCATCGGGTTCTGAAGGCAAGCCTTTTTTTTAAAAGGTTTGCATCGCTCTCTTCTCTTTTGATCTTCTCTTTTATGGCCGGGATGTACTTAAGCGCGTTCTGGTATCCCGTCTCTACCAGCTTGTCAATTTTGTCAAAATCGAGGAGACTGATTGCTTCGAACTTGCTGTCTATAAGAACCCCTTTTGTCTCCGGTAAATTATAGTTGGTCTCAACCGTCAGCATGTTTTCTATCTGTGAAAGAAGATTGTCGGATTCCAGCTCCGGGTATTTGCCGGCACATTTTACCCCTATTATATAATCCGGATTGAAATCTTCAAGCATGACGTCCCATGGAAAGTTGTTGTAGAAACCTCCGTCGAACAATAGTGTGGAATCGACCATTATTGGTTTGAAGAAGAATGGGAAAGTCATTGATGCCCTTATTGCCGACCCCATATCTCCTCTTCTTATTGTCACAGGTTTTTTATTTGCAATGTCTGCTGCCACACAACGGAAGGGCACCATCAGATTATTGAAATTATATCCGCTGGCTGCTGCGGGTGACGCAAACAGCTGCATCACAGCAAGGTCCATGGGAAATGGTGAGATGAGACTTGTTGGCAGGTTAAGGGAGTACTTGTTTTTGTTGTCTTTGGAAAAAGTGACTCCAAGCATCTCTGCTGTTGTCTCCCGTCTGTAGAAGTAAGTGGCAAATCCTTGTTCCTGTTTTCCGTTGTACCACGATTCGAATTCTTTTGAACGGAAGAGGGTGAGCATTTCGTCGGTTGTTAGCCCTATTGAATACAGGCCCCCGACTATTGCCCCCATTGATGTACCCGCAATGTAATCTATAGGTATGTGATTCTCTTCTAATGCTTTCAATACTCCAATATGCGATAATCCCTTTGCTCCTCCTCCGCTTAACACCACACCGACGCTCTGCGCCGGGAGCATCAACGGGATTAATGCAACTATTGCTGATATGACAAACTTTTTGATTTGCATAATAGTGGTAATTGAGGTATTTTTGCCCAGTAAGACAAAGGTATTAAAAAAATCTTAATCCTAATTCAAACTACATGAAACTTAACATTTTTAAATTATTGATTATCTTGTCTTTAATCGTTTATTCCTGCAAGGGAAACAAAGCGTCACAACAGCAGGAAGAACAAGCAAAAAAAGAAGATACAGTAAAAATGACAACAACTTTAGCATTTAACCCGGCAGAGCTTCCGGAAGAACCGGTTTTTGATATCCTGACAACCACAGGAACAATAAGGATAAAGCTTTACAAGGAGACACCTCTTCACAGAGACAATTTTGTCAAACTTGCCTCTGAACGTTTTTTTGATGGCATTCTGTTTCACAGGGTCATCAAAGGATTCATGATTCAGGCGGGCGACCCTCTTACAAAGGATTCTGCAAATGTTGCAAGATATGGTACCGGCGGGCCGGGGTACACAATTCCTGCTGAAATCCTCCCGCAGTTCAAACATAAGAAAGGTGCATTGGCGGCTGCCCGCAGGGGTGACGCAGGTAATCCAAAGAGAGAATCGTCAGGGTCCCAGTTTTATCTTGTTGAGGATGCTGCTAATTGTGCGCAACTAGACGGGGATTATACTATTTTTGGTGAGACCATTTACGGAATTGAAACCATTGACGTTATTGCTGCTATGCCTACCAATCATTCGGACAGGCCGTTGAAAGATGTAAAAATTATTTCGGTTACTCCGGTTGTTCAGGCTACACCTGCAAAATAGTTTATTTCATCATCTCTTTTATCTTCTTGGCCATATTAGATGCAAAAACGAATTCGTTAAGCTCCTTATGGCTGGAAGTAAGTATATTGTTTTTATCGCCCTCCCATACCAGCTCTCCATTGTAGATAAACCCTACGCTGTCCCCGATTTCCATTACGGAGTTCATGTCGTGGGTATTGATTACCGTGGTCATGTTGTACTCTTTTGTTATCTCTGCAATAAGCTGATCAATAAGAATTGAGGTATGGGGGTCAAGCCCTGAGTTGGGCTCGTCGCAGAAAAGGTATTTGGGATTGAGGGCAATGGCTCTTGCTATCCCTACTCTTTTTTGCATCCCTCCGCTGAGCTCGTTGGGAAAAAGCTTGTTTACATTTTGAAGATTAACTCTTTTAAGGCAAAAATTTACCCGTTCCAGTTTCTCCTCATTGCTCCAGTCGGTAAAGAAATCCATAGGAAAGCGTACGTTCTCTTCTACTGACGCAAAGTCAAAAAGGGCACTGCCCTGAAAAAGCATCCCTATCTCCTTGCGTATGTTCTTTTTATCTTTAAAGTCAAGCTTATTGAAGAGTATGTTTTCGTACCAAACCTCTCCACTGTCCGGTTCAAAAAGCCCCACAAGTGATTTTAGAAGGACCGTCTTTCCTGAACCGCTGGCTCCAATTATCAATGAACATTCGCCGGGCTGGTAATTTATCGAGATATCTTTCAATACCTGCTTCTCACCAAAGAACTTATTTAATTTTACTACTCTTATCATCTTTTTTGTCCGGCTTTAATTGAGCATGAGCTGTGTAATAATCAGATTGACAAGCAGTATAGTTACACTGCTCACTACTATGGCCTTGGTGCTTGAACTTCCAACTCCAAGTGACCCTCCAGAGGCGTTGTATCCGTAAAACGACGACACGCTTGTTATAACAAAGCTGAAGGCCGACATCTTTACCATGCTGTAGAAAATATAGTATGAGCGGAATGCGTAGTGAAGTCCTTCTGAGTACTGGCTAAGTGTCACTATTCCTGTTATCATTACTATTATTGCTCCCCCAAGCAACCCCAGGATGAAACTCATAACCATGAGCAAAGGGTTGAAGATGGTTGCTGCTGCAATTTTTGGCAGTATAAGATAGCTGGCTGAATTTATGCCCATCATCTCCATGGCATCTATCTGCTCAGTAATTCTCATACTCCCAATCTCCGATGATATGTTGGACCCTACCTTACCTGCGAGTATGAGTGCTATCATTGTAGAACAGAACTCCAGTGCGAGACTCTCTCTGGCCATATAACCCACGTACATCTTTGATATGAAAGGGCTCTCTATATTACTTGCTGTCTGTATCACAATAACTGCTCCTATGAATACAGATATGACTGCAATTATAGGTATGGAGCTTAATACTAGTTTTTCTGTATCTATGAAGAACTGCTTCCAAAAGAGCTTCCCTTTTTCCGGTCTGCTGAAAACTATCTTCATCAGAAGAAAGTATCTGCCCAATAGTTCGAGTGAATTTTTCATTTAATATTGAATCTACGCAAAAATACCGTTTTTTGACTATATTCGCGACAAATTTTAACTAAGGATTTGAAAATTATATATCATATTGTCCTAAAGCTTTACTACTCAATGTCCTGTATTTTGGGGCTTTTCAATAGAAAAGCATCCTTGTTCTGTAATGGCAGGAAAGGGCTTCTGGAACTCATACGCTCTCGGGTAAATACAAATGATCCTGTGTTCTGGGTACACTGTTCTTCGGTTGGTGAGTTTGAACAGGGGAGACCCTTGATTGAATCTTACAAGGCGCTTAACCCTTCGCACAAGGTTCTGCTGACATTCTTTTCCCCTTCGGGTTATGAGCTCAGAAAAAACTATCCACTGGCTGACTGGGTGTTTTATCTTCCGATGGACAGCAGACAGAATGCTATGGATTTTCTGGATATTGTCAAACCGGCGTTGGCTGTTTTCATAAAGTACGAATTTTGGCTCAATTACCTCGACCAGTTGCATAAGAGAGGGATACCAACATATGTTGCTTCTGCAATATTTCTGCCTCGTCAGAGGTTTTTCCGGTGGTATGGTGGATTGTTCAGAAGTATGCTGAGCAACTTCACACACATTTTTGTTCAGGATGAGGCATCGGCTAAACTTCTTCATTCTATTGGCATAGACAATGTGTCTGTTAGCGGTGATACCCGGTTCGACAGGGTGAATCAGATAACAATTGCAAATGGTAACGTTGAACATATCAGAATCTTTGCTCAGGATTCTCCTTGCTGGGTTGCAGGAAGTACCTGGCCGATTGACGAGGAGATGATTGCCGCAATATTTCACAACTTGCCCTACAACAAACTGATTATTGCTCCTCATGAGGTGACCCCTAAACATATTGCTCGTATATGCGCCTATTTTTCTGACTATAAGGTTGTCAAATACAGCCAGATAAAAGATGTAAAAATTGATGCGAGAATTGAGTCAAGATTGAGAGAGGCCAGGGTACTTGTGATAGATTCGATCGGGATTTTATCGAAGATCTACAAATATGGCTCTTTTGCCTATGTTGGCGGCGGCTTTGGCGCCGGAATCCACAATATCCTTGAGGTTGCCACCTATGGAAAACCCGTAATCTTCGGACCTAAATACCATAGATTTAAAGAGGCTGTTGACCTGGTCGCGCTTGGCGGGGCTAAAAAGGTTTCTAAGATCAAAGATCTTAACACTTTTGCCAAAAGTTTCCTTTCCAATGAAGAGCTACGTGCCAAAAACGGAGCCATTTGCAGGAAATATATTGAGAATAACACAGGAGCAACCGAACGGGTGCTTAAGGGCATTGGGCAATAGGCATTGGGCAATAGGCAATGGGCAATAGGCAATGGGCATTGGGCAATGGGCAATAGGCAATGGGCAATAGGCAATAGGCAATGGGCATTGGGCAATGGGCAATAGGCAATGGGCAATAGGCAATGGGCATTGGGCATTGGGCAATAGAATTTGCTAATATGCGAATATGCGAATGTGCGAATGTGCGAATGTGCGAATGTGCTTTAAGTTTCTCCCAACCAAAAAACTTCCTTGAAGTTTTTCATATAGAGCTATTATTCAGCTGGTTATTAAATATAATCAGAAAAATCTTTAAAGAAATTATTTCTTATAATCCAGCATACCTGCAAATTGCAAAAAACTCCTTTGGAGTTTCTTTGAAGTTTCCCACATGGTTAAGTATTACATAGTCAGTATGTAAGAAGGTGTTTTTGTCTTTTTAGTTTTCAATAGCTCAAACTATGATAATAACAGGATACTCAAAGTAACTTTACTTTAATCGATTTGGAAAAACATCGTTGACACTGGCTACCGTGTTTATAATTACCATATATTCTGATAGATACATATTGGCCTAATAATCAGGCAATTTTTTAAATGTTTGTGAGTCATACATATACTACTGTCTCTGCCAGAGACAGTAGTAGTTCGTTGAAAATGGGAAATATACACAATTGTCTACTAATCAAAAATTTGCTGATCACTCTGGCAGAGTTAGCAAACACTTGATATGCAGCTGAATATGAAATTCATATGGAGGTAAATCTTGCAGAAACATACTTTCCTGTGTTATTTTAAAGATTTTGTGCCCCGATTAGCATATTTGGGAAACTTCAAGGGAGTTTGCTTTAAATAAAAAGCCAGACATGTAAAATCTGGCCTTTTTATATTTCCACCCGGAGAGCTTCCTGGGATTTGCTCCAACTGCTTTTTTTCTGCCCCCCCCATTAGCACATCAGCACATCAGCCATTAGCACATCAGCACATTAGCACATTAGCACATTAACCCATTAGCACATCAGCACATTAGCACATTAGCACATTAACCCATTAGCACATCAGCACATTAGCACATTAGCACATCAGCACATTAACCCATCAGCACATTAACCCATTAACCCATTCTCACATTCCAATCCTGATTCCCAAACTGCAATTGCGACCGAAGCCCCAATATCCCCTGAAACTGCCTAGTGTGTGGTCAGTCCCATCCTTGCCTCTCTCAATATATTGTTCGTTAAGAATGTTGTTGACAGTAAGGAACAACGTTGTGTTCACAGATCTTCTGGTTATGCCTGACCAGCTCTTTTCCCATGTGATTCCGGCATCAATGAGGTTGTTGTCGGGTAGCCTGTATGATGGTTTCCTGTCAGCGGGATTGTTTCTTGTGGTTGGGTCGAAGTCGGCATATAGCCTGCTGTTATATTTCCAACCGGCATTTAAGTTCACTCCTCTGAATATAGTAATATCTGCTATAAGCGAAACTTGTGTCTGTGGCGCGTCTCCAACAGGAAGGCCATTACTGTAGACCTCTACCTGATCAACCACCACTCCGGAATATTCATCATAAATATTTGCGGTTACATCATTTTTCCATTTCCAGTTGCCAAGAGAAGCGTAGGCGTTAAGACTGAACCAACGAGTAAAATTGTGGTCAATGTTTAGCTCCAGCCCATAGTGCAGAGCATCAAGACCCTGAACCATATATCTGTAGGTGGTGTTGTCAAGTTGCTTGTAGGGGTCGGACATTATTGTCTTGTTCTTCCAGTATGCCCAGTAACCTGTAATCTCTACAGAACCTCTCTGGTGAATATACCTGTACCCAGCCTCTGCAAGTATGTTCCTTTCGTTTTTTACATTTGATGTAAGCTGGTTTGTGCCGCTTGAAAAGAAGACGTCGGAATATGGAAGGCGACTGTATGCTGCTGCATTTATGAATATTGAGCTTCTTTGCGACAGTCTGTTAAGTGCCCCCCCTTTTGCGCTGAAACCAAATGCCGAGGCTGTCGGACTGTTGACAGATGTTGCTGTACTGGTCGGAGTGTCCACATAATTGTACTTATCCCATCTGTTGTAACTGCTCAACATGAGGGAAGTTCCTCCGCGGATGTCCCATTTGGCACTCTTGTAGTTTCCGCTGAGGTATATGGTGGTATGATTGATGGTCTTTCCATTGTCGGTACGTATGTAGTCCCCGACCTTTTTGACAGGGTTCCTGCCGGCAATTCCTGCAAGTGATTTGTGTGCATAGTCTTCATACCAGTACTGACCTCCCAGAAGATCTGTTATCCTCTCCTTTTCCCATGTTGAATAATACTGATAATGAACCCCTCCCTGTAGGTTAACCTTATCCGAGACCTGGTAACTCAGGTTGTTTTTGAACCCGGTCTGAGTGTGTCCCGCAAGATAATCGCTAAGAATGTTTCTTGACGAACCGTCTTCTATGAGTAAAGGAGCAGCATATCGGCTAATCTCCTCATTAACAGCTACAACAGCATCCCAGTCAATATGCCCATCCTTCTGAAAATCTATGATTCTTTTTCCCTTGGACTCGGCCCATCTTCCACCTCCATGACCAACAGAAATGTATAGGGTATTTGAAATATCCAGTCTGTCAGTTGCTTTGTAGAAGTGATTGAGAGTTATGTAGGGTTTATGATAAAAGTTCTCACTTAGGTTTTTTGGTTCTCCATTCAGGTATCCCCAGTTTTTGCTATATTTAAGTCCGTATTTGTCAATTTCTGTCTGACTAAGTCTTACTGACCTCTGCTGATGTCGCTCTGGTGAACCGAGTACTGTCAGTAGAATACTGTGTGAGGCATTTATTTTTTTGCTCACATTGAGCATGTATGCCCACGAATTTATATCAGACCCCTCTACATACCCTTTTCCCCAGGCATAGGAGCCCATGAGTGACATTGCCCAGCCTTTGCTGTTCTGCCCGGTATTTAGATTGACGAAGCTCTTCTTCTGGCCGTAGTCGGTGAAATAGATACCCGTTGATAATGACGGTTTCTGCGATGTTGTGTTTGTAATGATGTTAATGGTTCCTCCCACTGAGTTGTCTGAAAGCATCGACGCACCGATTCCTTTTTGTACTTGTATTGAATTAGTTGCGTCTGAAAGCCCCATCCAGTTATTCCAGAACATGTTCCCTGTAACGAGACCAGAGATAGGAATACCGTTAAGCATGACAGAAATATTCTCCTGCTTGAATCCCCTGATGTTGATTTTGGCATCTCCGTAACTTCCCGATTCGCTGGTTGCATAAATTCCGGGGATGTCTTTCAAAAGTTCAGGATAGGTTCCTCCTGTTGATTTCCGCGCTATCTCTGCATGGCTGATGGTCTTTAGCCTTAACGGAGATGAACGTTCGTTTACGAATGACGCAGAGAGAACAATTTCCTTGAGATTGATCTGCAGACTGTCCTGCTGATTTTGAGAGTAGATTGATCCACTTGTGTGGATGAGCAGAGGGATGCATAGCATCAAAGCCCTGCTGATTGGGTTTATTTTTTTTGTTTCCATAATGTCTTCTTCCTTCCAGACTTTACTGTCGGTACCGTAGTTTCAAACGGTTCTGCCTTTACGGCTCGCGGACTATACCGCCGATCGGGAATTACACCCTGCCCTGAAGATTTGTGGCCGCAAAGGTATAAAAAAAAAATATCCGTCCAAATTTATTTGCTGTGCACCGTGGCCGTGCCACCAGCTCGCCCTCCAGCCGCACCCCCAGCGCCCCATCAGCCCTATGCTTTCATGGCCACTGCTTGTATATCAGCATATTAGCTACCATTGAATATTTGCACAACTATTTGATAATGAGCACATGGCCATGAAAGCATAGGGCTGAAAATGTGTTTCAAATTATTTTACTAACTTTGAAATTATAAAATTTAAAGTCAAGAGGAGGGAGAGATTGTGGGAAAGATCAGAAGACTTTCGGAGGTAGGAATCTACCATATTTACCTTAGGGGAAATTCTAAATTTATCATTTTTTATGAGGACGATGATTATCGTCAGTTTTGCAAATGTATTGATATTGCAAGAGTGAAACATGGGGCAAAAATCTATGCTTACGCGCTAATGGACAATCACATACATTTACTTGTCAGATGTGTTGCCATTGATAAATTTGTATCTGGATTTATGATAGGTTTTGTCATGTGGTACAATAGAAAATACAAACTATCTGACAGGCTATGCCAGAGTCCATACAATAGTGCGGTAAAAAACACTTATGCGAAAATTCGCTCATCAATATTGTATATTCTTCAAAATCCGGTTAAAGCTCGTATGTGCTCAACCCATGAAGAGCATAAATGGTCTTCATATAAAATGTATTTTAATAATATTGACAAAAAGAAAAAAAAGATTGCTGATGTATTTACTAATATCGAAGTTGATACATCAATGGTGCAAGAGATGTTTGAATCTAAGGAGAACCTTGATTTTGAGTTAAGTAATAATTCTATTTGTGAGAAGGAGATAAGGGAGAAAGAAGATAATTGGAAAAGAATTTCTCATAGTGAGTTATGCGCAGAACTTAATAGACTGCTAAATAATAGAGAGTTATCGGAATTGTCAAGAGATGAATTAAAGATGATTGCACGATTAATAATACGCAATACTACAGCAAGCTACGGGCAAATAGCTTCTTTACTGCATGTAAGTTATGAATTTGTAAGAAAATTAAAATACCGCTGAACGAGCGCAGCCAACAGAGCTTCCAGCCCCAGAGCTTCCAGCCCTATGCTTTCATGGCCACTAACTGAATATCAATAGATTAGCTGATATTGACTTTTTGCGCAACTATTTGATAATGAGCACTTGGCCATGAAAGCATAGGGCTGATGGGGCTGATGGCTCTGGGGGTGTGTGGTGTGTGGCGGCTGCACAGATGTAACAGTGGTATTGACATACAAAAAATAGCCAAAATTGGCCAAAAAAAGGTGGCCAAAAATCGGCCACCTATCTTAGGTATTTTATTTGTAGAGGTTAATCGTTGACTGATAATTGATAATCGTCGATAGATGATCTGTATTATAGTCAATAATCTAGATTAGTCGTTCAGCGAGTAGCGGAAAAATCCGGTAACTTTAACTTCTGGATCTACAGTTTTAAGATATGCTGCAACGGTAATTTTGCCATCCTTAACGAAAGTCTGGTCTTCCAGAGTGCTCTCTTTAAAGAACTTGTTTAATTTGCCTTGCGCAATCTGTTCAACCATGTTTTCAGGTTTACCTTCTTCACGAATCTGTATGCGGTAAATTTCAAGTTCTTTGTCGATAACTGATTGAGGGCAACTGTCTTTGCTTACAGAAACAGGGCTCATTGCAGTTATTTGCATAGCAATTTCCCTACCAACCTCAAGGCTGATTACTTTTGAGAAACCAACTATGGTGGCAAGTTTCCCATTTGTGTGAATATAAGGTGCAATGAAAGCAGCCTCCAGCTTGTTGTAAACAGGAACAGCATGTTTTTCACCACTCTTTCCGGTTTGCTGAGTAACAGCCTCTTCTATAGTCTGACCATCAAGCATGCATTTTTTGAGAGCATCAAGATCTTCAGGGAAAGAAGCAAGTGCAACATTTGCAATGTCGTTAGCAAGTTTCTGGAATTCAGTGTTCTTAGCCACGAAGTCAGTTTCGCAACCGAGACATGTAAGAATTCCTTTTTTGCCATCGGCGCTAACCTTGGCAATAACTGAACCCTCGGTAGTGTCACGGTCAGCTCTTTTAGCTGCAACAAGTTTCCCTTTCTCGCGAATTATGTCTTTTGCTATATCGAAGTCACCATTAGCTTCAATCAATGCACTTTTACAGTCCATCATACCGGCACCGGTCATGTGACGTAATTTGGCAACATCTGTTGCTTTGATTTCCATATTATTTGATTTAAAAGCGTTAATAAATTATTTATGCAGTAGCCTCATCTTCTGCTACTTCCGGAGCAGCCTCTTCGGCAGCAACTTCAGCAACCTCGACTGCCGGAGCAACCTCAGCAATAACCGGAGCAACCTCAGCAACAACCGGAGCAACTTCAGCAACAACCGGAGTAACCTCAGCAACAACCGGGGCAACTTCAGCAACAACCGGAGCTGCAGCAGCCATGGCCTCTCTTATGTCAATCTCTGGCTTCTGTGCAGATTTACGAGTACGCATTTTTTTGCTACCATCAGGAGCAGCTTCACTGCTATCAACAGCAGGACCCTCTTTATCTTTCTCCAGTTTTCTCTCTGAAAGACCCTCTGAAATAGCCTTGCATAAAATGTCCATAACCAAAGCTATGGATTTAGCAGCATCGTCGTTTGCAGGAATCACGAAATCAATAGGACCCGGATCGCAACAAGTATCAACCATAGCGATTACTGGTATATTAAGACGATTAGCTTCTTTAACAGCATTCATTTCTTTTTGAATGTCAATAATGAACAGGGCAGAAGGCAGGCGGTTAAGGTCTGCAATTGAACCCAGGTTCTTTTCTAGTTTAGCCCTCTGACGGGTAACCTGCAGCCTCTCACGTTTAGCAAGAGTCTCAAAGGTACCGTCGGTAAGCATTTTGTCAATGGTGTTCATCTTTTTAACAGCCTTACGGATCGTAGGGAAGTTAGTAAGCATTCCACCGGGCCAGCGCTCTGTGACATAAGGCATGTTCACAGCCTTGGCATTGTCGGCAACAATATCTTTTGCCTGTTTTTTTGTAGCAACAAAAAGGATTTTGCGACCTGAACGAGCCAGTTGCTTCATCACATTTGCAGCTTCATCTATCTTGATAACGGTCTTGTGCAGATCAATGATATGGATACCATTCTTCTCCATGAAAATGTAGGGAGCCATTTTTGGGTTCCACTTTCTTTTTAAGTGGCCAAAATGTACACCTGCATCAAGTAGGTCTTGGAAATTTGTTCTTGGCATTGTTTTGATTTTTCTAAATTTTTATTTTTCTCTTTATTTCAATCCGGAGTAGTGACTTTAATAATTCTGATTTGTCAGTCTCTCGGATTTTCCGCAGCAGGACAAACCCTGGTAGCTATACTTTTATAGATCCTGTGGTTTTATAATCCATGCTGTGCAAGGTCATCAGTCTTCTGTTAATATAAATACTAACGTTTGCTGAATTGGAAGCGTTTACGTGCGCCAGGCTGACCCGGTTTCTTTCTCTCAACCTCACGTGGGTCACGAGTAAGAAGGCCATTTGACTTTAACATAGGACGGTAATTTTCGACATCGATCTTGCAAAGAGCACGAGCGATACCTAAGCGAAGAGCTTCTGCCTGACCTTTAATTCCGCCGCCATCAAGATTTACTTTGATGTCAAACTGAGAAACGGTGTTGGTTAGCTCCAATGCCTGTTTTACGATGTACTGAAGAGTTTCCTCTTTGAAGTACTCTTCAAGAGGTCTGTCGTTGATCGTAATGTTACCTTTTCCTGTGAATACATAAACGCGAGCAACTGCTGATTTTCGTCTTCCAAGGGCGTTAATTACTTCCATGCTCTGTTTAAATTTCTGTTAGTTTAATTTCTTTTGGTTGCTGTGCCTGATGCGGATGTTCCGATCCTTCATAAACAAAAAGGTTGCGGAATAAATCTGCTCCAAGTTTATTTTTTGGCAGCATGCCCTTTACGGCGTGCTCAACTACGGCTAATGGCTTACGTTTCAAAAGCTCTCTTGGAGCCTCGAACCTCTGCCCGCCGGGATAACCGGTGTGTCTGATATACACCTTGTCTGTCAACTTCTTACCTGTCAGGCGAACCTTTGTTGCGTTGAGAATAATTACATTATCTCCGCAGTCCACGTGTGGTGTAAAGTTGGCTTTGTTCTTGCCTCTGAGAATAAGTGCTACTCTCGACGCAAGCCTTCCTAATACTTGATCGGTGGCATCAATAACTACCCACCCTTTGGTAACGGTAGCATCATTTGCCGACACGGTCTTGTAACTCAATGTGTCCACTTTGTTGATTTTTAGATTAATACATTAATATTGTTGCGATTTCCCCACAAAATAGGGGGCTGCAAAGATATAACTATTTTTTAAAGTGACAAAATCCGGCTTATTTCGTGCCAATTTTTATTAATCTCGTTATGTCTGGAACAGGCCTCATCAAAAGGAGTGTAGACAGTCTGATTCTGCATCTGCCCCACCATGACCCCGAAACGACCCTGGATGAGTGCATTTACGGCCTCATGACCTAGAATACTGGCCAACACACGGTCGTTGCAGCTTGGTGAACCACCACGTTGAATATGTCCCAGTGTTGTTACGCGCATCTCGTAGTTAGGAAGTCTGGTCTTGACCTTCTCGGCAACCTCTATTGCACCACCTCCATCCTCACCCTCAGCAACAATTATTATCCCTGAGGTCTTGTTCTTGCGCCTGTCAAGCTCCATATAGCTGCATAGTTTGTCAATATCTGTATGAACCTCAGGAACGAGAGTAGCCTCTGCACCTGTGGCAATGGCTGTGTTGAGGGCGATAAAACCAGAATCACGACCCATAACCTCAACAAAGAAAATTATATTGTGGGAATCTGCAGTGTCCCTAAGTTTGTCAACAGCAGAAACAGCAGTATTAATTGCAGTGTCAAAGCCTATAGTGAAATCGGTCCCGTAGATGTCGTTGTCAATTGTCCCGGGAATACCCACAACCGGGTACCCATGCTCCTTGTAGAGCAGGTTAGCACCACGAAACGAACCATCACCGCCAATTACAACCAGGGCATCAATACATGCTTCCCTTAAATTCTCGTATGCTATCTTTCTCATCTCCCTGTCCCTGAATTCAGGACAACGTGAGGATTTTAGAATAGTTCCTCCCTGAGATATGATTTTTGAAACAGAGTGTGATTGCATACTCATGAACTGCTTGTTTATAAGACCTGAGTATCCCCTTATAACTCCCGCAACCTCAAGGTTATTATATATTGCTGTCCTTACAACAGACCGTATGGCAGCATTCATTCCGGGAGCATCCCCGCCGGAAGTTAACACCCCAATCCTGCAAATTTTTTTTCTGCTCATTCCTTCTCCAGATTTAGAGTCGCAAAATTACTCTTTTTTATTCTTTTACAAATTTATACTTTTGCATCATGAAGATTGCAGAGATAGAACTTGGCGAGAGACCCCTTTTTCTGGCCCCCATGGAGAATGTTACAGATGCCTCTTTCAGATACATATGTAAAGAATTTGGCGCAGACATGATGTATACAGAGTTTATCTCTTCTGACGGACTAATACGTGATGCAAAAAAGTCACTGGCCAAACTTGAGACATTTGAATACGAAAGGCCCATTGGAGTGCAGATTTACGGCCATTTGCCTGATGCTATGGTTGAGGCAGCAAAGATAGCAGAGTTGGCAAATCCGTCACTTATTGATATAAATTTTGGTTGTCCGGTAAACAAAATTGCCCAACGAGGGGCAGGATCGGGAATGATGAGGTATCCCGACAAGATGATTGAAATTACCAAAAGGGTAGTGGACGCTGTAAAGTTGCCTGTGACGGTGAAGACAAGGCTGGGATGGGACGAAAATTCTAAAATAATTATTGAACTGGCTGAGAGGTTACAGGATGTGGGAATTGCGGCTCTTACAATACATGGGAGGACACGGTCCCAACTATATAAAGGTGAGGCAGACTGGTCGCTAATTGCAGAAGTAAAGAACAACCCCAGGATGCATATACCTATAATTGGTAACGGCGACATAACCTCGGCCATTGCTGCAAAGGAGGCTTTTGACAAGTATGGAGTGGACGGGATAATGATAGGAAGAGCAACTTACGGCAGACCTTGGCTTTTTAAAGAGATAAAACACTATCTTGCGACGGGAGAAGAGATGTCGGAGCTTACCGTAAGTGAAAAGACGGAACTGGCGAGAAGACACCTTATAAGATCTGTTGAGGTAAAAGGAGAACGAGTGGGAGTACTTGAAATGAGAAGGCACCTTTCTCATTATTTCAAGGCACTGCCTCACTTTAAAGATATTAAATTACAGCTGGTAACAGAAAACAGCCATATTGAATTGCTTAAAATACTTGACCACATAGAACAAACTTATTCACAAGAAAAAAACTGACAGATGAGGTACACCTTCGTTAACAAACTGCTTCTTTTTCCTCTTTATTTTACACTCAAGTTCAGACACTATCTTTTTGACAAAGGAATATTAAAATCAAGGAAATTTGATGTTCCCATTATTTCTATAGGAAACATTTCGGTAGGAGGAACTGGAAAAACTCCTCATACAGAGTTTCTTATAAGAGAATTACTGCCAAAATACAAGGTTGCAGTATTGTCAAGAGGCTATGGACGAAAAACCCGAGGGTTCCGTATTGTAGAAATTGACAACAAAGTTTCTGAGGTGGGAGACGAACCACTTCAGATGAAGAAGAAATTTTCTGATATAATAATAGCTGTCTGCGAGAAGAGAGTTAAGGGAGTGGAGGCACTGCTTGCATTGCCGGAAGAACAGAGACCTACTGTAATTCTTCTGGATGATGGGTTTCAACACAGATGGATATCACCTTCGACAAACATAGTTCTCATAGACTTCAGCCTGCCGCTTGAGACGGAGTATCTCTTCCCTATAGGAAAATTACGGGATCTGCCTGAGCAAATTCAAAGAGCAGATATAATAATAGTTACAAAATGTCCCGACGAGATTTCACTGGAGGCCAGGTTTGAATGGGAGAGAAGGCTAAGACTCAATTCAAGACAACGGATGCTGTTCTCCAATATCTCATATGGAGAACCGGAAAGCATCTTTCAAGGAGCTGACAGAAGGTACATATATTCAAGGTTTGCGATTCTTATAACAGCAATAGCAAACCCAAGACCTCTCATATATCATCTGCTGAGTGATTATAAGATAATTGCAAAGATGTCATTTCGCGATCACCACAATTTTACCTCATCAGAAGTATCAAGAATTAACAAACTTGCAGCAAAGTGGCCTAAAGCTGTTATCTATACAACAGAAAAAGATGCTCAGAGATTAATGTCTAAAAACAAGCTTTCTGAGAATGTCAAATCGAGAATCTTCTATATACCTATTAAGGTTTCAATAATAAATAAGCCGGAAGCCGGAATAAGCTTCATTTAGTATGCTTATTGTTTATTATAATCAATTATCTATCTGCGATGCAAGTATCTTGTGATTAGATCATAAACTGAGTCAATTTTATGATAGTTTTTAACATAAAATGTGTAATGAATTAAAAATTTGTTATATATTTACTACTACCAAAACCGTAATAATCAGTTTTGTCGTACTATATATATGTAACTCAATCACATGGTTTTGGTTATACAATTAAATATTTATCAACCAATAAACAACAAAATATAACTTCAGAAACCTTTTTTGTAAACTATATTTTTAACCTAAAATTTTAAACTCATGCATGTTTCAAAAGAAAGAGACCGTATGGTACGAAAAGTACTGTCGGTTTTCGCCCTTCTGTTAATAACAGGAACAATGTGGGCGCAGACAATCAGGGTCACAGGTATTGTTAAGGATGGCAAAGGCGAGCCACAAGTTGGTGTTGCTGTTGTCATTGGTGGAACAAAGACCGGTGTATCCACAGATTTAAATGGTGCTTACGAAATTTCGGCCCCTGCAAAAGGAACTCTGGTGTTCTCTGCAATAGGGATGAAAAAACAAGAAATCCAGATTAACAACCGTTCAAAAATTGATGTTATCATCCAGGAAGATGCTCTTCTTCTTGAAGCATTGGTTGTTGTGGGTTTCGGTACCCAAAAGAAAGAGAATCTGACGGGAGCTGTGGCAACTGTTGACACAAAGCTTTTAGAAAGCAGACCTATTGCTGACATCGGCAGGGGACTTCAGGGTTCAACACCAGGTCTCAGTATTGTTATCCCAAGTGGAGAAATTGGCTCTGACCCTATTATGAAAATTCGTGGCCAGTTCGGTTCCATGCAGGGAGGTTCATCTCCTCTGATTCTGTTGGATAATGTTGAAATACCTTCAATTCAAATGATTAATCCAGATGATGTTGAGTCAATCTCAGTATTGAAGGATGCGGCATCTTCTTCAATTTACGGAGCAAAGGCAGCATTTGGAGTTATTTTGATTACTACTAAAAAAGGAGCTAAAACAGAAAGTGTAAATGTTTCATATTCAGGAAACATTTCTTTCCAGAACATCTCAAAAAAGATGGAGATGGGTATGCTTGACGCTTTTGAATATTCAACCCTTGCCATGGAACGTGCCGGTTCTGTTGTTTCTGGTGCATTCTGGATGTATACACGCGAAGGTTATGAAAAAGCAAAGATATGGAAAGAAAAATGGGGTGACGTTGTAAAGCCAAATGACCCAATGTTGTATGGTCGTGACTGGTATGTGAATGTGAATAATTACAAGATAGGATTAAGAACCTATGATCCTTATGATTATATGATAAAAGAGTGGACACCTACTCAAACACATAACTTATCGGTAAATGGTAAAAGTGGCAAAACCGATTACAATATGAGTTTTGGATATCTTGACCAGACAGGACTTATTAAACCTTCCAAAATTGATGACTTCAGACGTTTTAACGGAGCTGTCCGTGTAGGTACGGATATTAATAAATGGCTGAGAATTTATACAGGAGCCATGTTTTCTAAGCGAGTAAAGCGATATGCATATGCTACAAACTCAACTACTGCAGACCCTTGGCTGTACCTTTATCGTTGGGGACCAACCTATCCTATGACAACAGAAGACGGAAATCCTCTCAGGAGTCCGGTATATGAAATGTCTGCGGCAAATACAGCGTCTCAGGAAACAAATTATACAAGTCTTAATGGTGGATTGACAATTACACCTCTTAGGGACTGGAAAATTAATTTTGACTATACTCATGCCAATCAGGAGTATATTAACAAGAGACCGGGTACTCGTTATACAGCAGGCGATACCTGGGCCGCTGCTCTTGTAAAAAATGACGATGCAGGAAACCGTATTTATGTGAATGATTCTGGCCAGGTTGTTCCTTCGGCCACAGCTGGAGCTATGCCGGCGTATAAATTAAATTACTGGACCTATACAGGCTTAACCGGAGCTAATCCTGACCACGTTTACCGATATGCCAAGAATGATAAATGGAACACTATTAACTTAAACACAACTTATGATCTGAATCTCAATGAGATACATAAGTTCAAATTAATGCTTGGAATAAACAGTTCTAGTTATATAAATGCATATAACTGGTCCAACACTACACAGTTGATTGATATTACAAATCCTCAGTTTGACCTTGCCACAGGTACACAAACCACAAGTGGTGGTGAATACTGGGAATCACAGTTAGGTTTCTTTGGCCGTTTAAACTACAACTATAAAGAGAAATATTTAGTTGAAGCAAATATCAGATATGATGGAACATCAAAATTCCCTACAGATCTTAAATGGCGTTGGTTTCCTTCATTCTCTGCGGGTTGGCGCGTAAACGAAGAACCTTGGATGCAATGGGCAAAAACTAAACTTAATACCTTAAAAATAAGGGCGTCCTGGGGTACTATTGGCGACCAGTCTGTGCCTAACACTCTCTATATGCCAACGATGACAGGTTCACCAAGCAGTTGGTTGCTTGGAGGTGCAAAACTTTACCAGTTTGGAACTCCCGGTTCTGTTTCCTCAACAGTTACATGGCAGGATATTACTACATTCGATGCAGGTTTGGATGCACGTTTCTTTAGTAGCAATCTTGGTCTGTCTTTTGACTGGTTTAACAGAAAAACTGAGAATATGATTGTTCCGCTGGAGGGTATTCCGGCAACCTTCGGTACAGGTGCACCACAAGGTAACTATGGTTCATTGACAACAAATGGTATAGAAATCCAACTTGACTATAATCACCGTTTCAGAAATGGTCTGGGGATTAATTTTGTAGCAACTTTTGCAGATGCTATAACAAAAATAACCGAGTATGGTACTACCAAAAGTATAAACGGCTGGTATGTTGGAAAAACATATGGGGAAATATGGGGATACGAAACTGACAGATTATTTCAAAAAAGTGACTTTGAATATGGTACAGATGGTAAACTGATTACTGTAACATCTACAGACGGATTCACCGTAAACAAATTTACAGACGCAACCATGGCAACACAAGGAAAATTGCAAGCTGGAAACTTTAAGTTTGGCCCGGGTGACGTTAAGTTTAAAGATTTAAACGGGGATGGTATAATCAATACAGGTAACAGCTTACTAACGAACGCAAATGGTGAGCCCGACTATGGCGATTTAAAAATTATTGGCAACTCTACTCCTCGCTACCTGTATAGTTTAAGAGCAGGACTTGACTTTAAAGGGGTTGATTTTTCCATATTCATTCAAGGTGTAGGTAAACGCGATGTATGGGGAGACGGCTTCCTGTCTATTGCAGGCTATGAGTCAGCAAATGGAGCAATGCCACAGGCATTTGCAGGTAATTTCTGGAGAGAAGACAGACCAAATGCTTTTTATCCGAACCCATACAACCAGGGTGGCAGCAGCACTACTTTAAACATGCAGGTTCAGTCCAGATATTTACTTAACATGGCATACCTGAGAATCCAGAATATGACATTAGGTTATACTTTGCAGTCCAACCTATTAAACAAACTCAAAATAAATAAATTGCGAGTATATGTAGCTTTGGAAAATTTCTTCACATTTGACCATCTTGGCACTATACCTATTGACCCTGAGGAAGTTGCAGGTTATTCAATGTGGAATACTTCTAATTACAATTTGAGTCGTACCGGTGTTGGCGTTCCAACCTATAAGAGTGCGTCAGTTGGTCTTCAGTTGAACTTCTAAAATTTAAGAATTATGAAAAAATACATATTAATTATATTATCTGTAGTTACTCTTATGTTTGCAGGTTGCAGCGATTTCCTGAACAGACAATCGTTAACAACTATGAACGACGACAACTACTGGACATCTGAAAACAACCTTCGCCTATTTGCGAATGGATTTTATGCAAATTATTTTGTAGGATACAGTTCTGCCTGGGGCGTTGATTATACTCCTCTTCGTGGATATTATTTTTCAGATGACTTTACATCAACCGGAAAACAGTCAGGCTTCGAAACACAAGCTCCTGCTTCAAGAACCTCTACAAGTGAGACTGCTGCCTGGTTAACTACCTATGCCGGTCCAACCTGGAATTTTTCTTGGGTTAGAAAATCAAATTTGTTTCTTGAGAGAATAGATAAGATGAAAGAAACATATTTATCAGCAACTGCTTATCAGCACTGGAGTGCAGTAGCCCGTTTTTTCAGAGGATATGAATACAGTCGTCTTGTTAGTGTATTTGGAGATGTTCCTTATTTTGACAAAGTTGTGCCTGAGGTGGAACTTGACCTTTTGTACAAGGACAGGGACAGCAGAACAGTTGTAATGGACAAAGTGTATGACGATTTCGTTTATGTGCTGGACAACATGCGATTGACTGATGGAGATAATCAATATCTTAACAGATATATTGCTGCCGGTTTCATTTCACGGTTTATGTTGTTTGAAGGCACCTGGCAAAAGTATCACCTGAACAATACTACAAACGCCAAGAAATATCTTGATTTAGCAGTAAGAGCGGCAGATCTTGTTATGTTATCTAACAAATACTCATTTACCAGTGATTTTCGTTCTCTTTTTGGGACAATATCGTCAGGTGGTTTGGGCGCGAACAAAGAAGTTCTTATGTACAGACATTACGATGCGGCTCTGGGAGTGACTCATCACGTTGCATCGTATTCAAATATTACAGAAAGCCAGGCTCCGGCAGCAAACCTTTCTCTTGCAAAAGCATTTATATGTAATGATGGTCAGCCATATAAGTTATCTACAGTAACAAATGCAACAAGCCTTGATATAAAAAATATGGTACTTACCCGTGACCCTCGTTTTGAAGCTACATTCTGGGATGCTCCCAGACTACAGGCTAGTACATTGCTTTATGCGTGTAAGTTCATAGATAGGATAGGTCCTACTTATGCCGGGGGAACATACCCTTCACAGTACGGTTCCAATACTAACACTAATGATGCTCCAATAATGCGTCTGGCAGAAGTTGTTTTAAACTGGATTGAAGCTAAGGCAGAACTGGCAACCATGGGTGGCGCTGCCGTAACACAGGCAAATATTGATGCTTCCATAAATGCAATACGAAATCGTCCGCTTGATGCTACTGCAATTGCAAAAGGAATCAAAAAAACTTCTCCATTGTTGCTTGCAAGCCTTCCTAACGACCCTGATAGAAATTCGGATGTTCCTGCACTTATTTGGGAAATACGTCGTGAAAGAAGAATGGAATTTGTGTTTGAGCATACTCGTCTTATGGATATCAAACGATGGAAGAAGATAAATTATATGAATGGTACACTAAATCCTGACAATCTTCTGGGTTTATGGATCAACTTCCAGGCAGAATTCCCATCATGGCTGGTTCCAGCAAAAGTTAATATACTTAAAGTAAAAAAGGCAGATGGCACTATTGTTACTTACACAGGCTCTAATGCAGCAGATATGGTGGGTTACTATGTTCCGCAAACTATTTCTGACAGAGACGCCTTTACAGATAGAGTTTATTTAGCTCCTATAGGAACCAATCAGATTAGTGAGTATCTAGGTAAGGGTTATACACTTACTCAGACTCCTGGCTGGATCTAGCATCAGAAAAAGGAGTAAAATCTTATTTATATTTAAACACTTGTCAGAATTTCTGGCAAGTGTTTTTTATATTTATATAACCGAAAATATTTTCCTACGCAATTTTTCTTTACAAGAAATTTGCTTACAAATTGTTACATAATTCCAGATATGGAACTTTATTTTGGTTTAATTATAACAAATATGCAGATTATAAGACAGCTATTTTTTTGTTTTTCCATAAAATTGACAATATTGAATACTGATTTGGCAGAAGTGAGGGAAAGTTTAATAAAATTGTTATATATTTACAATTACTAAAACCATAATAACCATTGGTGTCTTACTATTTATATGTAACTCAATTGTTCGGTTTTAGTTATAAACAGAAACATTAATAAACCATTAAAAGACAAAATGTAATTCAAGAAACCTTTTTTGTAAACTAAATTTATAACCTAAAATTTTAAACTCATGCATGTTTCAAAAGAAAGAGACCGTATAGTACGAAAAGTACTGTCGGTTTTCGCCCTCCTGTTAATTGCAGGATCTATGTGGGCACAGAACATCAAGGTTACCGGAGTTGTTACTGACGAGAGGGGACTGCCCATTATTGGGGCAAGTGTCCTTATCCAAGGTACCAAAACCGGAGTAGCAGCAGATCTTGATGGAAAATTTTCACTAACAATTCCAGGGAACTCAACACTTGAGGTAACCGCACTCGGTTACGAAAAGCAGTCGATTCCTTTAAGGAACAGAGCAACTCTCAAGATTGTTTTGAGAGAAGATGCTGTTCTTCTGGAGGAAGCTGTAATAATAGGAGAGTTTGGCGTAAAGAGAGCTGCCAGGGCAGTAGGAGCGTCAGTTCAAAGCGTAAGAGGAGCAGAGATTGCAGAAACCGGACGCGAGAACTTCATTACAGCATTACAAGGTCGTGTTGCCGGGGTCCAAATTACCAATTCAAGTGGAACTCCGGGAGCATCAAGCTCTGTACTTATCCGCGGAGCAACCTCAATTTCCGGTAACAACCAGCCTTTATATGTTATCGATGGTATTCCAATGAACAACTCAACGTTCAA
>Ga0209417_1000855_pt1 | contig 62562 bp, 46 predicted proteins | sample RifGroF2_FD_184002 | JGI IMG/M metagenome (GOLD analysis project Ga0209417, IMG submission 184002) | Groundwater microbial communities from Rifle, Colorado, USA - Groundwater F2 (SPAdes) (version 2) | ecosystem: Environmental > Aquatic > Deep subsurface > Groundwater | place: Rifle, Colorado... | reverse complement strand
CCCGGCCTGCCGGGCAGGCCGTACATCCCCGCATTTATTTTTTTCTTTTTCGGGGATTATGGCCACCAGAGCAGAAAGAATTTAACCGGGGGCACCTGGCTGATTAAAAACCCGCCCAGGCTCGCTGTTCGCTCGCCCTGGCGGGCTTTTCTGTTAATTATGTGTAGCCCCCGGAAGAGAGGGGAACACTGCGAACGGAAATATGGAGAGGCCAGGCCAGTCGCGGCTTTCCTCGGGATGGACGCCGCCCCTGGCCTGGCCCTCTTTAAATGCCCCCGCCCATTCATGATACAGCATATTAACCCACCCAAGAATTAGCCGAAAAAGACTAAAAATACCCTTTTACAACGCGACACACCCTTGTCGGGATGGCCTGCTATACTATTTTCATAAAGGAGGCGTTAGGTTTTGAAAATTTAGACCCCTGATTTTCTTAAAACGCTATATTATTTATTATTGTTATAATAAGAGAGTACGCGTAAATTGCATGACCTCTTTCTCAAAAGAGACCTTTAAAATAATGGGGAAATCATGGTGAAGACTATCCAAAAGAAATATAAATTTTCAGGGCACCAGACCTTTGCTTTTCGCTATGGCTGGTTGGAAAAGGGGGTTCAGGGAGTTACGGAATTTCCGGATTTATTCTCCCGCGAAGACGCTTTGGTTACGCTCGGCGTAGGTAAAAATATGGTTGAAAGTATTCGCCATTGGTGTGGAGTTACGCAACTTGTCGAAGGAGATACTGAGATTAAAGAAGCTGGAGCAGCTAAATTAAAAGTTTCCGCTATAGCGCGGAAACTATTAGGACCTACGGGAGGATGGGATCCGTTCCTTGAGAATGACGCTTCCCTATGGCTTATACACTGGCTTTTGGTTTCAAATCCCACAATTGGAACCACTTGGCAGAATGCTTTTTCATTGTTGCAAAGGCCTGACTTTACCAAACGCGAGCTTGTTGACCACATAGCCGCCTTTGCGGAGAAACATGACATTAATGTCAATGAGAGTTCAATATCCAGGGATGTGGATTGCTTTATAAGAACTTATACGCAAGCTCGGACATTAGTAAAAAATGTGGTTGTAGAAGAAACATTCGATTGTCCCTTGCAAGAGCTTAACTTAATTCAAGCCTCTCCTGACGGTGAAGTTTATCGGTTTTCAGTCGGTGAAAAGCCAACTCTCCCGTGTGAAGTATTCGGCTATGCTTTATTGCAATATTTCGACACAGCAAGGGGAGGGCGCAACACTATCAGCGTGCAGGAATGCCTTTATGGCCAGGGGAGTCCAGGGCAGGCTTTTAAGCTGGACGAGAACACTCTTATTGCACATGTTGAAGAACTTGAAAAGATTACTAAAGGGAAAGTTGCCCTAGATGAAACCGCAGGCATGAAGCAGATATACCGGAGAGGGGAAATGGATTTATTTAAACTACTTGAAGGTTACTACAAAACAGGGGGGCACCGATAATGGCATCTGATAAACCCTTGTCCGACTTTGTAGAAATTAAGCGCCAGTTCTTGCGCTCTGTAAATCTTGAAAAAGATTCTCAAACCAATGCACAGAACGGCGGCTATATCATTACCCCTACAGCGCGACAAATACTTCGTCGTATTTCCGAGGGGCTTAGCGAAGGCTCAACCTATAGGGCGTGGACAATTACCGGGCCGTATGGGGTTGGGAAATCTGCTTTTGCTGTATTTTTGACGAAGCTCTTATGCAATACGGCTTATAGTACAGCCGCGCGAGTCCAGCTTGAAGATATAGACAAAGGATTAGCAAAAGACCTGTTAAAGAAAGTCGGGAGCAATAAAGGATTATTGCCCATAGTTATTACCGGCCGACGTGCCCCTGCCGCACTATGTCTCACGGAAGGAATCCGCGCCGCGGTGTCGCAAATAAAAGGAAACGGCGCGAAACAATTGGCAACGGAATGCGATTCTCTTTCGCGTGAAATACGCAAAGGCATCGTAACTGATAGTCGGCGAATAGTGAATTTTGTCGGGGAACTCTCAAAGATCGCCCAGGGATCTGGGTATTCCGGGATTCTGTTCATGGTTGATGAGCTGGGAAAACTCTTCGAATTCGCAGCGCGTATGCCCCAGAAGGCGGATGTGTTTGTCCTTCAAGAGTTAGCCGAGCAGGCCAGCAGAAGTGGCGATTCCCCTGTATTGTTCCTCGGGTTTCTGCACCAGTCATTTGAAGAATATGGCCAGCACCTAGACAGTTTGACCCGCAAGGAATGGGCGAAAATACATGGACGATTCGAAGATATTGCATTCCTTGAACCGGTTGACCAGGTAGTTCGGATGGTTGCTACTGCAATTAAGTGGACGGGGGAACCATTGTCTCCCAGCCTGGCTAAAGAAGTTCGGCATGTCGCAAAGGCATGTGCTGAGAATGGCGGGTGTCCTCCAGGCATGGGAAAGAGTGAGTTTGAAGAAATATGCTTAAAAGCCTATCCCTTTCATCCAATGACATTAGTAGCACTCCCATACATATTTCGGCGCTTCGCTCAGAACGAACGGTCATTATTCTCATATTTAAGCAGTCTTGAGCCAAGCGGATTCCAGGACTTTTTGAGAAGGCATACTTTCAACAACAAAACCACATCGTTTCTGCGGTTAAGTCATTTGTTTGACTATTTCACAATTAATTTTGGGAGTGGGCTGTTCCGCCAGCCGCAAGCCCGCAGATGGCTGGAAGCAGCAGATGTCCTTGATAGGAAAGATAATCTCACCCCTGTACATGCCGAACTCATTAAGACCATAGGCGTTCTTGGTGCACTTGGCGAATTTAGCAACCTTTCCGCAACCGAGCACATGGTTGCGGTTTCGGTTTGCGATATGGAAACGATGTCTGCACCCTTACAAGAGGGGCTTAAGTTTCTTCAGGAACAGTCGATTCTCACATATCGCAGATTCAATAAAACTTTCCGGATTTGGGAAGGCAGCGATGTTGACATTGATGAACGCGTAGCCGAAGGGGCTAGGCAGCTTCGCGGGAGAACGAGTTTGGCCGCAAGCATTCAGCAGTATTTGCCGCCGCGGCCTCTTGTTGCCAGGCGTCATAATTTCAATACCGGGGCGCTTAGATATTTTTCCGTGATTTACCTTGATGACCCAGCCAAAGTAGCAGAAAATGTTTCACCTATCCCCGGCGCTGCGGGCCAGGTTTTGGTTTGTATCCCTTCAACACCAGTTGCCCTTCAGTCTTTTAAGGTAATAGCAAAGTCATCATATCCGGAAAGGCGGGACATCGTTTTTGCTATCCCTCAGCAAATTGGGGAGATTCACTCAGCTGTGGCAGAATTAACGGCACTTAGATGGGCCTGGGAAAACACTCCAGAGTTACGGGATGACCGCGTAGCCAGGCGAGAGGTGTCCCTGCGCATAGTCGAGTCCGAACAGTTCTTGCGCCGTAATCTTGGCGCGCTCCTTGATCCCAGAGAAGAGCCGCTTGGAAGCGAATGTTTGTGGTATTGGAATACTGAATTGTTGGCTGTTAACTCCCGAACGGATGTTTCACAAATGCTATCTACTATATGTGACAAGTTGTATACAAAAACAGCTTGGATACGCAATGAACTGATTGCACGCAGAATCATTTCATCAACTGCTGCTGCCGCACGTAGAAATCTTATAGAGAAAATGATCACTTCTCCAGGTCTGCCTGCTTTGGGAATAGATGGGTATCCACCTGAACGCAGCATGTATGAATCCGTCCTCCGCGCAACCGGAGTGCATCGCACAATGGCAGGGAAATCTGGTTTCTTTGATCCCCAAGCTGAGAAGCATGGACTAGCCTTAGTGTGGAACAAACTAACCGAAACCATCTTTGAGTCCGCTGGGGAACCACAGGCTTTAAACACGGTATTTAAGATGTTGGGCGAAGCGCCTTATGGTGTAATGGATGGGATTTCCCCGGTTCTTCTTTGCGCATTTATAATGGCACATTCCGACGAGGTGACATTATTTAGGGAGGGGACTTTTATCCCGGAGATCAGCATTGCCGACTTTGAAGTTTTGATGAGGCGGCCAGAACTATTCGAGATCGCAGGGAGTCGTGTCGATGGGTTCAGAGCCGCAGTGGTAGAAAGACTGGCCAAAAGCCTAGGGACGCAGCCATCGACTATTCCTGTAGTTAGATCATTGTTTAGAAGGGTAAAAAGCCTTCCTGAACTTGCGTGGAAGACCAAGCGTCTATCGGATGAAACGATTAAGTTACGAGACGCGTTTGAAAAGGCTAAGTCCCCCGACAAATTCCTATACGTCGATTTGCCAGTTGCTCTCGGGCTACAACCTTTCCCTGTTAGTGCTCCAGAAAAAGTTGAGGTCGAAAAGTTTTTCATTTCTTTAAACAAATCACTTAAAGAATGGTCAACTATCGCTACCACCACGCGCACCGATGCCAAAGCATCCTTGCTAATAGCATGTGGATTTCCCGCAACAGATAGCGGCTGGCAATTGCTTCGCGAGGTCGCTACCAAATTGGAGCCCAAAGAAAATGACCCGGTATTATTGCAATTCTTTAGGCGTATCATTCAGGCTGGCAGTGATATCATTGGGGTAGATTCTGTTCTCGCCTTGGTTGTAAATCGTCCTCTGGAAAACTGGGCGGATACTGAAGTGGATCGCTTCCCAGAGTTAGCAAAAGGGTTAGGCGACCCGATAAAGCGGGCGATAAAGCGCTCAGGTCTTGGCTCAGGTGACTCTGCTGGTTTTGATGAGTTAACAACTCCCCAAAAGGAAAAGGCTCGCTCTCTTGCCCGCGAATTTGCCAAAAGACTTGATACGTCCAAAATTGGCGAAACGCCGGAAGTTATACGGGCGGCGTTCCTGTTACTTGCTGAAAAAATAATTTCAGGCGTTGAGAGCAAGAAATCCCTCCAGACAAACCGAACCATATACCAGTAGCTGAAAAATGCCGCCACATTCTCTCTTTGTCTGGAGGGAAAGACAGTACTGCGCTTGCCCTTTACATGAAGGACCGCGTGCCGAATTTAGAATATGTTTTTTGTGACACAGAAAAAGAGTTAATAGAGACGTATCAATACCTTGAGAAACTTGAGGTATTTCTCGGAAAGAAAATCACAAGGATTATCCCTGAAGTAGGTTTTGATGACTTACTTGAGAGAAGGAGGAACTTTCTTCCGTCGCCTCAAGCAAGGTGGTGCACTGAATCTCTTAAGCTGAGGCCCTTTGAAAGATTTATCGGTGAAGATAAGGTCGTTATGTACATCGGAATTCGGGCTGATGAGCCCCACCGCACTGGATACGTATCGACCAAACCCAACATACAGGCAAGACTCCCTTTTGTGGAGGACGGGATACGAATACAAGATGTTCTTCGTATTCTCGAAGACTTCAAACTGGGGATACCTGATTATTATAAGTGGCGCTCCCGCTCTGGTTGTTTTTTTTGTTTCTATCAGCAACGGCGAGAATGGGTTGGGCTTTTAGAGACACATCCCGATTTATACAAGCAAGCGATGGCTTATGAAAAAAAGGACCCCATAACCGGAGAGGTCTACACATGGATTCAAGGTGAGAGTTTGGCGGAATTATCTCGCCCCGAAAGAGTACAAAAAATAAAAGCAGACTATGCACGGAAGATTGCCCGTGAACCAGTAGTCAACAAGCAGGAATCCTTGCTCTCAGTGTTTGGGCAAGAAATTGATGAGAGCGGCGGCTGTGTTATTTGTCATCTCTAAACTCTGGGCACAAAGCAATACACGAATTCGCATGAAAACATCCAGAAAGATAGTCTACCTAGATAATAACGCAACTACTCAATGCGCCCCAGAGGTAGTTGACGCAATGTTGCCATTCTTTTCTGCTCAATACGGGAATCCCTCCAGTTCCCATATTTTAGGAAGAGAGGCGGCACGCGCTGTTGCAAAGGCTAGGGGTCTTATTGCTGAAACTATTAATTGTGATGAATCAGAGATTTGTTTCATGGGGGGTGCCACGGAGGCGAACAATACAGTGTTATTTGGCATCCCCAAGCGCAACTCTGCTCGAAAAAAGATAGTCGTTTCCTCAATCGAGCATAAATCTGTCCTGGGCCCATGTGAACAATTGGCAACAATGGGCTTTGAAATAGCAACACTCCCTGTAACCAGGGGGGGGATAATCGACCTTAGCGCTGCCCGCGACATTATTGATGACGAAACTCTTTTAGTTTCTATTCAAGGCGCCAACAATGAAATCGGGACAATTCAACCTGTAAGCGAAATAGCCGATCTCGCGCACGCGCATGGGGCACTAGTCCATTGTGATGCTGTTCAATTATTAGGGAAACTTCCTGTTTCAGTCTATGAGTTGGGTGCGGATTTTGTATCTTTTAGCGCTCACAAGGTTTACGGGCCAAAAGGCATAGGTTTTCTTGTTGTTCGAAATAATAGACGCAATTCTCCGCTTTCCCCCGTTTTCTGGGGTGGTGGTCAGGAAAACGGTCTTCGCCCTGGAACCCTAAATGTTTCAGGCATAGTCGGCACAGGTGAGGCGTGTCGGCTGTGTACGACTTCTCATACAACCAAATCCGATAAAATTCTTGCGCTCCGGAATTTGCTAGAGAAGGGGATAACACGCGCTTTCGAGCGTGCTGTTATTGTTGGCTTGGGGAGTGATAGGCTTCCCGGGACAAGCAGCATTATGTTTCGCGGCTTGCCCAGCGATGTAGTAATTGCTCGGACCCCGAATATATGTATGAGTTCGGGGTCCGCTTGCACTTCGGGGGCGGTATCACCCTCACATGTTCTGCTTGCAATGGGGATTTCCAGGGAGGATGCTAAATCAACCATTAGATTTTCTCTAGGGAGATACAATACAGCTGGAGACGTGCGCATTGCCGTGCAGTCTCTTACTAGATCCATTTCCGAGATTGAAATTAGTCCAGCAAAAGCAAAGCGGTAATCCGTTAATTCGGTGGGGGAGGTTTACAACGTGCAAATCCTTTCTGACATCATTGGGGAATTAGACACATTAAGCGGGCATGCTAAAGGCTTTAAGCCTCATAAATATTTGATGCTTCTTGCCGTCATTGAATTGGTTAAAAAAGGTGAGATTGCAAGCAATAAAATATTCCTCAGCGAAGAATTGCAACGCGAGTTTGCGAAACTTTTAGAGAAGCATGGGGAGGCCGAGGACAAAAACCGCCCTTGGGCTCCGTTCTTTCACCTCAAAAGCTCCTCTTTTTGGAAAGTAATCCCTGTGACGGGCAGTGAGGCTAAACTGAATGTAGCCAGCACTGTTGGAAGCATGGGCGAATTGGCTGCATTGGTTGATCATGTCGAAATAAGCGATTCCCTTATGGGATTTTTACGTGACAACACCTCTTGTAAAAAAATAGAAGCCCACCTTATAGAATGTTTAACTCAAGGCCGTACCGCGCGTTCAACCGCGCGGGCTGAAGAAGTCGGCGCATTGCCCAGGCTTGCAATGAGCAAGTCTTGCTCGACACATTCAAATCCTTTCGTAGGGTATTTAAACTCATTGCTCCAAATCAATGCCAGCAATGAAAATGCATTAGCAGAGCATCAGGCCTGCAATCCTTTATTTGCACACATACACGTTCCCCACCCCCTAACAGATAAAATATTGGCAGAATTAAACAACCCACAAGGCCGGCAAGTAATACTAACCGGACACGCAGGAGATGGGAAATCAAGTATTGCGCTTGAGGTGTATAAGCGGCTGTTGTCTATCCCATCTACACAAGCATTATCGAAACCACTGTTGGAGCGTGAAGATGTCCCAGGGACAAATGTAACAATCCTTAAAGATCTAAGCGAAAGGAAAAAGAGCAATGATAGCGTTTTAATTAAAGAGTTACTGGCCGGCGCCCGTAGATACTTAATTGTTTCCAATACAGGTACCTTGCTTGATCTTTTTCGTTTTCATGCAGAATCCAGCGGGATGTCACAGGTTAGTATGGAAAGCGCTGTCTTGAACGCAATCGCTACCGATTCCGGTGAGTCAGAGCTCTCAGTAAGCGGAATTAAATTTCTAGTAATTAACCTCGCAATGCTGGACAATTTAAAGCTTGCGCGAACTATTTTCGAGCGAATGTTGGATCCAGAAAGGTGGGCTTCCTGCGCAAAATTAGATTGTTATTCAAACTGCCCTATTTGTCTTAATGTTAATCTAATAAATCACCATAGAGAAACAATTCTCGATCGGATATTCCTTGCCTATCGCCGGATGTATGAGTACGGCACACGCTTAACCATTCGCCAAATCACGGAACATCTTGCATATTTAATTACCTCTGGGCTTGAAGAAAATGATATTGCGAATATGCGCGAAAGGCAAGAGACCCCACTGAGGGCGGAGTTTATGTTTTTTAATCGGTTTTTTGGGGATAATGGAAAAGAAGCCCATGACGCTGCATATAACATGGTAGCCATATCCAAAATCCTAAAGCAAGGCTTTGGAGAGAGGCCTAGCCCCACCTGGGAGAGAAAGTTATGGCTGACGGTTCGGGATAAGAACTTTAAGTTGGACGTAGCGGATTGTGAAGAGGAATTTGAACTTCTACGCGAGTATGGCTCCGGAGTTAGGAAAGATCTGTCGCAGGGTCTCAATATGGATCAGGCGCGTGATCAGGTCAGAAGAATGCTCTATTTTTTATATGAGTTTCCAAAAGAAGAGCAAGCCTATCTAAAATCATTCTTAAATTCTTCAACAGTTCTACGCTGGCAGGAATGGCAAAAGTCTGGCACTAAACTGGAGATGACAGAGAAAAGTCTGTTGTCTCAACGGATCTATCATGTGCTTCAGGAGAATTTTAGTGGAGTTAGGCTTCCCGAAGGGACCAAATCAAGTGACCGTCTTTATATAACGTTAAACAGAGGAAATAGTGAAATTCGTCAGAGTGCGCAGGTTGTTTTGGCACAAATTGACTGGAGCAACGAAGTTGACTTACAACTTGTCCCACAAAAAAACACTTTGGATGAAATCCGTATTGATTTGGAGCTTCGAGGACTTGGCCGAATTGCTGGAGCAAAGCTTACATTAAAACTTCCTTTTCTGGATTATGTACTAATGCGGCATTTTGGCGAGGCGGGGGAGATTCTACAACCGGCATACATAGAAAGGCTTGAGCGGTTTAAGGCCCAGCTGCAAGATATGGCTTCCGGTAAAGCATCTGAGGTTATGTTGGTGCGTCTTAAGACAGATCACACTTTTCGCCGCCAACAATATGTAATTGCCGATGGCAAGCTGGAGGTTAATGATGCCAATTGATAAATTCCCTTATGGGGCCACCGATCAGGATGAAAACCCTGCCATTCAATTGTTTGGGAATAGATTAATTTCAGACCAATCATCGCCAGAATTTTTGATAGAGTTCTTGCTGGTTGCCAATTCGATTAAACGAATTGATTCCCAGGAATTCCCGCAGCCATTACCAAGCTTGGAAATGCTGGCGTCTTGGCCAGAGGCAACATTGGAGTATTCCCCCAAAAGCAGACTAAATCTAAAATTATTTTCTTTCCTGGGCGCCTCCAGGTTGGATTCCCGCCACGAAACACATCGCCAACACTACAAGGAGTTGTTAGAGTCGTTGAGGAACAACATAAAGGTAACAGAAACAGGAAGTGAAGCTGATGTCTTGCGAACATTGGAGAACTTGTTTTTGGGTTTTCAAGGAGTAGGATCAGGCCGCACTTGGTGCGCGCAAAGTTTCCTCCCTATCTGCAAAGGATTTTTAGCGGGCGAAACTATTTGGAACGAATCTGAAGCTAGACGCAACCCACCTGAGTCATGGGACTCTGTTATACACAGAACCCAAAACTATTTTTCGATGAACAAACATAGACTCCTCGCTCGTGGGGGAGAGGTACTGTATCTTCAGGTATGCAATGCTCTGCGACAAAAGCCTAGTGAGGTGAAACAGTGGGTTAAAGATAGCGGGGTTGAGATAGAACCCAATGAACAAGACCCCATAGCACTACATGCTTCCTTGCAACAAGAACTAGAGAAATTGTTTTTGCATTGTCCGAATACGGTAACAGAAATCGCTGAGTTTATTGATTCTGGAGTTGAACACGAAACTGCTTTTGCTACGGACTTTAGTGAAAAAGAAAAACCGCGCTATGTAACTGCTGGTTGGTGCGCAGCGGAAAGCTGGAAAGAAGGGTATATTTTTGCTGTAGAATTGTTGCGTCTTTGCAAAGCTGATTTGGACATTGTTGAGCGTCTTCGCTTGCTTGAGACTGCGTGTTCTATGCAGGTATTACGCACGCTTGCCGCACAAAGTGCCAGACATTACTCATTAGGGAATGAAGTATCATGGCCAGGGTATCGTTTTGCGGTTTCAGCTCCGGAGGGTGGGGAGCCAGGTGTTAAACGTATTTCACGCCATACAGCAAAATTGGCGGAAAAATTAATATATGGAGCTATCCGTTGCGAAGAAGTGAGTTTTCCTGAAGATGAAGCGTCGAAGCAAATATTGCTAAAGAGAGCCGACAGGGGATATGGTGGAAAACTATTTGTGGGCATGGCGAAACGTATTGGGTTGCTGATTCCACGCAGAGGCCCAGGGGTCAGATTCACTTTGAATGAACAATTACTCCGAATGCTGGTAGTAACTACTGTTCCGGTGGGGGGACGTTTAACGTATGACAAGTTTAAGGAGCTTGTCGAAGCGCGGCACGGGTTAGTATTTGATGCTGACGGTTTTGCGCGCGCCAGCAAATGGCTGGATGGGAATGAACACTTTGTAAAAACTGGAATAGACTCCTGGCTTAAAGAAATGTTAGATGCCGCCGGCCTATTAATTCATTTATCAGACTCTTGTGCTCTAGTAGAAAATCCTGCACAAGGGAAGGTGGCATAACTATGAGTTATTTTTCAAATTCCGCTTGGGCTTATATTGAGAAGAATATTCAAAAAGTGCGCGAGGAGGGCGTTAAAACCAATTGCCTCATCTTCGTGGTTTTATCGATGCCAGAAAAAGTAATGTTGGAATTAGCGGAGCACTTTTCAAATAGATGCATTGCTGACCCAACTATTAATTTTAACCTTAAAATCGCACAGATTGTAACTTCCACCTGGTCGACTTCCAGCATCGATAAAGCTAAAAGACATAATTGGCTTGATGATCGCGGAAACCTGACCTATTACCGAAACCTCCCTAATGTACAAGGAAAAACGAATCTAATAATTCTATGCGGTGCTGATCGCGTAACGGATGCCGGAGGCCTTTCTGACTTTAACTGGTGTGATGTGGATGTTGTTTGGCAAACGGAGATGTTAGGGAGTTTCAGAAGCTGGATTGAAGCAAAACTTAACGGTGCTGGAATAGACATGCCGGCTGATAAAGAGCTGGGACGGAAGTTTGACCGCTTACTGTTGCCACTTCTGGAGTCTGGCAGGGCAGATCTTTTGCTGATTGCGGAGTGGCTGGAGGAAATGGATTTGAGCTCGGCAGCAGACACCGCAGATGTTTTGAAGTTGATGCTGGGAGAATATGGTTTTTTTGGCTTACCAAAGTTTACCGGATTCCAATTAGGGAAGAAAGGGAAAACGCTATTACCATATATTGAAAAAGCTAATGCGTTTTCCACATACACTCTTTTTCTCGACGATAAAGAAAAAGATAAGGCCATAAAGACGATAGATAAAATACTTGGGGCACTATTGGCCAACGAAGATACAGGCCTGCCGCTTGATAACGTGGACGTTTGCGGTCCTTATTTAAATGGGGGAGATTTTCTTAAAGGGTTAAAGAACTACATACTAACAGAAAACCCGGAAGATAGAGATAAGCTTAAGGAATGCGATTTTGTCACCTTAATAGACAAGGTGCTGAAGTTTAATAAGAAAGAAGAGCAAAAAGAAAAGAAAGAGACCTTACGCAAGATTTCAGGAAGCCCGGTCGAGATGGTTCTTCATGCGGTATGGCGCTCATTCCGTGAATTTAGCCGTGACAAGCTGCTTATTGATGCTAAGGTATCGAAAATTAAAATTACAGCCTACCGCTTTAAGCACGATTATGAGAATGTTGACGACAGCTCCACTTTTGACAGAACAGAATTGGCGCGACAGCATCTTTTGCGGTTGGTTGGGGGGGTTGACGATTTTGTAGCACAGCACTTGACATTGCCGATGGCAGGCGGAGACTCGATCCCTGTGGAGTGCAAGCTTGCCGATGACACAGTATCGTGTGTCTATGGTAAGACTTCTGAACCGCAATTGGAATTTTCAGTGAATTTGCACTTTGCTGCTGATGGTGCTGAACCATATAAGTGCAAGTTCGCCTGGCGGTTACCTGAAATACAGCCATACCGAATTGCAGAAGCTTTACTACAGTGGGCTAAAGATGGAATACAAGCAGAGCTAGTTACATGGAAATTGCCGGTTTTCCATATGCCCTATTATGAAGAGCTCATGCGTGCCTCTGACGATGAGGAAACTCGGCGTATTATGCTGCATTGTATTCGTGATTCCCAACCCGATGATAAAAGGCTTACCAACCTTTTAGGCCCAGATTGGATAAAAACTAGCGATGTGCTGTTGCCTTCGCTAAAGAAACTTGCCGAGAAGTATTGGCTTTTTATAAATGCTGCTAACGCACATGGCTTACACGCTTCACTTCGCAGTGATGAGTGGATACAATTGAGGCGTGCATATGAGGACGCCTGTCAATTTGTGATAGGCGAAGCTAGCGGGCCGGAATCTCAAATGGCAGCAATGCTAATGCGGGTTTTCCTGATAACCCAGGCTCATACTTCGGAAGCGGGGCATGCATGGACCACACTCCCCTTTGAGCAGTCTGGAGTTGCAACAGTATTACACCCTGCAGTTTTGGAAATGTTGGAAGCTCAGATCCTTTTCCTTTTTTCCTGCTTTAATGCGGCCGCAACCGTGGAACTTAAACGGGATGATAAACGCAAGGCGTTTGCCGATAATATCTGGACAGGATTTACGGACCTTGCATCCATACAGTCCCCGATTGCCGGATTACTCTACAATGAAGAACAAAATATAAATGCGAATGTGCGCGGACAGGAACTTATTCATCGTGTTGGATCCCCGGATGAAAGGGAAGCCACCTTATCCACGCGGCTACTTCTCAGGTATGAAAATGTCGGCGATGACGAAGAAATTGCTGATACGGAGATGTTTCGAGAGAGCCGAGAGTCAAAACTTCTATTCAATCTCATGATGGATTATTTCCGGCTACATCCTCATGCGCGTGACGGTTTGAACCTTGCGATATTCCGCAACCAAGACATACAGCCTATAATAGCGGCAGTAGACCGTTATTTAAATAAGCTTTCAGATAAGAAAGACCCGCGTTACTTTGTATTGCCTGATGAGCGTAGCAAGCCATATGCTATTACCGTGACAATTTTTACAGAGTCGGGTGATGATGTGGACGTTTCGCGGTGGATAACGCAATGGCGGGAACGCTGGGAGGCCGCAGAAACTGAGGATAAGTTCAAGGCATACCGCCTTTGTCGTTTTTCTATTGCACACCGGATCATAGAGCTTAAAAACACAGATTCTTTCCAGTCTTTTCAGAGGCTGATCAAAACAAGTTTTGAGGCCGACATTTCGGTTCTGTACAACTTTATTTCTGCTGGTAAAGGCGGGAACAGTTTCTCTGAGGTAGCTCCTTTTGATAGCACAACACGTACGCTCAAATTTCCTATCCTGGAAAAGTCCTGTTGCGCGGTTCAACATCCAACAGATAGTTTTAAGCGCTCAAGGGTTATCAGTAACCGGCAATTTGTTCTTGGCACCCTTCATACACAGATAATGCATAGATTAAAGAACCAGGGGGTACAGACAGGGAAACAATTTGTCATCTTGGGGTCTGGCGATTTTGCCCCTTGGCGCAATGTTATAGAGGCTCTTCATTCCAAATCAGAGTGGGTAATATGTATTGACCCGAATATGGACGAGCGGCTTGTTCGTCCCCGTATCGGGGATGCACAGAAGGAGCGCGAGATTATTGGTTTCGGTTCGGGTGTGGGATCACATGGAGAAGCTAATTACACTATTTCAACTGAACAATTTTCCTTGACTGACGTTCAGGTGTTGTTGGCGGCATCAATTCAAGAAGCCTATGCAGCAGCCGGCTGGACAGAAGACGATTGTCAGGCTGTTGCACAAAGTGTATTAAAAGAGGCTCGCGCTCTTTCTGGGTTATCATTGGTGCGGGCTACTTGCGTTGGGCATTATATTCGTGATTTTATGGCGTATTCGTTAACCAGAAAACTGTTACGCGAAAAACGCGAGGTGTTATGCGACCAACTTGTTTCTTTAGATGCTTATCGGCATTGGTTTGACCTCGCAGATAATGCCAGCCGCCCAGATTTGATGTGGCTGACAGCATGGATAGATGAGGAAAACCAGGTCTGCCTGAATCTTCGCCTTATCGAGTGCAAGATGGCTAAAGAATCAGAGGAACACTTGTTTAAAGCCAGAGCACAGATAAACAACGGCTTGCGCATTTTGGTGCCAGCCTTTACACCTAAGAGCACAACAGAGGGCGAGGATAACCGCCCAGATCAGCGTTATTGGTGGTTACAACTTCACCGCCTGATTACAAGCAGGACTGAAATTGCGCATAACGATCTGAAAAGTGTTCTTTCTGCTTTAGAACTTCTAGCAGAAGGTGAGTACAAGATTACATGGGGGGCGGCAGTTTTTGCTTTTTGGACTGACAGTAAAGCGGATGGCGTTGCCCGTGTTGGCGAGTGGAAAGCGAATGAAGCTCAGGATATTACTGCCAATATTTACACTATGGGCAGCGAATTCGTGCGCAAACTAGCGTTGGATGGATCAGCCTATCCGGTTACTTGGGACGAGTGGGCAGAACAGGCGCACAAAGAGGCTGGTAATATCTGTCTTGGTTTTGAAGACATAGAAATGCCCCCAGGCGAAGATGAGGATGAGGACACACCGGGATGGGGTGACCAGGAGGAGGACGCGAAACCTGATACCGGGCATGAGGACGAATCCGATGCCCCAGCTGCTAGCGGCACGACTCAAGAGAATACCCCGGAAACAAAGCTCCCAGAGCCCGCAGTTGAACCAACACCTCCCGTACCGACCAATAGCATTACGCCATTAAACACTATAGCTGCGCCAACTGTGCCCACAGTGGCGACTCCTTCCATCCCCGACAGAATACTATTAGGAAAAACAATTGGAGGGGCAAAGCCAATCTATTGGGAATTTGGCAATGCCGCTTTAGCCAATCGCCATATGATAGTGTTTGGGACCTCTGGTTTTGGAAAGACCTATGCAATTCAGTGTATTTTAAGTGAACTTGGGCGTTCTGGGCAGAACTCTTTGGTAGTTGATTATACAGACGGGTTCATCCCCAGCAAACTTGAAGCTGCGACAGCCGCTTGCTTGAAGCCCAAGCAGCATTTTATCGAGCAAGAGCCGTTACCAATACGGCCTTTTAAAGCGCAGGTAAGTTATGAATCAGGGATGGAATTCAAGGATAAACCAATAAGCATAGCTAAACGGGTCGCTGCTATTTTTAAGAGCGTGTACGAGCTCGGAAACCAGCAGTTCCCTGTTCTGATAGATGCCATTACTGAAGGGGTTGAAAAGTTTGGGGATGGCTTCACATTGAGAAAACTGTTAGATATTCTCACCAAATATATTGATGACGGTGAGCATGGTGCAGGAACGGTTAGAACAACTATCAGCAAACTAAAGCCCTTTATTAATGCCGAGCCCTTTGCGTCTGATAAAACTGAGTTCGGCTGGCGTGAGCTTTTTTCTGATCCCGCTAGTCGTTGCCATGTGTTTCAGTTCTTTAAGGTTGATAAACATTCGGCACGTGCATTAATAGAGTTTGTACTGTGGGACTTTTATGCTTTTGCAAGCAGCTTTGGCAATAAAGACACCCCACGGGTGGTAGTCCTCGACGAGATACAAAATCTTGATCTTGGCCCGGATTCCCCGGTAGCTAAATACCTAACTGAGGGCAGGAAGCATGGGATCTCCCTGATTACTGCGACTCAGACAGTTAAAGGTGTGGGAGGTGTAAGTGATGCGCGTGTAAGCCGCCTATTCCAGGCGGAGCACAAGCTTTTCTTTAGGCCCACAGAAAATGAAATGCGTGAACACGCCCAGCTACTTCATAATGCAATTAGCAATGTTTCAGCTCAGGATTGGGCGACGAGATTGGCTTCCCTGCAAAGGGGGGAATGCTGGTCTCTTGGAAGAACGTTAAACGAGACGACTGGTGCACTTACATCGCAGGCGCAACGGATAAAAATATCCTCATTAGAGGAGAGAGGCTTTAATGCCTGAAATCCCCGAACACAACCGTTTGCCGCGAAACTTTCACAAGACCTTTAAGCCGGAGCGTCAGTATATTAACGCCATAATGCGGTATGCGGCGGCGGGGAAAGAAGGTGACTATAAAGCCATTGCCGCAGATACCGGGATCCCCACGGGCGAATCGAGCGGCAAGGTTTCCGCAATACTTGATTATTGCCGTGGGATGGGACTGATTGTTTTGGAGGGACAGGCGCGCTCTTCGGTAAAAAAACCAAATCTAACCCCTTACGGAAGAGTGGTATTTTTGGAGGACAAGTTTTTAAAAACCAATGTCAGCCAATGGATTGCGCACCTTAACCTGTGCGGCCCTATAACAGGAGCAGATGTATGGTACCAGACGTTCTTCCCCGGCACTCAATCAATAGGGATGAATTTTTCACGGGAAAAGCTTGAGTCGCACCTTAGCCTTGTGTATGGGGTAGAAAAAAGTGGTTTGATTGGGCCTTTAATCGGGACATATGAGGATGAGGCTGCATTTAAAATCTGCGGCGCATTATCTGTTGAAAATGACTTGATTGTTCGGCACGCTGCTCCTATTCGGGACAGCATGGGGCTTGGATATGGCGCTTGGATAATCCAGTTAATTTATGACCATTTCCCAAAACGCCAGCAGGTGCCTATTCCGGATTTGGATTCTGTTGCTGGTTGGCGAACAATCCCAGGGTGGGATGCTTCCAATCTACAGCGGGTGCTAGAACTTATTGAACGTAAGGGTTTGGTTAGTGTGGATCGCCATATGAGTCCGTGGCTGTTAACTCCCAAAGTTGAGCCCGCTGAGGCATGGCGTAAAATTTACGACGATATGATATAAGAGGCATTTTCATGGGCATGAAACTTACTGATATTGTTGGCTTCCGCGGCGACCGCCTTTTTAACGGCGCTGTTAACATTGATTGGTTTGCAAATGATTCCACAAAAACAAAGGATGCCAGTGAAGCTTTTGTTTTTCATGGGCCAAAATATCATGGCGTCAATCAAGAAGATGTGGGCATGGGGCATGGACATCGCCTTATAGACACAGCCACCTTGGCCAGGAGTGTGGTTAGGCGATGTTATGGATTAGAGGATAAACCTTTTACACTGGCGATAGCGGGCTATGGCACGGGCAAATCTCATTTTGGGCTTACAATAGCTAGCCTTTTAAGCGCCCCGAAAAGCAAAGTCTCACTAAACATCCTAAAAGCCATTGAGTCTGCAGATGCAGATATCAGCGCTGAAATTAAAGCCATTCTTAAAGAAGCAGAGCAACCCTGTTTAGCGGTTGCCTTGAATGGGATGCGAAATTTCGACTTAACTGCCGAGGTTACAAAGCAAATCGTCAGTCGGCTTAAAGCGGATGGACACGACTCCAAAACCTTTGATGAGCTCCGCCCCAGATTTAAGCAGGCGGCAGATCTTATTCGGATATCTAAGGAGGCCTTAATAAAGGAATTACTGGAAGCTTGTGATACTCCCGACGTAGAAAAGGTTTTTGAAGCTTTAAATCAACAGGATGAGCTGATATACGCGAAGGTTCACTCCTTCTTTGCCGGGCGCGGAATGCCTATTCGCGCCTTGGGGGGGGAATCCCTCCGGGAGGTTCTTAATGTTGCCACAAAAGAATATTGCGGCAAAGGGAAGCCATACAGATCGCTACTTATATTGTTTGATGAGTTCGGCAAATACACCGAATTCGCAACACTTAAAAGCCAGATAGCAGGTAGCGGAGCCTTGCAAGATCTTTTTGAGGCGGTGCAACAGGCAAAAGATAATTCCGTTTGCTTTGTGGGGTTTATCCAGTTTGAGTTAAATGCATATGTACAGCGTGTAGCACCAGAATATAAGAATGAAATTCTTCGGTATGTAACCCGATATCAGACCGCAGACAAGTCATATCTTTCCATCAATCTGGAAACTTTAATAGCAAGCTTGCTTGAGAAACGTCAGGAAAAGCTTTTGGATAAATGGTTCGATAATACAGCCGCGAAGAATACTTCGGAAGCTGCCATGTCCAATCTTGGCCGCTGGTTCCCGCAGTCAAAAAATCACCGGCTCTGGGGGGATTTGCCCCAGTTCCATTCTGTTATAAGAAAAGGCTGTTGGCCTTTATCTCCATACTCAACATGGCTTCTATTTTATCTTGCGTCGGCAGGGAAGCATCTACAGGAGCGGTCCGCGCTGGCTTTACTCGCCGAGGTTGTAGATAAGCACGATAAGACTGAAGTCGCCGACAGTTCCTGGTCGTTGTCTCCAGCTGCGATATGGTCCGAAGCTCTGCAGCATGAACTTATAAGTTCAGAGGAGATTGGTCAGCAAGGTTCGATAACCCACGCATATGCGTCAGTTATAGCGAAGCATGGCGCCCGACTGTCTTTGGACATGCAAACAATTCTTCGCGCAGTGGTCCTGGCGTCAAAACTCGGATTAAAAGTGGAAAGCAAGGAAGAAGCGACAGAGGCTTTAGCAGAATTGTCTGGTTTGGCAATCAAGGATACATTTAAGGGGCTTACCCTTCTTCAGGACGAATATAATGTTTTAGAGTGGGATAAGGCATTTAAGGCTTTTGATATTTTAGGGGATGCGGTTCCTCGCACGCAATTCCTAGCATTTGTTAAGCAACGCGTTTCGAGTTTATATGATGAGGCGGGAAAAGGGAAACTATTTGCCAGCAAAGCGGCAAGTTGGTCCGGCGACCTGCTTGGGGATTTAGACTGTGATTTTGCTGAAACAAATAAAATATCAACGCGGGAATGGGGGTATCAGGCAGTAACCTCAAATTTGGACTTTCTTCCTCAACAAATCAAGATTGCAGCGGAACGTTGGAAAACCGCAATAGGTGTTGATGAGTTTAGAGGCACGGTTGTATATGTATACGTTGAACAAAGCAGAGATTTAGCCTCAAGCATGTCGGAAGCAAAAAGAATATTAAAAGCGGCAGCAAAAGAAGCCGGGATCCCAGCTCTGCCGATTTTAATAGTTTTTTTGTTTGATGAGGATGGGGCCTTGGGTCAGGCTTTGGCAGAGTATGCCGTGCTTGAGGAATCAGTTAGCGACGAGGATAAAGCCAAATTCGGGAATTTAATCGGGGCACACAAGGAGAAAACGCAACAAATAATACTAGGCCAGATCGAGGATTTAATTAAAGACAGAAAGTATGTTACAGGCCTGAAAGATGAATTAGAGGCGGATAGGCTTAAGAGCGTGGCCTCAGAGGTTTTTACAAGAATTTATAAAAATCCGATTCCATTTCCGTTTGACGGATTTAGCACCGCAAAAGGAAATGCGGCGGATACTTGCCAAGAGCTAACTATGGAGCTTTTTCTTGGCAAATTGGACTACCAAAGTGCAATAGCTAAGCCGATTAAATCTAAAAATCGGGCGATAACCGTACTAAAAGACTCCTGGGGAATATTTAGCAGGACCGGTGATGTATCAAAACGGCCCACAGCCACTGTTTTGAGAACAATTACACAAGATTGGGATGATGCCTTAACGAAGGAAGAGAAACGTTTACCAGTAGCAGCTGCGCTGCGCCAGCTGTGTTTACCACCATATGGCGCGAATATTGCTTCCGCCGGACTTCTTCTAGGTGTTTTTATTGCAGCCAGAGAGAAAAAGATTGTTGTAGCGCGTGATGGAAAACAAGTTGCCATTTCACAATGGATTCAGGATATCTTTCGTGGTAAGTTTATAGATATAGCAGCCGCAGATGGTTCTGACTTAATATTTTTGGGAGAGGAATCTTCTGAATGGCAAACGTTTTTAGATGAATGGGAGCTGGCAGAAAGCCATCTTGCACGTAAAAGTTGCCTGGAAAGAGCCAATGAACTTAAAAGCAGAATCCCTGTCCCTCCGGCGTTGGCTTATCAGGAAAACACTTTATCACTATTGGCAGCTGCTTCTGTCGAAGCTATTGAGAAAATGGACAATGACCAGAATGAGGCAATATTAAAAATTGAGAATGGGAGACAAAAGGATAATGTGAGTCTCTTGCTTTGGGGGGCTGCAACTCTAAAAAAGATCCATGAGAAGATGGAGAAGGACGATACGCTTTGGACCGATGCTCAAATTGAAGAAATTGCGCCGCACATTGAAGAAGCCCGTGAAACTGTGCTCCAGAAATTTCCAATGTGGCTAATCCAGCAAGGTCCGCGCACAGAGTCCCCCGATAGTGTCGGTGAGTTCAAGCACAAAATGATCTATCAGGTAGGTGGGAATCTTAAGATTTTGGGACTTACTCAGCAGCATGAGCAACTGGAAGAGCGCACTCGATTGGTAATAAAGAAAGCTGAAACCATTGTGGAGGCTCATCAACTTAGAAGGGATGTGGAACTATGGATAACCCAACATGGTGATGTAGGGCGCCTTGGCCGTCTTGCTGAGATTCGTGGCCTGCTTACGGTAGGAACAGAGTATGCCAGGAAACTGCAAGGGATGGCCGAACGTGTAAAAGATGACCCCACCATAAGTGAGTCGCGCGCAAAGCTTTCGGATTTCGCTGAGATGCTTAAGAAAGTTGAAAAAGAAATATGCAAACGCGCCAACGATATCTGGAACAGTAAAGTTAATAACGAGGCTGATATGGATCGGGTTCTAGGCGAGGTGGAAGCCTTGGAAGCCGCATACGAGAATATCCCCAAAGACCTTGAAGATTTTCAACTAATGCGCAAGGCGCTTCGCCTATATAAAAGATGTTACCAGCGCCTATCGGATGAGAATTTAACGTGGAGTGCGTTTGAGTCTTCAACCGAAGAAGTGAGAAAAGATTGTGAAGCCGAACTTGGCAAAGAAGAATTGCCTTGGCCATACGATGAAGCCATAGCCGGATTCACAAAGGACATTTCGAAACGCAGGAAAGAGGCGAGCGCAACGTGGCTTAAGACACTAGAGGACCAAACCAAATCCATTGAAACCATGCCTGTTGCTGAGGCGAATCTAATCCATAGCCAGATAGAAAACCCCTTGCCTATCGCTACAGACGCAGATTTAAAGCGTGTCCAAGTGGTTGCAAAGAGAGTGGAGGCAAGGCTGGATTCTTTCAATGTGGAATGGCTGATTGAAAAGTTTAAGGCGCTGTCATCTAAAGCAAAAAAAGAGTTTATCGATCAGTTAAAGAAACTTATTGGAAAATCCATATAATTTTTCTTATAACTTTGGGCAAAGTATGCGGGCAATATCCAAAACCCTAAATGGACAAGCAAACTGATCCACTTTTATCCGAGCATGGCGGGCTACTAACGACCGGCTATGAGTATCGCTTTGTGAACCTGCCTCCCAGGGTTATACTGGTTGTCAGCGCTAATATTGAACTTGTTTGGGTTATGACAAACAAAGAAACTTTTGTCAGGCCATCAGATATAATTCTAAATGCAAAACAGATGTTCGAGAGCAATGAACTCAAAGGCATTGATGTTTTATGGAAAGAGCATTGCGCCTCAACCCTAAGAGAATTAATGGATGGCCATTTGCATGAGTATACACGATTCCTACAATTTCCACCGAAACGGGAGAATGCAACAGAACTATATGAAAAACTCAGCCGCCATAAAGCATTTCTCAACAATTTTGCCCATTTAAACAAAGATGCATTAAAGGATGCTGAATATTTGACAGGTAGGGCCACCACAGTTATTACTGACCAGATATTTGACTCGTTATGCACTGATTTCATATTTGAGCTGGCAAAGTTTTTTGGATTTAAGGCTTAATACATATGCGCCAAATTGAGATTCATAAAAAGATAGACGACATTCTCGCGGGCTTGCCTGAGGCAGCCAACCCGCCAGATATTACGAGACTAATCTCCGAAAACTCTGATTCTCGGCAGTATTTCTACAGTAGAGCAAATGAGTCTTGGTTTGATTGGCTTCATACAAATGGCTTTCTGAAAACTATCTCAGAAGAAACCCCTGAACCAATAGCCCTCCGACAAGAACTTCAATATCTTTCTCGAGTTGCAGAGAAAGTTCCAGCGAAAGTTGCCGACCTAGTTTTGTCGCTCAAATCTACTGATAGACCACTAAACAGGGAAGTTATTGACCGCATACTGTCCCTGGCTAAAGGGCTTCCTGCAAACCATCTGTCACGGATCGTCAACAAAATGCTGATAGAGAAATGGCTCCCGCTCATGGGACAAAGCAATCAATGGTATGACTACGAAGAGATGTTTAAGGTTTTAGTGGCCGCCCGAGACTTTAGCAGTGTATTGTTACTGGCTGAAGCTATTTTGACAGTCCGAAGTAAAGAAGAGCTAGAATCCGATTCTTTAAGACTTAGACGAGACAACCCCTTTTATTTCGCGGAAGTTGCGGAAACCAGAGTGTTTGAGTCGCTACTTAATCTACCGGCGGACTCCAATGAAAAGGCATTAGCACTTGCCACGAAAGTGATGACTAAAGTCGTTCTTTCAACTGCTAAAGCAACTGGGGGGGATGGTTTTATCCAAGAGGAGCATTTTGGCTTTTACGATGTAGACTTCTTCACATTAGAATCAGGTAAATACCGAGGGCCCTCTCATCGCGAGGAGATTGTAGAATTAGCTGCACTCGTAACCGGCCTGGCAAAGAAATTATTGAAATCTGCAACACACCCAGTATTTGCTAAACGGATATATACACAGCACATCTCAACCTTACCAGAAAGCACTGCAATGTGGAGATTACGCCTTTCCATTCTCGCTATTACACCTGAAATATTCAAGGATGAGTTAAAAACCATACTTTTTAAGATTTTCGACTCTACTGACTATCTACGCATAATTTATGGGTCTGAATATAAGACAGCACTCAAAAAGTGTTTCATTGAGTTTTCCGACAATGACAAAAAGGATTATGTCGCCAAAGTTATAACATTATTTAGCGAAGGCCCTGAACACGAAGATATAACGCAAGGTTCGCGAATTCTTTCAGTAATTCTGGATTGGATTTCAGGAGAAGAACAGGATCGCATTAAGGCACTTGGTTTTACTCTCCATCCAGGCTATATGCCACAACCAACTATCGGCAAGGCAACTGGGGGCTTTGTTAGTCCACGTGCGCCTATAGATTTGAACCAGTTCGGCAACCTCGCTATAAGTGAAATTGCAAACAATCTAAAAACAGTATGGGCACCCGAGAAATTAAAGGCGCAAAACAAGCCAGAGGATTTTCTATCACCAATTAGCGCTGATGGCATCGCCGACACACTCAAACAGGATTTTTCAAAGCGTTTTCAAGAGTATTTGAACAATGCCAGCTTATTTTTTGATAGAGAAGCATTGGACCCGCACTACACCTACGCATTTTTTAATGCAATACGGGAAACCTTAAGAGAGGGAAAATCCAATTACAGCAACACAAATTGGGACGCATTGCTCACGCTATTCTCTACTATAGAAGATTCCGCATCGCGTACACCGTTTGCGCCAAAGAATACCCGCGCAGATGACTCTACACGTCTTGTTGGGTGGCAATCAGTACACTCCGCCATGGCTGAAGTTCTACAGGCCATACTATCGGAAAAGAATGGAAAGATTTATATTCCCTTCTCGCAAGCACGCCTCCAACTGCTTAAAAGCATTACTTACCTTCTAAATTACCCAGATCCCACTGAAGAAGACGAAAAAAGGGAAACAGCGAAAATTAGAGTTAACTCCCCTGAGACATCTGATTACCTAGTAAGTGATCCTTTAACAACTGCAATTAATTCCGTTCGTGGGAAGACATTTGAAGCGTTCTTGTACTTTATTTATCAGGATGGCAAAAAGTTCACTAAAGCTACCCCTGTAAAGATTGATGCAGATGCGAAAGATTTATACGCTAGGGTTTTAGGCCAAGAGAATACCCGTGCGCTTATGTTCATGTTCGCGCACCACCTAGCATCCTTTTATTTTAGAGATAAAGCCTGGATTAGCCTACTTTTGCCGCAGATATTCCCGGAGCAGGAAGATAAAAAGCATCTATACTTAGCTGCGTGGGAGGGGCACCTTACTTCCAGCCTATACGGTGAGATGTTCTTTGACCCATACTTCCAAAAACTGTATGAACGTGGAATTGACTTAACCGGGGACGAGGACCCAGGGCGTAAATATTTCAAAAACCCTGACGAGGGAATCTCTGTCCATTTTGCATTAGCATTTGCTCATTTTAAGGACTTCGGGTTTGAACACCCTCTTTTTAAGAAGTTTTGGACCAACGGAGCCCCAGTTCAACACTTAATGTTTGTGAGTTTTCTTGGACGAGCTTTTATTTCCGGTGAAGATTCAAAGAACATTAAACTATTAGAAAAACAAGAAGTCTCTGAACGGTTTGAGAAGTTTTGGAACTGGCTACTTGAGACATACACAGACCCCACGCCTTTCCCTGGGTTTGGGTTCTGGATAAATGTCGAGCGCCCTGCATTCAAGGCTTCCTGGCTTGCGCCGCATCTCAAACGGACCCTAACGAGAACAAAAGGGGTAATTGATTGGGATTACGCCCTTGCGCATGCAATTCAAACACTTGCAAAAGAAGCTCCCATTGAAACATTAGAGATTGCACGGTTGTTTTTCCTAGAAGGCGGCGTCAAAAACAAAGAGAAGAAGCAATCATTTCACTGGGAAGATAAGTGTTATGAAACCCTCAAAACACTTTACGAAACCCCATCTACAAAAGATGGCGCATACGCACTTATCGATGACTTAATCCGGGAAGGCGGGAGCCTTTTCTGGAAATTGAAAGACATTTTAAAGACAGAAAACATTCATTAAAAGAAAAACCAAAACCACCAAAGCACAAGCCCATACATAGCCAAGGCCATAGGGAACAAGAATAAGGCATGGATAATGAGGGGAATTGGATGACAGAGTTGGCACGGGAACTTCGCGCTGCAGGCATGCCTCTTATAGAACGATCTTGTAGAAGAGATCGATAGCTGACTTTATGATTTTTCTCAATTGCCTCACCCGTAAACTAAAGGATTATTTCTCATTAGTTGCAGGCATAACATTAATCGTTGGGTTGTTGTTAAAGATACCCAACAGGGGTTATCCTGTAGAATTTAAACCATTAAATCCATTAATGGTTGTGGATTTAAACAAATTCGAACAAAACATCAAGACTTTAAAACTCACGTCCGTAAACAGAGGTGCCATAATTCGGGACCTAGGGCTCAAAGATGTCCCCATAAATTCGGCCCAACACTTCATCTGTTTCTTTAGAGAAACTTACTATAAAATCCAAGACACAAGCAGAAACGACCGGGATATAACGAATACGGAAATTACACGTGCAGATTTTCAAGAAGATTTTGAAATGGGGATTCTTAAGCAGGTAAAAACCAGCTTAGGATATAATGATGCCGACACTTCCAGACAGACAAACGGACACTCTTACAATAACCGCTCGAACATTGTTCCCTTGCCTGTATTGATGAAGGCCCCGTCATCCTTGTCTAGCCATCTATTACGATTTTCAGGTTTCCCCAAAGAAACAATGGGTGTCTACTTTTTTCGCCCTCATGACCCATTCTTCTCAATATTTGAAAAAGCTGCAACTCGTTCAGAAAAAATACAACTATATCGCGCGCTAGAGAGTGCCACAACATTTTACTCTAGTTTTTCACTGGAAAATGTCAGCCACATTCCACAGTCCGGGATAGAAGTGATAGTAAATCTGCAATGGCCAACTGACAAGCTATTAGAGAAGGTCGCAGAAAATTACAACCTAATTATTAAATCCTCGGGTGAGACTTTGCGATCGATATATACCCCGACCATACTGCCTGGAGAACTAAATTACAAGTTAATTGTTATCGCCGCCCCACATCCTTTCCCAGCTAACGAGATAAATCTTGAAACAAGAAACTTGCTTGTAGAAATTGGTTATTATTGGAAGTATGTATTATTGCTCCCATTCTTTTTGCTTCTTATACCGCACATTTTTAACATAGCGCTCCGTACAAAAGAAAAGGCAGAAAATGAGGGAGACATCCCCTCTCAGGGGATTATGGCTCGTAGGACTGCGTCGCTTGCCGCCTTCAAGCGGAGAAATAGTGGGGATTAGTAACAGACAAGGACATATAATTTAAAGAGGGTCACTATGACAGACAATAACGAGAATATAAACCAGATCGCCATTTACGAAACGGAGGACGGGAAAATCAAAGTTGATGTCCGTTTTGAGCATGAAAACCTTTGGCTGACTCAAAAGCTTATGGCCGCCCTTTTTGAGTGCAGCACGGATAACATCTCCCTCCACCTAAAAAACGTCTTTAGCGAAAAGGAACTGGACCCAAATTCAGTTACCGAGGAATTCTCGGTAACTGCCGCAGATGGCAAGAATTACAAGACAAACCATTATAGCCTTGAGGCGATTATTGCCGTAGGCTACAGGGTAAACTCCGCGCGCGGCACACAGTTCCGCACATGGGCCACCGACAAGCTAAAGAATTACATCCTTAAAGGTTTTGCCATAGACAGCGCCCGCTTTAAATACGGCAACAAATTCGACACCCGCTATTTTGAAGAACTATTGGAAGAGATCCGCGAAATCCGGGCCAGCGAGCGGATGGTCTACCAGAAGATTACCGATATTTACGCCACAGCAGTTGACTACTCCCCGAATACGGCGGAAGCGGAGAAGTTTTTCGCCACGGTCCAGAACAAAATGCACTGGGCAATAACCGGCCAAACCGCCGCTGAAATTATTTCAGAAAGGGCGGACAAAAACAAACCGCACATGGGCCTGACCACCTGGAGAAAAGCTCCGTCCGGCAAGATACTCAAACCGGATGTCGGCGTGGCAAAGAACTACCTGCAAAAAGATGAGATAAAAACGCTGAATCATATTGTGGACATGTACCTTGATTACGCTGAATTTCAGGCAAGCCGCGGCCGGTTGATGAAAATGAAAGACTGGGTGGAGAAACTTAACGCATTCTTAAAATTCCATGAGCTGGAAGTCTTGCATGACAAGGGAAAAGTATCGCGGGAAGTCGCCCTTGCTTTAGCGGAGAAAGAATACGAAGCGTTCCGCGTTGAACAGGACAAGACCTACATCTCTGATTTTGATAAAGCGGTGAAAATGCTTAAAGGGCCGGGAGAGATGGAAAGCAAAGCCGGTGGTGTATACAACCCGGAAGTAGAACTTGCGAAAGGCGCAGACCTGACTGCCGCTTCTTACGACAAGACACAGAAAATCAGCGTCACTGCCGGGAAAGTGACAGTGGGGGGAAAGCCTGGAGTCGTTGAGATTTCAGGTTTAGCGACCGGCAAGCTGGATGCGGGCATAGACGGCACTATAGATTTGTGGCTTTCTATTTTCCGCTATAAGCGCCCTGATGGCACAACTGACCATGTTGCCGGCTGGAACATTCCGTTGGCTTTAAAGGCCAAACAGACACCAATTGAGACAGCCAAAGCCTTTGCTGCCTATATCAACGCCGGCACGCGGCCCTACAAAGCCACGGCCGCCGGCACCAAGTCTATGGCAAGAGTAGTGATTACATTCACGGAAATTAATGGGAATAGTGCCAAGACAAAATGAGTTCTAATTAAACAGCCGGACAACACAAATTAATTAGAGTTTTATTAGAGATTGATTAGAAAGGACTGCCTATGCCAAACAGAAACACGATACTACTGGCCGGACTCCTAGCCGCCGGCGCCTCATATGTGGCGGCGGCTGAGAGTAAACCTGTTTATCAATGGGTTTCAGCGAATGAGTACTATTTCATTCTGCCGACAGCCCAGGACCTTCATCTATCGGGGAGCGGAAACACAGAGAGCATTAAACCCTGGGGCTTCGGTTTTAGGGCGGTAGGCCATGAGACGTTTTCCAAGACCGGCGGATTGCAAGTCCAAAGCATAAAGGTAGATAACCCCAACACAGGCAAGGACACTTTTTACCTGTGGGAGATCTTGGCGGGAATGCAGTACACAAGCCCCAAGGTTCAAGGGAAGCCTTTGCGGTTTACCGCCTCAGGTTTAGGAGAGTTCGGCATGTCAGATACGACGCTCTATATGGCCCCTATGCTTAGAGCCGGACTGCTCTACACGACAGATGAGTTTGCGGCCACGCCTACAGGCTTTACCTTTGATATTTACTATCGCCTTACCGACATTGATTTGGACAACGTGGGCGGGGGGAAAGCAGGGACACTGAAACCCGCACTCGGATTTAAGGTCGGCTACATTTTTGAAGGCTTCTGGACGACCAAAGAGAAATCCAAAGACTAGCCCAACCTGGATTATTTCCACCAGAGAGGGGAAACTGCAATAAGGTAGTTCCTTAACTGGTGGCCATAATCCCCGAAAAAGAAAAAATAAATGCGGGGATGTACGGCCTGCCCGGCAGGCCGGGAGCGGCCGGGCTGCCCGGCCGCGCAAGGAGGTGCACAATAAGATGCAGCCTACCTTGGGAGCAGAACTGCCGGCGCAGGGCTATGTGCCGGCAGCCTGCGAACCCACTTCCTAGCGGCAAGGAGCAGTGCGGGGCCGCGCTGCGTGGCCACGCCTGCGACGACATCTCGCGGATAAGATCGGCCTACCGCTTCCAAAGACGGCAGGGGAGCCGCATAGTGGCCGGCGAGCGGCCACCCTGCGGCGAGCGGCCACCCTGCGGCGAGCGAGCGGAGCGAAGGCGCGTAGTGCCGAGCCCGCGAGCGGCTTCTCGCGGTCTTGCGGCAAGGAGCGGTGCGGGGCCGCGCTGCGTGGCCACGCCCGCGACGACATCTCGCGGTATCATCGGGCGATCTAGGCGCTAGATCTATAGAGATTTTTTAGGAACCGATACAAAGCAAGGCGGAATCGTCCCCACAGGTCATCCGAATGTAATGATGTGCACAAGTCTGGCGGCCCGGCCCGCTGGTTTTTGAGTATTGAAAGGTTTATTGTTCATGTTTAATTGCTATGGAAATAGTGGGGGCTATCTACTATACTATTCATGAAACCTGTATCCGAACTGTCACCTTAAGGTGCGCGTGCCCATGAGGGCTAGGATACAGGTTTCGATTTTTGAACTGCCGAGGATTCCTCGGTAATTGCCAGTCTTTCCTCATTTGCTTATATCCCAGGTAAGAATTGCTCGCCCTCGGTTACAACAGTATAACCAAGCATTTTATACGTCTTCAGGCGTTTGCGGTGCATGTTCGCCAGAACAGGCACTCCGGCGTCCACGTAATCGTATATCACTACATTCGTTTTATCTGCGTGCCGCCTGTGCAGGCGTCCCGCGTACTGGACTATTCTTCCCTTAAACGACGCCGGCATGGTCAGCAGCAGCGTGTCCAGGCGTGGTTCATCAAACCCCTCGCCGATATAGGACCCTGTGGCCAGTATCGCCTTGCGGCAATTGTCCGGGAAGTTCTTAAGTTCTTCGAATACTTCGCGGCGCTTCTTCTGAGGCATACCCCCGTAAAGCACGGCCAGATGATCGGTTTTATCCTTCAGAAGGTTCTCGAAAGCGGCCAGGTGTTCCCGGCGTTCAGTAAGAATAAGCGGGAAGCGTCCGGCGGCCATAACTTCTTCGATATCTTTCAGTATAAGCGCGTTGCGGCACTCGTCTGCGGTCAGCTTGGGCCAAAGCTCGTATATCTTGGAATTGTCGTTCCACTCCGCGGTAAAGTCCGTGCGCCGGGCGATCACCTTGGAGTTCGGCGCGCAGGCGAGCGAATCTTTGTCTTTTATGCGGTGGACAATCGGACCGCATTGCATATGGACGATGGGTTGGTGGCCGTCTCGCCTGTAGGGTGTGGCAGTTAGTCCCAGGACATATTTCGACTTAGCCTGGTTAAGCACTTTCTCAAAAGAGACCGCCGCGGCGTGGTGGCATTCGTCCATTATCACTAGCCCGTATTCCGCCACTCGGTCGTCGACGCCTTCTTCGCGCTCCAGGCTGGAGACCATGGCTATGTCTATGCGCCCGGTCGCTTTGTCTTTTCCCCCGCCGATAAGGCCGATCTCTTTCTTGTCGATGCCGAGCAGGGAGGAAAGCTGCAAGCGCCATTGCTGCATCAGCGGCTTGCGATGCACGAGTATGAGGGTGGTGCGTTTTCTGGCCGCCAACGCCGCTATCGCTATTACCGTCTTACCGGAGCCGGGCGGCGCAGAAAGTATTCCGAAGTCCGCGGCCAGTATATCTTTAAGGGCCGCTTGCTGAACCGGGTTCAGCGTGCCGAGGAAACTATTATTCAGTTCCGTGCCGGGGAACCGCTTTTCCTCTACGGTGAGTCTTACTCCGTAATCCGCCAGCGTGGTCTCTATATCCTCAAGGCAGCCGCGAGGCAGGGAAAGCCAGGCGGCATCCAATTCAGCACAGCAGATTATTCGCGGGGTGGCGTGAGTGGAGAAGCGCTGCTTCTGCTTCTTGTAGAAATCCGGGTTATGGAACGCCGCCAGGTGCTTTAGTTGGTTTATCAGCGCCGACGGGAGGTTTGCGGTTTTGATGTAAACCCTGTTTGAGAGCACGGCCTCCACTGAATTGGGCAGTTCCTCCAGGTTTACATTGAACCTCTTTTTGCCGGACGGCGGACGGGACCAGGGTTCATCTTCCTCTTCTATCGGACTCCAGCGGGCGGGGATCTTTCCCCCGGTGCTCTCAAGCTCTCCGACCAGGGCCTCCGTTTCGCCGCGGGAAAGCTTTTTTACCGTGGCCAGATACGCCCACTGATCGGCATAAGGCGTGCCGGCTTCATCGATGAAGACGCTGTTCCCTGCCTGCCTGGCCGCCTTTTGCAGCGGCAGGGCTATCAGGTTCCCGAAACCGCCCTGGGGCATGGTGTCCTGATTCGGAAAAAGCCGGTCGTAGCTTTTTACTCCCAGTTGACAGTATTTCGTCATGGTCTTGGAGATGAGGCCGGTTCCGAGCCTTCGGGCTAGCGAGGCGGGCACCTCCTCTCTGAAAAATACCCAGACATGCCCGCCGTTGCCGGAACGCGAGCGTTCTACCGCTGCCGGGACTTTTTCCAGGGTGCAGGTTTCCCTGATGGCCGCTATGTCCTTCGCCCACCCGTCGCCGTCAAAATCCATCGCAAGAAAGAAGCAGGCGTCGTTCCCGAGCAGCGGATATATGCCGGCTACAAGCTGTCCGTCCAGGTGGCGGCTTACAACGGTCTCATCGAAGCGAAGCAGTTCCCTGTTCCCGCATTCCGAGCATTTCTTTTCCGGCTTACGGCAGAAGGCTCTGTCCCATTCATGTTTGCAGGCAGGGCTGTAGCCGCTTTTTCCCGCGCGGTTCTCCCAGCGGCGGGCATGTATGTCTTCGCGTCCGCGGAAATAACTGCGGAACAGCGCGATTTTGTCCTCGGGCGTAAGTCGTGGGGCTGACGTGCTGTCAGTCGGGAGTTCTGCGGGGTTGGCAAGCTTTAAGAGATACCGGCGCTTAAGTTCAGCTAAAGCCGAGATCTGTGAGTCTATCCGCGCGATCTCTTGCCTTAAATCTTCTCTTTCGGACGGTTCTTGCATTGTTGTGCTGGCTATATCTTTCCAGGATCCGCTCAAGGGGCAATCAATGTGTTCATCTGGAACCACATCGCTTTGTTGGCGCCAGCAAAATGATCCCAGAATGCAGATTACTCTTCTTTTTGCCGCTTCTTCTTTGACTCCAATTCTTTCACCGCGAGGTCAAAGTCTGAGACCATTTTTTTGTCGTGTTCTTTGCGGTATTTATCAAATTCAATCTCAGCTTTTTGAGCCGCAACCTCGGCGCTGACGGTGCCTGCATTGGTCAGGATTTCTCTTTCGCTGATCTTAAGGAACTCGTCAAGCTTGGTTATCCAGTCTTTCATCTTCATCAGGCGGCCGTTCGTGGCCTGCAATTCGGCAAAATCCAGATAGAGGGAGACTATCAGGTTGAGCTGGTTAAGTTCTTTCTCGGTCAGGTAATTCTTGGCTACCTTCGCATCCTGCTGCGTTATGTAGTTGCCTTTGAAGTTAACCAGGCCCATTAGTGGCTTTGTGCCGTCCGCGCGTTTAGCTATCATCTCGGCGGCGGTTTGGCCATGTACGGCGTAGTGCATTTTATTCTGTACTGTGGCAAAGAATTCACCGGTCAGTTTGTCGTCCTTGCGGTAATCGATGCTGGTGGCGTAAATGTCAGTGACTTTCTGGTAGAAATTGCGCTCGCTGCTGCGGATGTCGCGGATGCGCTGTAAAAGTTCCTGGAAGTAGCGTGCCTTCTGGCCGCCCTGCTTTAGGCGTTCATCGTCAAGCGCAAAGCCTTTTACTATATATTCCCTGAGACGCTGTGTGGCCCAAATGCGGAACTGTGTTCCCCTTATCGACTTTACCCTGTAGCCTACGGAAATAATTACGTCTAAATTGTAATGCTTTACAGTGTATTCTTTGCCGTCTGCCCCAGTACGTCGGAATTCCCGACATACTGACTTTTCATCGAGTTCCCCTTCGCTAAATATATTTTTTAGGTGTTCAGTGATCGTTGTCCGGCCTTTGTCGAACAATTCTGCCATCTGCTCTTGTGCCAGCCAGACGGTTTCATTTTCCAGGCGTACATCCAACCGCATTTTGCCGTCTTTCGCCTGGTAAATTAAAAACTGCGAGGGGTTATCTTTGCTTTCCATGGTAAATTCCGCCTTCCGGTTTATATATGGATATTATGGCTTTTCTTACCTAATACTTGCCACAAGGGTCTTCTTACGGCTATCTCTTGAGATAGTATAGAACATCATCCCGACAACGGTGTGTCGCGATGAAAATGGCTATTTTTGCTGTTTCTGCGTTCCCGGGTGGGTAATTCTGCCGTACCTTGATTTGGGCGGGGGCAGTTCAGGAGGGCCAGGGCCAGAGGTGGCGTCCATCCCGAGGAAAGCCGCGACTGGCCCTGGCCTCTCCATATTTTCTTTGCAGGTTCCCCCCACTCCCCACGGGGGCTACATAACAAATAACAGAAAAGCCCGCCAGGCGAGCGAACAGCGGGTGGAGCGTGCGAAGCACGCGACACAATTCCGCGATCAGGCCTGGGCGGGTTTTTAATTAATCAAGGTGCTCCCGTATAAACTCTTTCTTTCCGGTGGCCATAATTTAAAAATAAGAAAAAAATAAATGCGGGGATGTACGGGCCGCTGTTGCGGCCCGGGGGTAGGGGTGGAGCGAAGCGACACTGCAGTAGGGCTCGCCGATGAGGATAATTCCACCGGTGCGCAGGCTTCGCGCCAGAAGCTCGATAGTGCCAGCTACTCCGCCGGCGATCCAAACGGCGGCGGAAGATAAAAATGAAGAGGGCTAGGTCCCATTGGGCACTTCCCCCTCATTTTTTGTAACATTGATAGCCGGACAAACACGTAAACAGGTTCCCGCCCGATTTGCCCGCGCCAACAGGATAATGTGAACGACTATCTTCTCGCAGTGATATTCGGAATAATCGAAGGGGTGACGGAATTCCTCCCGGTCAGTTCCACCGCGCACCTGCGCCTGGCCAAAGCGCTGCCGTTCGCCGGCATCCCGCTGGAGGACCCATACTGGAAGATGTTCGATATAGTGATCCAGCTGGGGGCCGTGCTCTGCCTGCCGCTCTACTTCCGCACGCGCCTGCTCGACTTTTTCACGAGCTTCCCCGTTAACTCCGCTACCGGGCGGCGGGATCCCCTTAATCACCCGGTTACGCTGGTGTTCATAGCTTTTGTCGTCACGGCCGGGCCGGCTTTCCTGCTTAAGAAAGTGATCAGCCAGAACCTGGAGAGCTTCCAGGTTATCGGCTGGGCGCTGTTGGCCGGGGGCGTAATAATGTGGGTGGTGGACGCGTTGTGCGCTAAACCGCGCGTCACGGATATCGGTCAGATGAACTGGCGGCAGGCGGCCTGGATAGGGGCGGTACAGGTGCTGTCCGCCGTGTTCCCCGGCACCAGCCGCTCCATGGCCACCATAGCCGCGGGGCAGGTTGCCGGCCTCTCCCGGGCGGCGGCGCTGGAATTCTCTTTCTTCGTCTCCCTCCCTATCATGGTCGTGGCTACCGGCTACGACCTGCTTAAAACTTTGGCCGGGCACGACGCCGCGCCCCTGGTCATGAACACGCACCTGTGGCTGACGCTGGCCACGGGGTTCGCCGTCTCGTTCTTCACCGCCTGGGCGGTGGTCGCCTGGTTCATGGGCTGGGTGCGGCGGCGGGGCTTCGCGCCGTTCGCCGCCTACCGCATCGCGCTGGGCCTCGGCATACTCCTGTATCTGCGCTGATCAACCCAGCAGATTATCCAGCAGCATCATGATCACAAAGCCGGCCACCAGATACCAGGTGGCCAGCTTACCATAGCCTTTTTCATGGGATTCGGGGATCATCTCGCCGCTGATAACATAAAGCATGCAGCCGGAGGCGAAGGTGAGGGCGAAAGGCAGCAGCCCGGAGAACAGGGTGACCGCCGTTACCCCCAGCAGCCCGCCTACCGGTTCTACCAGGCCGGAGAGGAACGCCACGCCGAAAGCCTGCCAGGGAGTGTAGCCCAGCGAAAGCAGGGGCAGCGCCACGGCCGCGCCCTCCGGGATGTTCTGTATGCCTATGCCCACCGCCAGCGCCAGGGCATTGGCCGGGTCTCCGGCGCCGTAGCTCACGCCCACGCTCATGCCTTCGGGGAAATTGTGGATGGTGATGGCGAGGATGAAGAGGAAAACGCGCTTAATGTTGACATCCGGTCCCTCGTGCCCCTTGAAAAAATGCTCATGCGGGATCAGCCTGGCTATTATCTCGACGAAGAGCACGCCGCAGAGCAGGCCGACCGAAGCCATGTAAACCCCGCCTTTTTCTATGCCCGGCAGCAGCAGGCTGAAAAATGTGGCCGCCAGCATTATCCCGCCGGAAACGCCCAGCATGGCGGAATAAGCCTTATGTCCTATTTTTTTGAAGAAGAAAACCGGGAGCCCGCCCAGGGAAGTGGCCAGGCCGGCCGCCAGTGAGGCCAAAAATCCGTAGAGTATTGTTTCCATCTTTGCATTATATATTTTTACCCGCCGCCCTCTTGGAACACAGGCATTCTTTCGCCCGCCTGTACCCTGTCTTCCGCTATAATAACATAAAGCGGGTGGAACGGTTCAAGACCGCCGCCGCGGTTTTTTCTACAATCCAGGCAGGGGGTGGAATATGTCTCTGGAAAAAGAAGCCGAAAGGGTCAAGCTTGAGCGGAAGGCCGCCGGGCTGGAAGGATTGGTCGGCGGCCTGGAGTTCGCCGTCATAAACGCCCAGCCGGAACTGCAGGAGGCCGCGGCGGCCGAGCTGCTGCGCACGACGGGCCATTTCTGCCGCCAGGCCTACGAGGACGGGGATCTGCGCGACTTCGTGCTGAGCGCGCCTGGCTCGGCGGACCTGATAGTCAGAGCGCGACGGCGCGGCGCCAATCCGTTCCAGGGCGTCAACGCCCGCCCGCTAACAGCGAAGCTGCCGGACACGCGGCTGGAGACCTTCGTTTTCCTGGCCGAAGACCTGCGCAAGTACGTTCCCATACAAAAAAGCCGCGGAATAAAATTTCTTACCCCGGACATCCTCGAGAACGATAAGTACCTCTTCATCCAAACGCCGCCGTCGGCTTATACCGGCAACTCCATCGGCTTCGTGCAGTGGAAGGGCGCCACGCGGGACTACCGGCACTCCGGCGCGAGGGAGCTGGCGCCGCTTGTCAAGCCGGACCTGCCCTACCTCAAGAACATCGGCTGCCTGGACCACGCCGCCACCCGCGTCACGGCGGAGAACCGTGACCGGGCCATGCTGGAGTTCATGGAGCTGACCGGCTACTATTTCGACCTCGCGGTCTACGTGGAGGAGCTCAACTCCATCACCAACGTCACGCGGCTGACGGAGACGGATTTCGCGCTGGTCTTCACGTCGGGGATAAAGCCCTTCACGGACGAAGCCTCCTCCGGCCCTACGGAGAAGTTCGTGCAGCTATACGGAGCCCGCACCCACCACCTGGCCTTTCACACGGAGCACATCGAGGACACCTGCGCCGCGCTGGCGCGCGACGGCATGAAATACCTCATAGAACTGGTGGGGTCGGAGGAGGAAGGCCTGAAGCAGACCTTCACGGTGCCGTCGAAGAACACCTTTCTCGTCAGCGAGTACCTCTACCGGTACGGGGACTTCGACGGGTTCTTCACCCGGAGCAACGTCGCGGCCCTCACCCGGGCCTCGGGCAATATCCCCAACGACTGAACAAAGCATAACAACAAGCGTCTCCGACAGGGCGTCAGGCTTGTGCGGCGCATATCCCGTACATGGCTTCTAAGCCAGCGTGGTCAGGGTTTCGGAGATGCCTTTGCGGATCTCGAACCAGAAGTCCAGAGCCGCGCCGCGGCGGTCGGCGTCGAAGGCCTTTATCCATTTGTCTAGTTCGGGGTTTTTATCGCCCTCCACGTCGCGCTTGCGCTTCATGAAGCCCAGCACGTAGTCGATATTGCGCTCGGATTCCCAGAAGACGGCTACGTTGCGGCTGTTGATGCGGCCGGCCGTGGCCTTGATCACCTCGAGGAAGCGGGCCGAGTCCCCCCACAAATGCTGCACTATTTCGGGGGCCATTTCTTCCGCCCAGCCGCGGTGGAAGCGGCAGATGCCCAGGTCGTCTATCACCAGCTCCTGGATGAGCCGGTTGGCGTTGAGGCGGCCCAGTTCGCGCGGCGGCACGAAGTCGAAGCCGTAGTACATGTAGTATTTGCCCATGATGGCCATGGGGCTCATGGCCCCGGCGTTCCAGTACTGGTTGGGCACCATCCAGCCGTTGCGGGCATTGGCCAGGAAGACGAAGCGCTTGCCTATTTCCGGGTTCTTTTCGCGGGACAGCCTGCGGGCCAGCTTGCGCGCGCCCAGCCCCAGGTCCAGCAGCCCCCGCCGTTTCAGGATAGACTCGATAAGTTCCACGCCGAGATGCGCGTTATGGGCGGAGTCCGCCACGATGTCGAATTTCTCCGGGTCCCAATGCGGGACGGAGGTTACGCCCAGGTCTTCGGGTTTCAGCAAGCCCTCGTGCAGGCATTCCATCAGCCAGGCCAGCACGCCCCCGACGGAGATGGCGTCGAAGCCGGCGGCGTCGGCGCGGCCGTTGAGGCGCTCGGCCGCGCGCTGGTCGAAGATGCCGCACAGCGGGCCCATGGTCTGGTACGGCTCGTAATCCTTCTTGAATTCCTTGTTGAGCTTCTTGCAGACGGCCGCGCAGGGCTCGCCGCAGGTGCGCTGCTGCCTGGCGGCGATGGTCTCCTCGTTGAACTGCTTCAGGTAATGGTCGGTGATGGACCCTTTGTTAAGTTTTACGCGCTGCTCCTCGGTCCACAGCACGCTCTTGTAGTTGAAGGCCATCAGCCGCCCGCCCAGCGTGGAGTAGTTCACGCCGAAGGTGCCGCCGGTGTTGAACTTGGGGTCGAAGCGGTACTTGGTGGTGGCTTCGAAGTCCTTGGCCGCCAGCTGCTTCTGGTAGCGCTGCTTGAACCACTCGTCGGCCACGGTGCGGTCGCGGAAATCCTCGTCGAGGCAGGTGCCGCCGTAGATGACGGCGCAGATGTTGTGTTCGCGGTACAGTTTGCTGCCGAAGCCGCCGCGGCCGGCCCAGCAGTCGGCGTGGGTGGTCTTGCCGTCCTGGTACGGCGCCGAGGCTATGGCGCCGAAATCCGTCTCCGCCGCCGCGGGCCCTGTGGCCAGCACGCGCGGGGTCTGCTTGAATTCCCCCGCCCAGCGCCCGAAAACGTAGTCCATCAGCGAGTAGACGCCGCCGCGGCCGTCCTCCCAGATGCGCGCGACGTCCACGGGGATTACCTGCACCTGCACCTCTTCGCCGTGTTCGCGGTTGAGCACCAGCACCGAGGGCGACTGCGCCTTGCCGCGCAGCGACACCATGTTGATGCCGAGGTCATCGAAGATGAGGCCCGCGCCGCCCATGGCGGAGACGTAAAAGCCGCCCCAGCACGGCGAATGCCCGGTGAAGATAAGGCGGTTGGAACCGGGCAGGATGGAGCCGGCCAGCAGGCCGGTGCCGAAATTGAGGACGCCCTGGCGCCCGGCCTCGCGCCCGGTAAGGTGCAGGCCCAGGTCCACCGGGCCCCAGAACGGCCCCACCGGGAAGCGCTCCACGCGGTAGAAGGCCGACGAAGCGTCGATATGAAGAACCTTGAGATTTTTGTCCATAAATTATCCCCCGCTCAGCAGCTCCCGCGCTATCACGCGGGCCCCTTCCTGCAGCACCAGCGCCGCGTACTCCGCCCCGGGCACGAACTTTCCGTCCACCGTAACCACCACAAGCACAGGGTCTCGCCCCTGCAGCTTCAGCAGTTCCTTCAGGCTGGTCCCCTCCGGCGTCTCAACCTGCTTGTCATTAAAGTACAGTACGGGCATGAATTATAGGGACAGTATACTTAATTAGGAATTGCGGGGGTCAGGGCGGCTATTCCTCGCAGAAGGCCAGGAAGTAGGCGGTGCCGGCCAGGCCGCAGACGAAGGCGGTAATGAAGGTGAGCTGCGGCGAGATCAGCCACAGAAAGCCTCCGGCCAGCGCCGCCGCGGCCACCACGGTATCCCTGGCAAAATAGTAAGCCCCGTAGGTCAGGGCTTTGTTCTCTTCGGGGGCCAGGTCGAGGATGAGCGCTTTGCGCGTGGGCTCGCCGAATTCCTTCAGGCCGCGGATGATGAAGGCGAAGACCAGCAGGGCCAGGGAATCGGAGAACAGCAGCACCAGCGGGAAGGCGGAAAAGAAGGCGAAGGTGATGGCGATATACGGTTTCTTGGTCTTGTTCTTCTCCACCAGCCAGGCCACCGGGACGTAGATGAGGATGGCGGAAGTCATCTCCAGCGCGGTAAGCCAGCCGAACTCCACCGGCGAGATGCCCACGTTCTTTACGCACCAGATCACCACGAAGGCGTACGGGATCTGCTCGCAGAAGCGGATAAGGATGTCCGAGACCAGCAGGTGGCGCAGCTTCGGCCCGGTGCGGGCCAGCACCTTGAACGGGTTCTTCTCCATCTTCTCCGCCGGCGGCTCGGCGATATGCTCGAGGAAATAATGCTGCAGCAGCAGCGCCACCACCGCCAGCAGCAGCGCGAAAGAGAAAGCCACCCTTACGCCTTCCTGTTCCCCCCACCGCTGTATGCACAGGCCGCCCAGCACCGGCCCCAGCGCCATGGGGATGCGCCGGGCGATGGAATGCATGGAGACGCCCATGGTCCTTTTGTGGAACGGCAGCAGCTTGGAGATGGCGCTCATGATGGCCGGCAGCGAGACCGACGACCAGGAGATGAAGAGCACCGCGCCCGCGAGCGCGGCCTGCCACGTCGGGAAGAAGATCACTATCAGGTAGCCGGCTATGGCCGCCATGTTGAAGAAGATCAGCGAACTCTTGTAGCCGACGCGGTCGCTCAGGTAGCCGCCGGGGAACGCGTAGACCGCGCCCAGGAAATTATCGGCCGCGTTCAGAAAGCCCACGGCCAGGCTGCCGCCGCCCAGGGCCATGATGTAGAGCGGCAGGAAGCGCTCGCCCATCTTTTCGCCCATTTCTATGAAGATGGCCGCCGAGAGCAGCACCACCAGGTTCTTCTTGAGTGAAAGGAGTTCGGTTATTTTTGTCATTTAATTGCCCTGCGGAGGAAGCGGTCCGGCCGGCTGCTTGCAGAAAGCGCAGGCTTTTGCCGCGTCGTCCAGTTGTTGGCCGCATTTGGCGCAGAGGCGCACCGGCGCGGCCGGCGCTTCCGGTTCCGGCTCCGGCTCGGGGGCCGCGGGGACGTAGTCCAGGAAGGGCCCGGAAAGTTTCCAGATGAAATAGGACATGTAGACGGTATAGGCCAGCGCGAACATCATGGCCAGCGTCACCAGGCGGCTGTGCGGCAGCAGCCGGCCGAAAGGCGGCAGCAGCAGCGCGGCTATGAGCAGATAGCCGGCTGTCGATATCACCTTATCGGTAAGCTCCAGGGTCTTCTGCTGCGGCTGGCCCATTCTGCCGAGATAGCGCGCCAGTTCGGCGGCCAGGGGTTCTTTAATAGCGAATAGCTTGCGCAGTACGGCCACGCCGAAGCCGGCCTGCAGGGCGTCGGAAGCGGCGAAACCGCCGCCGAGGTTGTCATGGCCGCCCAGAAGCCAGCTTATCAGCAGCGGCACCACGAAATAGCCTATCAGCCGTACTTCGGCCGGCCGCAGCCTGGTTTTCCATTCCTCTGTGATCATAATAAACCCTGTCCGCTAATATTTTACCTTTTCCCGGGGCAGGGCCAACCCGACAGACCTCTGGCCGTTTGATGCGCATAGCGCCTGTTACGGCAGGGCCAGCGGCCACACGGGTTGTTGTTGTATACTTTCGGGATGCCGCAACGTGACGCTTCGCAGCTGGTAAGCTGGCTTTACCTGGACATGAACTCCTTCTTCGCTTCGGTGGAGCAGGAAATGAACCCCGCCCTGCGCGGCAAGCCCGTCGCTGTCGTTCCGATAAAGGCCGACAGCACCTGCTGCATCGCGGTCAGCTATGAGGGCAAGGCCTTCGGCGTAAAAACAGGTACCTTGGTGCGGGAGGCCCGGCGGCTGTGCCCGCAGATGAAGTTCATAGTGGGCGACCACGCAGACTATGTCCGGTACCATAACAGGATAGTGGAGACCGTGGAAGCCTGCGTGCCCGTGGAGGCCGTCTGTTCCATAGACGAGATAGCCTGCCGCCTTACCGGCAGGCAGCAGGACCTGAAAGTCGCCGAAGCCCTGGCCCTGCAGATCAAGGCCGCCATCAGGGATCAGGTCGGGTCTTCGCTCAAATGCTCCATCGGCCTGGCCCCCAGCCGTTACCTGGCCAAGATCGCAGGGGACATGAAGAAGCCCGACGGCTTCACCATCATCCGCCCCTGCGACCTGCCCGCCGTCCTCCACCAGCTGAAGCCCAGGGACCTGCCCGGCGTCGGGGCGAAGATGGAAGCCAGACTGACAGATAAGGGCATCACCAGCATGGAGCAGCTGCTCTCGCTGACGCCGAAAGAGCTGCGCCAGGCCTGGGGCAGCGTTACCGGCGAGGAAATGTGGCACCTGCTGCGCGGCGAGGAACTGCCGGCGAAGCTTACCGAGCAGAAGTCCATCAGCCATTCCCATGTGCTGCCGCCGGAGCTGCGCCACAGGCAGGGCGCCATGCGCATTCTCAAGAAGCTTACCGATAAAGCCGCGGGGCGGCTGCGCCAGGAAGGCTTTTACGCTTCGGGCATACAGATCTATGTGCGGTTCACCGGGCAGGACGCCTGGAAAGCCAGCTGCAGCCTGATGGAAACCCAGGACACCCTGGCTTTCATCAGCGCGGTAAGGACGCTCTGGAAGGAGCTCCCGGCGGGGCCGGTCTTTGCCGTCGGGGTGGCGCTGTCGGGGCTGGTGCCCGAGGCGCTCCATTCCCCGTCGCTGTTCGAGGACCAGCGGCGCGGAAAGCTCATCAAGACGCTGGACCAGCTCAACGAGAAGTTCGGCAAGGATGTGCTGCACTACGGGGCCACGCACGAGTCTGCCGGCCTGGTCCCGCTGCGCATAGCCTTCACCAGGATCCCCGACAAGAGCGAGCTTTAAGCCCGGCGGTCTTAAATTATTTGTTATCCGTCAGCCAGGGGGAGGAAGTGCTCCAGAAGATGATATCGGCGCCGAGGTAGTCCCGGCCGAAAGCCGTGAACTCCGCGCGGGTGAACGGTTTCTTCGTTTTCGGGTTGGTATAGGTAAGCGTGGGCTCCTGCACCGCCAGGGCGATAAGCGCGAGCTTGTCCTTGTAGCGGTTGAAGAACGGGTAGGAATTCTTCATCTGGGCTTTTTTGTAAGGCACGATGTCCGGGCCGCCCAGGCCTATGCCGTTCTTTGCCGCGAACTCGAAGAGCCTGCCCATGTAGTTGCGGTCATTCTCCCACTCGCACGGCCAGAAATTCACGTACTGCACGACGTAAGACTTCCTGAACGCGGCCTTCGCCGCTTTCAGGTTCTCCAGCTCCGCGCTGAAATACTTGTCGCAGCTGAACCCGGTCCTGTCGCGCTTCATGTTTATATCTATGGAGGTTTCCGGCAGGTTTACGCCGTAGACCCTGCCGTCGAACCGCCCGGCCAGGGCCTGCAGCAGTTTCTGGTAGCGCAGGCGGACTCCCGGGTTCCAGTGCATCGCCGCCCAGCCGGAACCCGCCGGCGCGCCTTCCCCCGCATTGTCCGCCTGCGGCACCAGGCCCCCGCCGTAAAGCGGGTCTTCCAGCAGATACTTAGGCACGTTCCTGGCTTCGGGCAGGAAGAAACGGTCCTGCACCTGGATGAACAGCTTCTTGCCGAGCCGGTCCAGGAACTTCAGGTCTTTTTCTATCTGCGAAAATTCGTAACGGTCTTTGCCTGTTTCCAGGTCTTTCCAGTTGTAGACTATCTGCACGCCAGCGATATCTCCCCGCGCGATGAACTTCCCGATCCGCTCCAGGTCATCAGACCCCGTATAAAGGAAATCCGCCGGCGGCGCCGCCCGCCCGGTCCCGCAGGCGAACGCGGCCAATACCGCCGATAAAAAAACTATCCATGCCGATCTTGTCATATGCCCTGCTTCTTGTCGAAAACGGCGTGCAGCGGGTTGGCCGGGTCGATCCAGAGCGCGCAGGTGCCGCCCGGGGTTATGCGCTCCGCCAGATAGGCGTTGAGTTTATCTTCGGAAGAAAAAGCCAGGGTATGCGACGGCTCGGGGGTCACTTTATATTCGCGCCCGTCGTAAGAGAAAGAACAGAGCAGCCTGTACTCCCAGACGGTGGCGGCCCCGCGGCCGGACGACCGGAGCTCCCGCGCTTCGCGGTCCAGGCAGCGCGCTTCCACGGCGACCCAGCCGATCTGCTTCGCGCGGGCGGCGTAAAGGCGCCCCGCTATTATAAGCGCTATCCCGGCTATCCCCCATACCATTACGCTTGCCGGCGCCCGGCCGGAGGCGGCCAGGTACGCGGAGCCGAGGAACAGCGCCGCGCCGCCGAAGCCCGTGGCCAGCGTCAGCGGCGTGTTGAAAACATATTCCGGCCGCCCCGTCTCCTGCCAGGCTATCCACTTTATCCGCCACCCGGCGTCGCGCAGCCCGTCCTGTAGTTCTCTGATGCTTCCTGTTATCCCCATAGAGGTGCGGCTTATTTTTCGAAGGTCAGCACCTGGTAGTCCCGGCGTTCCCCGGTGACGGGGCTGGTGTAGGCGGCTATGCTCTCGTCGGAGATGACGCGCAGGCCGCTGGACTTTGCCAGCTCCGCTATCTCGCCGCGCGTGCGAAGGTACCGCGGGAAGTTCGCCACGGGATTGTCCACCGTCATGGCGGCGTGCCTGGCGGCGTCGAAGAGCTCGAACGAGGCGAAGCAGCGCCCTCCCGGCTTAAGCGCGCGGGAGATGTCCCCGAACAGCGCCGCGGGCTCGTCGATGAATTCCAGAAAACCAATGGCCAGCACGATATCGAAGGCGCCTTCCTTTATGAACGGCAGCCCGTGCGACAGGTCGCAGACATGGGTTTCCTGGTAGATACCGGTTTTTTTCAGCTCCTCTATCATTTTTGGCGAAATATCCGCCCCGGTCAGGCGGCAGGCGGAAAAGCGTTTTCTGACGACCAGGCCCAGGTACCCGTTAGCGCAGCCGAGGTCCAGCACGGCCGGGGCGCTCACCGGGACGCAGGACAGGCGGGAGTCCAGCCAGGCTGGGACGCCGTACTTCACCGAGTCCGCTATCCTGGTGTATTGCTCCGCCATCCCGTCGTAAAATGCCACAACCTTGGCGGAGTGATCCGGGCTCTTTTCCGGTTCCGGCGCGGTCCCCTCGCCCGCGTCCGCGATTATGGCAAGGGCTTCCTCCGCCTGGCTGGCCGGTACCAGCAGCCTGACGCCTATGGCGGCGGTACTGTAGCCGGCGGTGCTGTTGCCCGCGGAATCCAGCATCCGGCACATGATCCCGGACGCTTCCAGCAGGGACTGCATCATCGCGGCAGCCGCGTGTTCTCCGGTCTGGTAAACCACTACCGGTTTTTTTTCTTCGTCCATTTTAAGGCTTTGTCCCGGAACCCCGGGTTGCTAGGTAGAATACTCGGCGTTGATGCTGATGTATTCGTGGGTCAGGTCGCAGGTGAGGAAATCGGCCGAAGCGGAGCCCAGGCCCAGCCCGACGGTGATGACATACTCGGGGCGCTTGAGCACCGCGTGGGCGGCTTTCCGGTCGAAGGCTTTGGCCCGGCCTTTCTCGAAGACGCGGTGCGGGCCGATGGCGATGCTGACCTTGTCGGGGTTTACCGGGATGCCGGTATTGCCGAGGCTGGAGAAGAGCCGGCCCCAGTTGGGGTCGCAGCCCGCCCAGGAAGTCTTTACCAGCGGGGAATTGGCGATGGCGCGCGCGGCCAGGCGGCCTTCCGCGGCCGAGCGGGCCCCCTCGATATGCAGGCGCACCAGGTGGCCGGCGCCCTCGCCGTCGCGCACGATTTGCTCGGCCAGAGAGGCGCAGACCCCGCGCAGGGCCTCGTCGAACCTGGCGGCGGCGCCGGGGGCCGACAGTTTCACGCCGCTGGCTCCGGAGGCGAGCAGCAGGACGGTGTCGTTGGTGGAGGTGTCCCCGTCCACGGAGATGGCGTTGAAGGAAACCTCCACGGCGGCCTTAAGGCGGGCCTGAAGCTCGGCCGCGCAGCCCGCCACGTCGCAGAAAATGTATGCCAGCATGGTGGCCATGTTGGGGTGGATCATCCCCGAGCCCTTGGCCACGCCGGTCATGGAGACCGTGGCGGTCCCGACTTTGAAGGAGGCGCTGGCCAGCTTGGGTTTGAGGTCGGTGGTCATTATGCCGCGGCCGAAAGCGCGCAGGGCCTTTTCCCCCCCGGCCAGGCCGGCGGCCAGGGCCGGGATGGCCGACAGTATTTTTCCGACCGGCAGGGGTACGCCTATGATGCCGGTGGACGACGGGAGAACTGAATAAGCGGTCGTGCCAAGTTCGCGGGCCAGGGCCGCGCAGGTATCCTTGGCCGCGCGCAGGCCCGGGGCGCCGGTGCCGCAGTTGGCGTTGCCGGAGTTTACTATGACCGCGCGCAGGCTGCCCCGGCCGGCCTTAAGGTTCTCTTTCCCGGCCAGCACGGGGGCGGCGGCCATGCGGTTAAGTGTAAAGGTGGCGGCGGCGGCGGCCCCGGCGGGCGCTTCGGCCAGGGCCAGGTCGGGCTTGCCGCTGGCTTTTATGCCGGCGGTGGCTAAAGAAAAACGGAAACCTCCTGGTACGAAGACGGGACCTGCGGGGCCGTTGATCTTCATTTTTTCTTTCCTTTGCGCTTCGCGGCGCTTTTTCGCGGTTTAATTTCCAGGCCGGCGAGCTCGGGCAGCCGCCCGCGGATCATGGCGACTTCGTCGCACTCGTCGCGGCGCTTGCAGCTGCGGCAGTCCTTGTAAACCTTATCGGGCAGGCGCTCGTTCTTTACCTTCTTAAAGCCCAGCTGCGCGAAGAACTTCGGGACGCGCGTGAAAAGGCAGACGCAGGCGATGCGGTGCTGCTTCGCTTCTTCGAGCATAGCCTTGATGAGGATGCTGCCGGCGTTGCGGCCGCGGTACAAGGACCAGACAGCGATGGAGCGCACCTCCGCCAGGTGCTTGCCGTAGATGTGCAGGGCCCCGCAGCCTACGATGCGGTCGCGGTTCTCTATCACGGTGAAGTCGCGGATGTTCTCGTGGATCTCCGTGAGCGAGCGGGGTATCAGCGTGTTGTCCCGCGAGTACTCGAAGATGAGGCCGTGGATGGCCGAAGCGTCGGGCAGAAGGGCTTTACGGGCGCGCATTAAGGGTTCCTTTCGGGGCGCAGGCGGTCAGGGCCGCGTCCAGCTCCTTGAGGAGCTGGTCTATCTGCCGCCGGGTGACGATGTAGGGCGGCAGGAAGCGCAGCACCGTCTCGTGCGTGCGGTTGATGATGAGGCGGCGGGCCAGCAGCCGGGCCTGCACGGCCTTGGCTGTATCCGCGCTGGAAAGCTCTATGGCGGCCATCAGGCCCAGGCCGCGTACGTCCGTGACGACGGGATGCCTGGCCGCCAGGGCGCTCAGCCCCTTCTTTAGGTATGCGCCCTTGCTCTTTATCTGCGCCAGCAGGCCTTCGCGCTTCATCACGGCCAGGAACTCCAGCGCCGCGGCGCAGGCCAGCGGCCCCCCGCCGTAAGTGGTGCCGTGCATGCCGGGTTTGAAGGCCGCGGCGGCTTTTTCGGTGGCCAGTACCGCGCCCAGCGGCAGGCCGCAGGCTATGGGCTTGGCCAGCGTTACCACGTCGGGCTTTATGCCGTAATGCTGGAAGGCGAACATCTTTCCCGTGCGGCCCAGGCCGCACTGTATCTCGTCCACGAGCAGCAGCGCGTTGGCGCGCTTGGTGAGCTTGCGGGCTTCGGCGAAGAATTCGCGGCTTACGGGGCGCACGCCGCCCTCGCCCTGTACGGTTTCCAGGCAGACGGCGCAGACGGTCTTGTCGAACTTGCGGCGCAGGTCCCTCACATCGTTGAACTTCACGAACTCTACTCCGGGCATGACGGGGGCGAAGGGCTCGCGATACTTGGCCGTGGATGTGGTGGCCACGGCGCCCATGGTGCGGCCGTGGAAGGAATTCTCCATGGCCAGGAAGCGGACGCGCCCGTGCTTGCCGGCGGCCCGGGCGTAGGCGCGCGCCAGTTTCAGCGCGGCTTCCCAGGCTTCGGTGCCGCTGTTGCTGAAGAAGGCCCGGTCCAGGCCGCTCAGGCTGGTGAGCTTGCGCGCCAGGTCTGACTGGAAAGGCGTATAAAAAAGGTTGGAGACGTGCACCAGCCGCCCGGCCTGCGCGCGGATGGCGCGGGTTATGGCCGGGTGCGAATAGCCCAGGGCCAGCACGCCGATGCCGCTCAGGAAGTCCAGGTAGGCCCGGCCTTCGTAGTCGTAAAGGTACATGCCTTTGCCGTGGTGGAAAGCGGCGGGATAGCGGTCGTAGGTCTGGAGCAGATATTTCTTCTCGGCTTTCTGCAGGGCTGAAAGGTTCATTGAAGCGTTACCTCCGTGCCGCTCTCCAGCTTCCCGGCTTCGAAGCCGGGCAGGAGGTCGGCCTGTACCGACGGCAGGATGCGCACCCGGCCCACGCCGCCGGCGAGCGCGTCGCGGCAGGCAGCCAGCTTGGGGAGCATCCCGCCTTTTATCACGCCGGACTTTTCCAGGTCCGGGATCTGCGCCGCGGACAGCCGCGGCATTACCGCGCCGTCCGCGCCCTTTACGCCGGGCACGTCGGTGAGGAAGACCAGCGCTTCCGCTTTGCAGCCGGCCGCGCACGCCGCGGCCATCTGGTCGGCGTTGACGTTGTAATATTCGTTGTCCGCGCCCAGGGCCAGGCTGCTGATGACGGGGATACCGCCTTTTTCCCAGAGCGCCTCTATCCAGCGCGTGTCCACGGACACGATCTCCCCGACGAAGCCGAGGTCGACTCCCTGCGGGGTTTTCTTGCGGGCGAGGAAAGCCCTGCCGTCGCCGCCGCACAGGCCGATGGCCGCGGGGCCTTCGGCGCAGATGGAGGCCACCAGCTTCTTGTTCACCTGCCCGGCCAGCACCATCAGCGCCACGTCGCGCGTCTCGGCGTCGGTCACGCGCAGGCCGTTGATGAATTTAGCTTCGCGGCCGAGCTGGGCCAGCACGCGCGTAAGCGCCGCTCCCCCGCCGTGCACCACGGCCACGTGGTGGCCCAGCGCCGCCAGCGCGGCCACGGCCTGCGAACATTTCTTCAGCGTGGCGGCTTCGTCGATGGCCGCGCCGCCTATCTTTACCACGAACCTCATTGCAGTCCCTCCTTCTCGTCCCAGCCGCACATCAGGTTCATGTTCTGCAGGGCCTGCCCGGCCGCGCCTTTCATAAGGTTGTCCAGGCAGGTGACCACCGTAAGGCGCTTGCCGTCGGGGGACAGCTCGAAGCCGATATCGCAGTAATTCGTATATAGCGAATACTGGATCTGCGGCAGCGCGCCGGCGCCGTAGAGCCGCACGCAGCCGCCGGCGGGGTAAGCCGTGTGGTAGAGCTTGTCTATGCGCTCCGCGGTAGCGGGCTTGGCGAGGCGGACGTACAGCGTGGAAAGTATGCCGCGCGGGATCGGCAGCAGGTGGGGCGTGAAGGTCAGCTCGCCGTCGGCCAGCCCCGTCTGTTCCAGGATCTCGCCGGTATGGCGGTGGCCGAACACGGAATAGGCTGAGAAGTTCCCCGCCACCTCGACGAAATGCGTTTTCGCCGTGGGTTTCTTGCCGGCGCCGCTCACGCCGCTCTTGCAGTCGCAGACCACGCCCGCCTTGCGGTCGATGAGGCCGGCCTTGGCCAGCGGGGCCAGGCCCAGGATCACGGAGGTGGCGTAACAGCCGGGGTTGGCGATCAGCCTGGCTTTGGGGATCTCCGCGCGGTACAGTTCGGGCATGCCGTAGACCGCGGCCTTGTCCCAGCGCGCCGCGCGGGCGGCGTCTTTATCTTTGAACCCGTAGACCGCCCGGTTGGCCGCGTCCTTAAGGCGCCAGGCGCCGCTCAGGTCTATTACGCACATGCCGCGCTCTATCGCCTCCGGGGCGATGTCGCGGGAGAGTTCGTGCGGGGTGGCCAGGAAAAGTATCTTCACGCTTTCTTCCTTCAGCTTGTCCCAGGAGAAGGGTTCCAGCGGCAGCGCCTTGTCTCCGCGCAGGGCGGGGTAAAGCTCGTCCAGCCCGGCCGTTGAGCCCTCACCTTCGCGCGACAGCAGGAGCGGGGTCTTCACTTTGGGATGGCGCAGGAGCAGGCGCACCAGTTCGTAGCCGGCATAGCCGGTGGCTCCAAGGACGGCGGTTTTCATTTATCGTACCTCACGGTCATCGGTGGTTTCTGAAGTAGGGTCAGCGGGCGCCCCACAGCTTGAGGGCGGCTTCTTCGTCGTCGGCGCCTGCAACTTTTTTAAACTTGGCGCCGTGCACGCCGTGCACGCGGGCCTGGCAGATGGGCCAGGTGTTGTCGCGGAAGACCTGGCCGTGGATCAGGCTTAGATAGTAGCCGTGCTTGGGCGGCTTGGATTTGGCGGACTTGCCTGGCTCGCCCGGCGTGTGGAGATGTTCCGGGCCGGGCTCGAACAGGGAGTAGCCGCAGCCTACGGCGGGGCCGTCGTAGAGCGCCAGCTTCGTCCCCTTGGAAAAGGCCACCGCTATGACGTCGCAGCGCTCGTTGATCTCGTGGCCGGCGTGGCCTTTTACGTGGCCCCAGGAGAGGCGGCCTTTGCGCTCCGCGGCCAGCGCGTCGAGGCGCTCCCAGAGGTCGCGGTTGGCTACGGGCTGGCCGCCCGCCGTGAGCCAGCCTTTGCGCTTCCAGGCGTGGATCCAGCCTTTTATGCCGTTAACGAGCAGGGCGGAGTCAGTGTAGAGTTTTACCGGTTCAGGGCGGTCCAGCACTTCGGAGAGGGCGGCTATGGCGCCCGTCATCTCCATGCGGTTGCTGGTGGAGGGGCGTTCTCCCCCGCCCAGTTCGAGCACGCGGCCTTCCGGGAAGATGATGACAACGGCCCAGCCGCCCGGCCCGGGATTCCCCGAGCAGGCTCCGTCGCTGTAGATGAATATAGTCTTATCCATCCGGACCGCCGGCTTAGTTATCTTATTTTCCTGGCGAACTTGGTCTTCACGTTGGCGTCGATGAAAGTGCCCAGGCCCTTGCCGGCCTCGGCGAGGATCTTCATCTGGCGCACGTTGCGGGAACCGGCGCTCTGGTTGGAGTACAGGTAGACGGCGCGCGTGGCGAAGCCGACGGTCACGGAATCTTTTGCGAGGTCGTAAGTGGCTACCGTGGACTTGCCGCTGAGGTTCTTATATCTGGTCATTGTGTCCTTTAGAGCTATGAGGGATCACTACATTTTAACACATACTCCCGCCCTATTAGTGAATAAAAGGGCGGGCCGGCTACTGGCCTTCTTCGCGGCGGTGCTCGTAGAGGTTCTTTATAGCCCTGGAGATCTTTTTCCCCGCGGCCTTTCTTTTGAGCTGCTCGGTTACGCTGGCCCGGGCCTTTTGGTACTCGGCCTCCGCCTTGAGCTTGAGATAGCTGCCGAAGCGGGCTTCGTCCAGCGTGCCGGCTTCCAGCGCGGCGCGCACGGCGCAGCCGGGTTCGGTCTCGTGGGCGCAGTTGGTGAAGCGGCAGGCCAGGGCCAGTTCTTCTATTTCCGGGAAGTTCTCCCTGAAGCCCTCGGGGGCGTCCCACGCTTCGAACTCCTTCATGCCGGGGGTGTCTATCAGCAGCGCGCCGGCGTCCAGCCGCAGCAGGCGGCGCGTGGTGGTGGTGTGCATGCCCTTTGAATCGCTTTCCCTGACGGCGGCGGTGCGCTGCCTGGCCGCGCCCAGGTTGTTTATGATGGTGGATTTCCCCACGCCGGAGGAGCCTATGAAGGCGATAGTGCGCCCTTTGGCCAGGAACGGGGCGAGCTTTTCGTAGCCGGCCAGCGAGACGGAGTCGATGGTTATTACGGGGAGGCCGGCGGCCAGTTCCGCGGTTTCCAGCTCGCGCTGGGCGTGTTCCGGGCAGAGGTCGGCCTTGTTGAGGATCACGACCGGGGCGGCGCCGCTTTCCCGGGCCGCTACCAGGAACCGTTCCATGCGCCGGGAATTGTAGTTGGCGTCCAGCGCCTGTACTATGAAGACGGTGTCGGCGTTGGCGGCTATGGGCTGTTCGGCGCCCTCCGTGTCGGTGGATTTGCGCGAAAGCTTTGACTTGCGGGCCAGCACCGCGCGTATGGGCAGGCGTTCGGCGCCAGGCGCGTCGGCCGTCAGCAGCACCCAGTCGCCCACCACGGGCATCTCTCCGGCCGAGGCGGCGGTATGCCTGAACTTGCCGGAGACGGCGGCCAGCTTTTCGCCGCCGCCGAAGTCCACCCCGTAGCAGCCGCCGTATTCGGCGGTGACCCGGGCCGGCAGAAGGCCGGGGCCCGCGGCGGCAAGCTGCCGCGCGAAAAAATCGTTCCAGCCCAGGTCTTCCAGTTTCATTTGCGGCGGAATTCCCCTCCGCACTGTTCCGTGTGCTTGACTATCTGGTTCATGAAGCGCACGGCTTCCACCGGGTGCGCTCCGGCCGCGGTCTCCGCGGAAAGCATCACGTAATCCGTGCCGTCCAGCACGGCATTGGCCACGTCGGAAACTTCGGCCCGGGTGGGCAGGCAATTGGCGGTCATGCTTTCGAGCATCTGCGTGGCGGTTATCACGGGCTTGCCGGCCTTGTTGCATTTCCTTATTATCAGCTTCTGCAGCAGCGGCACCTCCCAAAGCGGGAACATCACGCCCATGTCGCCGCGGGCGATCATTATGCCGTCCGCGGCGGCTATGATCTCGTCCAGGTTCTTTATGGATTCGCGCGCTTCTATCTTGGCTATGATGCGGCAGCCGGGCAGGCGTTTGCCTATGGCCTGGCGCACGGCCAGGAGCTCGGCCTTGGAGCGCACGAAGGATTGCGCGATGAAGTCCGGCTTCAGGACCGTCGCGAACTCCAGGTCCGCGCGGTCCTCCGCGGACAGCAGCGGGAAGTCCAGGCAGGCCATGGGGATGTTGACGCCCTTGCGCTCCTTGAGCAGGCCGCCGGCCGTCACCTCGCAGTTGAGGCCGCGGCCGGAGACCGCTTTTACCTTCAGGGCGATGTTGCCGTCGTCGATGTAGATGAAATGGCCGGGTTTTATGACTTTGAGGGAGCCGGTATAATCGAACGGTATCGCGCCCTGGCTGCTTGCGGTCATGCCCTGCACCAGGGTAACGGCCTGCTTTTTTTTGAGCGGCAGCGGCTCTTTAAAGCGGCCTATGCGTATGCGGTTGCCTTTGAGGTCCTGCAGGATGGTGATGTGGCGGCGCAGTTTGCCGTTAAGCGCCCGCACCAGGTTCACGCGCGCCAGGTGGTCTTCCTGCCTGCCGTGGGAAAAGTTCAGGCGTATGCAGTCCAGCCCGGCCTTGTACATTTCGCGCAGGACGGCGGGCGCGGTGCTGGCCGGGCCCAGCGTGGCCAGTATTTTTGTGCGGGGTACGCGTATGTTTTTTTGCATAAAGGTGATTGTACTATTTATCCCGAAAGCCGCTCCCGGGACTCTCATCGCGCAGGGGACGGCAGACAAAAAAACCGCCCCTGCGGATAACCCCACGGGCATCCGGGAAACGGTTTTTTTACCGGCTTGCCGCCGGGCGGCGAAGCCGGGATACCGCTGGTCCGCTTTTAGGCGGCTTTGCAGCGGCGGCGCTTTGAGATCAGGTACTCGCCGTTGGGCTTCTGCATGCGCGCCACCAGCTGGTGCGTGCCGGCAGGGAAGTTGTTCCAGTCGAACCACCAGTAGCCTATCGCGTGGCGGCAGGGCTGCCAGGGCTGGTCGTTTATGGAGATCTCCACGCCCGTGCAGTTGCTGGCGCCTACGCGCACCGTGTAATGTCCGGTGGGGATGACTTCCAGGTTCTTGGGGTGGTCCACTACGACGTACTCGTCGGTGACGGTTATGGTCGGCTTGGGGGTCTTGGTGTTGTTTTTCTTTACGGCTATTTTAGGCATTTCTCTTCTCCTCGCTTGCTGGGCCGCCGGGGCTGCTGCCGGGGCGGGCCGCCCGCCGGTTCCTGTATATAAGGAAACGCGGGGATGTTGTAAGGGGTGTCGTACTTGCCGGCGCGGTTCTTTGAATAAGGTTTACCCCCCCATGCAAAGTTCGTTGTCGCCGTCAGCTGTTATGTTGTTCCCCTGTGATAATTGTAGCAAATCATCCTGCCAAGGTCAAGCATTAATGATACCAGCGAGGTATCATATGCGCCGCCAAACTGCCGCATTCGGAATAAATACGGGTCAGTTGCCCGCTTCGAGCTTGGTTATTTTATCGAGACGGCGCTGGTGCCGGTCTTCTTTGGAAAATTCCGCCGCCGTGAAAGCCTCGGCGATTTCGAAAGCCAGGGACTGGCCGATAATGCGCGCGCCCAGGCAGAGGACGTTTATGTCGTCGTGCTCCACGCCCTGGTGGGCGGAATAGGTGTCGTGGCAGAGCCCCGCGCGTATGCCTTTGAGCTTGTTGGCGGCCACGCAGGCCCCCACCCCGGAGCCGCAGACCACTATGGCGCGGCGCGCCGCTCCGGAAAGCACGGCCCTGGCCGCCTTCTCCGCGAAATCGGGATAATCAACGGGCTTGTCCGCGCAGCAGGTCCCGAGGTCCGAGACCTCGTGTCCCAGTCCTTTAAGATGCACGAGCAGTGCCGCTTTAAGCGGGAATCCCGCGTGGTCGCTGGCCAGGGCTATTTTCATATTTTCTCCACTTCCTTTTTTAGTACCCAGCCCTTTATTCCTTCCTTGGGCAGTCCTATTTCGTAATAATCGTCGTCGGTGGAATCAAGCAGCTTCACCATCTTGCCTTCCGGGGCCGAAGCGTAGGTCTTGAAATTGACCCCGGGGCCGCTGAGGAGCTTGGTGCCGCCGGGATTGGTCACCACGCCGGCGTTGGCGAAACTTGAATGCGTCCTGGCGCCGAACCAGGCCAGCAGGGCAAAGCACAGGAGGCCGCTGAAGAGGGAGAGCCTGGCGGCGTTCACCCCGCTCCGGGCGCCGTCCAGGAGAAAGCCCGCGGCCCCGGCCAGGCAGGCCACCCAGAAGAGGCAGATAGCCAGCGCTTTGATCTCTCCTTCCGACAGCAGGTAGTATGCGTGGTAGAGCGCTTTCGGCACGTTCTCCGGCACCAGGGTCTGGCCGGTCTGGCGCAGGGCGTATTCGAGGTTGAAGCGGATGTTGGGGTCGCGCGGGTTAAGCTTGAAGGCGCGGGCGTAGCTGAAAACCGCCGGCCCCATGCGGTTGAGGCGGAACTGGGCGTTGCCGGCGTTGTACCAGGCCCAGGGATTGGAAGGCTCCTGGGCTGTGATCTTGCTGTAGCCCTCCAGCGCTTCCTCGTAGCGGTCGTTCTTGTAGAGGTCGTTGAATTCCGTCAGCTCGCTGCGGTCGAAAGCGGCCGCGGCGGAGGGCAGGGCGAGCAGGCAGGCTAAAAGTATAGTTTTCATCGGTCTATTTCTTCAGCTCTTTTTCCAGGAGCTCTATCAGCAGGGAGTATTTTTTTGCCAGGTCCCTGGCCCCCTCGGGTTCGGCGTCCGCCGGCGCGAAATGGCGCAGTTCCAGCGCGGACCAGAGCTCGCTGATCTCCGCTATGGAGCGGTCGCCCACCCCGGGGAAGCGCTGCCTGATGGCCTCGACGGCCTTCTTGATGGTGAGCGCGCTTACCTTTATGCCGCACTTATCCGAGAGATAGTTCATGAAAGAGTCGTAAAGGACCGAGACGGCTTCGCCGGTCTTGCCGGCTTTTATCAGGGTTTCGCACTCGTCCAGGTCCCTGGCCGCCTCGCCCTTGGCCTGGCGGAATTTGAACAGCAGCGGGTTGGCGGATTTGAAGCGGTTGAACCGGGAAAGCCAGAACGTCCCCAGCAGCAGCAGGGCCGGGAAAAGGTGCATCCACCTGGGGAGCCTGTTCACCGCGTCGAAGGAATCGGAGGCCGCGCCGGCGCGGGGCACATCGCTGACGTAGCGGATGTCCGCCCCGGAAGCGGTAACCTGCGGCGCCGCGTTGGCCGGGTTGAAATAGACGCTTTTCGCTTCCTGCCCGCCTTTCGCCACGTCGAGCGTTACCTGCGGGGTCTGGATGGAGCGGTACTGGCCGGACCTGGGTTCGAAGAAGGAGAACGTGACCGGCGGCACGGTCTTGCGGCCGGGAGCGCGCGGCACCAGGATATAGGTGAAGGTCTTTTTCCCGTTGATCACGTCGCCGTCCTTGCGGATGTCGAGCGAGCTCATGGTGTCGAAAACCTTGAAATCCTGCAGTTCCGGCAGCCTGGGGGCGGTGACGGCCTTCAGGTTGCCGCTGCCGGTCACCGCCAGCGAGAAGTTCACGGCCTCGCCGGTCTTGGCTTCCTGCCTGTCCGCCGAGGCGGTAACGGTGTAGTTGCCGACGGCGCCGCCGAAATCCGCGGGCGCGCCGGCGGGCAGCGGCTTTATCTCCAGCTTCAGCTGGTCGGTGGAAAATTCCTTGCTCTGCCCCTGCATGCCGCTCATGGACATGAACTTGGAGAAAAAGTTGGGGTCGAACGGGTCGAGCGGCTCGCTGGAGGGGATCTGCGCCACCACCGTGGCCGGGCTTATCTCCGCCGTGCCGGGGGTAAGGGCGAAAAGCGCCGTCTTTATCTCGCTGTAGGAATAGCGCACGCCGTTGAGGTCGGTCTCCCCGGCGCGGACCGGCGGGAGGTCTTCGGCCAGCAGGTTCTTTAAAGTGGGCTGCATATACTGCGGGTTGGAGGTCAGGGGTACCGAGGTGTAGAATTTTACGCTGAGGTTTATCTGCTCGCCGGGATAGGCGGACATCTTGTCCGTTTCCGCTTTAAGGAAGATCTGCGAGCCCGTCTGCGCCTGGCGCTGCGCCGCGGCGCGGCCGGCCCGGGACTGCGTCGGGCGCGCCGCGGGGGCCGCCGCCTGCGGTTTGGCGGCCGCGGCCTTGGTCACGGTGATCTCTATTTCCGGGGTGGCGGCCTTCTCCTTGCCGTTGAAGACCGAAATGGAGGGGATGCGCTGCATGCCGATGAAACGCGGCTGGAGCACGTAGGTGAAAGTTATGGAAGTGGTGATCTTGCCGTTTATGATGGAGATGCTCTGGCTGCGCCCCGACGAGTAAATGTTGAAGTTCTGTATGTTCGGGATCTTGGGCTCCGGAACGTTGGAAGAGTCCCCCGCTACCTGCACGGTAAGCGACAGCGTGCTGTTGATCTCCACCGTAGTGCGGTCGGTCTCGGCGGTGATGGTAAGATAGGCCGCCGCCGGCGCCCACAGCAGGGCCGCGAGCAGCGCCGCCGCGGACAGCGGGAAAATAAAGCGGCAAAAGCGGCTCACCAGTCCTCCATTTTGGGCTCGGGGGGCGGTTTGCCTTTCTGCTGCATCTCCAGGCGCTGGGCGGCGTCTTCCTTGCGCGCGGATTCCTTTTCTTTTTCCTTCATCATTTCCAGTATCTGGCGGGCCCGCTCTTTGGCCTCCGCCTTTTTGCGCTCCTGCTCCTGTTTCTGCTGGTCCTGCTTCTGCTGGTCCTGTTTCTGTTTGTCCTTGTCTCCGGAGGAGTCTTTCTTGTCCTTGTCCCCCCCGCCGCCGTCCTTCTTTTTATCCTTCTCCTTCTTGTCCTCTTTCGGGTCCTTGCAGCTGTTCTTGTTCTGCTTCTGGTCCTCCAGCGCTTTCTGCAGGTTGAACCTGGCGTTCTCGTCCTGCGGGTCCAGGCGCAGCGCGGCGCGGTAGCTGTTGATGGCGCCGGGGATGTTGCCCCCCGCGTAGAGCGCGTTGCCCTGGTTGAAATACGACCGGGAGGCCAGCTTCGGGTCCGCGGCGCTGGTCTCGTACGCTTCCATGGCCTTGGAATAGTCCTCCATGCGGAAGTACGCGTTCCCGAGGTTGTAGCTCAGGCGCTTGTCCTCCGGGGACTTCTCGAGGGCCCTGGTGTAATACTCGAACGATTTCGGCCAGTCCTCGTTCTTGTAGGCCGCGTTCCCCTTCCGGGCCAGCGACTCGGCCTGTGCCGCGCTGAGCGCGCCCGAAAGCGCCAGCAGGAGTCCGGCCGCGCCGAAGAATTTCCGGCGGAAAAAACCCTTCCCTGGAAAAGCGAAGCTGAAGCTGTAGCCCTTTTCCATCAGGAGTAATTCTATCAAAAGCAGAAGCAGGGCCAAAGCCAGCGGCCACTGGTAGCGGTTCTTGAAATTGGCCCTGCCCTTGCCTTTGGTCTTTTCCAGCTCCAGCGAGTCGATGGCGCGGCGGATCTCTTCGGCCGCGGGGTCGGGCCCGGTGTAGCGCAGGTAGGCGGCGCCCGTCTGGCTCGCTATCTTCATCAGCGTGTTCTCGTTCATGCGGCTTACTACCGTCTTGCCGTCCTTGTCCTTCTTGTATTCCATCGTGTTGCCCAGGGAATCGTTCATCGGGATAAGCTCGCCGTCGGGGGTGCCGATGCCGATGGTGAAGATCTTCAGGTTCTGTTCGGCGGCGGCCTTGAGGGCGAGGTCCAGGGCTTTGGAATGGTCCTCCCCGTCCGTGATCAGCACCATCACCTTCTGCCCGCCGTAGCGGGAGAGCATTTTGGTGACCGTCTCTATGGTCTCGGCGAAATCCGTGCCCGGCGCCGGCAGCATGCCCGGGCTCAGCGCGGAAGCGAAGTACGAGATGGCTTCCTGGTCGGTGGTGAGCGGGCATTGCACGTAGGCCTGCCCGGAGAAGGCCACCACGCCTATGCGGTAGTCGGCGAACTTCTCGGCTATCGAGGTGAGCAGCAGGCGGGCGTTCTCCAGGCGGCTTGGTTTGAGGTCCCGCGCGGCCATGGAGAGCGAAGTGTCCACGGCGATGATCACGTTGCCCTTGAGGTCGGTGACCGGGGTCAGCTCCACGCCCCATTGCGGGCCCGCGGCGGCGGCCGCCGCCAGGCCCAGCGCGGCCAGCATCAGCAGGTCCCGGAGCAGGCGCCGGCCCGCCCCCGGCGCGGCGTCCAGCCGCGGCGCCGCCGGGCCGAACACCAGCAGCGCGAGCTCGCGGCGCTTCTTCTCCGCCGTGACGCGGAAGAAGACCAGCGCCGCCAGGGCGGCGGCGAGCCAGAACATGGCCGCGGGATATCTGAACAGTTCCATTACGGTATCGTCCTCAGGTACGTCCGCTCCAGCACGAAAAGCCCGGCCAGCAGCAGCAGGGCCGGGACCAGCAGAAATTCATAGAGGTCCGTGTAGGCGGTGAAGGTCTTGGCGACGAATTTGGTCTTTTCGAGGGAGTCTATCCTCGAGTAGATGCCCTGCAGTTCGGTGTAGTTCTTGGCGCGGTAGAACTCGCCGCCGGTGAGGCCCGCTATCTCGCGCAGCGTGGGCTCGTCGAGGTCTTCGTCGATGAAGACCACCGGCTGCAGCGGGTTGCCGGTGGGGATCTGCGCGCGGCCCTTGCCCGCCGTGCCTATGGTATAGATCTTTATGTCGTGGGCCTGGGCCGTCCTGGCCGCCAGCGGCAGGTCGGTTATCAGGCCGCTGTTGGAGCGGCCGTCGGTGAGCAGGATTATCACCTTGCTCTTGGCCTTGCTGTCCTTGAGGTGGTTGACGGCCGTGACGATGGCGTCGCCCACGGCGGTGCCGTCGGCCCTGGTCATATTGAGATAGGTGGTGTCCAGCAGCTCCAGCAGGGACTGGTAGTCGAGCGTGAGCGGGCAGGTGAGCAGCGCCGCCCCGCCGAAGACCGTTACGCCGATGCGGTCGTTCTGGCGCTTCTTCACGAAATCCGAAGCCGCCGCCTTGGCCGCTTCCAGGCGGTTGTCCGGCGCAAAGTCCTCGGCGGCCATGCTGTAGGAGGTGTCCAGCACCAGCATGATATCTATGCCTTCCGTCGGCGGCACTTCCCCCCTGCTGGCCTTCTGGGGGCGGGCCAGCGCGAAGACGAGCAGCGTCAGCGCCAGCAGCCGGGTCCAGAAAGGCAGGAACCGGAAAAGCGCGGAGCGCAGGCTCCGCTGCTCCGGCACCGCCGCGGGAACCCCGGCCGAACGCAGGCGGCGGGAGGCCTGCGAGCGCGCTATCCCGGCCGCCAGGCCTAGCAGCGGCAGGAGGCCGAGCACCCAGGGGTTCTTGAAGAGGATCATTTCCCCACCCTCGCCAGCCGTGCTTTCTCGGCGGCGGCTTCGGCCGCCAGCGCCTTGGCGCGGTCGGCGGCGCGCGTGAATTCCATCAGCAGGTCCCTGAGCTCCGCGGCGTCTTCCGCCGCGCTCTCCGGGATCAGCTTCGCGAATTTTACCAGGTCGGCTTTCTGCAGGAATTCCCGCGTCCTCAGCGTGGTCTTGATATCTGCGCCTGTCTTTTTAAGCTCGCGCGCCAGGTCGGCGGTGGTCATGAGCTCCGCGTCTATCAGGAACTCCTCGCCGAGGTACAGGCGGAGGATGGAGGTAAGGCCGATGTAGAATTCCTTGGGCAGGCTTTTGGCGGCCAGCGGGGAGGCCTCCAGCCTGTCGAGCCGGTCGCGGGCGCGCTGGTAAGGGCTGCGGCCGTCCGTCCAGGCGCGCGCGGCCGCGACCAGCACGCCGCGGGCCCGGTATTTGCGGTAGAGCAGGTACAGGACCAGGGCCGCCGCCAGCGCCCCCAGGATGACCCAGAGCCACGGGACGAAGGCTATGGGCGGGTAGATGTCCCGGATCCCCTCGTCCTTGCCGGTCTTCTCGAACGCAGGGTCTATGGTGAGCAGGAACTGCGGGCTTGCGGCTTTAGCGGACGCTTCGCCGTTGGCGTAAAGCGCCCACGCCACCTCGGGAAAGGTGCTGACGCCCAGGCTGAAGGCCTGTGCCTTGATGTCGAAATTCTCGGTCTTAAGGCCGTCCTTCGCGCTTTCCCCCGTTTTGGTGAAGCTCAGGAGTTCGAAGCTGCCGGTATCGAGCGCCGCGGTATCCGGCCTGAGGGAATAATGCTGCGGGAAGGACGCTTCCACTTTGACGATGAAGGTGTCCGCCAGCTTCAGCTTGCCCGCCGGCGGGGAGAGCTTGAACGCGACCGTTTCCTCCGCGGCGGCCGCGGGACCCAGCAGCAGGAATAAAGCGGGTAACAGTAGCCTGGTCATCTGAATTTGAGGCGGCGCTGGCGGAAGAATTTGGTCACCGGGCCGTAGACCGGCAGGGCCGGGTCGATATCGATCCAGTCCGCGCCTATGGATTTGAGCGTGGTCTCCAGCTCCGCGCGCTTTTTGGCGGCCGCGCCCTGGTACGCCTGCCTGAAGGCGGGGCTGCCCAGGTCGGCCGTGAACGCGGGCCCCCCCTCCAGCGGCTCCGCCACCATCAGCGCCGGGGCTGCCGGCAGCGACTTCTCGAAGCGGTCCGTTATCACCACCGGGATCATGTCGTGGCGGCGCTCCGTCAGCCTGGCTTCGTGCGCGAAATCCGGGGTGAGGAAGTCGGAGATGAGGATGATGATGCCGCTGTGCTTCATCAGCTGGTTGACCGTGCGCAGGGCCATGGCCACGTCGGTGCCGCGGTTCTTCGGGGTGTAGGCCAGCAGTTCGCGGATGATGCGCAGGCTGTGGTTCTTCCCCTTGCGCGGCGGGATGAACAGCTCGGGCTTGTCGCTGAAGAGCAGCAGGCCGGTCTTGTCGGAGTTCTTCAGGGCCGAGAAGGCGAACATCGCGGCCAGCTCGGCGGCCGCCTCGCTTTTGGTGGCGGCGCCGGAGCCGAAGGACTGGGAGGCGGAGATGTCGCAGAGGATCATCAGCGTCAGCTCGCGCTCCTCCACGAAGTTCTTCACGTAAGGCTTGGAGCAGCGCGCCGTCACGTTCCAGTCTATGGAGCGGACGTCGTCGCCGGGGACGTATTCGCGCACCTCGGCGAACTCGACCCCGCGCCCCTTGAAGACGCTCTGGTACTGGCCGGCGAACGTCTCGCTGACGAGACGGCCGGTCTTGATCTCGATCTGGCGGACTTTTTTAAGGATATCCGCGGTATTCATAAAATAATCGGGAATCGGGGATCATGGATCGGGGATCGGTGACAAGAATCAATAATTCCGCGATTCTCGATTCCCGACTCTCGATTCATGATTGTTTTTACGGTACCTCTACCGCCTCGAAGATGTTCTTTATTATATCCTCCGAGCAGATGTTCTCGGCCTCGGCCTCGTAAGTGAGCATCACGCGGTGCCGCATTACGTCGAAGCCGACGGCTTTGATGTCTTCCGGGGTGACATAGCCGCGCCCGTTTATGAACGCGTAGGCCTTGGCGGCCTGGATCATGAAGATCGTGGCGCGCGGGCTGGCCCCGTACTGGATCCAGGGCTTGATCTTTTCCAGGCCGTGCCTGGCCGGCTCGCGCGTGGCTATCACCAGGTCCAGCACGTAGTTCTTTATCTTGTCGTCGACGTAGATCAGGTCCGCCGTCAGGCGGGCCTGCAGCACCTGCTCGACGCTTATCACCTTCTCGGCCTGCGGCAGGTGCTGGCGCGCCATCAGGTCGAGCACGCGGCCCTCTTCGGCCTTGGTCGGGTAGGTGACGTTGAGCTTGAGCATGAAGCGGTCCACCTGGGCTTCGGGCAGCGGGTAGGTGCCCTCCTGCTCTATGGGGTTCTGCGTGGCCAGCACCATGAAGACTTCGGGCAGCTTGAAGGTGGTGTCGGAGATGGTCACCTGCCGCTCCTGCATGCCTTCCAGCAGCGCGCTCTGCACCTTGGCCGGGGCGCGGTTTATTTCGTCGGCCAGCAGGATGTTGGCGAAGATGGGGCCTTTGCGCACGGAGAAGGTGCTTTCCTTGGGGTTGAAGATCAGGGTGCCGATGATGTCGGCCGGCAGCAGGTCCGGGGTGAACTGGATGCGCTGGAACGTGGCCGAGAGCGTCTGCGCCAGGGTTTTGACCGTGAGCGTTTTGGCCAGGCCAGGCACGCCTTCCACCAGCACGTGCCCGTTGGCGATAAGGCCCACCAGGAGGCCGTTCACAAGGTCGTCCTGGCCCACCACTACCTTGGCCATCTCCTTGCGCATGTCCTGTATGAATAGCGAATCCTTGGCGATCCTCTGGTTAAGCTTCGATATTTCGGAGTCCATAGTTCTATGCCTCTTTGTTTTCCGGCGAAGCGCGGTTAATCCAGCTTCACTGCGGGAAGTTTCTCCTTTTTCGCTTTCAGTTCTTCGAGCTGCTGCTTCTTGAGCGCTTCGATGTCCTTGCGGATCTTGTCCACGGCCTGCAGCGCCTTGAAGCGGACCTCTTCGTCGTAATCCTTAAGGGCGTGGTCCAGGGCCGGGATGGCTTCCTTCGTGCTGTAACTGCCTATAGCCTCAACGGCCTTGATGCGGGTTTCCTTGTCGTAATCCTTCAGCGCTTCCATAAGCAGCGCCAGGCTGGCCCTGTTCTTATCGCGCTGTATTATCTCTATGAGCTGCTGTTTCGTGGCCCCTTCCGTCTCGGTGGAGAACATGTTCTTTATGATGTTGGCGGCTTCCTCGTCCTGCAGCTGCCAGAGCAGTTCGGCGGAAGCCACGCGCACCTTCTCGTTGGAATCGCTGGTAAGGGCGCGCAGCGTCTGTATGGTCTGCGCCGAGAATTTGAGCGCGGTGCTCTTTTCCTGGCTGGCCGGCAGGACGGGTTCCTCGGTCTTTATCTGCTCCGTCATGGCGAGGCGTTCCTTCTCGGCGTTAATGACCTCCTGCTTGCGCTGGTTCACCAGGTAGAATATGCCGCCGACGAAAATAGCCAGCATCAGAATCCATTTCATGAGAATGTCCTTTGTATCTTGCTGAACGTTAGAGAGATCTTGCCGCCCGAGAGCCCGGCGTGAGCCACCTGCAGGTCGCTCATCTTTTTCCAGCCGGCCGCCCCGTCCGCGGGCTCGCTGGAGAAGACGACCCGCCCCTTTTCCCGGCGCCAGGCGACGCGCCCGAATTCCCAGCCCGGCGCGAGGAGC
>Ga0209417_1000854_pt1 | contig 62611 bp, 46 predicted proteins | sample RifGroF2_FD_184002 | JGI IMG/M metagenome (GOLD analysis project Ga0209417, IMG submission 184002) | Groundwater microbial communities from Rifle, Colorado, USA - Groundwater F2 (SPAdes) (version 2) | ecosystem: Environmental > Aquatic > Deep subsurface > Groundwater | place: Rifle, Colorado... | reverse complement strand
AAAGACAAGTTGTTCAGAAAAGTGCTGCCGAGAGGCACAAAAACATTCAGAAATGGAGGCTTAGCAAAAGAATTACGACGGAGTAACGACGATACATTTCACCATCATGTTTGAATTAGAAAATGCTCCCCGGTAAGATCGCTATTTAGCCGAAAACGGCCATTTTTGAGGTTTAAACCGGGTTCCCAACGTTATTTTACAACGTTCCCCCATAAAACTAGTGTGTTTTCAGTCGGTTCCAAGGACATTCTAGTAAATAGGGTTTATCAGAAATAAAAACGGACAAGCCTGCGGACGGCGCATGCGACAAATAACCTGCGGCAGAACATACTTGACCGTAAAATATCATAAAATCAAGTAAGCAGAATAAAATAAAGCGGAGGAACCATGCGCTATAAAAACCACATTCTTTTCATTTTGACTGCGGCAGTTTTGGCCGGCTGCGCCACTCCGGCTCCGTCCGTTCGACATACCACGCCTTTTCCGTACACCATAGCCCTGCTGCCGCTCTCCAACCAGTCTCTGGATCTGCGGGCGCCGGAACTCCTTCGCGAGCTGTTGGACACATACCTCTCCGCGGCAAACTTTAACCTTACAGACGTCAAAGAAGCGGAAGAAAAGCTCCGCGGTATCGGAATCTCGGAAGGCGGCCAGCTAAACTCCGCCACTCCGCAGAAACTGGCGGCGCTCCTTGGGGCCGACGCGCTGCTTTACGGAGATATAGAAACCTTCAATTATTCAAACATCGGCGTGTATGCCGGGCGCACGGTCAAAGTGAGACTTAAGCTTATTGACGCGAAAACCGGCGCAATGCTGTGGGAAACCGAGAAGAGCAAAGCCAATTCCCGGCTGGGCCTTTCAAAAGCGGCCGCCAAGGATGTTTTCGTAAAGGGCTATGCGAATAAAGCCCTGGAAAACATTATGGACAACCCGTTACGCTCCGAATCTGAAGATGTAGTCCGTCTGCTGGTGAGGGCACTGGGCAAAGCCCGGAGGGATTGGTAGTAAACAACAGGGTAGAGGGTTTAGGATTCAATTTTTAATTCTTTTTAATTCTCCCCATACTTTTTCTGGCAGCAGCGGCACCGAGCGCACGCGCGCTCCGCAGGCATTGGCTATGGCGTTCGCCACGGCCGGCGCCACTCCTATCAAAGGAACTTCACCCATACCTTTAGCTTTGTAGGGACCTTCGGCGTAAGGTTTCTCTATAAAAGTAATATCGTATTCGGGTTTGTCCGCGGCAGTTGCCATTACATAATCAGTAAAATTAGGATTTATCATGATGCCGTTCTTATAGACCAGATTCTCGTAAAGCGCCCAGCTCATGCCCTGCAGAATGCCGCCCTGCGCCTGCCCGATGGCAAGGCGCGGATTTACTATCTTGCCCACATCGTATGCGGCCCAGATCTTCAGCACTTTGGCAACTCCGGTTTTAAGATCCACCTCAACCTCGGCGGCATCAGCGGAATAGGAGTAAATCACATAGGCATCGCCCTGTCCATTATCCATTTTAAAAGTGGTGCGGGGGGCCGCGTACCAGCCCTGCTCGCTCATTTTATGGCGGCGGTTCCAGCATTCGCCCGAAACTTCGCTGAAGGTCACGCTTTTGCCGCCCATGTAAAAAACGCCACCGGAAGCGGTCATTTGCCCGGCGGCGCGAGCGCCTTTCAAAACCAGCAGATCAAAAGCTGTTTTAAAGATCCTTTCCCGTAAAGGCCCGGCGGCGTCTATTATGGCGTTGCCGCTCATCAGCGTGGTGCGGCTGGCCACGGTGGGGCCTGAGTCCGGAACTTTTGAAGTGTCAACTTCTTCCACGCGCACGCTTTCATAAGGGGCGTTTAAGGTTTCCGCCGCTATCTGGGCAAGCACCGTAAGCGCGCCCTGTCCCATTTCGGCATTGCCCACGTTGACACCTACGGAAGAATCTTTATAAATATTAACCAAAGCGCCGGCACGGTCAAGGTAGCGGCCCTTGGCGCCCAGCCCCACGCCGTAATAAGTCACAGCAAAACCAATTCCGCGAACCTTATCCTTTCCGCCTGTCATCTGCAACCTGTTACCTGCCACCTTTTTATTCCACCCGCTGCGCCGGCGCACTGCGAGCACAATTTCTTTCAAGCCGCAGGAAGAATTAATTTTCTGCCCGGTGACCGTTTTGTCGCCCGGCTCCAGCATGTTCTTAAGCCGGAAGTCCACCGGGTCCATGCCTATTTTGGCCGCAAGTTCGTCTATAAGGGATTCCTGCGCGAAACAGATCTGCGGCTGGCCGAAACCGCGGAAGGCACCGCAGGAAACCTTGTTGGTGGCGGCTGCAAAGGTTTCGATGTAAACATTGTCAATTTTGTAGGGCCCGGCCGCGTGCACCGTGCCGCGCCAGAGCACTATGGGAGAAAGAGTGGCATAAGCTCCGCCGTCCAGCACATATTTAACCCGGCAGGCCGTAAGGCGGCCGTTTTTATCCGCGCCGTAGGCCACGCGCGCCCACCCCGGATGACGCTTTGACATGGACTGAAAGTCTTCCTTGCGCCCGTAAATAAGTTTAACGGGGCGGCCTGTTTTAACCGCGCACAGGGCCGCGTGCGAGGCCACCAGAGCCGGCATATCTTCCTTGCCTCCGAAGCCGCCGCCGGTAACGGTCTGCAATATTTTAACCTTATGATAGGGCAGGCCAAGCGCCGCCGCTACCGCGTCCAGTATGTAAAATGGGCACTGGGTGGAACTGTGCACGGTAACTCCGCCGTCAGACTCCGGAATGGCTATGGCGCCCTGCGTTTCCAGATAGGCGTGCACCTGATAATTAGTGAAAAACTCCCCCTCCGCCACATAAGCCGCTTTATCAAAAGCCTTATCAACTGCGCCTTTCTTTATGACAAAACTTGAGATCACATTATTCTTGCCGTAGATCTTAATGGATTTTTTTTCAAGGGCCTTAAGCGGGTCATCTATGAACGGCAGTTCTTTGAATTTAATTTCCACCAGGCGGGCGGCCGCTTTAGCCGCCGCTGCGGTTTCAGCCACCGCAAGCGCCACGGTTTCCCCGGCGAAGCGGGCCTCTTTTTCCGGCAGGAACGGGTAATCCCGCATTACCAGCGGCCACTTGTTAACTCCGGGTATATCCTTGTATGTGACTAAAGTTACATATCCGGGAATCCTACTGGCAGCGGCGGCTGAAATTGAGAGTATTTTAACGCGGGGCCGGGGGCTTCTTACGGCGGCGGCGTAAAGCATGCCGGCGAATTCCCGGTCGTCAGCGTAGGCCGCGCGCCCGGTAATTTTTATAAGCGCGTCCTTCCTGGGCAACGATTTCCCGACAAAAGAAAGTTTTTCCATAATTCGGCTTCTTACTTGTGACCTGTGACCTGGCCGTTTGTGGGCCAGTGGCCATTTGAGACGGCACCTCCAGAGGATTGTGACTTGTGACTATCCATCACCCTCATATGCTTTCCATCGCGCTTATAGTGTACTTTTATTATTTCAGCCAGCACGGAAACGGCTATTTCACCGGGGGTCTTACCGCCAAGGTTCAAGCCAATGGGCGAATACACCCTTTTGTCTTTAAGCGGATAAAGTTTTTTCTGGCCGAGCCGACGGAATATTTCCCGCACTTTATCCGCGCTGCCGATCATGCCCATGTAGGGCACGGGGGTGGGCATTACGGCTTCCAGGCATTCTTTATCCAAAGAGTGGCCGCGGGTGACAATTACCACATAAGTATCCTTGTCAACGCCGGCCCTGGCAACGGCTTCATGAGGCATTTCATTTATTATCTCAAGCGCGGCCGGGTATCTTTCGGCGTTGGCGAACTCTTTGCGGTCATCCGCCACCAGATACGGATAGCCGGCCAGGCGGCAGGCCTCGGCTATTTTCACTCCCACATGGCCCGCGCCCAATATTAGCACCTTGAAAGGGTTTTTATATACGTCTATATAAACTTCCATTTTGCCCATGCAGAGCATACCGGTATTGCCCCGGGGTTTAAGATCAAAAATAAATTTGCCACTTTCGCCTTTTTTTATGCACTCCACGGCTTTGCGTATGGCGAGAGCTTCTATCGTGCCGCCGCCCACGGTGCCTTCTATGGAACCGTCGGCGTATACCAGCATTTTGGCGCCGGCTTCGCGGGGCGTGGAGCCGCCAACGCTTATAACGGTTACAAAAGCGGCGTTCCTGCCGCTGTCTATAGCTTCCGAAAGCATTTTAATAATATTTTTTGATTCTCTCATAATATAAATCCTAATTTTTGTTACGGCTCAAGTAGTCAGAAGTCAGAATTCAGGAGTCAGAATCAGACCATTCTGAATTCTTACTAATGAATTCTGCCTACCATGGTAATTATCTTATTTTACATAATTCAGTTTTACTTTTGGCGGTTTGCGTGTTTACGTTATGGGTTATAAGAAGCGCAGAAAAATCCAGTAAACAAGGCAGTTTATAAAAGTAAGGGGCGCGCCCACGCGCGTGAATTCCCAAAAAGTTATAGTCTGGCCGGCCCGCTTTTCCGCGGTCTGTATTATTATCACGTTGCTGGCCGCGCCGAGGATAAATAAATTTCCGGCCACTGTGGAAGCGGCGGCAAGCGCCATCAGGGCGCGCGGCTCCGCCTGCAAGTGAGAAAGCATGGGCAGGTATAGCGCCACCAGCGGCACATTTGAAATAAGCTGGCTTAAGGTGACGCTTACCGCGGTTATCACTCCCACGGAAGCGATATTAACACCGGTTTCCGCCAACAGTCCCTGAAAAAAGCCCGTGTTCCACACGCTTTTCATAAGAATAAACATAGCCGCGAAAAAGGCAAGGGTGCTCCAATCAATTTTTTTAAGGATCTCAAAACGGCGGCGGCTGAAAAGAAAGACCGGCATAGCGGCCGAGAGCGCTATATAGGTAAGCCTGAAATCAAGTCTGGGGGCCAAGCCCACTGTATAAATTTTGAGGACTATCATGCCGGCAGTTATAACCAGAGAAATACGGCAAAGGATGGCAAGTGCATGATCTTTTATCGGCTCCTGTGAATGTTTTAAAGGCAGGTTTTCAAACTCGTCCGGGTAAAAAAACCGGATAAGAAAAAAAGCGGCAAAGAGATTAATAACGGTGGGCGCGGCCAGATACATGAAAAATGTCACAAAAGGATCCGCCACCCCGCCTTTTAAAGCTATCAGCAAATTCTGCGGGTTGCCGATGGGGCTTGCCGCGCTGCCTATGGTAACGCCAAACGCCAGTGCAATAAGCAGAGCCTTGGGCCGGATATTGTGTTTTTTTGAAAGCAGCAGCATGACAGGCGTGCCTACTATTGCAAGCGTATCATTCATTAAAAATGCCGAGGCGCAGCCGGAACCAAAAAGGATGAAAAGCAGAAGTATCCGCCCGGAACCGGCGTGTTTTAAAGTTTTATATTCAAGATGGGAAAGATAGCCGCTAAGCTCAAGCGCCTGGCCAAGAACAAACATGCCGAACAGAAAAAATATCACATCCAGGTCAATAGCGCGAAAAGCATCAAGCGGGGCAATGCTGCCAGACAACAAAACAGCCAGCGCGCCCAAAACCATAACCTGCCAGATCTCAAAGCGTACACGCCCCACTTGCCGCACGGCAATCAAGAGAAAGACTGTAACCAGTGTTATTATGGGAAACATATAAAGAAACAACCTTCTGGCTTATGGCCGTGCCGTATCACCCCAATCCTCTAGGCCTCAATTCTTCATACTGCTCCGGCGTGTCAAAGTCCCGGATTATCTCCCGGTCTTCCACGTCCAGGTCTGAAACTTTCACCGAAGGGTGATGCGTGACCCAATGCAGGCCCAGGGCTTGCGGACCTTCAAAGCATAAATGGCGGTAAATGGCCGGAATGATAATGGGATGGCCTCGTTTGCGGGGAAGTGGGTAGTGGTCAGTGGTTAGTGGCGAGTGGTCAGTGGCAAGTGGCGAGTCGGCGGAATCCGGAGTTGTTGCCTGTGACTTGTGACTTGTGACTTGTGACTGTTCATGCGACCTGTTACCTGTGACTTGTGACTGCGCCGCCGGGCGTCCGCCACTACGGCGTTGGCGGACAAGTTGCCCGCCGGAGCTGTGTGGCGGGCGCACGCATCGCGGGATAACAATACGATCTTTATTCTCGCACCAGAAGGCGATAATGTCTTTATACGTCCGCGGCGCAATTGTCGGCTGGTCGGCCAGACAGACCATAAAACCCTCAGATTCTTTTGAAGCGGCTTCAATGCCGGCTCTTAAAGAGGAAAGCTGCCCCAGGTCCGGTTGCGGGTTTACAATAACTTTCTCCCCCGCCGGTTTCCAGACGGAAGCTATAGCTTCGGCATCTGCGCCCAAAACAGCTATACGCTCTTCAACTCCCGCCGAACGCAGGGCCGCGCAGACATTTTCAATAAAACATTTTCCGCGGTATTCAAGCAGGGCCTTCGGCCTGCCCATACGCGAAGAAGCGCCTGCCGCAAGAACTATAGCGCTCAGTTTCACCATTATGGATATTTTAACATTAACCTGAAAGTTGCAGTTGCAACTTTCCCTTTCGCAGTGCTCAAGGTGCGCTTCGCGCGGCATACTGGACTATGACCGTGCCGTATCAAGCGCTATGCGCATCAGACGGCCACCTTCGAAAACCTGGCGCGCATTGCGCTTGGTTTTCGCCCCGCAACTGAGGGGAATCCTGCGATATTTTTATTCACCTGATTCCTCTATGGAAACTATATTGAAATGCAGGATTCAGGCTAACAGTGCGAACAGCCACACATCAGGCGGGCATGCGGGAAACAAGGGATTTAAATGAAGAATGCGGCCTATTTTGCCAGTTTTCTTTTTTGGCGAAGAATGTATTTTACGGTTTGATACACGGTTTTCTGCTCGCGAAGGGTGCAGCCTTTCAGCAGGCCTATTATTTTGCGTTCTATAGAATGCGGTTTATATTGGGTTTCCTTACCATCCTCTTCTTTTAGAAAATCAGCGGGCTTTGTGCCGAAAGCGAGGCTCAAACGCTTCAATGTCGCGAAACTGGCGGATTTAAGCCCACGCTCCATCTGCCCCACGAACGAGGGATGCACCTCTATTTTTTCAGCCAACTCCTCCTGCGACCAGCCATGCCGTATGCGCTCTTCGCGCACCTTCTTGCCCATACTTTCGCGATAATCCCCGGTTTTCATGTTGAAATTGTATAATCTTTGCCAATTATGTCCCACATACCAAATGTATCTGTAATTTATATACACTTAAAGTATTGACATTTCAAGCGCCGCTTACTATACTAGAAGAAAGGATATAGAGAAGAACCATGCCTAAACCCGTTATACTTGTTATTGATGACGAGCCAATGTGGCGTAATTTGCTGGACAGGCTTCTGAATAGCGCCGATTATAAGGTGTATACCGCCGCCACCTGCGCGGACGGAATCAGGATGGCCGGCTTATATCAACCGGACTGCATACTGCTCGATTTTAATTTGGGTGACGGCACTGCTGTAGAGGTATGTTCAGCCATAAGGTCAAACAAAAACATCAAAAAAACGCCCATAATCATATTCAGCTCCGACCCGGACGCGGCCATCAGCTGCTATACGCAATGCAAGGCGGATAAATTCATACCGAAAGGGCTCCCCCTGCCGGAACTCCTTACGGTTATAGAGGGCATCCTTCGCGGCGCGCAATGCGCCGCCTCGAATGAATAAGGAAACAGCATGTTGGGATCAAGCGTTTGCCACAGGAATAATTACTGAAAGCAGAAAACCGCCAGTAGGCTGGCAAGCTAGTGTAGTGAGTCAGAGTTTTCGTTACAGTGTCATTGCGAGCGGTCTTAGCCTTTAGCCGCGAGCGAAGCGTGGCGGGAAGCAATCTCTTCGTGAGATTGCCACGGGCTTCGCCCTCGCAATGACAATCCTCAGTCGCGGACGACGCCAGAGGCCCGCGACAGGCCAGTGTCACTGGAGGAGGGGAAACCGCCATGCGGTGTCCCCTCAGCCGTTGGGAAAGGGTGTCTAAAAGGTCTCTGGCCCACAAACGGCCCGACGATTGTAAAGCCGTTACTGAATCGCTACACTAGTATGCGGGTAGGCCAATATGGGGATCCAATTCTTTTAAGCATACCGGCATACACGCCTACCAGCCTACTCGCAAGTTTTGAGCAACTAATCCCCGAAAGAAATCCCCAGGTCCCGCGCGGTCAGCACTGTATCGCAGTCCAGCGGCACTGTTTTCATGCGGCTGGTGGCATCTTTGAGCGGCACATAGCGCACGGTGGGAGGGTCAAGCGCCACCATCACGCCAGACTTCCCCTCCTCAAGCGCGCGCACGGCGGCCGCGCCGAACCTGAGCGAAATCAGGCGGTCAAAAGTAGTGGGGTGGCCGCCGCGAAGCAGATGGCCAAGCACCACCGTCCGGCATTCTTTTCCTGTCAGCGGTTCCAGTTCCTTCGCCACGCGCTCGCCGGCGCCGCCGAGTTTTTCCGCCCGGCCCAGTTCTTTGCCGACCACCGAAACCGTTCCGCCCCTGGGCTTAGCCCCTTCCGCCACCACCACTATGGCGTAATTCTTGCCCCGCTTGGGCCTTTCTTTAAGCGCGGCGGCGACTTTATTTATATCATAGGGAATTTCCGGTATCAGTATGGCGTCGGCGTTGCCTGAAACCCCCACATTAAGGGCTATCCAGCCCGCATAGCGGCCCATAACCTCCACCACCATTACGCGGCGATGGGCCTCTGCCGTGGAATGCAGGCGGTCAATACACTCGGTGGCGAAGGACACGGCGGTGTCAAAACCAAAAGTTATCACAGTCTTGTCCAGATCGTTGTCTATAGTCTTGGGCACGCCTATAACGCGCAGGCCTTTTTCAGCCAGAACATTGGCTATGCCAAGCGAACCGTCGCCGCCCAGGGCGATCAAAGCGTCTATACCGCTCTTTTTAAAAGCAGCCATAAGTTCGCCCGAGCGGTCTTTCTCATAAAGCTTTCCGTCCGGGCCAGCGGTAGGGTATTTAAGGGGGTTGCCTTTATTGGTGGTGCCGAGTATGGTTCCGCCAAGGTGCGTTATGCCGCGCACAGCCTTGCGCGTAAGCGGTATAAGCCCGCCTTCCGGATATTCTTCCGGTTTCATCAGGCCGTTGTAACCGTCCCGGATACCCACGCATTCCCAGCCGCGGTTAAGCGCCGATATGACAACAGACCTTATAACGGCATTAAGCCCCGGCGCGTCGCCGCCGCCGGTATTTATAGCAATCTTTCTAATCTTATTGATCATCGTTAAGCTCCTCTTTAATCGTAACTGTAAACGAAAGGTGGCAGGTCGCAGGTAACAGGTTACAGGCAGAAATACCGCATCACCGGCAGAGATGCCAAATGGCAGGCGGAATTATTTGCCTACATTAATGATTCGCGAAATTATAATTTTTCAGCGATGGTTGCAATTTATAAATTCTGACGCTTAAATTCAAAGCTCTCTTCCAAACCTCCAGCTCTTCAAATTTCTTAGCCGACATAATCCCCCCATCTTCCCCGCTGCCTGTAACCTGCTACCTGTCACCTAATAAGCTTGCTTGCAAGCTTATTAGCCTTTTCGGCCAGCTTAGATTCATCCACATTAACCAGGCGGCCGTTTTTGACCACAACTTTGCCGTTGACTATGGTGTACTTGGTCCGATGTGAGGCGCCACAGAACAAAAGAGAGGCCAGCGGGTCGGATTTGGAACCGACAAAATCAAGCCCTGACACGTCAAAAATAGCTATGTCGGCCGCTTTGCCGGGCTCTATGGAACCGATATCGTCACGGCCCAGCACTTCGGCCCCGCCCCGGGTGGCAATTTTAAAAGCGTCACGGGCCGGCATTGAAGCCGCCCCGCTTTTTACACGGTGCACCAGCATACACTGCCTGATCTCTCCCAGCATATCGGAAGCGTCATTTGAAGCGGAGCCGTCCACGGCAAGCCCCACCGGCACTTTTTTATCCAGAAACATGCGTACAGGGGCGATGCCGGAGCCCAGCCGCAGGTTTGAGCAGGGACAATGGGCCACACCGGTTCTGGTTTTGCCCATTTTTACGGCTTCTTTTTCGTTAATATACACACAGTGGGCGAACCAGGCATTGCCGTTTTTAAGCCAGCCGACGGATTCCATATATTCAAGCGGCCGCATTTTATGCGTCTTAAGACAATAATCGGTTTCATCAACGGTCTCGGCCAGATGCGTGTGCATTCTAACGCCCCACTTTTCTGCCATTTCAGCTGTTATTCTAAGAAGTTCGGTGGTAACCGAAAAAGGAGAGCACGGAGCCAGCGCCACGCGCGTCATGGCGAATTTATCGCGGTCATGGAACTTATGCACCAGGCGCTCGCAGTCCTTCATTATAAAATCTTCGCTTTGAACCACATCATCGGGCGGAAGCCCTCCCTTGCGGCGGCCGCGGGACATTGACCCGCGCGTGGCCAGAAACCTTATGCCAATTTCTTTAGCGGCTTCTATCTCGGCGTCTATAAAAAAAGCGCTGTTCTTTTTTGGAAAAACATAAAGATGGTCGGAACTGGTGGTGCAGCCGGTAAGCAGCAGCTCGCCAAGGCCCACCTGGGTGCTGGCGTAAACGCCATCCGGCGTAAGCCTGCGCCAGATCTCATAGAGGTAGATCAACCAGTCAAAAAGCTTGGCGTCCTGCACGGCCGGAAGGTTGCGGGTAAGCGTCTGATAAAGATGATGATGCGTGTTAACAAAACCTGGCAGAACCACGCAGCCTTTTGCGTCTATCACGGTATCGGCCTTAACGCGCAGGCTTTTGCCGGTTTTTTTTATTTCCGGGCCCTCAATGTAAACCTCACCGCCTTTAATTTCTCCGGCGTTGGCGTCCATGGTGGCCAGCAATAAAGCGTTCTTGATAAGCATGGACCTGGTTTTCATATTAGAAATTCTCCATTCACCCGAACTCATTCGTAGAATCAGGAACTATTATAGTAAAATAATTAACGACGCAAAGTTAAGTCCAATGGAGAATCTATGAAAGATAAAATTAATTTTCTCACCGACGCCCAGCTTAAAACCGAGATGGACCGCTGCCTCTATTGCGCGGAAAAGCCCTGCAAGGCGGCCTGCCCGGCGGACTGCTCCCCCGCCGATTTTATAATGGCCGCGAAGCTCGGCGCGGCGTCCGATTACAAAAGGGCGGCCGCGCTTATAATGGGAAATAATCCGCTGGGCGGAGTGTGCGGGACCGTATGCCCGGACAAACACTGCATGAATGCCTGCTCGCGCCGCACTTTTGACGTTCCGCTTAACATCCCGGCGATACAGACAGCGATAATACGAAAAGCAGGCGAACTTGGCGTCATGCCCAGGTTTTCAAAAGCCGCTTCCAACGGCAAAAAAGTGGCAGTGGTGGGCGGCGGCCCGGCGGGCCTTGCCGCTGCGGCAAGCCTGGGCCAAAAAGGCTACACAGTGGACATTTATGATACCGGTAAAAAACCCGGGGGCATGGCCAACCTTATACCCGGCTTCCGGCTGGACGCCAAAACTCTGGCCGACGACGTTAAATTTAACATGTCGCTGGGAGACATTCATGTAAAACGCGGCGACATCAGACAACCCGAGGCGCTTCTGGATAAAAGTTATGACGCGGTAATAGTTTCCGCGGGACTGGGTCTTCCGATCAAACTTGGAATCCCCGGTGAAGAAACCGCCGTGAACTGGCTGGACTATCTGGCGGACACGGCCGGGCACAAAACGCGCGGCCGTAAAGTGGCCGTAATAGGCGGCGGAGCCGTGGCCGCCGACTGCGCCATGGCGGCGGCAGGCGCCGGCGCCGCGCATGTGGAGATGTTCGCTCTTGAAAAGCTGGGCGAAATGCCCCTCACCCACGACGAACTGGATGGACTTCTGAAGGCGGGCGTGCATATTTCCGGAAGAACGCGCGTTTCCAGAATACTGAAAAGCGGCAAAAGAATAGCGGGGCTTGAAACGCTGAAGGTTTTGCTGCCCAAAGGCGGAAAATTTAATCCGCGCCTGATAAAAGACGTTAAAGGCGCGCGGCAGCTGCGCAGCGATATTGATTTCGTCATAACGGCCATAGGAAGCAGGCCGGCAATGCCGGTCCATAAGGCGGGGCGGGTATTCTACGCGGGCGACATGGAAAATGGCCCCACCACGGTGGTGGAAGCCGTTGCGGCCGGAAAAAACTGCGCCCTGGAAGTTGACGCCTGCCTTGGCGGCGGCGCGAAACCGCGTATTGAGAGCAGATTGAAAAGCAGACTGGTTTTAGACGGAAGAAGAATGCTGCCCGTGCCGCTTGAAACCGAATTCTTCGGCAGGAAGATACTTTCACCTTTTTTACTTTCCGCGGCGCCGCCTTCGGACGGTTATGAGCAGATGAAAAAGGCCTACGAAGCCGGCTGGCCCGGCGGAGTGATGAAAACGGCGTTTGATAACGTGCCCATCCACATACCGTCGGAATATATGTTCGCGCTCACAAAACGCACTTACGGCAACTGCGACAATGTTTCCGGCCACTCACTGGAGCGCGTCTGCGGGGAAATAGAAAAACTGCGCAGGGAATTCCCCGACCGGCTGACAATGGCCTCCACCGGCGGGCCGGTAAGCGGGAACGACGAAGCCGATAAAAAAATATGGCAGTCCAATACAGGAAAACTTGAAGCCGCCGGAGCGATGGGCATTGAATACAGCCTGTCCTGTCCGCAGGGAGGCGACGGCACAAAAGGCGACATAGTGTCACAGGACGCCGAACTTACCGCTAAAATAATAGGCTGGGTAATGGAGGCCGGCGCCCCCGAAGTGCCGAAGCTTTTCAAGCTTACCGCCGCGGTCACCGCGATATATCCCATCATCGCGGCTATAAAAGAGGTTTTTGCCAAATACCCGAACAAGAAAGCGGGGGTAACGCTCGCCAACACATTCCCGGCGCTTGCGTTTAGAAACGGCCGCAAGGAGTCATGGGAGGAGGCGATAGTGGTGGGAATGAGCGGAGAAGGCGTGGCGCCCATAAGCAACCTGACCCTTGCCAATGTCGCAAGGCTTGGGGTGGCGGTCTCCGGCAATGGCGGCCCGATGGATTACAAATCCGCGGCGCACTTCCTGGCCCTAGGCGCTAAAACCGTGCAATTCTGCACCATCGTCATGAAACACGGCTACGGTATAATAGACGAACTACACTGGGGTTTAAGCCACCTTATGGAAGAAAGGGGTATATCTTCAGTAAGCAAGCTTATAGGCCGTGCCCTGCCGAACCCTGTGACCGGTTTTATGGAGCTTTCAGCGGTAAAAAAGATATCGGCAGTCCACGATGAACTGTGCCAACACTGCGGCAACTGCACAAGATGCCCCTACATGGCGATAACATTGAACAAGGATCTGATCCCCCAGACCGACGCGTCAAAATGCGTAGGATGCTCCATCTGCGCCCAGAACTGCTTCTCCGGCGCGTTATATATGCGCGAGAGGACTGACAAGGAAATGAAGTTGTTAAGCGAAAATTAGCAACTATTCGGAAGACAGAATTCAGAAGTCAGTAGTCAGAATAGTGGAATTTTTCTAGCCTATGGCTGTGCCGTAACAAGCGCTATGCGCATCAAACGGCCTCTTCGGGCGCCCTCATTCTAACTTCTGAATTCTGACTACTGACTACTTGAGCAGTTACAAAAACTAAAGGAAACCCATATGCCTAACACTATTCTGATCAAAAACGCGATTATCGTCACCCTGGGGGAAAAGAACCGGGTCCTTCGCGGATATTCAATACTTTGCGAAGGCGGAAAAATAACAAAAATCGCCAAAGCCCAGAATTTCAAAGGCAGATACGCCAAAATAGTGGACGCGCGCGGCAAGGTGGCGATGCCTGGCTTTATCAACTCCCATATGCATTTTTACAGCACCTTCGCGCGCGGGCTTGGCAAAGCCAAACCCTCAAAAAATTTCGTTGAGGTGCTAAATAATCTCTGGTGGCGGCTGGACAAGAAACTGACCAACGCCGACTCGTATTATTCCGCCCTCATCCCGCTTGTTGACGCGGTCAGAAAAGGCACCACTACTATAATTGACCACCACGCCAGCCCCTTTGCCGTTAAAGGCTCCCTGAAAGCTATTGAAACGGCCGTCAGGGAAACAGGCCTTCGCGCCTGCCTGTGTTACGAACTGTCCGACCGCGACGGCAAAGAAATAGCCAGGGCCGGCCTTGAGGAAAACGCCGGCTTCATAAGATATGCGGCCAAAAAGAACGACAACTTTATAAAAGCCATGTTCGGCCTGCACGCCTCCTTCACCCTGACCAACGCTACCCTTGAGGAAGCCGCCGAAATGGGTCTTAAACTGGGCGCCGGCTTCCACATCCATACCGCGGAATCGCAATCCGATCAGATCTCCTGCGAAACCCATCACAAGATGCGCGTGGTGGAGCGCCTGAAAGAATTCAGCATCCTTGGCCCAAAATCAATAGCCGCCCACTGCGTGCATGTTAACGACGCGGAAATTGACATTTTGAAGGAAACCGGCACCGCCGTAGTGCACAATCCGCAGTCCAACGCCAATAATTCCGTGGGCATAGCCGATGTGGTTAAAATGTCGGCGCGCGGCGTGCTGGTGGGCCTTGGTACCGACGCCATGACGGTAAATATGCTGGAGGAAGTACGGAACGGAGTGTGGCTGCAGCACCTTAAGCACGATCCCTCACAGGGCTTTATGGAACCAGCCGGGGCGCTGCTGGTAAACAACGCTAAAATAGCCAACCGCTATTTTACCGGCCTTGGCGAACTGAAGGAAGGTTTTGCCGCCGACATCATACTGATGGACTATTTCCCCCCCACGCCGTTGGACGAGAACAACTTCTACGGCCACCTGGTGTTCGGCCTCTCGCAAAGCGCGGTTGACACAACCATCGTAGCGGGCCGCGTGCTGATGGAAGGCAAGAAGCTGAAACTGGACATTGACGAGGAAGAAGTATCCCGCAAGTCCTGTGAGTTATCAAAAAAACTCTGGAGCAGGTTTTAAAAATTTGAAAGAACTTTTTTTGATCCCTCGAATTCGAGGGGTTTAAAATCGACATTATTTAATCGCTCCCATACGCCTAAAAAATCAAACACCAAACAACTATTGACAGGGTATTGGCCCTCTGATATACTACTAGTGAAGAGCGGTAAGACCGTTGCAGGTGGTTCCAGGTGTTCCCCTCCATAGTGTGGGTCATAGCTTGGACGTTAAGCCTGTTCGGCACGCTCTTCTTCTTTTTCTACGGCAGATATAACCTTTCCGAACACAATCGCGCCTTAAAAATATCGTACCATTCACTATCTTTTTCGTATTTATGAAATCAAACCCGAGGTCCCCGCTTTCATCCAGATAAAGATAAAGCATAACCCCTCCATAGCCTGAGTATTATGTCCCCGGATTCCTTTTTGCGCCTTCCTTGCGCGGCCCGCCCACGCGCAGCAAGGTCCGGTAATGCGTCCAAGAAAGATTGGGGTGCAATCGTCCTGGTCGCCAAGATTCTCCACGCACCGCGTGGAGAATCCCGGAAACATCCGTTGCCGCTACGCTGGATGATTCGCTACGCAGTGCGTAGCCTTTTCTGAAACTGCCTGCCTGTGACTCTTTCAGAGAAAGGCTACGCAGTGCGTAGCCTTTCTGCTGGCCGACCAAATTGGTGTAGGTGAGATAAAATTGCTTAAAAAGCTTCAGATTCACCAGCCCGTATCCGGGGCCGTATTCTTTATATAATCGGGCAGCGAGATCGCGCATCAACCCCTCCCCATATCCGGCACGCAGCTTGCCCTTCTGTTCCTCTTCCACTATCTCCAGCCCAATGCGCCAGTTGGCCACAACCTGAACCGTGTTGACAGACCGCGCCGCACCCGCCCGCGCGGATTCTATTATGTCGCGTATTTTTTTATATAGCGCGGAAGTTTTTTGAGTTTCCATAATTCCCCCTTTGCCGCATAAATAGCATAGCAGACCACTGCGACAACAGCATGTCGCGTTGGAAAAGGCTATTTTTAGGGATTTTTTAAAGATTAATTCAGGGTTAAAAGGTGCGGGTTACTTTTTTCAGGCCTTTGGGGCTGTCGGGGTTCAGGCCGCGGGAGGAAAAAGGCTCCTGCCTTTTCGGTAACACCCTGCTCCGGTCGCAAGCCGGGCGCGGCTTACGCACGCGCCCGGACCGCAAACTGATTTACTAGCCTATGGCTGTGCCGTAACAAGGGCTATGCCCTTCAGACGGCCTGCAACAGATTCAAGCCCAAGGGCCAAAAGTTAAAGTGTCCAAGGGTCAACAACACTTACCTCGCAAGGCGGAACCCGACGTCGTCGTAGCGGTAGCCAGGGTCGCTGCTGTTGCGGTAATCGGCCCGCAGGCTCCTGGCGTCATCGGGGCTGAAGGAGCCGCCACGTAACACCCGGATGGAACCAGCACCTTCAAATGCACTGCCGTCAGCAGGCGTGCCTTTGTAAGAATCCTGGTACTTGTCCTGCACCCACTGCCAGACATTTCCCGCCATATCGCACAAACCTTGCGCGGTATTACCGGCGGTCTTTGAGCACACCGGCATCGTGCTGTTTTTGCCGCAACCGGAACCGCCATTACCATACATCACAGCCTTGTCACAGGTCGGCTCATCATTGCCCCAGGGATATTTCTGATTCTTGCCGCCGCTTGTAGCCGCATATTCCCATTCGGCCTCGCTGGGCAGTCTTCCACCTTCGAACTTGGCGTATTTGCTCGCCTGATCCCAGTCCACGCAGTTGACCGGATGAAGTTGGCGGCCAGTTTTGCCCCAGTTGCAATAGTCGCCGGCGTCGGTAGCCGGCTCCGTGCAATCGCCTGCTATCACACACTCCGCGTATTGCTCCACTGTCACCGCAGTTTTGGACATATCAAAGGTTTTGATGGCAACCTTGTGAATCGGCTTGGCATCTTTAAAACCTTTTTCATCGCTATCGGTGCCCATGGTGAACTTCCCGCCATTGATGGTAACCCACTCAACCGGCTTGGCAGGTGCGCCGGCTTGTGGATAGTTTTCATCGACATAGCCTTTGGATATTTTAAGCATAGCGGGAGCGGGAATCTTAACGTCTCCGATGACACCCGCGGGATTTATATCCTTAAGTTCACCTATAGCGGCATCACTAGGCGCATCCCTGAAATCTGGCGGGATATTCCTGTGTAAATTCCTATTATAAGCAAACACCGCCGCCGTCACTATCACGGCAGCGAGCACATATTTCTTCCAACTGGTCATAGCCCCTCCTATACGCTGGATTTGATGGTTATAGTATACCCCCCCCCCCCCCCTCTTGTCAAGGGCCCTGTGGGCCCCAGATTCTCGGATAAGACTGGCCTTATCTTCCCCCAATTGAATAAAATTACCTCACGTCCCGTCGGAGGATCGCCCTAGAAGGGCGTAGGTGAAAAGCGTCAACTTTTCACCCGGGAAAAAGGCTCCTGTTGCCTTTTGCATTAAGAAAGGCCTGGGACATTTTCTGTTTTAAAGCAAAACGCCCCGCCCTTTTGCCCTGGGCTTTTTAAATCTGTTGGCAAAAGGGCGGGGCGTTTTGTTTGTCAGGAGCGAGATGTTATTCTTCTCTTGCCGTTAATACTATTTCTATCCTGCGGTTTAAAGCCCTGTTTTCGGCGGTATCATTGAGCGCCACAGGCCTGTACTCGCCGTAACCCGCGGCAACAAGCCTTTCAGGGGTTACTTTTGCCTCATCCTGCAGATATCTGGCGACTGCGGTGGCTCTTGCCGTGGAAAGTTCCCAGTTGGTGGGATATTTACTTTTCAGTTCACCCTTGATCGGGATGTTGTCCGTATGACCTTCTATGCGGATGTCTTTATTAGTTATATCTTTTAAAACTTTTCCGATACTGCCCAGGACCTTTCTTCCTTCGCCGCGCACCTCCGCCATTCCGGAGTCAAAAAGTATCTTATCAACCATATTTACCGTCAGCTTGCCCTTAAGCTGGGTGATGGTTATTTCCCCGGCGGTAATTTCCGCCTTCAGCCCGGAGGTAAGGTCTTCATAATTTTTTTTGACGGCGGCTATTTCAATTTCCTTTTCCTGCTCCACGGCCTTCTTTTCCGTTTCAGCTTTGGCGAGCGCTTCGGCATTTGATCTTCTCTGCGCATCCATAGCCGCGGCGGTATCCGCCAGATTTTTCGCCAGTTCGTCCCGTTCTTTTATAATGTCGGAGATTTTTTTGTTTAATTCCCCTTTTTTGGCTTCCAGCGCTTCCTGCTGGTCTTTATTACTTTTCTGCAGCGCCGCCGTCTGCACTCCGGCGCGTGCCAGTTGTGAATTCAGCTCCTCAACGCGGTCATTCAGCCCTTTTTCCTTGTTTTGGTAATCCGCCTTTACGGCTGTAAGATCTTTCTGGACCGAATCAAGCCGGCCAGTCTGGGTTTTGTACTTTGCGGCGCTCACGCAGCCGGAGAATAAAACGGCAGCGAATAACAAACAGATATTTTTTTTCATAGTCCCTCCATACATCTAAAATAGCATATATAGCGCGGATTACTTCATGCTTTCCAGGATCAGTTTTCCGTTAGCGCTGTCCACCCGCACCACAAAATGGTTCAAAAAAGACATCCCAAGAAGGCCGTCTATCCCGCCGGATGTCCCCGGCATGATCAAAGCAGCCGTGCCTTTTACCACGGACTTCCCTACCGCGATAGATTCCAGGCTGACCTCCTGCGCGTCAACGGTCCGCCCATCCCCCAAAGTGCTGCGCGAAACGCCAACCACGTCTTTGGGCCCCAGTTTGAGAGAAGCGGCCGCATGACTGTACAGGACTGTCAGCGTGGCCCCGGTGTCCACCATGAGCCTGGCGCTGACTCGCCCGTTGATGATAGCTTTTACGATCAAATGTCCGCCACGTCCTTCCGATTCCACGTAATCCCTGCTGAAATCCCGCTTCATTTTCCCTATTTCCCCGCGGAGCCAGGCATAGTAATCTTCGTCGGGCCCTTTCCGGGAAGCCTCCATAAGCGGCTTACCCTCGCCCTGAATATAATTCTCTACCCTTCCGTAGGCGTCCAGATAGGTCTGAAAAAATGAGTCCGGCTTATCCGCCTGCCGCCGGATTTCTTCACGGCTAAGTTCTTTTATCCGGATCTGATTGCCGATATTGTTAAGTTCTCCTACCACGCGGTTGTATTCAGAGGGATCAGATTGCATGTCTATCCCTTCAAGCTCTTTGGAAACTACGCGGTAATGTTTCTTGAGGCCGGATAATCCTTTTTCTGTTTTCTTTTCCTCCGCCGCCCGGGCCGCGCCCCTGGCCCTGGCTTCAACAGCCTTTCCCCTGGCGGCGCTCGCGGCGCGGAACAAGCCGGACAGCTTCTCCGCGCCCTTCGGCGCCAGAACGCCTGATTTAAACTTCTTGCGGCGCGCCTCATTTCGGGCCGCTTCTCGCTGCGCTTTTGTGGCGCGGCGAATCTTCAAAATATCCGCTTTCTCCAGATTCACCGTCCCATAACCTATATCCACCACCATTGCGGAGGCGTTCTCGGAAACTACTACTCCCTCAATTTCATTGCCGCTTTTCATGTAAATAGTGTCCGCCCGCGCCCGGGAGCAAACCAGTAAAAGCAAAGCCGCCGCAAGCAGTCGCCGCGCCGGATCCGAATTTACAACATTATAAGATTTCATAAATGGAGATAGATTCCGGGTTAAAAGGTGCGGGTTACTTTTTTCAGGCCTTTGGGGTTGTCGGGGTTCAGGCCGCGGGACAAGGCCAGGTTAAGCGCCAGCAGTTTCAGTTTAATATCGGTAAGCAGGCAGTTGAAAGGAAATCGGCCTTTCTTTTGCGTAACAACCCGGTACGGCGTGCCGCGCTCTTTAAGCGCTTTTTCAACCTTCATCAGATCTTTGGGCAGTTTTCCCCCGGGGCTGAGCAGAAAAATAAAATCGGAAGCGCTGTAAGCCCCAACGGGTCCATGTAAAAATTCAGCGGCCGAATAGCCCAGCGCGTGGGAACGGCTCATCTCGCGGAATTTAAGCGCCGCGTCTTCGGCCACGGCGTTATACGGGCCGCGCCCCACAAAACCTATCATCCGCGCCGCTTTCACTTTTTTAAAAAACGGCCTGGCGGCTTCTTCAAAAGGCGCCGACACAAGCCGCCGCGCCAGTTCCACTGTTTCGGAGAAATCGCTCTTTCTGAAGCAGCCGCACCATATTTGCGCGGTCCACAAAACGGCCCACAATTGCAGTATAAAGCTTTTAGTGGCGGCCACCGGCAGTTCCTTTGAACTGGAAAGCAAAATACCGGCGTGCGCCGCCCTTGCAAGAGGATTTTCGGCGAATGACGGCTCATTGGTCACGGCTACGGTTCTTGCGCCCCATTTTTTCAGCAGTTTAAGACAAGCCACAATATCCCCGCTTTTGCCCGACTGCGAGAAAGCCCACACGGCCTGGCCTTTGAAATTAAGCGGTTTTTCAGCCTCAAGAATTGAATGCGGGTGAATGAAGTTGGTAATTACGCCCGCGTAAACTTCCCATATATATTTGGCAAAAAGCGTGGCGTTGCCGGAACTCCCACGCCCCACCAGGTAGACGCTGTTGTTTTTATTTTTGAGCGCGGTTTTTTTAAGACCCCGCGCCCTTTCGGAAAACAAACGCAGAAGCTCAGGTATTTCCCTGATATCGCAATAGGTAAGCGTATCTTCAGTTTTCATTTCAATCTTTTGTTAATACGCAGGTAGTCAGGATTCAGTAGTCAGAATTCAGAATAGCGGAATCTTTCTGGCCTATGGCCGTGCCGTGTCAGGGGCTATGACCATCAGACGGTCTCGTAGTCAGCTTTTTTATTCTGACTACTGAATTCTGACTTCTGACTACTTAAACAGTTCCCTTTATTAAACGCAAGCTTTTGACTCCGTCTTCAATATCATTCAAATCTATTCCGGTGCGGCCGTACTGGGCGTGCTCTATGGGAGAATCCGGGCAGATATAAGTATCGCGCCGCACGCCTTTCGGGTCGCGCCGCACGCCCAGCCAGATAAGCCAGGGGTTAAGGTCCGTAAAATCTTTCGCCAGCATTTCAGGACCGCTTTTTTGTATTTCCCGCGCGTCGCCAAAACCGTCCAGGATGGCGCCGGAATGGTAGCCGGCTTCCTTGGCGGCCAGAACATCCATATGCGTGTCTCCGATCACAAAAACCGCGTTTGGTTGTATTTTTATCTTTGCGGTTTTCTCGGCCCTTTTTACGGCACAACGCAGCATATCACTCCTGTGACGGGAATCGCAGCCATAGCCGCCGAAAGAGAAGTATTTCGCGAGTCCCGATGGCTCAAGTTTTAAACAAGCCCCCCCTTTAAGGTTGCCTGTGCCGAGTCCTATTAAAATTTCTTTATTTCCAGCCAGGTTTTTTAAAAACTGTTCAACGCCTTTTACCTTTGAATATTTTTTCCCTTTCACGGCAGCTGCCACTTCAGCCGGTAATATTTTAAGGTAAAGAGCCTCTACCCGGCGCGCCTCGGCGGCGGTGGGCCTGCGTCCGCAGCCCATTTTGTAGGCGGTTTCAAAATTACTCTTATCCGTGGATCCCTGCAGAGAAAATCTGGCGCAGACGTCTTTGGCGCCGGTTAACTCAAAAATGGCCTTATTAAGGGCACTCGCCCCGGCTCCGCCGGCCTTGATTAAAGTTCCATCAATGTCAAATAAGACAACTTTCACGATAAATCCTTCGTAATAAATTCAGTGTCGAGTGAATAGTGGCTAGTAACGAGTGTTGAGAGAGAAAACAAAACCCCGTAAATTCCCTGTCTACTCTTCACTTGCCACTCGCCACTTGCTGCTATACACCATCTTCCCTTTCTTTATAGTCAGTTTATTTAGATTGCCGCCGAAGTAGTAGCAAAGCTCTCGGTAATCATCCGCTTCAAAAACAGCTATATCGGCCTGCTTACCGGCTTCAAGGGTGCCAAGCCTGCCTCCCAGCCTTAAAGCGCAGGCGCCGTTGATAGTGGCAGCGGTCAAGGCTTCCTCCGGAGTCATCTTCATTCGCAGGCAGGCAAGTGACAACACAAATTGCATATTCCAGCAGGGGGCGGTGCCGGGGTTAAAGTCGGTAGCCAAAGCGATGGGAACCCCTGCCGCCATTATTTTTTTTACCGGGGGATATTTTCCGATACCCAGGTAATGGTTTGAGGCCGGAAGCAGGGTGACAATGGCGCCTGAAGTTTTAAGCGCCTTAATGTCGCCGGCGTTAATAAAATCGGCGTGGTCAACGCTTATGGCGCCTGCGCGCGCGGCGGCGAGCGTGCCGCCGCAGTTTGAAAGCTGTTCGGTATGTGCCTTGGGTAGAAACCCGAAGCTTTTGGCGGCCCGAAGATAGCGCGCGGTTTGCGCCGGGCTGAAATAGCCCTTTTCACAGAAAATATCGGCAAAAACAGCCAGCTCTTCAATGGCAACCGCCGGCATTATTTCTTCAATGGCGTAGGAAAGATATTTTCCAGCGCCGCCTTTAAACTCAGGCGGAACGCTGTGGGCGGCTAAAAGCGTGGGAATCATTTCAAGCGGTGTTTTTCGTGCGGCGGCTTTTACGGCCCGGAGCATTTTAAGCTCGGAGGCCAGGCTGAGGCCATAACCGCTTTTCACCTCTGTTGTGCCGGTGCCGCATTCAAGGAACTTCCTGGCCCGCTTCAAAAGCTGTCCGGCCATGTCACGCGGATCCTGTTTCCTGACAGCCGCAAGGCTTGAAACAATTCCCCCGCCAGCGGCCTTTATCTCTTTATATGAAGCGCCTTCAAGCCGCATTGAAAAATCTTTAAGGCGGGGCTCGGCAAAAACAGCATGTGTATGGCTGTCAACGAAGGCCGGCATTACCACGCCGCCGGCCGGCCTGCTTACAGCTTTTTTGGCAAGCGGGTGGCGCATAACATGTTTTTCAGGGCCGGCGGCGCAGATAAGCCCGTCGTTGATCAGCACAGCCCCGTTCTTAACAAGGCCGATATCGCGCATAGCCGCGCCGGCGCGCGGCAGAGCACCGCCTCTGAAGGTAAGAAGCTGTTTTATGCCGGTAAGGATTAAGGCCATATTGTAAGTGGATAGTGATTAGTAGCTAGTGGTCAGTATTATTTATGTTGCGACATAAACGTGAAGAGAATGGTTATAAGAAACTCCTCGACTAACCACTCACCACTAACCACTCGCCACTGTAGTATTTACCGATAATTATCAAACTGCAACGTTACCCCGAAATCGCCGCCGCGGAGAAAATTCATTACTGTCTGAAGCTCGTCTTTGGAACGGGAAGTTATGCGAAGGCTGTCGCCCTGTATGGCGGAGGTAACTTTAAGCTTGGCGTCTTTTATTGCTCTTACCATTTCTTTGGCTTTATCCACGGGTATGCCCTGCTGTATTTTCACCACCTGCCTGGCCTGCCCGCCAAGGGCCGATTCCACCTTGCCCGGCTGGAAATTTTTAAGCGGGATATTGCGTTTTGAAAGGCGGGTAAGCAAAACATCGTAAAGGGCTTTTATCTTGTAATCGTCCGACGACAAAAGCGTTATAAAGTTCTCTTTTTTATCAAAAGTTATCTCTGAATTGCTGCCCCTGAAATCGTAACGGTTTATTACCTCTTTCATGGCGTTGGCAATGGACTCATCCACCAGAGTTATATCCACCTTTGAAACCACGTCAAAACTGAAATCAGAAGCCATAGTTGTTATCCTCCTCCATTGACATCGTTAACGAATGGTTAGTGGAGAGTCGAGAGTGTAGAGTGTAGAGATTTTAAGGTGTTCTTTATTTCGACTCTATACGCGCGACTCCAGACTCCACACTATCACAGCATTGGTATTCTAATGCCTGTCTTTTTCGCGAAATCTTTTGCCTTTTCATAGCCGGCGTCCGCGTGCCGGATTACGCCCATGGCCGGGTCGTTGGTAAGCACTCTTTCAATTCTCTCCGCCATTTCTTTAGTGCCGTCCGCCACCGTAACCTGTCCGGCGTGCAGAGAGTAGCCCATGCCCACGCCGCCGCCGTGGTGAAAAGACACCCAGCTTGCGCCTGAAGCGGTGTTTACCAAAGCGTTTAAAATCGGCCAGTCGGCTATGGCGTCGGAGCCGTCTTTCATGGCCTCCGTTTCCCGAAACGGGCTTGCCACCGAGCCGGAATCCAGATGGTCTCGGCCTATAACTATGGGGGCTGAAATTTTGCCTTTTTTAACAAGGTCGTTTATGCGCAAGCCCATTACATTGCGCTCCCCGTAGCCAAGCCAGCAGATGCGCGCGGGAAGCCCCTGAAACTTAATTTTTTCTCCGGCCATTTTTATCCAGCGCGCCAGGCTTTCATTTTCCGGAAAGAGTTCCAGGGCGAGCTTGTCGGTAACTGCAATGTCTTTAGGGTCGCCCGAAAGAGCGGCCCAGCGGAAAGGCCCTTTGCCCGAACAGAAAAGGTCCCGTATGTAGGCGGGCACGAAACCCGGAAAATCGTAGGCGTTTTTAACACCCTGCTTGAAGGCCATAGTACGGATATTATTGCCGTAATCAAAAACGACTGCTCCGCTTTTCTGAAGTTGCAGCATGGCCTCAACATGAATAGCTATGGACTCCATGGCAAGTTCCACGTATTTTTTGGGGTCTTTTTTCCGAAGGTCTCCGGCGGCTTTAACCGTAAAACCCTTTGGAATATAGCCGTTCAGCGGGTCGTGGGCGGAAGTCTGGTCGGTAAGCACATCCACCTTTACGCCGCGCCGCGCAATGCGCGGCAACACCTCGGCGCAATTGCCCAAAAGCCCTATAGAAAGCGGCCTTTTTTCTCTTAGCGCCTTCTGCGCCAATTCAAGCGCCTCGTCAAGCGTGCGGACCATAGTGTCCACATAAGCCGTGTCCAGCCGTTTTTGTATGCGCGTTTCGTCCGCTTCAATAATTATAGCCACGCCGCCGTTCATGGTAACGGCCAGGGGCTGCGCGCCGCTCATGCCGCCAAGCCCGCCTGAAACCACAAGCTTTCCGGCAAGGTCGCTTTTAAAATGTTTTTTGGCGCATTGGGCGAAGGTTTCGTAAGTTCCCTGAAGTATACCCTGTGTTCCTATGTAAATCCAGGAGCCGGCCGTCATCTGGCCGTACATCATAAGGCCCTTTTTTTCCAGCTCGTCAAAAACCTCCCAACTGGCCCAGTTTCCCACCAGGTTTGAATTGGCTATAAGAACGCGCGGGGCATATTCATGTGTGCGCACAATGCCCACCGGTTTGCCCGACTGCACAAGCAGGGTTTCGTCGTTTTTAAGTTTTTCGAGCGAACTTATTATGGCGCGGTAACAGTCCCAGTTGCGGGCGGCCTTGCCGCGCCCGCCGTAAACTATAAGTTCCTCCGGGCGTTCCGCCACCTCGTTATCCAGATTATTCATCAGCATGCGCATGGCCGCTTCCTGCTGCCAGCCCAGGCAGGAAATTTTATTGCCCCGCGGCGCCCTGATGTTTTTAATCGGTGAATTGTTCATTTAATGGGCCTACGTCACAACCAGAAAAAAACATGCAGTGAATTAAAAAAGGGTTATCTTTAAACTTGCAACTTGAAACTTGTGTCCTGTGACAGCCAAAGGCTTTGCCTTTGGCTTTTACCAGGAACTTTTTAACTCGCCTATTTCGTTCTGAACGGCGTCAAGGATCTCGCACTTTCTGACGGCCTCGGTTATAGCGTTATGGTCCGTAAAAAGCGGGCGGTCCTCTTCCAGATGCTTGACCGCATTACGTATGGCTCCGTGCGCGGCGCGCGTGCCTTTCCCCACGGAGAAGTCCCTGAAATCCACGGCCTGCGCCGCGGCTATCATCTCTATGCCCAGAACGCTTTGGGCGTTATCCAGTATCTGCCTGGTTTTAAGCGCCGCGTTCATGCCCATGCTCACAAAATCTTCCTGATCGGCGGCCGCGGGGATGGACTGTATGCAGGAGGGCGCGCTCAATATGCGCTGCTCAACAATCAGCATGTCCGCGGTATACTGGCTGAGCATGAGTCCCGAAAACATCCCGGCGCCTTTGGTTAAAAACGCGGGCAGACCCACGCTTAAGGCAGGGTTCAGCAGGCGGTTCAGACGCCTTTCGGACAGCACGCAGACCATGGTAACGCCCGCGCCTACCATATCAAGCGGCATACTGACAGGCGTTCCCTGGAAATTGGCGCCGGTAAGCACCGTGTCGCTGTCCGGCAGAAAAATGGGATTATCGGCTACGCCGTTAAGCTCTATTTCAAACTGCGCGCGGGCGTAAGCGAGGTGGTCCCTGAAAGCGCCTATAACCTGGGGCGTTGAACGCATGGAATATGCGTCCTGCACTTTCACCTTCAGTTTCCCGGTAACCAGGTCTGAACCAGCCACGACTGAACGGATGTTGGCGGCGGAGGTTACGGCGCCTTTAAAGCCCCTGAGCTCATGAAGACGGCTGTCATACGGCTTCATGTTGGCCATAAGCGCCTCAAGAGACATGGCCGCCGTTATTTCAGCCTGCTTAACCCAGCGCTCGGCGTCGTAAATTTCAAGACAGCCCATGCCGGTGATCAGGTTGGAGCCGTTTATGGCGGCAAGGCCGTCGCGCGCTTCCAGCCCCGGAACAGGTATGCCCGCCTTCGCCATGGCCGCTTTGGTGGGCATGCGCTCGCCTTTATAAAAGCTTTCGCCCTCTCCCATAAGAGACAGAGCCAGCTGGCTCATTGGAGCCAGGTCTCCACAGGCGCCTACGCTGCCTTTCTCGCAGACAACCGGCGTAACCCCTTTATTCAGCATGTCCACATAGGTCAGGGTTATTTCCGGCCGGCAGCCTGAATGCCCTTTACTGTGAACGCTTATGCGGCCCAGCATCGCCGCGCGCACATGCTCTATGGGGCAGGGTTTGCCGATTCCCGCTGCGTGATTGTATATCAGATAACGCTGAAATTGCTTTACCTGATCGTCGGTGAGCACCATTTCCGAAAATTCGCCTATGCCGGTATTGACGCCGTACATTATCTCATGAGCCGAGATCTTTTTCTCAAGCATGGCTCGGCATTTTCTGATACGCGCCACCGCCTCAGGGGTTAATTCCACTTTCCCGCCCTGGCGGGCCACCTTTACAACATCCTCAATAGTAAGAAAACCTCCGCCCACTTTTATAGTCATAAATAAACTCTCCTTGGATATAAGCCACAAGTCTCAAGTCACAGGTCACAAGTCAGAGAGGAAGTGTAAACTGAAGAAAGATAGTTTAAGATTCAGTCTCTTCTCCACCTTTAGTCTTCAATAAATCGGTCTCTTGCTTGTGACATGTAACCTGTGACTTGTAACCTAATATGCTCTTCCGCAGCTTTTTTTAACCAGGTCGCCTACGGTGGCGGCCCCGCTCTTCTTGAAAGCGGAAATAAAATGCTCAAAAATCTTTCTGGTCATTTCCACATCGGCTAGCGCCCTGTGCCAGTTTTCGTTTGAGAGGTTAAGTTCCGTGGCTATAGTGCCAAGACGGTTATTGGTAAATTTCCAATGACCGCGCGCTATTTCAAGTGTATCCACCACCGGCAACCGCTCCGGGAATTTAAGCCCCACCCTGGAAAATTCCATTTTTAAAAAATTCATATCGAAAGGGGCGTTGTGAGCCACTATCACAGAACCCTCCAGCAAATCCAGAAGCTTGGGCGCCACCCCCCCAAAGGCGGGGCTCTGGCGCACCATGTCGTCCGTGATGCCGTTTATCCTTGAGGCTGTAGGCGGGATGGGCCCGCCGGGGTTTACAAGCGAGGAAAACTGGTTTACGCGCGCGGCGCCTTTAAAGCCTATAAGCGCCACTTCGCACACCCGCGCGCGCTCCGGAGAGAGCCCTGTGGTTTCCACATCAATAAAATTAAAAACAGCTTCGTCTATGTTTTGATCAAGCATGGCGGCAGTCATATCAGGTTACAAGTCACAGGTCACATGTCACAAGCAAGAAACCGAGTACCGAAAACTAAAGGTGAGAGAAGATTGAATCTTAAATTATCTTTCTTCAACTTACACTTCCTCCCCCACTTGTGACAAGCCTATGGCAGTGACTCTGGCCTGTCGCGGGCCTATGGCGCTGTCCGCGACTGTGCCGTATCAGGGCCTATGGCCGACAAACGGCTTTGAGACTTGTGACTTATATCGCTCCGTAATAAATATAGCGGGTCCAAAAGCCGAAAAATACCGTAAGAACCACGCTGAAAGCGATATTTAAAAGCGACAGGTCTATAATGCGTTTTCTCCGTATGTAAAATATCTGAAATATCCAGGCGGCGGCAAAAGGCGTCCACCAGTAGCCGGCAACAAAAAAGAAAGCCCACAAAACCAGACGTTCAAAAATCAAAAAATATTTCACGTCAAAATTGGGGAACTGCGTGTCGTACATGTCTTTTTCAATAAAATAAACCAGCACCGTGGTCACATGGCTGACCAGCACCAGCATGACGGCGACGCCTATCCATTTTTCCGGCATAAGAAAACCATGTCCCGGATATATCATGGGCGAAATCATAAAAAGCACATATATATGAAGGAACTGGTCCACCAGAAAACTTACCGTCCCGTCGCGGTAGGAGAGGTGTTTCATGCTGTATATGCGCACCTCATCTATAAAAAAATGGACAACGAACATCAGCGTCAAAGCCAGCCAGCCATTGACTTCAAGCGGGCCAAGGCGGAACCAGACAGAACCGACTGTGTTCCATGTGAGGGCGACCGACACAAAAAAATGCGTAAAACAGTGAAGAAGCATGCCATAGACGGATTTACGCTTTAAACTGTTCACAAAGTTGAACTGCAGCGTAAAGTCCGCCAGCAAATGGGATAAAACCAGCCGCCAGAATATGGTCATAGTTAGTAAGATGCGAGTACGCGGGTAGGCTAGTAGGCTTTAAGCATGCCAATTTACCCGCCTGCAAGCAGTAGTCTTCCCCGGCCTACCAGCCTACTAGCTTACAAGCCTACCAGCTTCTCATAATCGCTACTTCGAAGTCATATTAAACGTGCCGTCCCATTCTCCGGGAACAGCGGCCGAGTATTTTTCGGCCAACTCCAGATAAAACCTGGAAGGCCCGTCCTTTGGCGCGGCTGCGAGCGCCGCTTCAAAGGCCTTGTGCGCCTTGCCATAAGCGCCCTTATAGAACTCCTCAAAACCCTCATTGTACGCCTCAAGCAGTTTCTTACTTGCCGCCGGCAGCTTGCCCTTGCGCGCCAGCGGCTCATACACCTTTACAGGTATCGCTTTGCCAACCACCCGTATCTGCCCGAGCTGCCTGGCTTCCAGGAAATTCTTCGCCTCCCCATAAGTATATTCGCTCACCATTATCTTTGAATGGAAGTACTTATTTGCGCCTTCAAGACGTGAGGCGAGGTTTACCGAATCGCCCATTACGGTGTATGAAAGCCGGGTCTTGGAACCCATGTTGCCGACTACCATGGGGCCGGAGTTAAGGCCTATGCGCGCCGAGGGCTTTATCGAGAATTCCGTGAGTTCCGTGTTTAAACGGTCTATTTCCAGCATGCAGTCAACCGCGGCAAGGCAGGCAAGTTTGCGGTGGTCTTTCTGGTCAAGCGGGGCGTTCCAGAAAGCCATTATACAGTCGCCTATGTATTTATCCACCACTCCGTCATGCTTCAGTATCACGTCGGTCAGGCCTGAAAGGTAATTGTTGAGCATTTTGGTGAGCTGCTCAGGCGTCATTTTCTCGGACATGGTGGTAAAGCCGGCTATATCAAGGAAAAACGCCGTCATATCGCGCTTCTCTCCGCCAAGAGAAAGCCTGGAGGGGTCTTTGGTTATGATCTCAACCACTTTAGGCGACAAGTACTGGCCGAAGGTGTTCTTTATCCATTTCTTCTCACGGCCCTCCATTATGGCCTTGTAGACGGTCATAAAAAGGAAAGGGATAATAAGTGAGATGGCCGGCGTAAGGTATGGCAGGTTATAGAGACGGAAGAAAAATAAAAAATTCAATAACATCAGCAACGCCAGCGTGCCCACCGCTACGAACGTTGAAATTTTAATGGACATTCTTGCCATGAAGAAAGGCAGCCACATAAGAAAAACGCACAAAAGCACCACCCACCACCTGTTAATGGAGCGCAGAAAGTCGCCGTTAAGAAGGTTGTCTATAACATTAGCGTGCACCTCAACGCCGGGCCAGGTGGGAAAAAACACCGAAGGATAATGGTCATACGCGCCTAAAGCCGTGGAACCCACAAGTATAACTCCGTTTTTCACGGCGGCCTTCTCTTCGGGCGATAGCCTGCCTTCCAGAATATCCGCCACGGACAGATATCTGTAAACCCCGCTGCCGGTAAGTTCTTTGCCGTCGGCGCTTTTACGCTCCTTCTGGGGCCAGCCCGGGTGGAAACTGCGCTCCACAGGATATCTGAAATTTATATAAACGGTATCCCTGCCGAATTTCTGCTCCATCTCATGAAGGGGTTTTTTGTCGTAAATTGAATATGCAGCCGCGGCAAGCAGCGGAAGATTTATTCCCGCGCATTCGTCTTTGCAGCGTTTCTTTATTTTCAGCGAATCGTAGGAAATTTCCGGGTCAAAAAGGTAAACCCTGCGTACCTGGCCGTTGGATTCAAGCGTATAGTCCACATTGGGGTACGAAATATACCTGCTGGCCTCTCCAAGGCCCGGAATCGGATAAATTATACTGTTGCTCTCCGTATCCATGGCCACCAGCGCGGAAACATTGCCGGCCTTTTTAACCGCCTCCACAAACACCCTGTCGCTGGCCGGGTCTTCCCGGTCCTTGTCAAAAAATAAAACATCAAGCCCGATGGCTCCCGCCCCCATATTACTGAGCCTTTTGATCAGTTCCGCGTGATACTTGCGCTTAAAAGGGTAGCCATATTTTTTCACGGTGTAACCGTCCACCGCGGCTATACTGATTCGCGGGTCAGCCGGCTTGTTGTATTTGTCGCCTATCCAGAAAGTATAATCCCCGGCGTGCGGGGTAAAAAACGCCTTGGCGTAAAAAGGCATGTAAATCCTGAAATCCTCCCACTTGTTTTCCATGGCCCTGATCCACCAGCCCTTGGAAAGCGTGGAGTCCATAAGGAAACTGAAAAGGATAAACAAGGTGAAAAATATATTGAATATCAGCAGAGTGTTCCTGCCGGGTTTTTTTGAAGTTTTCTCACTCATTTTATCGCCCCTTTAAAGGTTTTTCCGAAACCGGACCGTCTGCTAGTTAGAACTGAAGAAGTATAAAATTTCAGCGCTTCAACACTGGCTTGACACGGCACAACCGCAGGCTAGTCAATTCTATTAAACAAAAAGCCGGTAAACAATATCCCTTGTCAGAAAGCTGGCAGGCTGGTATGCTTTCAGAGAACTCCTACAGCAGGCCTACAAGCATACACGCCTGCCGGCATACCGGCAGAGCTTAGTAACTCACCCGCGCGCGGGCAGACGCAGCACGAATCTGCCGCCCTGGCCCGCCACGGCCTTTATTGTGCCGCCGTGAAGTTCGGTTATTTTTCTTGCTATGGCAAGCCCCAGGCCGAAGCCGGTTTCACCCGAAGAACCCGCCTTCAGGCGCTTGTACTTCTCAAATACCGCCTCAAGCTGGTCCGGCGGTATGCCCGGGCCGGTGTCAGACACCTCAAAAACCAGAGAACGGCCATCGGCCCTGGCAGAAGCTCTTACTTCCCCCCCCGCCGGGGTGAATTTCCAGGCATTGGAAAGCAGGTTCTCTATTACCCTGCGCAAAAGAGAACTGTCGGCCGTGAACTCCGTTTTTTTGGCGCCGGCGGCGTCAACTTTAAATTTTATATTTTTTTCTTCAAAAAGAGCTTTAAAACTCTCCGCGGCGGAAACAAGAAAATCAGCCGCGTTTATTTTTTGCAGGTCAGGCTTAAGCTGGCCGGCCTCCATGCGGGAGATATCAAGAATATTTTCCAGCAGTTTAAAAAGCCGGTCACTGGAATCTTTCACGCTCCTCACATAACCGGCTTGTTTAGCTTCGGGAGCGAATTCGCGCTCAAGAAGCTTTATATAGCCCTGCATGGTTAAAAGCGGAGCGCGCAGGTCGTGCGCCACGGAATGAAAAAACTCCTCTTTAACCCGCTGCACTTCCCGCTCAAGGGTAATATCGCGCAAAACCATGAAGACGGCCGGGCGCTGGGTTTTTGAGGACAGCACCTGCAGACTTGAACTGTAACTTTTTTTATTTCCGTCCTCTCCTCCGACGGTTATCGGTCCGCCCTTTGCTTTCGCTTTAAGCGCCATTAAAGAGCGGATCTTGCCGCTTACAGCCTCCGAGCCGGCCCCCGACTCATTTTTCCCCAGGCCAAGCATACCGCGGGCCGAAGTATTTGCGTAAAGCAGCTCGCCCCGCAGATCGCAAAGAATAATAGCGTCGTGGATAAGGCTGATAAGCAGTTCAAGCTTGCTTTTTTCGTCAAAGATCTTTTCAAGCTGAAGACCGTGATAGCGGTCGGATTCCTTCATCATGTAATTGAAAGCGCCCAGCAGGGCGTCCAACTCGGAAATGCCCGAAAATTTATCCACCGGCGTTTTGAAATCCTGGCGCGCCACCCGCGCCGCCCCGTCAGCCAGAGCCTCAACCGGCCCCGCCAGGCGACGGCTGAAAGCGAGGGCCGCAAAATAAAAGCTTGTAATTATAGCAAGCAGGAAGAACGCCATCAGCCAGGTTATCCGGCTGACGCCTGAAAACGCCTCGGCCCTGTCCTGGAGAGTTACGGCGTAAAGGTCAAAACCGCGCGCCTTTTCTATGGCCCCTACGTAACGCGCGCGGAGGCCGGTAAGAAAAAATATTTTTTCTTTTTTCCGCTCAAGCACGCTTTTAAGTTTTTCCCTGCTTAAATCGTCAAAACGGCGCCAGACGGACACAAAATTTCCGTCCCCGTCGGCCACCAGCACGCCGCCCGAAGCCCCCAGGCGCTGAGCTTCCAGTTTTGAAAAAAGGTCGCGCATATTGACCAGCGCGAAAGCGTAGTAGCCGCCGCCAAGCGGATACACCAGCCGGCACACCGGCATGTCAAACAGCAGTTCGAAACGCCCCGCCTGGTATAGTCCCGTAGCCGCCGCTTTTTTAAAAAGCGGCTCGTCCCCCAGATCAATATAGCCGAAAAGTCTTTTAAATTCAGGAGCGCCATCTCCGAATATTTCGCGGCCGTCAGGGCCGGTAAAAACCAGAAAAATAAATTCCGGATTACGCCGCAGCGATTTCTGAAGATTCTCCCTGGTTATGTACGAGTCGGAGGGGCCCCACATGTTTTCAAGCCGTCCGGCCAGTTCGCCTGTTTTCTGCTCTACAAGCAATGCCGCCATTTGCGACACATTTTCATGCAGCGTAAGGATGTTTTTTTTCGCGGCTGACTGGTAGTAATAAAGTAAAAAACCGGCAGGAATTATAGGGACAAGGCCCGCGCTGATAACTATAAGCAAAAGTTTATTCAACAGTTTCACGGATAAACCTTGATCAACGCTGTCTTAGGCCATATTTTAGATACGGCTATCGCCATAGGCCATAAGCCTTAGGCCGTACACAGAAACCTTATATCTTTCACCGTAAAAGCCTATGGCATACGGCTTAAAGCTTATGGCTTTTTATCCCTTTCTCTTGAGGGCCTCGATCAGCTTGGGTAATATTTCATGCGCGTCGCCCACTATTCCGTATGTGGCCACGTTAAAGATGGAAGCGCCGGGGTCTTTATTTATCGCCACGATCACATCCGACGATTTCATCCCCACTATGTGCTGGACTGCGCCTGAAATACCGAAAGCCAGATAGATACTGGGAGAGACCGTAGTTCCGCTTTGCCCCACCTGGCGGGTTTTTTCCTTGAAACCCAGATCCACTGCGGCCCTTGAAGCGCCTACCATGCCCCCCAGCAGGCGCGCCAGCTCTTCAAGAGTTTTGAATTTTTCTTTTGTTTTCATGCCGCGGCCGCCTGAAACCACAATTTTGGCGTCGCTTATTTTAAGGGCGCCGGGCTCGCGCGTGATCTTTCTTTCCAGAACTTTAACGCGGCGCAGAGTTTTGTCTATTTTAATTTCTTCGCGCAGCAGCACGGCCGTTTTACCGTAAACCGGGTCGGAGATTTTCATTACATTGGGGCGCACAGTGGCCATCTGCGGCCTGGAGTTTGGGCTTAAGATGTCGGCCATGATATTGCCGCCGAATGCGGGGCGCGACTGCAGCAGCAGGCCGTCCTTTATGGCAAGCCCCGTACAATCCGCTGTTAAACCGACATAAAGCGCGGCGGCCACGCGCGGAGCCAGGTCCCTGCCCTGTATGGTGGCCGGATAAAGCATGACCGCGGGCTTATGCCGGTTGACAAGCGCCGTGATAGCGGTGGAAAAAATATCGGTATTGTATTCAAAAAACTCCGGATTTTCCACAAGGTACATCTTATCGGCGTCAAGCGCGCCCAGTTCTTTTTCATAAGCGCGGTTCTTGTCGGTCAACACCACCGCGCAGAGTTCCTGTCCTAGTTCATCGGCAAGTTTGCGGCCGGCCGACAACAATTCAAACGTAACCGGCTTTATTTTTCTCGCGCCCTCTATTACAGCTTCAGCCTGCGGCTTACCCGCCGGAGCCGCGCGGTGAGCGGACGCCTTATCTTCCGGCTCCGAGAGCTCCACAAATACCCACACGCCTTTATAGTTTGAGAAATCCTTTAAAACCGACTCTTCCCTGACAATATTTATGGCCTCCACGGGACAGATCTGCACACAGGCTCCGCACAGCGTGCAGGCCTCGTTTATAACGGCCTTCTTTTCCATCATCTGTATCGCCGCGAAAGGGCAGACCGGCACGCATTTGCCGCAACCTATGCATTTCTGGGAAACTTCAATCATAAATAAGCTCCTACAACTTTGTTCGCTAGTAGGCTGGTATGCTAGTAGGCTAGTAGGCTAAGAGGCTCGAAAAAGCACGCCCACTTCCTCCGCCGGCATACCCGCCTACCAGCTTACTAGCCTGCCCGCGCTATTTTCATTCCTCAATAAATCGCTCTTTTTTCATTATTTCCAGCAGTTTATCCACCGCTTGATGAACGGAACCATGCGTCATCTGCGCTTTGCCTTTGAGCGGCGGCGGATAGATTTTGTTTACCTGCGTGGGCGAGCCTTTAAGCCCCAGGTAGCGTTCTTCGGCCCCGATGTCCGCGGCCGACCATACCTGGTAAGGCTTCGCAAGAGCCGCGTGTATGTCCGGAAAAGAGGGATAGTCGGGCGCATAGTCAGGCGGCATTATCATTGTAAAAAGCGCGGGTGGTTTGACTTCAACTACTTCATAACCGTTATCAATGAGCTTTTTTACTATAAACTTTTTCCCGTCAAGGTCGATATGTTCGCAGAAAGTAACCTGCGCTATGCCGAGTTGCTGCGCCACGCCGGGCCCCACCTGGGCGGTGTCGCCGTCTATGGCCTGCATACCGCACAAAATAAGGTCCAGCTTACCCGATTTTTTGGCCGCGCGCGACAGCGCGTAGGAAGTGGCCCAGGTGTCGGAACCGGCAAACGCCATGTCGGAAAGCAATACGCCGTCGTCGGCGCCAAGCGCCAGCGCGAGCTGCACCACGCTTTTCGCCTGCGGCGGACCCATGGAAATAACAGTAACCCTGAAACCGTGCTTTTTTTTCAGTTCAAGGGCGCTCTGCAGCGCGAAATGGTCGTACGGATTTATTATGCTCGGCACTCCGGCCCTTATCAGCGTGCCGGTTTCCGGGTTTATTTTCACTTCAGTGGTGTCGGGCACCTGCTTGATAAAAACGGCAATGTGCATGAATAATCTCCTTAAATTTTATCGATGGCAACTGACCGCAACAGAAGGCTACTGAAAGCAACAGAAAGTTTTGCTGCGGTTTTTCTTACCTTCCGTGGCTTTCTGTCGCATTCCTTTGCTTTCCACTGCTATAATTTTACTTGGCCTTAAACGTCTGCTTCAGTTTCGCGGCCACAATGTCCATGTCGGCCGTAAGGCCTTTCTGGGCCGCGGCGGCGCCGGCCACATCAACGGAAAGATTAACCTCTCCCTCGGCGGTGCCCAGAACCAGGGCCGCGCCCTCTACGGCTATAGTAAGCGCGGCTTCCCGGGCAAAAACACGGGCCATTGCCCGCCAACCCTGCGCGTCAAAGCGTACCGACTCGCTGTATTTTTCTTTGGCGGCGGCGCCCGAAAAAACATAAGCGGCCTCGCCCATGGTTATAAGCCTGCCGAGTTTAAAAGTTATATGCTGGTGGCGGGTGAGCTTTTGCACGCGGCATTCTTCAAGAACAGCCGCAAGCGAGCGCAACGCCAGGGCGCAGGCTTCAGCCCCCACATCGGCATTTGCCGTGTGCAAAGCGTCCATTTTGTCCGCCAGATCCAGGTAATACCTGCCCCTCGTTTTTAAATGTTCCTGCCAGCGGCCCCGGTAAATGGTCATTTCCAGCACTTCGCTGGTGCCCTCGTAAATGCAGGTGATCTTAACATCCCTCTTGATTTTTTCAACCGCAAAGTCGTGCGTGTAGCCGTAGCCGCCAAGCGCCTGTATGGCGTCTTCCGCCGCTTTATTGCCGGACTCGGTGGCAAAATATTTGGCAACCGCGCCCTCGGTCTGCAGGCCGTGCTCGCCCGAGTCAAGGCGGTTGGCGGTTTCTTCTATATAGGCGCGGGCGGCTTCAAGTCTTACAATGTTGGGCACCAGAAACTTGTGGGTGTAGCCCTGCTTATCGGAAAGCGGGCCGCCCGCCTGTATCCTCTGCTGGCTGTAGCGCGCGGCTATCTCAATAGCCTCAAGCCCCGCCCCAAGGCCGAAAGCCGCCACCATAAGGCGGGTATAGCCGAAAACAGCCTGCGCCTGTAAAAGCCCCTTGCCTTCTTCAAGGCCTATCAGGTTTTCAACCGGCACATAAACATTGTCAAGTGAAAGCCCCGCCGTGTTTGAAAGCCGTATGCCGTGCTTGTCTTCGTGCTTATTGGGAGAAAACCCTTCCATGTCCCGCTCAACTATAAACCACGAAGGCCCGCCGGGCGCCAGGGCCAGCACCGTGTAAATATCGGCCACTCCGCCGTTTGAGATCCATTGTTTGGCGCCGGTCAGACAGTAGCCGGTCAGCTTGCCGTTTTTTACCACATGCTCGGCCCTTGTTTTTAAATTAACCAGATCGGAGCCGGCGTCCGGCTCGGTGGCGGCATAAGCCACAAACGACCGCTCCTTGGCTATTTTTGTAAGCCATTTTTCCTTCTGCTCCTCGGTTCCGCCGACATTAAGAGGATCGGTGCCCAGAAAAGTGGCGAATACCGAGGTGGCAATGCCGAGGTCAATGCGGGCCAGCGCCTCGCAAACCCTGTAAATATCAAAAGTTCCGCCCGAAACACCGCCGTACTTGACCGGGATCATCAGCAGATGCACGCCTAAAATAGCCGGATCATACATCTCTTTCAATATTTCAGCCGGGAACTCGTTGTCGGTGTCGTGCCGGCGTATGAAGTCAAAAGGCAGCCGCCTTTTAGCGTATTCACGCAGACTGTCCAGCATCAGGTTTCTTGAAATAGCGTCAATGCTTGCCATTTAGAACTCCTTAAATTTTATCGATAGCAACTGACCGCAACAGAAGGCTACTGAAAGCAACATAAAGTTTTGCCGAGTTTTTTCTTACCTTCCGTGGCATTCTGTTGCATTCCTTTGCCTTCCGCGGCTATAACTTTATTTTGCCTTAAACGTCTCCCGCCGTTACATACCCTTTAACTTCTTCCACTATTTTTTTACCGTACACCTTGTCTTCAAGGCCTTCAGCGTTAATAAAAACATTCTCAGCCGCGCAGCGGATGGCCGCCTGCAGCAGATAGCGGGCGCTTCTGTAATCCGAGACTACCTGCGCGGAGACAAGGTCCGCGCAAGCTACAAGGCCCGCCAGAGCCTCCGCCGACAGGCGCGCCGTATTAAGCGGCACCTCGGCCGCGTACTTAAGGGCGGCCTGCATTTTAGCTTTGCGCTCAGGGTTGTCTTTCGGCAGTTTCAGAGCCGCCATGAAAACATTAAAAGAAGCCGAATCCTCGCTCACACAGTTTTGCAGGGCGGCTTTATACTCCCCCAGCTTTTCACGCCGGGCGTTAATAACGGGTTTTTTAGACTCTTCAAGCTTTTTACCGCGCAGGGTTATACCCAAAGCCATCTGCCCCAGGGCGCAGCCCATGGCTCCGCTGACCGCGCCGGCTGACCCCCCTCCCGGAGTGGGCTCGGTATTGGCCAGCGCGTCCACAAAAAGCCCCGCGCCTGCCTGCCAGGAACTGAGAAGTTTCAGAAGTTTTGTTTCCAAAACCTGGGTGTCTTTGCTGAAGTCCTTTACATTAAGAGCCTCAACGGCGTAGTCGGTAATGGCTTCCTGCGTAGTAAGGCCGATAAGTTCGGTTCCGGTAATCGCTATATTTTTAGGGGCCAGGTCTTTGGCCATTTCGTCCATTACGCGCTTGACGGAGGTGGTCCGATAATCGGTCAGCACGGTTGAAATCTGCACCTGCCCCCTGGATTCCAGAAAAATTTCCTTGGCACGGAGCGACGGCAGTCCGCCTCCTGAAGTGCGTATCTTACGCGCCAGAACCTTGGCGAAAGCCATGTCGGTGGTGGCCAGGTTCACATTGAAATTTACTATCTGGTTGCGGGCGCCCACGGCCATAGCGCCGGCAGTCGGATGTATCCGGTTAGGACCGAAGTCCGGCACACGGTCAGGATTTTTTCCTATTTCTTCGCGCAGACCTTCAAACTGCCCCTTGCGCACCTTTGCAAGGTCCCTCCGGTTTTCATTACGGGCGGCCTTGTCGTAAAGATACACGGGGATATTCAGTTCCCGGCCTATTCGTTCACCGGCGATTTCAGCCAGTTTCACGCATTCCTCAAGGGTGGAATCCATTATGGGAATGAACGGGGCCACATCGGTGGCGCCCATGCGGGGGTGTTCGCCTTTATGGTGATTAAGGTCTATAAGGCCGGCGGCTTTTTTGGTAACGGCAAACATCGCCTCGGCGGCGGTTTCAAGCGGAGCTATAAAAGTGAGCACCGTGCGGTTATGGTCCGCGTCTTTTTCAACGTCCAGCACCAGCACGCCAGGCACGCTCCTGGCGGCGTCCACTATCCGGTTTATCTTATCAAGGTCCCGGCCCTCGCTGAAATTAGGCACACATTCCACAAATTTGCCCACAATGCCTCCAAAAAAATCGGAATACGCCTCCCGCCCGGACGCGCGTATATATAATATGAATTATACTAATTTTCGGGAGGACAGGAGTTCACGGTAATAGGCTAGCGTGCGCGCGCCCATTATTTCCACGGTAAAATTATTCCGCACCAGGGCGACGGCGTTTTTGGAAAGTACGGCGCGCAACGATTCATCTTTAAGCAGGGTTTCCACGCGCTCAGCAAGGGCGGCGCCGTCGCCCGGGGGAAAAAGCAGGCCGGTAACGCCGTCTTTTACTATTTCGCAGTTACCGGAGATATCGCTGACGGCGGCAGGTACCCCCATGGCCAGCGACTCCCTTATGCTGCCGCTCAGAGCTTCGCCTTTTACAGCCGCGTTTACGCTCACCGAAGCGACGGAAAGCAGACGCTCCACATCGTTGCGCAGGCCAAGAAAGCGGGCTTTTTCCGGCGGCAGGCCTTCACGGTCATAAAGCGTTTTAAGTTCCGGTGAATCCGTGTTTAGACCCGCAAAAACAAGTATAAAATCCAGCCCCCTGGAGTAAAGCATTCTGGCGGCTTTCAGCAATACATGCTGGCCCTTGTGGAAACTGAAGTTGCCCACCAGCATTACAACCGGCAGGCCCGGCGGCAGGCGCAGTTCTTCCGTTATGGCGGGCGCCGGCGGCTGCGGAAAAAAGAGGGTGATGTCGGCGCCGCTGTAGATGGTCCGCACATGGCTTTCGGGCAAGCCATAGGCCGTAAGCAGGCCGCGCACCGATTCGGCCACGGCTATAAAACCGTCTATCAGGCTGCTTTTGTATTTCAGCCTGGCGGAGAAAGTGGTAATAATCGGGTGGGACACCCTTCGCGTTACTATAAACAGAGGCTTATGCCGCGCCAGAAATTTTGCGATAAGGCCCATGGCGTGCGCCTTGGGGTGATGGGCATGCAGAACATCCGGCCTCCGCGCGTTTATCAGGCGGGCTAGCGCGAAGGCGGTTTTAAGGTCATAGTCGCGCCGGGGCCTGAAATTAACCACTTCGAAACCTTTCGCGGCGGCCTTCCGGCCAAGGTCTCCGTCCGGGGGACAGGCAAAAATATTCAGGTGCCCGGCTTCGCGCAGCTGGCACGCCAGAAAAAGAGCCTGAGCGGCGCCGCCTGACCAGCCGTAGCTTTCCGTTATGTGCAGTATTTTTAATTTGTCAGCGCTCATCTTAGTTCGGGAGTGAAAGATTTAAAGCCCGCGATGATTATAACAAAAAAGCCGCAAGGCGACGAAAAAGCTGATAAAACACATTTCAGCTTCAAGACAGACTGCTCCGATTGCTTAAACCATCCCCTGTATAAACGAAAAACCCGCTTTTAGCGGGTTTTCGCATCCCCTTATTACGGGGAGTTCACATTTGGCGGTCCCTATTCGGGTTAACAGCCATATATAGTATTGCAGACGCACCCCAGCTTGTCAAGGCCCAATTTAAAACTGCTAATTACAAATTAAAAGTGCACATTCTGTTTTTCATACAAATTCACTGGGGTCGACGGCGAATTCTTGTATCGCTCCAAGATCGGGTTTTTAGGGAAGAATCCCGTAGTCTTACGCCGGTTCCGGAACTCACCTGAAAGCAATGCTTTCAGGCTCAAACATCCTCGCCGTCCCTGTGGGATTCGCTTCAGACCACGGGATTAAAACCCTTAAGGAGCGATATAAGAATTCACCGTCAACTTTATCCTATTTATTTTCATGTATTGGTGCCCCGCCCTTTCCATGATAAAGCCTAATCGCCCGCCCAATAATGAGTGTGCACTTTTAATTCGTCAACTGTGCACTTTTAAAAAATTCCTAACAGGCCCAAATTAGAACTGTACTATTTTTTATCTTTTTTTGTCTCCGCCTTAACAGCTCCGGAAACTTCGCGCCGGTTCTCCGCCGTTACCGGCAGAGAGAAACAAAAACAGGCGTTTTTGCCCGGTTCGCTTTTAACTTCCAGCGAACTGCCGTGCAGCAGCAGCATGTCGTTGCAGATCTTAAGCCCAAGCCCGAAACCCTCAGCGGCGGCCTGGCCTTCCCCTGTCCTGAAAAATTCCGTCTTTATCCTTTCTATGTCGGCGGCGGCGATGCCTAGACCGGAATTTTCTATGCTAAAAGTTATGTGGCCGGCTTTCTGTACGTCCGGCGCCAGCCGGACCGCTATCCGGCCGTTTTCCGGGGTGTACTTGACGGCGTTGCCCATCAGGTTGGAGATAACCAGCGCCAGCGCCTCATGATCGGCTTCAACCACGCCCGGCCCCATAGGCATGTCGAGCGAAAAAGAGATCTTCTTCCTGCGCATCAGCTCTTCCATGGCCGTCGCGGAGCCTGACACCAGGTCGCGCAGCGCCAGCGGCTTCTTTTCTATCCTGAACCGGCCGGCCTCCATCCTGGCCTCGTTCAGGATGTTTTTCACATAAAGCTTCAGAGAGTTCCGCTGATAGTCAAGAGCCCGGTATAGGCCCGATCGCGAAGCGTCGCTTTTTTTAAGGTCGGATTCCTCCAGCATGAAAATGGCGGCGTCAATGACCGTGAGCGCGTTGTTGAATTCATGGCTGACGGTGTGCACCATGGCTGATTTTAACGCGGAAGATTTTTGCTCCTTGCGCATCAAAGACCTTATCTCCAGCAGCAGCCCCATGGCGCCCAGCGCCGCCAGAAAAATCAGCAGCAGCTTATGCGTGGCGGCGGCCAGGCGGTATTTCATGGTCTCGCTGTTTATCGCCACGGCGATGGTGCCAAGCCGCCTGTTCCCCACGGTAACAGGTTCTGAAAAATAAAAATAATCCAGACCGTCAGCGCCCCTGAAAACCTGCGTCAGGGGACCCCCGGAGTTTCTTGCCGCGGCCCCCTCGCGGCTCGCGTCCATGTTCCCTATTTTGTCAGGGTCGGAGTGGGAGCGTATCCTGCCGGTGCCGTCGGCCACCACGGCATATTTTATTACCTTATCCAGCAGCAAAGTGTGAACAAGGAAATGCAGCGAGAACAGGTCTTCTTTCGGGAACATGGCCGTACCCGCCCTCTTTGAAGATATTGCGGCGCGCAGGCGCATATCCTTGAAGACGGAGTTTCTGGCATCCTCCAGTATAAGGCCGGCGGTGCCCAGTATAAGAAGGAATACCAGCGCGGAAACGACGAGAGAGATGTTTATGGCTATCTCCCTGAGCCTTAATATCTTCATTGTATTTGGGTTCTGCGGCGGAAGTTTATCTGCTGCCTGAAACACTCCTTATTTTTTCCCGCAGTTCCGCGGCCGGCGGATAGGAGGGGTGTATGGCGGAAATCTCGTTAAGGTATTTAAGGGCCGCGCTCATGTTGTTGTTGCTGTAGGCGCCGACCGCCTTGTAATACAGGCTCTCAGCTTCCTTCACATTTTCCGGAGAAAGCTTCACAGCCGTTTCTTGTTTTTCCGGCGCCGCGGGCGGCGGATTTTTCCGGACCGGCAGGACGCAGGCGCAAAAAAAGGCCGCGGTAAAAAAAAGGAATAGATATTTACTCAGGCGCATAACGGTCATATAAAAACCCGGAACAGCTTTGCATCCGGCGCAACGGAACCGCCGCCGCGCTGGATACCGCTTTCACATCTTACTAACTTTTAACGCCCGCCCGTTATCTTATTGCGAACAGGCGTTTAAACCAGCCAGTAACGCCCGGAGAAAAGCAGAATCGCAAGAGAATTGCCCGCCGAACAACCGGTGGGGTCTCCTCAGTCGCTGGCAGTCCGCCTAAAGCGGAACAGGCCCCGCCCTTTTGCCCAACGTTGTTTAACTCTGTTGGCAAAAGGGCGGGGCCTGTCCCTATTTTCATTGTCTGCCGATTTTGGAGAGCGGATTTATAGACTTGCCTGAAGGGGTGATAATTTCAAAATGCAGGTGCGGGCCCGTGGACATCCCTGTTGAGCCCACCTTTCCCAGCCGGGTTTTTGATTTCTGCACAGTCGCGCCATTGCTTATTTCCACAATTGAAAGATGTCCGTAGCGCGCCACGGACCCGTCTTTGTGGCGCACCTCCACTACATTGCCGTATCCTCCCTTCCAACCCGCGAAAACCACGGTTCCGGAGCGGGAAGGATACACGGATGAGCCAAGCGGCATTGGTATATCGCAGCCTTTATGGAAAATGCGTCGACGCAGTATCGGGTGGTAGCGATAGCCGAAATTAGAACTGATGCGGATACGCCCGCTGTTAAAAGGCAGACGGTAGGTATCAAGATTTAAAAAAATAGAAGCCAAAAAAATTCTGTCGCCTTTTTTGAATTTATAGTTACCCAGCATGGCCGACGGAGGCAGATCGTTATCTTTTATTATCAATGCCTTGAAGCTTTTAAAATCGCTTGCTCCGGGCTTAAAACGCGCGGCCAGGCCGTTTAAAGTTTCACCGCCGCCTGTAACCTCATAAAGATACCCGCGGCCGTTATGTACGCGCATATATCTTCCGCGCGCGGGCCCGAAAATGAACTCATTGCCATTGGTACTTTGGAGCGACCTCGGATCGGTGTTATAGCGCGCGGCCAGCGTTCTTACATCCTCGCCCTTGCCCACTTTATGTTTCGCGTGGATAAGGCGCGGGACTTTTTGGAAGACCTCGGGCAACGGCTCAACGGGACCGGGTGGAGTGAGGACGGAGAGCCTGTCATACTCCTCCGGAGTTATGACGCCAAATCCGAAAGCGTAGACGCTTAAGACCAGACAAACGCCGGCAAGCAGATATCTTTTTTTTAGGCGCATCAAATTTAAGTTTCAAGTCACAAGTCACAGGTCACAAGTAAGAAACTTAAAACTGAAAGCGAAACACGGGGATTAAATCTTCAACAATATTCTTTCCGCGCTGCCCACTGGCCGCTCCCCTCCGGCTTGTGACTTGAGACTTGTGACTAGCGGCGCGATGCGCCGCTATCGGTTAATCATCTCCATGGACTTCAAAAAGTCCTTGTTGGACTTGGTGACCGAAAGCTTGGTTAAAAGCAGTTCCATTGCGTCCACCGGCGAAAGAGGCGCTAAAACCTTGCGCAGTATCCACACCTTGTTAAGCTCATCTTCCGTCATCAGCAGCTCCTCTTTGCGCGTTGAGGTGCGGTTAATATCTATGGCGGGGAAAATACGCCGGTCTGAAAGTTTGCGGTCAAGGTAAATCTCGGAATTGCCCGTGCCCTTGAATTCCTCAAAAATGACATCGTCCATGCGGCTGCCGGTTTCCACCAGCGCAGTGGCTATAATGGTAAGCGAACCGCCTTCTTCCAGTTTCCTGGCCGCGCCGAAAAAGCGTTTGGGCCGCTGCAGCGAAGTGGATTCAAGCCCGCCTGAGAGCACCCTGCCGCTTGAGGGCGAGATGGTGTTATAGGCGCGCGCAAGCCTGGTGACGGAGTCAAGGAGTATTACCACGTCCTTCTTGTGTTCGGTCAGGCGCTTGGCCTTTTCAAGCACGATCTCGGCCACCTGCACATGGCGGTCCGCGGGCTCGTCAAAAGTGGAGGCGATAACCTCGCCCTTTACCGAACGCTTCATATCCGTAACCTCTTCCGGGCGCTCGTCTATCAAGAGCACCAGCAGTTCTATTTCGGGGTGGTTTGCGGTAAGCGAGTTCGCTATACGCTGGAGTATCATGGTTTTGCCGGTCTTAGGTGCCGCTACAATAAGCGCGCGCTGCCCCTTACCTATGGGAGAAATCAGGTCTATCACCCTTGAGGTCAGGTCGGTTTTTGAGTTTTCAAGCAGGAAGCGGGAGTTGGGGTGCAGCGGAGTGAGGTTGTCAAAAAGGGAGCGATGCCCTATTTTTTCTATCTCAATGCCGTTTACGGTTTTCACCTGCAGAAGCGCGAAAAAGCGCTCCCCTTCTTTTGGCGGGCGGATAAGGCCGTTCACCGTGTCGCCTTTTCTGAGCCCCAGCTTTTTTATCTGCGAGGGAGAAACATAAATATCCTCGTGGCTGGAAAGATAGTCGTATTCCTGGGAACGCAGGAAACCAAAACCGTCGGGAAGTATTTCAAGCACACCCTCGCCGTACACTATACCGTTTTGCTTGGCCTGCGCTTCCATAAGCTTGCCTATAAGCTCCTGCTTGCGCATGCCCGAAACGCCTTCAAGCTTGAATTGCTCGGCGATCTTAAGCAATTCGGACACCGTCATTTTAGTCATAACGGTAACATCCATTTTCGGCATTATCTGGCCGCCCTGCGGCTGGGAGGCTGAGCCGCCGCCCGGGGGATTTGAGTGGGAATTATTTTCCATTTTAGAGTTTCTCCTTGACTGCATACCTGTCATTTTTAAATTTTTACCGCTTTTTTTAAAAAGCGGCACAAGCCTCTTATCTCTAATTCCAGCACTTTAAGCGCGCCATCGTTTACCAGCACAAGGTCCGCTAAAGCGGCCTTGCGCTCCGCGCTAAATTGCGCCGCCTCCCTGCGCGCCAGCTCCGCGGTACTCCAGCCGCGCCTTGAAGCGCGGGCGCGCCGCGTTGCCGGCGAAGCACTAACGCAAACGGTAAGCGCGAAACAATCGGCAAGCCCTGCCTCAAAAAGCAGGGGCGCTTCAACTACCGCTATTTTTGCGTGGGATTTTTTTATTAACGAATAAATACGCTTTAAAATCTCGGGGTGCAGCAAACCCTCAAGCCACTTTCTTTTGGAACTATCGCCAAAGATTTCCAGGGAGAGCCCGCGCGTGTCGGGCAGGCCGTCTTTCAGGACTATCTCGGGGCCGAACTTCTTTAAGATTCTATTATAACATTTCGGTTCTGTCAACACTTCTTTTGCCAGAGCGTCGGCTGAAACGCAAAAAAAGCCCTCCGCCGAGAACATTTCAAGAGCGGCGCTTTTGCCGGAAGCGGGCGCCCCCGTAAGGCCGATAATGCAGCGGTCCTTGAGATTTTTTAATTTTGTTTTCCAAAATTTAATACTAGTCACCGTCTTTTCTCTCCTATTTTGCATTTTACACTTTACATTTTGCACTTTCTTAAGATTTACCGCGGAGGGCGCTCATGCGTTTCCCCCCCGCGAGCGGTCCTTAAGTTTCTGAAGTTCGGATTTGGAAAGGGAACCGACGCCTTTTTCCGTTATTTTTTCAAGCAATGCGTCTGTTTCGGATAAATGGTCGAGGGCAGCGGGTCTAGGGTTTAGAGCATAGGATAAAAATTTCCTTATTCCTGAACCATCGCCACTCCCCACTCGCCACTCGCCACTGCCGTTACCCGCTTTCAGATAAAGCCAGCCGAAAAGCAGTCCGCTTAAATGTGTGATATTCGCTATTTTTGAGCCGGAAACAGCAAGGCTCAGCGTAAATTCCAGCGCCGCAAGTACCACAACCAGCTGCCTCGCGGTTAAAGGGAAAATAAAATATAAATACACTTTCATATCCGGGTAGTAAAAAGCGAAGGCGGCAAGCAGGCCGTAAACGGCGCCTGAGGCGCCTATCACCGGTATGGCGGAGCGCGGCGACACAAAAGCGGTAAAAAAACCGGCCGCCAGGCCGCAGAAGAGGAAAAACCGCAGAAACCGCGCTGCGCCCATTTCAGGCTCAAGAAAGCGCCCCAGCATCCAAAGCATGAAAGCGTTAAAAATAAAATGCCAGAAACCGGCATGTATGAAAATATAGGTTACCGGCTGCCATAACCAATAACGGCCAGTAATAAGCCGCGGAACCAGGCCGAAGTAAAAATTAAGCTCCGCTCCAAAGGCCAGCTCAAGCAGCCAGCCGGCAAAAAAACTTACGGCCAGCCACCTGGTAACGCGCGGCAGATTGTTGAAAGATTCAAGGGCTAGATTCATATTGTCGCACCCCGCGCGCACTGCACAGCGCGCGGGGCGATTAACGCCGCCCTTTATAAGGTGACGGGCGGTGCTCCACGAGGGGAGCTATGCTCCCCTTCGTCGTTCGCTCTGCCGCCTTTGGCGGCCCGCTCACTTAACCCCTTCTATACGGTATCCGCGCTCACTAACGAAGGAAATCGCGCGGGCTTAATTGGCCACAAGTCACAGGTCACAAGTAAGAATCTAAACGAAGAATATGGAATTTACTGGGCAGTAAAACCCACAAGTTATATCGTACAGTAAGTTAGTGCCAGGCGTTACCCACCCGATATATACCACAATATTCCGCGTTCCAATCTGGCTTGTGACCTGTGACTTGCAACTTGTGACTGTCGCCTGTTCAGGGAACAGGCGACATATCCCGCCAGTTTTTTCCGGCTTTAAGTTCAGCTTTCAGCGGCACAACAAGCGGAAAAGCGTTTTCCATCTCCCGCTTTACAAGCGCGGCGGTTTCTTCAAGGAGTGAATCCTGCACCTCAAAAATAAGCTCGTCATGAACCTGGGAAAGCATAAAAACCCCCGCGGAACCTTTAATTACGCCCCAGATCCGTATCATGGCCTTCTTTATAATGTCGGCGGAACCTCCCTGGATAGGCGTGTTGACCGCCGCCCTCTCGGCGAAAGACCTTATATGCGGGTTGGAAGCTTTCAGTTCCGGCAGGGTCCGGCGCCGGCCCGTGAAGGTAGTGACAAAACCGTCTTTTTTGGCGGTCTCAACGGTTCTGTCTATCCACTCCCTCACTCCCGAATAAACCTCAAAATAATAGTTTATGTATCTGGCGCCGTCCGCGCGGCTGATACCGAGTTCCCTGGCAAGGCCCTGGGCGCCCTGGCCGTAAACTATTCCGAAATTTATAGCCTTGGCGGAACCGCGCATCTCTTTTGTAACCAGTTCCGGGGCGCAGTTAAACACCTCGGAGGCCGTGCGCAGGTGTATGTCCTGTCCGGAGCGGAAAGCGTCAACCAAAGCCTTGTCAAGCGAGTTATGCGCCAGCACCCGCAGGTCTATCTGCGAATAATCGGCGCTTAAAAGCGAAAAACCATCACGCGCTATAAAACACCTGCGCACCAGCTGGCCGTATTCGGAGCGCACCGGGATATTCTGCAAATTCGGTTTGGAACTGGAAAATCTGCCCGTGGCCGTGCCGGTGGCGTCAAAAGTTGAATGCACCCTGCCGCCCGAATCCGCGGCCGCTAGTAAATTATCCACAAAAGAGCTTTTTAGTTTTGATATTTCGCGGAACTCAAGTATTTTGGGTATAACAGGGTGGGCGGCTTTAATAAACGTAAGAGCTTCCTCCCCGGTTGAAAGCCCCTCTTTGGTTTTAAACATCCGCCGCTGCTGTTCATCCAGCTGGATATTGAGCTTTTCGTATATAAGGAAAGCCAGTTGTTTCGGGGAATTAAGATTTACCTTCTCCCCAGTAAGCGCCTCCGCCTCGTTTTCTATCGCGGAGAGTTTTTTTTCAAAATCCGCCGAGAGTCCGCCGAGCATCGCCCTGTCCACCATGATGCCGGTTTTTTCCATGGCGTAAACCGGTTCGGTCAGCGGCAATTCAAGAGTTTCGTAAACCTTCCAAAGCCCGGCCGCCTCAAGTTCGGCTTTCAACTTCACCGCAAGTTCCCCCAAACGGCCGCAGACAAGCAGTTTTTCCTCACGCGAGCCCTCCGGCGCCGGGGCGTGGCCCAGTTTTTCAAAAACAAGGTCCTGCGGCCCGCGCTTTTTAACTCCCGCGCCAAGAAGCGCCGCCGCTATTTCAAGCTCAAAAAAATTAACGGGGCTTTCACCGGCTTTAAAATCAAGCGAATGCATGGCGTTTTTAAGCCCGAAAGCGGTTTTATGGATGGCGGGGTTTTTAATTGCCGCATTAACAAGAGCCGCCTGGCTTTGCGAAAAAAAACTTTTTTCAAGCAGGCAGACTCCGGAAGACGCACCCAGGGCCGCCCCCCCTTCAAAAGCGTACACTGAAAGCATCTCCGCGGCGGAGGCCAGAATTTCCTCCAGCTTTTTTAAAGGCGGCAGGTTTTCAGGTTTGGCCGCGAACAGCGACATAAACCCTGATCCTGCGAAGCTATTGTCAAGCGAAGCAGACTCGCCGGCTGGCCCCGCGCCCCCGGCGGCGCCGCACATTGCCCTTAATTCCCTGAACTCAAGGCGGCGCGCCATAGCCAAAATAACAGCCGAATCCGGCTTAGCCGGGATAAAAGCCTCAAAATCATCCTGCACAGGCGCGTTTGTATCAAGCACAATAAGCCGCCTTGAAAGTTCCGCGTTCGCGCTGTCTTTTGCCACTTTCGCAAGCGCCTTGTCTTTGGATACAAGTTCGGGGTTTTTGGCGGCACTGATAACCGCCGCAAGGCTGCCGTATTCGTTTATAAGCTTGGCGGCGCTTTTCGGGCCTATCCCCGCAACGCCCGGCACATTGTCGGAAGCGTCGCCGGTAAGCGAAAAATAATCGGCAAGCTGAGAGGGGGTTACGCCGTACTTTTTAATCACGGCCTCCGGCCCCGAAAAGATCTGGGAGGAACCGTCCCAGGTTTTTATAAGGGGGCCCACCAGCTGGAACGCGTCTTTATCGCCTGAGACGATAATTGATTCCACTCCGGCTTTTGAAAACTTTCCGGCAAGCGCGGCAATAAGGTCGTCGGCCTCAAAACCGGCCGCGTAAACACCCTTAAACCCCAAAGCGGCCGTAAGTTCACGCGCGCTCTCAAGCTGGCTTACCAGCCCCGGATCAGTCGGCGGCCGGTTGGCCTTATAATCCGCGGATATAGCGCGGCGGAATGTCTGGCCCGGCGAATCAAAACATACGGCGAGGTATTTAGGCTTTTGCTCACGCGCCAATTTAAGCAGCAGGCGCATGAAACCGTACAACGCGCCCACTTCCTCCCCTTTTGAATTTGTAAGCTTAGGCAGGGCGTGGTAGCTTCTGTGCAGGAAAGCGTGAGCGTCAACTATAAAAATTCGCTGGAGATCCATTGGGTTGGTTCTGTTCTTATAAGAGTAGTCTGAGAGTCTGGGAGTCTGAGAGTCAAGAGTATGGAAAAAGCGGCAGAAAGTGTGTCAGCAAATCATTCCCAATAGCAATCTTCTGAAGGTACCGTATAAAAGGGCATTGACCCAACAAAACGACCGGTCTTTTACAGATTGTCTCCGCAACTCTAAGACACCCAGACTCTCAGACTCCCGGACTTTTTACCTGTGCCTGCTTACAGCAGTTCGTCAAGGTGGCGTTTCAGGGCTTCTTTCTGCTGGAGTCCGACCAGTTCCTGAGCGGGCTTACCGCCCTTGAACAAAAGTATGGTGGGAATGGCTGAAATGCTGTATTTAGCGGCGGTGTCGGGGCACTCGTCGGTGTTTAATTTGCACACCTTTACCTTGCCGGCATACTCCTTGGCGAGCTCCTCAATAATGGGAGCTATCATGCGGCAGGGGCCGCACCAGGGCGCCCAAAAATCCACCAGCACCGGGATAGCGCACTTTAGCACTTCACCCTCAAAATTACCGTCGGTCAACTGTATTTCGTCTGACATATTAATCCCCCAAGTAAAGGCTGTAGGCTGAAGGCTGGTATGCTAGTAGGCTGGTATGCTTTTCAGAGCCTACAAGCATACTCGCCTACCAGCCTGACTACTTACAGCCTATTCACCTGATTTATTCATTATACCAATAATGACTATTTTTTCTTGTCAAGCAGATATTTTATCTCGGTCCAAAGCTCTTCAATACTGACGGGCTTCGGGAAAAAAGCCTCCGCGCCGGCAAGCATAGCCTCAGAACGGTCCGCCGGTTCTGTATATTTAGCGGAAATAAAGATCACTGGGGTTTTTTTAAGCTTTGGAGAATCCTTTAACACGCGCAGGAACTCAACGCCATGAATGTCGGGCAGCTGCACATCAAGTATGATAATTGACGGCACGAACTTGGAAAGGGCGTCCAGCGCCTCGCGGGCCGACCTCGCCACTGAAATTTCAGCCCCTGGTTCTTTAAGCTTCATGCCGTCTTTAAGGGTATCTATGAAATTTTCATCGTCGTCAATTATTAATACGCTGATCTTCATTTTTCCTCCACAAAAACACAGCTATACGCTTTAAACCATAGATAGAAAGGTTGCCATAAGCTTTAGACCGTAGGCTTTATAAGGATATTCCTTCACAGCTTAAGATACAAGGTTTATGCGTATGGCCTCTACGGCTTATAGCCTATGGCAATAGCCGTATCTAAAACTTACGGCATATGGCTTATGGCAGTATTAGAATCCCAAGGCCAACCGCTCCCCCAGTGCCACGGGCAGTTTAAACTCATTTATAAGCCGGCTGGTTTTTTCTATATCGTAGGATACCCTGAAAACTTCAAAAACTTTTGTCACGGTGTCGTAAATAGCGCAGGAGGCCCTGGGGTCGTTGTCCCTTGGCTGACCTACCGAGCCAGGATTGAACATAAAGCGTCCGGCGCCGACTGTCATGCGCCTCATGGGACCCAGAAAATCGCTCTCAGGAAGTCCGGCGGCGTTCTGCCTGAAATAAGCCGGCATGTGGGTATGGCCCATAAAACAGGGCGACACTTCCCATAACTTAAGGTTATCAAGGAACTGGTTCTCTCCCAGCAGATATTCGGTCATCGGTTTTCTGGGTGAGCCGTGCACCACGGTAAAATCAGGCGGTTCCAGTTTTTCAGGCAGAGCGGAGAGAAAAGCGAGCGACGCGCCGGATAAATTTTTGCGGGTGAACTCTATGGCCGCGCACGCGTTGGGGTTAAACCACTTCATGTCCATGCGGCCCGTAACGGCCGCGTCATGGTTGCCCGTCACGGCGCGGAAATCTTTAAGCGCCATAAGCGCTTGAACGCATTCCTGCGGCTGGGGGCCATAGCCCACCAGATCCCCGCAGCAGATGAAATGCTCCACCTTGTTTTTTTCGTAAAAGCCAAGCACCAGCCTGAGGGCTTCAAAATTAGCGTGCACATCGGAAAAAACGCCGTAGATCATAGGAAGAGATTACAACGATTAAAGATAGATTACAGCGATACAACGGAGAATACGACGATAGAAGAGAGATTGCAACTGTTTTTCCTATTGAGTAGTATCGCTGTAATCTCTCCTTAGGCTTTCACCGGTTCGGGCTTCTCGGACAGCGCCGCGGCCTTTTTAAGGTCCACTGAAATAACCTTGGATACGCCGGGCTCTTCCATAGTGACGCCGTAAAGAATGTCGGCCGCTTCCATGGAGCGCTTACTGTGGGTGATAACTATAAACTGTGTGGTGGCGGAAAACTCCCGTATAAGGCGCACAAAGCGCTCAACGTTGGCCTCATCAAGCGGAGCGTCGGCTTCATCCAGCACGCAGAAAGGCGAAGGGTTCACCTTAAAGAAACTGAATAAAAGCGCCAGAGCGGTAAGCGCCTTTTCTCCGCCTGAAAGCTGAGAGATGTTCACAAGACGCTTACCCGGCGGATGCGCCAGTATCTCAACGCCCGTTTCCAGCAGATTATCAGGCATGGTAAGCACAAGGTCGGCTTCGCCGCCGTTAAAAAGCAAAGCGTAAATCTGCTTGAAGTGGGTTTTGACCTTATCAAAAGTGGCCTTGAAATTCTCCCTGGTCGTTTCGTTTATTTTTGAGATAGCGGATTTTAGATCCGCCTTGGCCTTGTTCAGGTCCTCAACCTGCGAATTTATAAAATTATAACGGGCGGTAAGGGTATCGTATTCCTCGGGGGCCGTCATATTCACCGCGCCCATATTTTCCACGCGCTTTTTAAGGAATTTAACGCGTTCCGCGTCCACTTCAACTCCGGCGGACCCGGCCGCAGCTTCTTCGGGGGTGGTGTTCCAGTCGTCTTTAAGACGCCTTACGGTTTCCTCCGCCCTGATATTAATGGTATTCATCTCAATTTCTATCTGGTAGCGGACCTGCTCGTTCTCCGTTTTCAACCCGTTATTATCCCGCAGGTTGGCGTTTAAACGCTCGTAATTGTTCCTTATTTCGCCAAGTTCGTCAGCCAGCTGGCGCTCCATTATTTCTTTTTCCGCCAGATCATGCATCAGTTCGGCGCGGCGCAGCTCGCATACCCTGGTTTCTTCGTTGACCGAGGCCCGGCTGGCGGAAAGATCGGCTCTGCGCTGTGAGAAGTGCGACCGTTCCTCCCCGAGTTCCTTTATCGCAGCCTCAACGCGGGCGCACTCGGCGTGGTTGGTTTCAAGATTCCGGTTATAATTGTCAAGATTCGCTTTTTTCGCTCCCAATTCTTCGTTCAGGCGGGCCCGCGCGGAATTCAAGGCGTTCTTCTTTTCCTCCAGGGCGGCGGCTTCGGCTGTTTTGGCTTCGCTTGCCTTTTTGGCGGCGGCGATCTTTTCAGTTAGAAGCCCCAGCTGCTCCTGCGCGCTTTTAAGCGCGTCGGCGGTTTTGGTAATTTCAGCCGCGGTAAAATCAAGATTCTGCGCTTTTAAGCGCATTTCATTTTCGGCGCCAAGAGCCTCAGCCTCGGCGCGATGAAAATCTATGTTAAGGGAGTTTATTTTTTCCCCGCAGGCGGAAAGCGCCGTTTCATTGCCCGAAATAGCGGCGGCCAGCGCCGTTTTCTCCGCTTCAAGGCGCGAAGATTCTTCTTCAAGCGCCTTTATCTTTTCTTTAAGTTCTCCTTCCTCTTCCCAGTAGGGTTCGTTTGAAACCACGGTCTGCGCCCCGCCGGTAATCCAGAACGGGCCCATAACCGAGCCGTCCATGGAGTGCACGCCCGCAAGCAAATTGGAAACCAAAGGCCGGCAAGCCGGCTCGCAGGAAATTTTTTCAAGCAGATTGCGGGCGTTAGGCACATCCCATGACGTAACGGAGGCGCCCGTGTCCCGCACGCGCTCAAGGATCAGGAACCGGCAGCGGCCCTTCCCTATATGTTTCAGGTAGTCTATGGCTTCCTGGGCGCTTGCCGCCGTTTCGCAGACCACCGAATCAAGAAAACGGCCCAGCGCGTCCTCAACGGAAAGCTTGTCCTCTTTTTTCACGCTCACCAGATGCCGGAGCGTTCCGCGAACGCCGGCCACTCCGGAATTAAGCACGCTGTTTATTCCCACCCAGTATGAATCTTTTTCGCCCTGTGCGAGTATCGCCTCAAGGCGGGACTGGTTCCAGGCCTTTTCTTCGCGCCCCTGGGCAAGCCTGTTCTCAATCTCGGACAGGCGCAGAGAGCTGGAGTCCCTTTCTTTTTCAAGCGCGGACTTAGCCGTAGTTTCAATGGACAGGGAGGCGAGCGCGGAATTCATTTTTTCTTTCAAGCCGCCCACGCGGGCCGAAATCTGCGCTTTCAAAGCATCCAGATCCGCCAGGTCTTTATTGAGGCCGGAGAGATTCTCTTTATAATGGCCGATGTCCGACTCGGCGGCGGAAGAAGAATTTGAAAGCGACATTTCAGCCTGATAGGAGGCGGAAAGGGCGCCGGACAGGTTTTCAGCGGCCTCGTCAAGCGTACGGGCCTCCCCGTCAAGTTTTGAAAGCGAGGCGGCCGCGCCGTCGTATTCCGCCTTAACGGACGAAAATCCCTGCGTGCCGCGTTCAAGCGCCGCCTTTAACTCTTCCAGGCGGGGTTCCGCTTTGGAAAGGCTTTCAGCGTTGCGTTTTTCCGAAAGATTAAGCGAGTCGCTCTGGCGGTTTATTTCCTCAAGAAGACGGCCGTTGCCGACTATTTTTCCCTCGGAGTTGTTTTTTTCAAATTTAACGGCGGCGACGGCCTCTTTCAGCGCCCTTTCATCTTCGGTTTTGGCGGCAAGGGTTAAGTTAAGCGCCGCTATTTCTCCCTCAAGAGCCGTTACGGCGGCGGCTATTTCGCCAAGTTCTTTATTAACCGGTTCAAGCCTGGCCCTCGCGGCATCCAGCCCCCCCTTGTGGGCGGCGAATTCTTTTACCAGAAAAGCTATTTCCGCGGATGCCAGCTCTTCCTGGTATTTCTTCTGAAGGCGGGCTTTTTTCGCCTCGTTATCCAGTTTCTTTATCTGCTCGCCTATAAGCACCATTGAATCCGCCAGCCGCGCCATATCCTGATCCACTTTTTCAAGCTTGCGCAGCGCCTCTTCACGCTTGGCTTTGTACTTGGAAACGCCCGCGGCCTCTTCAAACAGTTCACGCCGCTCCTCGGAGGTGGACGACAGCACATATTCCACCTCGCCCTGGTCTATAATGGCGTAGCCGTCGGTGCCCACGCCGGTATCCATGAACATTTCGCGGATATCCCTGAGGCGGCATTGCACTTTGTTTATGAAGTATTCGGATTCTTCAGAACGGTAAATTTTGCGGGTGACTGTAACCTCGCTGAAATCAAGTGGGAGTTTGCGGGATTCGTTGTCAAAGGTCATGGACACTTCGGCCATGTTAAGCGGCTGGCGCTTGACGGTGCCCGCAAAAATGACATCCATCATGGACGGCATCCGAAGCGACTTCCACGACATTTCGCCTATGCACCACTTTACGGAATCAACCACATTGGACTTTCCGCAGCCGTTCGGGCCTACTATGCAGGTGGTGCCGGGTTTCAACTGCACCTTAACTTTGTTCGCGAAAGACTTAAATCCGCTTATTTCCACGCTTTTGAGATACATTTAAGAACCCCTTCAACTGGTAAATAGATAGTAAGAGAGCAAATAGTGAATAGTAAACAGCCGGCAAAAAATACCGCGCCCCGGCATTTTAAAAGCCGGCGGTGAAAGCAGCGATAATTATATAAATAATAGGCGGCGAATAGCGAATAGTAGTCACAGGGACGCCATAGGCCATACGCAGGACAAAAAAGAGCCCGGGAGTTTATCCCGGGCTCTTTTTGTTTACGGCTTATGGCTTAAAGCCTATGGCACTAAAAAGCCGCAGGCTTTTTAGTAAGACAGTTGATACGCAATGCCTATGGTATTGCCGGTATAGTTTCCGGGCATATACTTTTCAAATTTATTGTTTGAAGAAGCCACTGTAAGCGCGTAATACAGCCGCACCATGGCGGTATCGTTTATGCGCTTGCGAATGCTGCCGGTAAGCGTGGTCATAAGGTTCTTCTGCAGACCGTCCACATAATCATTGTTTTCGTCACGGCGATTACGGTCGGTGTACTTGCGGCTGGTCATATTCAAGGCGCCGCCTAAAGCCCACTTGCTGGTAATATTCAGGTCCACCGGCACACTGAGGGTCAGTTCGTTGTAGTCATAGTTCTTACTCACAAAGGTCGCGCTGGCTGAGTCATTAAGGGACTTATAGCGCATAAAGTTCTGGTTGGAGCGATGCATGGTGTAGGACGCCATGGGATATAGTTCAAAAATCCACAGCGCGTGATGGAAACCGGCGTCTACCGCGGTGGTTGTGTCCTTTTGCTTGGTGGTGCCATATACACCGGTGTTCTCTACCACCTTCTGGTTGTCAAAGTTCTGCAGCGTATAGGTTATGCCGCCAAACCACTTACCCCAGATGGGGCGCAGACTTACCTGCTTTATGCCCTGGTCCTGAAGACCGCCGTTGGCATTAGCCGTGTTGGACGGATCCTGGAACTCGCGCAACAGGTCGGTATAGTTGGGGAACTTAACAGCCTTGGACAGGTAGGTCAGTGAAACCACGCCGTTTTTCTCAAAATCAAAGATATAGTCGGCAGCCAGCTGAAAACCAAGGGCGGACATATTGTAAAGGCCGTTCTTCCAGGCCTCGTTGGCGCCGGAGCGGGAATAGTCGCTAGATAATGAAACGCCCGGCCGCACACGGAATTTCTCGTTTATATTGCGGCGGTATTCAAAATTAAATGCATGGGTCATGGACCGGTCCGTGAACTGCTTTGAGTCCTGCGGCGCGAAGCCCTGGCCCGCGTAATTAAAGTTATAGAGTCCGAAGATGTGGTCCTTCTCCGTAACCTTGGCAAGCAATCCCACCTGTGTGTTTATGTTGCCGCCGCTGAAGATATTGCCAACGCTGGGCATATAAGCCGCTTCGTTGAGCGTCATATCAAAAAACGGCGTGAATATTTTTGAATCTTCCGCCACCGCTGCGCAAAGCCGCCCGCCCATAACCGCCGCTATAACCGCGCTTAAAATTATTCTTTTCATCATTTTCCTCTTTATCAAATCTTTATTCCGCCACTATTCGCTATTTTCTATTCGCTATTCGCTGTCTTTAGAAATTAAGATGGAAATTCCACACGGGGTGCACTACCAGCACGCCTTCGGGGAAGATATTGAGCCCCAGTTCAAAATACTTCCCGTACCAGCTTACTTTGCTGGAGAATGTCTGGGTTTTAATGCCGTAGTTAAGCTGCATACTCCAAAGCTTGTTCACTCCCTTGGGCGTTTCAATACCGGCTATAATGAAGTCGTCTTTAAAACCGGTATCAAAACTGTTAAGGTCGGTACCCATAAACTGCGGCAGTTTGCCATCTTCATCGGGTTTGAAAGCCAGTTTGGCCGCCATCACCGAATGTTTATAACCCCAGAAAGTGCGCACCTTGGGGCTTACGGAAGCGCTTATTATGCCGCCCATATAATAGCCGCCGAACTTGGCGCTGTCTATGGTTTTGGAATCCTTGGTGGCCATCTTTGCGGCCAGCATGTCCCAGTAACCGCCTATCAGGTCCACCTGCGGCACTCCGGGGGCTATGCGGCCCTCGCCATGCAGGCGCACCTTGCCGGACACATTGGCGTAGGTAAGCGGTATGGCCGTGGGAAACAGCCCCGTCTGTATGCCCCAGGTTTTACCCGGCGGCAGCGGGGTGGTGCCTTCCAGATCCTGCTGGAAGTCGTAGAAGAAACCCGCGGGGTTGGCTATTATTTCGCCCGCCATCTGCATACCTTTGGATTCCCAGTCTATGGCTGCAAAAGCGGCGCCGTTGAAGCACAATAGCGCCGTCAGGGTAAACGTTATCCTTTTCATCAGGTTAAATCCTCTTTTTATTGAATGATGCGGCATGTCGCGCTATTTACCGATGTCTGTTATGGCTGGCAGCATGCGCTGTACAGCGGCAACCAGCAGGTCCGGGATAAAGACGATATCGATATTTTTAGTTCCGAACCTATCCCCTCCTGCGTCGTTATTAATTTGGTCGTAGGGCAATGCCCCGGCCTGCCAACTCTTTACGGAGAAAATGGCCTCTCCTGCTACATTTTTAAGCAGGGTAAACGGATCGCTGCCGGAATTGGTGATACTGTCTTTTGTTTGAATACTGCCGCTATTGTTTATCACGTAATTTTCCGTAGTAAACCATATTTTTTCGCCGGCACCGCCGCCAATGGCGTAAAGATTAGCGCTATAATTCCAAAGCTGGTCGCTGTTGACATCTTCCGCGTCATAGCTGTATGATGGCGTATTCTCCACGCTTTGCGCCCAGCGGACATCTCCTGCGTCGCCGCCCACCGGCTTATTATCGATGACATACTTTAAACCGCCTGTGCCGCCATTCTTCGTCACTGCCAACCGGGAAATACGGTTAAGTCCTTCCATTGCGGTTATGCTATTAACCGAATCATCGGTCAATACACCCGTCATTATCACGTCCTGATCGAGGCTGACCGCCACCCCGTCTGCGGCCAACATGCCGTCATTATTTACCATCTCATCATTGGCCGCGTCGTATTTATAGCCCTGTGCGATAAAGAAAATGTCGGTGGTGCCGGTCCTGTTGGCCATTATGACGCTGGCGTAAACCGGATTTACGCTGTTACTGCTGAAGAATGACGGCCATTCATCTATACGCTGTGGCAGAGCCTTGTCAAACTTCATATTCATCTGCATCAGGTCCAGCCTATTTGTAACCACCCCGCCATTATATCGGAAACCGTGGGCTCTGGCGGTATAGTCGGCATAGCTGGGGCGCTTTACCAGATTAAAGAACTGTATAGTGTTGTTGTCCGGGCGCATCATGCGCTGGTCAACGCGCACCAGGTTGCCGTGCACATCGCTAAGCGTGCGTCCGGCTTCCAGGTCTGACTCCTTGACAACATTAAGGAAACCCTTTACAGCTCTTTCGGAGTTGTTGGTGACCTTGGCAAATTCCTTTATCTGCGCTCTGTCGTTTTCCTTGGCCTTAAGCTCCTTCTGGCGCTCCTCGGGCTTTAATCCGGGGTTCCAGTTTTCAAGCGCGGCCCTTTCCTGTTTCGGGTCCATAAGGGTAAGCTTTCCGGGCTTGCCTTTTTCATCAAGGCTCAGGTTCCTGCCCTGCGGGATATACAGTTCCGATGGGCCCTTTGACGGAGGGACGATAAAATTAAGTTTTACCTCTCCGTAGAGCACATTCAGCCCCATCTTGCCGCTTTCGGTGGTTTCCATTGTGAACTCGGTGCCGCGCACGGCACAGACAGCCGCGGGGGTGCGCACCTCAAATTTTTCCTTGCGCAACAGGTGAGGCACTCTTAGTTTGATGCTTCCGAACGCCAGGGCCAGACGCGAGGCCAGGGTCCGGCGCTGTTCTATTTCAAGGCTGGTGGATTCTTTAAGCCAGACCTTGGTTTTGTTCGGCATAAGCGCCACAGCCGAGCCGTCGGCGCCGGTGCGTATGGCGCCGCCTTCGGCTATTTCCATGTTTTGCGTGGCGCTCACCCACTGGCCCTCAGCGGCCTGGCGCGCCTCCACGGAACCGTTAATGGCTAAAATCCTGACTTCTTCGGCCGAAACAAGGCACGGCAACAGCAGAAAAGTAAAAAGAAACGCGGTTTTTTTCCTCATATGTGAAGAGTTTAATAGAAAATGCGCCTTGTGTCAATAAGATTTTTTTGGGATAATAGAGGCTGGCAGAAGCGTTTTTCTCAATGGAAAGCGGGCCGCTGTAACAAAAATCACATGTGATTTTTGTTACCCTGCGCCCTTGTTCGCAAAGCTACGGCGTTTGTTTCCCACGATGTAAAAAAGGGTCCGCGACCGAAGGATGGACAGGATTTCAATTCGGGAATAAAAAATGAAAAAACTGGCAATAATTCTGCTGACGGCGGTTTTAGCCGGCTGCGCCGCGGGCGGCAGAAAAGGCCCCCTTACCGGCTGCCCACCTTGCCCTACGGTATGCGTTTCCACCAAAGCGATAGAAGCCGCCCCCATGACGCTGGCAAGCGCGCCTGAGCTGCCGCTTTTTACGGACACCGACGACAGGAAAAGCCTGCTGAAAGCCGCCGCGTTGAACCTGAAATATTTTGAAGGCCTGAAAACCGGAGCGCCGGCCTATACTTTCGGCGCGCGAACGATCACCCCTAAAGAACTAGCCGCTTCCACCTCGCGGTTTATGCGGCTGCTTGAAACAACCGCCGATCCCGCGGAACTGGACGCTAAAATAAAGGAAAATTTTGATATCTACCAGCTTGCCGGAAACGATTCCACCGGCACTGTGGTATTCAGTTCATATTACGAGCCCACTCTTGAAGCCAGCCTTAAACCGACCAAAGAATACAAATACCCTATTTACGCCAGGCCCGGCGACCTTATTTCCATTAATCTGGAGGAGTTCAACGAAAAATTTAAAGGCGAAAAACTTACAGGCCGCGTCAATAAGGGAACCCTTGTGCCTTACCTCAACCGGGATGAAATAGACTTTGCCGGCGCGCTGGAAGGCAAAGGCCTTGAACTGGCCTGGTTCAAAAACAGAGCCGATATTATGGACCTGCACATAGAGGGTTCCGGGCGGCTGGCGCTCCCGGACGGTAAAGTGATAAAGGCCGGATTCGCCTCCACCAACAGTCTTAAATTCAAAGGTTGGCTTTCCGCTTTAGTGGAATCGGGCGCGCTGCCGCGCGAAGGCCTGAGCCACGAAAAAGGCAAACAGTACCTTCTTAAGCACCCCGAAAAAGAACGGGGCATAATGAGCCGCAATAAACGCTATACTTTTTTTAAACTGCAACAGCCGGCTGATCCTGAAGAAGGCCCCGCCGGCACCTACGGCCTTCCGCTTACCGGCTGGCGTTCCATAGCCGTAGACAACACCCTTATACCCATGGGGACAATAGCCTTTATGCGCGCCAGTGTGCCGGATATAAACGCCGAAGGCGCTATGCTAGGCAAAAAGCAGGACAGCCGCTTTGTATTCTGCCAGGACACAGGCGGCGCCATAAAAGGCCCTGGCCGCGTGGACTTCTTCGCCGGCAACGGAAAAAAAGCCCGCGCCTTCGCCTTTAAACTCTGGGACGCCGGACAGTTGTATCTGCTTGTGCTCAAAGAAAGTGGCGAGTGATTAGTGGCGAGTGGCTAATGTTTCAAGGAAACAGAACCTAACTATCGAAAGTAAAAGGAGCAACTGCCCTTTAAAGATTTATATGGAAAACAAACACTTGTTTTCGGTGCTCTTGCTAGTCACTAGCCACTCGCCACTAGCCACTAGTCATGCCGGCACAGCCGGCATGACTTTGACCGGTTTAGATGTTCTTGAACGCGATGGTTTCGCGCAGCTCACCGGCAAACGCGTTGGGCTTATAATCAACCATTCCTCCGTGGATAAAGACGGCAATAACGCGGCTGACATACTGCGCAAAGCGCCGGGGGTAACGCTGGCGGCTATTTTCTCTCCTGAACATGGTTTTCGCGGCACGGAGGAAGGCGGCGTTCTTATAACTGATTTCTCAGACCCGGTTACCGGTGTGCCGGTTTACAGTCTTTACGGTAAAACCACGCGTCCCTCGCCTGAAATGCTCAAAGGCCTGGACACTCTGGTATTTGACATCCAGGACATCGGCGCCCGTTTTTATACCTACCTGACCACCATGGGATACGCCATGGAAGAAGCCTCCGCGTTCGGGCTGGAATTTATAGTGCTTGACCGCCCGAACCCGATAGGAGGCGCTGTGGAAGGCCCTATGCTTGAGCTGGGCGTAAACGCTTTTACGGCATACTTCCCCGTGCCCGTCCGCCATGGTTTTACCGCGGGAGAGATGGCGCTTTTTCACAAAGACAATAAAAAACTGGACCTGAAATTAAGCGTAATAAAAATGGAAAACTGGAGCCATGACATGTTCTTTAACCAGACCGGCGTGGCATGGACAAACCCCTCGCCTAATATAAGAAATGCGGACGCTGAGGTTCTTTACCCGGGACTGGGATGTTTTGAGGCTTCAAACGTGTCCGTGGGCCGAGGCACCGATATTCCATTCCTGTGGTTCGGCGCGCCCTGGATGAAGGCTGAAAAAATAGCCAAAAAACTTTCAAAAGCGGGGCTTTCAGGAGTAAAGTTCACCCCCCTGCGCTTAACTCCTTCCAAAGACATTTACGCGGGCGAACACTGCGAGGGGATCAAAATAGAGGTTACGGACCGCGCGGCCGTAAGAGCGCTGAATGTTTTCACGCAAGCCGCTTACCTGTTAAGGAAATACAACGGCGCGGATTTCAAATTCAACTCCGGAGAAATACGCAAGATGACCGGCTCCGGAGATTTCTACCGGCTGCTGGAGGCGGGGAAAAACCCGAAAAAAATAATAGCCGCTTTTAAAAAAAGCAACGCCGGCTTTATGAAAGAACGGGGTAAATATCTGTTGTATAAATAGCGAGGATAGTCTAGAGTTGAGAGTCAGGAGTCGGGAGTTTGGGAATTATAAACTCCTGGACTCTAAACGCTACACTCTCAACTGGCAATTACAATATCCGTTCAAAACAAAAAAACTCGCACAGCATTTTCTAATTCAAACATGATGGTGAAATGTATCGTCGTTACTCCGTCGTAATTCTTTTGCTAAGCCTCCATTTCTGAATGTTTTTGTGCCTCTCGGCAGCACTTTTCTGAACAACTTGTCTTT